>Ga0207684_10001500_pt1 | contig 25021 bp, 24 predicted proteins | sample KBSK5501metaG_FD_184342 | JGI IMG/M metagenome (GOLD analysis project Ga0207684, IMG submission 184342) | Corn, switchgrass and miscanthus rhizosphere microbial communities from Kellogg Biological Station, Michigan, USA - KBS K5-50-1 metaG... | ecosystem: Host-associated > Plants > Roots >...
GGCCTCCGAAGGCTTCGACCTGACCGAGCAGGACCGCGACTTTCTCCGCTCGCTCTCCATCCGCCCCGACCCCCGCTGAGGGTGCGATGCGTGTGCTGCTGCTCCTGGCCTTCCTCGCGGTGGTCGTCATCGCGCTCTCGCGGCTTCCCGCGGCGTGGCGCTCGCGGCTGCCCCCGGCGGCCCCAAGCCGCGACGAGCTGGTCAAGGACCCCGTCTGCCACACGTACGTGCTGATGTCGCGCGCCATCCGGTCCGAGAAGGGGGGGGCCCCCGCGTTCTTCTGCAGCCGCGAGTGCGCGGCGCGCTTTCAGCGGGGAGAGCGGCGGGCGTGAGCCCGACCGCGAGCGGAGCCGACGCCGCGGAGCCGGCCCGCTCGCCCGTGTCCTACGATCTCCTCGTCTGCGATCTGGACGGCACGCTGATCTTCGAGTCGATGACGCTGGACCCGCCGCTGGTGGAGGCCTTCCATCGAGCCGCCGGCCGCGGGCTCGCCATCTCGCTGGCCACCGGGCGGATGCCCGCGGCGGCCGACCGCTATCGCGACGAGCTGGGCATCACCGCGCCGGTGATCTACTACAACGGGGCGCTGGTGCGGGGCGGCAACGGCGGCCCCGACCTGCTCTCCCTCACGCTGCCCCGTGGGATGCTCCATCGTGCCTGGACGATGTTCTCGCAGGCCCCCGTGCACCCGATCTTCTACCGCGACGATCGCCTCTACTGCGTCTCGCTCACGCTGGCGATCCGGCGCTACTGCGATGAGGAGGGCCTGCGCGCGGACGTGGTGGATGATCCCGGAGAATTCCTGGCCCTGGGCGCCTTCATCAAGAGCCTGCTCATCGGTCATCCGAACGACCTCGACATCGTGCGGGAGGAGCTGACCCCGATCGTGGCGGAGCACGGGCGGCTGGTGCGCACCCGGAGTGACTACCTCGAGATCATCCCCGTCGCGGCTTCCAAGGGCGCCGCCCTGGTCCGACTCGCCGCGCACCTCGGAGTGCCGCTCGAGCGGGTCGTCACGGTGGGCGACCAGGAGAACGATCTGGAGATGCTGCGCGAGGCGGGTCTCGGCGTCGCGATGCCGGACGCGCCCGAGCCGGTGCGGCGGGCCGCCGACCGGATCGCCCCGACCGCCGCCGACGGCGGGCTCCTGCGGCTGCTGGACGAGCTGTTCCCCGGCCGCTTCGACTGAGCGGGCCCGTGCCGCCGCATCCCGATCCGTGGCGGGCGATCGACCGCCAGCCCGAGCCCGAGCGCTACGTGCGCATGATGGAGTCGCGCGGCCAAACCCCGACTCAGGCGCGCCTGCGGCGGCGCTTCCTGCGCTTCTGCCGCATCGCTTCCGGCTGGCGCGTGGTCGAGGTCGGCTCCGGCAGCGGCGTGGTGGCCCGCGACGTGGCGGCGCTGGTGGGCCCGCGCGGCCACGTGGTGGGCGTCGACAAGAGCCGCGTGCTCCTGGACGCCGCGCGGCGGCGGGCGACTGAGGAGCGGCTCGACCGCCGCATCGACTTCCGGCTCGGGGACGCCGCGGCGCTGCCACTTCGGAGCGGGCGGTTCGACTGCGCGCTCGCCGTGACGGTGCTGCTGCACGTGGCGCGGCCCGAGGCGATGCTCCGGGAGCTGGTGCGCGTCACGCGGCCGGGCGGCGTGGTGGGGCTGCAGGACCAGGACCTCGGCACCCAGGTCCTGGATCATCCGGACCGCGCGCTCACCCGCCTGATCTTCGAGGGCGTGGCCGCGCGGATGTATCCCGAGCCGTTCTCCGGGCGCACCCTGGTGCGGCGGCTGGTGGAGCTGGGGCTCGAGCGCGTGCGGCTGCTCGCCGACGTCTACCAGGCGCGGAGCCTCGACCCATTCACCCACGCGCTCTTGAAGCGCCGGGCCGAGATCGCCATGCAGTTCGGCCTCATCGGCGCCGGCCGCGCCGCGCGTTGGCTCGCCGCGATCGAGCGCGCCGACGCGGCCGGCCACTTCGTCTTCACCTTCAACTACTACGGCGCGGCCGGTACGAAGCCTCGCGCGTAGCGGACGGCGGCGTGGCGGGGGGTGGCAGGGGGCCCCCGCGAAACACGCTGACTCGCGAGCTCCCGTGGCCACTCGAGCGAGCCACGAGATGGGGGCGCGTTGCTTCGGCGCCGCGCAGAAGACACGGTTTCGCGGAGGGCCCGCCGCCACCCCCCGCCACCCCCGCCGCCCTCCGCTTGTGATGCTTACCAGCCACGCCAATTGAAGAGTGGAAGCAACGTGACTGCCGCTTGGTTCATATGACCAACAGGCGGAGGGTGTCGCGCCTCCCGCCCCGCCCGCTGAACGGGCGTCCGAAGGGAAGCGGTGGGGCGAAACCGGGCGGCGCTTATACTGGAACTTGCGTGATGGGCGAGAGGGAGAGCGGGCTCGAATCGCGGCTGCGTGAGACGGCGGCACTGCTCGCCGTGGCACGCGTGGCCAGCACCACCACGGACTTCGGCGAGGCGCTGCGGCTGATCTGCCGGGAGCTCGCGCGGCTGACCGGCGCCGAGACCGTCGCGGCGTACGTCCGGGAGGCGGAAGGGGCCGAGGTGAGCCCGGTCGCCGCGTATCGCGTCCCCAAGGACGCGCTCGAGGGGCTGGCGGCCGCTCGGCTGACCGCCCTGGACCAGCGGGGGTTCGACGCCGTCTTCCAGAGTGGCCGGCTCCTCTGGAGCGACGATCTTCCGAATGACCCGCGGTTCGCCATCGATCTGTTCCGCCGGTTCCCGCACCAGTCGGGTCTCGTGATCCCGCTCTTCATCGACGGCCAGGTGACGGGCGCCTTCTACCTCGTCTGGTGGAAGGCACGGCGCCAGTTCGATGAGGCGGAGCTCGCTCCGTTGCAGGCCATCGGCGAGCAGGCCGGCGTGCTGGTGCGGAACGCGCGCCTCCACCAGGCGCTCAACGCGCGGGCCACGCGGCTGCACACGCTGGCCCGCCTGAACCAGCTCGTGTCGTCTTCGCTCGAGCCGGACGAGGTGCTCGCGGACATCGCGGCGGCGGCGGCCGAGCTGATGCGGGTACCGGTCGTCTCGGTGTGGGTGGCCGACGCGATCGCGAAGCGGCTCGATGCCCGCGCGGTCTCGGGCGGGCTCGGCCTCGCCGAGGTCGCGCAGCGCGCGTTCCCCTTCGGGGAGGGCGGCGTGGGCTGGGTGGCGGCCCATCGCCAGCCGCTGGAGGCGGCCGACGTCTCCGTCGATCCGCGCTTCGCGGGAGACCCGTGGTGGGGTGGCCGCGGTCTCGTGAGCTTCCTCGGGGTCCCCATCGTGTTCCAGGACCTGCTGCTCGGGGTTCTGGTGCTGAGCGGGCGGGCGCCCTTCGACTTCGGGGCCGACGACCGTGAGCTCCTCGACATCTTCGTCACCCAGTCCGCCGCCGCGATCGCCAAGGCCCGGCTGTTCCGGGACATCCAGGATCGGCGGCGGCTCACCGAGGACCTCTACGCGCTGACCCAGTCGATGAACTCCACCATCGACCTGCAGGAGCGAGTGGAGATCTTCGTGGCGGGGGCGAGGCGGGCGCTGCACTTCGAGCGCATCAACGTCTGGCTGGCCGGCGACGACGGCGCGAGTCTGGAGCTGGTGGCGGGAAGCGACCTCGGCCCGGGGACCCCGCGTCACATCCTGCTCGCGGACAGTGGTGGCGTCCAGACGGTGTGGGAGTCTCGCACGACGCTGGTGGTCACGAGCGACGACGAGCTGGCGCGGGTGCCGCCGCTGCCGCGGGCGCTCCACGACCACCCGGTGCTGCGCACCCGGCGCTTCGCGCTCGTCCCCCTGCTCTTCCAGGGACGGCCCATCGGGCTGGTCAGCGCCGACAACAAGCCGAGTCGCGGCCCGGTCACGCGCCGCGCGGTGGCCCATCTCGAGCTGTTCTGCCAGCAGCTCGGGAGCGCGGTGAACAACGCCCGGCTCTACGGCGAGACGCGGCAGCGGGAGCGGGACGCCACGATCCTGCTGGAGGTCACGCGCAAGCTCTCCGCGACCCTCGAGCTCGACGGGGTGATCGATCTCATCGCCGACGGCGTCATCGAGGCCCTGGGCTGCGCGGCGGCGGGCTTCTACCGGTGGGACGCCTCTCGCGGCGGCCTCGTGTTCGCGCGCGGTCGCAACCATCCGATGGAGTTCGCACGGCCGCTCTTGCTGAAGCCGGGCGAGGGCGTCACCGGCCGCGCGTTCGTCACGCGACGGCCGGCGTGGACGAACGACCGACTCGCCGACTCGAGCCTCTCCTATTCGCCTGACAACGCGGCCGCGCTCGAGCGGCCCGACGCCCCCCGCGCCTACCTGGCGGTGCCCGTCATGATCCGGGACGAGGTGTTCGGGGTGCTCGGAGGCTCGTACTTTGCGCCCCACGTCTTCACCGAGCGCGAGGTCAACCTGCTCGCGAGCCTGGCCGCGCAGGGAGCGGTGGCGGTCGAGAATGCGCGGCTCTATTCGGCGACTCAGCAGAACCTGGCCGGCGCCGCCCTGCTCAACGAGGCCGCCCGCACGTTGCACCGCACCCTCGACGTCAAGCGACTGCTGCCCGACGCGGCCGGCACTCTCGGGCAGACGTTCGGGGCCAGCCATGTGGGGATCGTGCTCTTCGACGAGCCCGGAGCCGACGGGTCCTCCGTGATCTCGTGGGGCGCGTGGCCCGAGGCCACCGTGCGCGCCCTGGCGGAACCGCTTCGCCGGCGGGAGGCGCCGCTCCTCGTGCCGGACACGACGGCGCGGAGCGGGCTGCGGTCCCCGGCCGGCCTCGGCCCCGGCCCGAACGGGCTGGCCGCCTTCCCGGTGCGCGGCCGCAGCCGCGTGCTGGGCGGGCTGGTGCTGCTCTGGGCGGGGCCGCGCGCGCTGACGGAGGCGGAGACCCGCCTGCTCGCGGCCTACGCCGATCAGCTCGCGATGGCGGTCGACAACGCGAGCCTGTTCGAGGAGGCGGAAAATCAGAAGACGCGCCTCGAGCAGGTCTTCGCCTCCACCTCCGACGGCTTCCTGGTGCTCGATCTCGAGCGCTCGGTGGTGGCGCTGAACCGGCAGGGCGGCGACCTGCTGGGCGTGAAGCCCCACGAGGTCATCGGGTCCTCCTTCGCGCGGCTGGCGGAGGTGCTGGAAGGCGCGATGGGCTGGCAGGCGGCCGGCGGGTCCGCGCTCGCGGCCGCCCTCGCGCGGAGCGGCGAGGCGGCGGAGGGGGATCTCGAGATGCGGCGGCCGGAGCGGAGGACGCTGCGGTGGCTGATCACGCCGACCCGCGACCTCCTGGGGGCGGTGGTCGGGGTGACGGTCACGCTGCGCGACGTGACGCGCGAGCGCGAGATCGACAGCATGAAAACCGAGTTCGTCTCCACCGTCTCGCACGAGCTGCGGACGCCGCTCGCCTCCATCAAGGGGTCGCTCAACCTCCTGCTCTCCGACGGCAGCCTCGTGCTCGACGAGACCCAGCGGCGTCTGGTCGACATCTCGCTCAAGAACACCGACCGCCTGATCCGCCTCATCAACAACATCCTCGACATCTCCAAGATCGAGGCGGGCCACATCCGTCTCGACCTCGACCTGCACCGGCCCGAGGACTTCATCGGCCTGGCGGTGGAGGGGATCCAGGGCTTCGCGGAATCCCGCGGCATCACCCTCACCCAGGAAGTGGACGAAGACCTGCCCGCGCTCCGGGTGGACTTCGATCGCATGGTCCAGGTGGTGACCAACCTCCTGTCCAACGCGATCAAGTTCTCGCCCGAGCGGGGGCGGGTGACGGTGAGCGCGCGGCTCGCGGGCCACGAGGTGGAGGTCCGGGTCACGGACCGCGGCCGAGGGATCGCGGCGGAGGACGTGGGGCGGCTCTTCCAGAAGTTCCAGCAGCTCGAAGGCGGTGCGGGCGGCCGACCCACCGGCACCGGCCTGGGTCTAGCCATCTGCCGCGGGATCGTGGAGGAGCACGGGGGCCGGATCGGCGTCGAGAGCCAGCTCGGGGCCGGCGCCACGTTCACGGTGCGCCTTGCCGTGCCGCGTAAGGCGGCCGCGCCGGCACCCGCGGCGCCGCTCACCCTCCCAACCGCGCGCCCACATGCGCCGCTCGTTCTGGTGGTGGACGACGAAGCCGACGTGCGGGCCCTGCTGCGGGATCAGCTCGAGTTGGCCGGCCTGCGCGTGCTGGAAGCGGGCCGCGTGCTGGAAGCGGTGGAGCTTGCAAGGCAGCGCCGGCCCGACGCGATCACCATGGATCTCATGCTGCCGGATCTGGACGGCTTCGAGGCCATCCGGCTCCTGCGCGAGCAGCCGGAGACGCATGACACTCCGGTGGTGGTCTTGAGCGCCATCGAGGTCCAGCCCGGTGACCCGCGCGCGCTCGGCGCCACCGTGTGCCTGACAAAGCCCTTCACCGCGGCCGAGCTGCTGGCCGCCATTCGCTCGCATCTGCGAGCCGGCCCCGACCGCGGGAGTTTGCCCGGCCCGCGCTAGCGACGACCTCGACTAACGGGTGGCGGCCTTGGCTCGGATGGCCCGGGCCTGCGCCTCGATCGCCGCGGCCTCCGCCTCACGATTGGTCTGCTTGAGGAGGGTGGCGTACTCCTCCAGGCTCTCGGCCACCTCGGGGTGATCCGGGCCGAGCGACTTGCGCTGCAGCGTGAGCGCCCACTGGTAGAGCGGCTCGGCCTGGGCGAAGCGGCTCTGCAGTCGGTAGAGCATGGCCAGGTCGACGATGGTTGCCGCGACCTGTGGATGCTCCGGCCCGAGCATCTTCTCGCTGATGGCCTGGGCGCGCCGGTAGAGCGGCTCGGCCTGGGCGAAGCGACCCTGGAGCCGATAGAGCGTGCCGAGGCCGCCGAGATCGAGCGCGACGCCGGGCGACTCGGGGCCGAGCCGCTTCTCGTCGATGGCGAGCGCGCGTTGGTAGGAGGGCTCCGCTTCCGGGAACCGGGCCTGGAGCCGCTGAGCTTCAGCGAGGGCGCGGAGGCTGCGGGCCACGTCGGGATGCTCGGGCCCCAGCGCCTTCTCCTGAATGGCGAGCGCGCGCCGGGCCAGCGTCTCGGCCTGCGCCCCGTTCTGCCGGAGGACGGAGAGCTCGGCCAGGCCAGCCAGGACCGCGGCCACGTCGGGATGCTCGGGCCCGAGCGCCTTCTCGCGGATCGCGAGCGCGCGCCGGGCCAGCGTCTCGGCCTCTGTGTAGCGCCCGCGGATGCGCGCGAGCCCGGCCAGGGGATCGACCGCGGAAGCGACCTCGGGATGCTCCGGGCCCAGCACCTTCTCGGCCACGGTGAGGGCGCGGCGGGCGAGCGGCTCGGCCTCGGCGAAGCGGCCTTGCTCGGCATACACCTCACCGAGCGTCAGGAGTGGGGAGATCACGTCGGGATGCTCGGCCCCGAGGGTCTTCTCGCGGATCGCGAGCGCGCGCTGCGCGAGCTGCTCCGTCTCGACAAAGCGGCTCTGGATCCGGTAGAGGGCGGCCAGCGCCGCGAGACTCGTCGCCACCTCCACGTGCTCCGGGCCGAGGGTCTTCTCGCGGATGGCCAGCGCCCGCCGGCTCCGCAGCTCGGCCTCGCCGTAGCGCCCTTGCCGTCGCTCGAGCGAGGCCAGCACGTCCAGGGTTCGCGCGACCTCGGGATGCTCCGGTCCCAGCACCCGCTCGTCGATGGCGAGAGCGCGGCGCAGGAGCGGCTCGGCCTGCGCGTACCGACCCTGCGCCGAGCCCAGGCTGCCGAGCGCGGTCAGCGTCGCGGCCACCTCGGGGTGGTCTGGACCGAGCGCGCCTTCGGCGATGCCGAGCGCGCGCCGGAGCAAGGGCTCGGCCGGCGGGTAGTGACCCTCGGCCTGATGGGCGGCGGCGAGCAGGCCCAGGCTCAAGGCGACGCGTGGGTCCTGGGCGCCGAGGCGCTCGGCCCGCTCGAGAGCGGCGGCGAAGAAGCGCTCCGCCTCCGCATAGCGGCCCTGTTGGAGGGCGCGGTCGCCCGCCGACATGGGAGTTTCCCAGTTCTGGCCGTCGGCGGCCGGCTGGGCCGCGGCTACGGCGGCGCCCGCGAGGAGGGCCAGCGCCGCGAGCAGACGCCGCATCAGCCTAGTTGCGCTTTCCGGTCTTGGTGAGTGGCAGGATCCCTTCCAGCTCGCCCTTCATCATGGGATGCTGGTTCCCTCCCACCGCGCGCGACTTCCGGCTGACCTCCTGGGCCAGGTACTCGTAGAGCTCCTGCAGGGAGACGATGCCGTCCCGGTTGCTATCGGCGTAGCCCTGCAGCCCGCGCACCAGGTAGTAGGTGAACACCCCGTGGCCCAGCTCGGGCAGCTCGATGGACAGCTCGGAGGGCCGGGAGGCGGTCACGATGGCGCGGCCCTTGGAGCGGGCGAGGCGATCGAGGAAGATGTCGTCCACGTTGACGTTGCGCGTCTTGGTCGAGGCGAAGGTGCGGCCGCCCGCGGCCCCGCTGTAGCATGCGTCGAGGAACACGGTCACCCGCTCGGCCTCGATACGCCCGAGGACGTTCTGCATCTCGTCCATGGGCAGCGCGGTCGAGTAGAGATCGTCGGGATCGGCGTCCACCGGCACCAAGTACTTGGATAGGCCGTCGCGCTCGATCCCGCGCTGGTCCACCTCGGAGGCGCCGTGGCCGGCGAAGTAGATCACGACCAGGTCGTCCTTGTGCGCCGAGCGCGCCAGGAAGGTGCCGAGCGCCCACTTGATGTTGCGCAGGGTCGGCTTGCGCTCGGTCTTGTCGGTGAGAAGGAGAATGTTCTCCTTCTTGAACCCGCCGGAGATGATCAGGGTCTGGTAGACCGCGTCGGCGTCCGCAACCGGATAGCGCAGCTTGGGGACCGCCGAGCTCTCGTAGCCGCCCACCCCGATGATCACCGCCCACTGCGTGGAGGGCGGGGGCGGCGGTGGGGCGGGGGGCGCGGCGGGAGCGGCCGGCTTCGGCCGCTCCAGGATGACCGTCCGCACCTCCTGTCGGGCCGTCCCGTCCGACTCCAGCGCGGTGATCACGATGGCGTTGGGGCCTTCGCGCAGCGTGAGCGGGGCACTGACCGCCATCGACTTCTGCGGGCTCCGCTCCGACTGCTGATGCACCTCGGCGCCGTTGAGGGAGACCGTGATGCGGCTGACCCCCTTGCTCGACCGCGCCACCGCCGCCACCACGCTCGCCTCGTCGACGACGCGCGAGCGGTCTTCGGGGTACCGCACGTCCACCGCGAGGGGCACGACCTTCTCGTGGTGAACAATGCGCATCTCCTGGTGCATGGTCCCGTCGGTCTCCGCGGCGGTGACGACCAGGGTGTTCTGGCCTTCCACGAGCTTCACCGGGAGGTTGACGGCCATCGACGTCTGCTGCGCGCGGTTGTCCTGTCGCCACAGCTCCACCCCGTTGGCGGTGACGAGGACCTGGCGCACGCCGGTGCCGCCGTGGACGACGGCCGCGAACGTCACGGTCTCCTGGTCCACGCGCGCCTGGTTCGCCGGAGTCGAGATCATGATCCGGAGCGGGGGCACGGGGGGCTTCGACACCTCGGGCGGTAGGGCGGCGACCGCCGGCGGAGTGGCGGGTGGTGTGGGAGCCGCGGCCGGCGGGGCGGGCGGCGGCGGGGCGGGCGGGGCCGGGGCGGCGACCGGCGGCGCGTTCACGACCGCGGGAGGTGGCGCGGGGCGGGCCGGCCCGGGTACGGCGGGTGCGGGTGCGGCCGCCGTGGGAGCGGGCTTGTCATAGAAGAGGACGCGCCCTTCCTGTCGCGTGATCCCGGCGCCGTCGGTCGCGGTCACGATCACGGTGTTCTTGCCCTGGGCGAGCTTCACGGGCGCGCTCAGCGCGAGGTCCTGCCCGCCCGTCGCGGACTCCTGCCGCCGGACGACCTCGGCTCCGTTGAGCGTGATCGTGACGCGCAGGGCTCCGGTGCCGCCGGTCACCTTGCCGACCACAGTGGCGCGCTCGGTGGAGACGCGGCCCTGATCCTTCGGCTCGGTCAGGCTGACCGCGAGCGGCGCCGCGCCGGGCTTGTCGAGCGCGACGGCCTGGAAGGCGAGGCCGGCCAGGTCTCCGCCATCGGCTCGAACGAGCTGCTGGACGGCGGGCGCGTACCAGAAGGCGAGCTCCACCCGCCGCGATTGCGGCGAGGCGGCGAGGAAGCGCGGCTCGAGGACCTGCACGATACGGAAGGCCTTGAAGACGCCGGCCGGTACGCGCACGTCCTCGTAGGCGTCGATCCTCCAGGAGAGGCGCGCCAGGCTCTGGCCATACTGGGCGTCGAGGCTCTTCATCGTGAGCCAGCTCACGCCCCACTGGCCCACCTCGAGCGGCCAGCCGATCGCGGGGGGCGGATCCAGCTCGAGCAGCACCTGACCGGCGCGCACGACCTTGGCCACGCCGAGATCACGGGTGAGGTGCACCTCGCGGCCACCGTCGGCGGCGAACACGTAGCGGCCGCTCTCGATCCGGATGAGGTCGTAGGCGCCGTCGCTCCGGACCCACTTGTCCCCGACCGCGTAGACGGGGCGCTCGGCCTTCGGGGTCTGGGCCCAGGCGGACCCGCCCAGGAGGAGCACGGCGAGGGTGAGGACGGTGCTCGAGACGCTGCCCTTACTGCGTTCAATCCGCTTCATGGGAATCGCGGTTCCCCAGCATTCCCCAGGCTGATCCAGGCAGGCATGGCGTTCAGCGTGGAATAGACTAAGCCCATCGGCCCGGTGTGTCAACGAACGGAAACGGGGAATAGCCTTGACTCGCCCGGGTTCCTGGACCAAGGTAGGGGGCGCTTTCCAGGCCATTCCGAGCCGGCGCCAGGGAGGAGCCCATGCGCAGAATCCGAACATTCCGCTGGACCCGGTCGGCGCTCGCCATCACCTCGCTCACGGCGCTGGGCGGCTGCGCCGAGCTGCAGTCGAAGGAGCCGGAGGTGTCGGGGTCCCGGGTCTTCGTCGCCAACGAGAGCTCGAACTCGGTGACGGTGGTGGACGGCGACAGCTTCCAGGTCGTCGGCACCGTGGATTCACGCAATCACGCCACCCACGACCTCGCCGTCTCGCGCGACGGCCGGTGGCTCTTCGCCACCAATCTGGCCTCGGGCCGGCTCTCGGCCATCAACACGCGCGCGCTCGAGACGGTCGCCTCCATCGCGACCGGCGATCGGGCTCACGTCGTCACCCTCACCAATGACAATCGGCAGGCGTGGGTGGCCAATATCGGCGAGAACACGATCTCCATCGTGGACACGACCACCTTCCGCATCCTCGGCACCATCGCGGTGGGCAAGGGGCCGACGGGGCTCACCTTCTCGCGCGACGGTCGCTTCGCGTACGTGAGCAACCAGGGCGACAAGACGGTGGAGGTGATCGATACTGCGTCGCACCGCGTGCTGAAGGCGATCCCGGTGGGCACGAACCCGCACTTCCTGGTGCTCGGGCCCGACGGGCGCATCTGGGGCACGAACACGGGCGGCACCGATATCTACGTCATCGATCCCGGGACTCAAGACAAGATCGCCTCGATCAACGTGGGCCCGGCGCCGCAGCAGATCGCCTTCGGCTTCAAGGGGCTGCAGGGGCCGAACGCCTACGTCACGGTCGCCGGGCTCAACCGCGTGGTGGTGGTGAGCACGGATCCGCAGAATCTGAGGATCCTGGAGCAGATCGACGTCGGACAGCGCCCCAACGGCATCTCGGGCAACCGGGAGGGCACCCGCCTGTTCGTCGTCCACGAGGTGTCGAACGACCTCAAGGTGATCGACACCGGCAGCAGCTCCGTGCTTGCCACGGTGCCGGTCGGACGCAAGCCGATCCGCGTCGTCTACCACGGGAGCTGATCGCGCCATGTGGCCGGTGGGCGGTCCTCTCCGCGGCGGTCTCGTCGTCGCGCTCGCAGTCTGGACGTGGTCGCTCCTGCCGGGCGCCGCGCTCCCCGCGGCCGCGCAGGGAGTGCCGGTGGGCACCGCCCAGAACGCGGTGGGGACGCTGGTGGTCGTGCGGACCGACGGCATCGAGCACCGGCTGCAGGGCCGCGGGTCGCTCCCGCTCTTCGAGGGCGACGTGCTTCGCACGGAGGCCGGCGGTCAGGCCCTGATCCAGCTCCGGCCCGGCATGCCGGTCGCCCTGAACGAGAAGACGACGCTCAGGCTCCTCTCGCGCTGGGACAAGACGACCGGCACGATGCGCATCCTGCGCGTGCGCCAGGGCGAGGTCTGGGTCAAGGCTGGAGACGGGGCGCGCCAGCTCGAGATCGAGACCCCCACCGCCGTCGCGGCGGCGCGCGACGCCGAGGTCGATCTGAAGGTGGCCGAGGACGGCCAGAGCGTCCTCACGGTGGTCCAGGGCGCCGCGGAGTTCGGCACGCCCTTCGGGGTCTGCTCGGTGAAGGGCGGCACCGCGAGCGTGGGAGCGCGCGGGGCCGCGTGCACCACGCCGCAGCCGGCCAACGCGCAGACCACGGTGTCCTGGAAGCAGGCGGTCGCGCCGTGAGGCGAGAGAGGCTTCAGCTGAAGATCAGGTAGAGCGCCACCCCGACGAGGGCCAGCCAGATCAGGATCCCGAACGTGGCCATGCGCTGGCCTTCCACCGGTCGCCGGCTTCCGGAGCGCCGCCTGGACACGCTGAAGATGGTGAGCAGGATCATCACGAGGCCCGCGATCAGGAAGACCGTGTCGAGGAAGCTGGATCCCTCTTCCATCTAACCCCTCGGGTCGAGGCTGGCCACTCCTCAGCGCGACGGCTTGGCGGCGGGCCGCCCGAGATCGCGGATGGCCTCGATTCGCGCGCTCCGCTCCAGCTCGTCGGCATCGAAGACGGCCTCGCGCTGGTCGGCGGATCTTACCACGTAGGCGGGGCCGGCGGAGCCGTCGGGGAACGAGTGGGACCGCTCGAGCCGCACCACCACGCCCAGGACCGCGCCGTCGGTCATCCGGCTGAGGGTGTCGCCGGCCCGGAAGAAGAACGCCCAGTCGCTCTGGCCCTTCGAGCGTGAGACGCGCCCGGCCGCCGCCGGCGCGTCACCGGCCGGCCCGGCCACGACCTCCGCGCCGTCGGGCGCGCGTGACTCCGCGGCCGGCCGCGGCGTCTCGTGCGGCCTCCCGAGCAGCGCCAGGGCGGCGACGAGTACGAGTAGGCCGATCAAGACGCCGCCCACCATCTTGAAGCGGAACGAAGCCATACGGCGGGAGGCAGCAAGAAGGAGGCCAGGCTTCTGGTGAGAAAGGACGCGCACTTAGACGCTCCGGACCCCATCACGTGACAAAGTCTGGGCACTCCGTCTGACAAGCTCTGAATCCTACCCGGCCTGGACCCAGCCAACTGCTTGATTTTCTGCGGCGTCTCCGATGGCTCACGTCTTGCTACGTCAGGAGGGCATGCTGCTGACAACGCTCCTCACGGTACTGATCGTCGGAGTGAGCTCGGCGGTGCTCTGGCTCGCCATCGGAGCCGAGTAGAGGGAGAGTGGCCATGGATACGCCCGTTGAAGCGGGGCTCTCGATGGAGACAGTGATGAGGCGCGGCGCGCTCGTCTGTGTCATCGCGCTCGGCGGCGTCGCGGTTGGGTTGGCGGTGTGGGCGATCCGCCGCTGGCGCGAAGAGCGTGAGTACCAGGCGTGGGCGGCGTCCGCGGCCGGCGATCCCCATCGGCGCGATCGCAACGGCTATCCGGTCGGCGCCCAGCTCGGCTTCTCCCGCTCGCGCTAGCCGCTCGACCGCTCTCCCGCCCCGTCGTCGTTCGATCCCCGCGCTGCGCCCGGCGCGGCCTCCTGTGCTACCTTTCGGTGGTGTCGTCGCAACGAGCATGAGCCGGACGCGCGCGGAGTGGGTCCTGCCCACCTCGATGCTCATCGGCACCTTCGCGTGGTCGTTCGTCTACGTGAGCCTGCCGTTCCACATCCAGCGGATGTCCACCCTGGAGCCGGCGGCGACGCTCCGATGGACGGGGTGGATCCTGGGCGTCAGTCCATTGATCACCGTCATCACCGCGCCGCTCTCGGGGCGGCTCGGCGAGCGCGTCGACCCCAAGCGCGGCTTCATCGCGGTGCAGGCGTTTCAGGGGCTCGGCTTCCTCGGCATGGCTCTGGCGCGTACGCTGCCCGAGATGCTCCTCGCGCGCATGCTCCTCGGGCTGATGGGAGCCGTCTCCACCTTCGCCTTCATCATGGTGGGCCGCTCCGGGGGCGACGTCCGGCGCCAGGTGTCGAGCATCCAATCCGGGATGACCCTGGGGCAGGTCCTGGGCCCCGCCGCGGGCGCGGTGGTGGCGGCGCGGCTGGGGTTCCAGCTCTCCTTCATTTTTGGGGCGCTCATGCTCTGGGCCTGCTCGGCCCTCGTCTCCTGGGGTGTGCCACCCGGCAAGCCGCGTGACGCGGCGGCGGCTCAGGAGCGGCGAATCTCCCTGCGCGAGCTGGTCACGGTGTCGCTGGTGGTGCTCGCCGGCTCGACCCAGGTCTTCTTCCTCACCTCCATCCTGCCCCAGATCCTGCCTCCGCTGGGCGTCCCGATCGAATCCACGCTCGAGATCGGGGGCTTCCTCATCCTCGCCACCGGCGTCGCCGCATCGCTCGGGTCCATGGCGGCGCCGCGTCTGGCCGAGCTGCTCGGCGACCGTCGCGCGGTGCTCTGGTTCCTGCTCGGCTCGTCGCTGCTGCTGGCCTCGCTCGCGGCAGCGGGAGGCGTGTGGAGCTTCGGGGTGCTGCGCTTCCTCCAGGTGTTGTGCATCGCGCCGGTATTCCCGCTCGCGGTGGCGGCCATCGCCCAGCGCGCCTCCGGGGGCGCCATCGGGTTCGTCAACTCGGCGCGAATCGGGGCGGCCTTCCTGGGCCCGGTACTCGCCACCACGCTCCTGTCGTCGATGCCGCCCGCCACGGTCTACCTCGCGCTGGCCGCGCTGGGCGTCGCGGTGGTCCCCCTCGTCGCGCGAATGGAACGCCGGTCGCGGCTCCGGGACGACCCGGGAGAAGGCATGACGTCGTGAGCCAGGACGAGCTGGTCCGGCTGTCGGAAGTCCGCATGGAGAGCGTCGGCAAGCGCTACCGTGATCAATGGGCGGTGCGCGACGTGTCGCTGTCGGTCCGACCCGGCGAGCTCTACACGCTGCTCGGCCCTTCGGGCTGTGGGAAGACGACGCTGCTGCGGCTGCTCGCCGGGTTCATCACGCCGGACACCGGCCGCATCCTGGTGGACGACGAGCCCATCGATGCGATCCCGCCGCAGAGGCGCAACCTCGGCATGGTCTTCCCGCACCACGCGCTGTGGCCGCATCTGTCGGTGTTCGAGAACGTGGCGTTCGGATTGCGCGAGCGCGGCGTCTCCGGCGACGAGCTTGCCCGGAAGGTGACGGCCGCGCTCCGGCAGGTGGGGCTCGCCGGGTTCGAGGGGCGCCGGCCCTCGCAGCTCGCGGGCGGCGAGCCGACGCGGGTGGCGCTCGCGCGCGCCCTGATCGTGAAGCCGCGCCTGCTCCTGCTCGACGAGCCGCTCTCCGACCTGGAGGGGGTGGCGCGCACCCAGATGCGGATCGAGCTCGGACGGCTGCACGACGACGCGGGGATCACCACGATCTACGCCACGCGCGACCACGCCGAGGCGCTGGCCCTGTCCACGCGGATCGTGGTGCTGAGTCAGGGCCGGATCGTCCAGGAGGGCAAGCCGGAGGAGGTCTACTGGCGCCCGCGCAGCCGCTTCGTGGCCGAGTTCGTGGGCGCCGCGAACCTGCTGCCGGTACGGGTGGTGGAGGTGCGCGATCTCGGCGTGGTGGTGGAGACCGCCGCGGGCTCGCGCGTGCCGGTGGCCTCGGGCGGGCACGCGTGGACGGTGGGGACCGGCGGCCTCCTCTGCCTCCGACCCGAGGCGCTCCGCCTCGAGGAGGCGGAGCGCGCGGCGGGCGGCATTCGCGGCAAGGTGGCCGGTCACGTCTTCGAGGGCTCTCGCCAGCTCTACGACGTGGGGGTCGCCGGCGGCACCGTGCGCGTGGAGATGCTCACCTCGGCCCAGCACGGACGCAGCTTCAAACCGGGCGACGACGTGAAGATCGAGATCTCCCCCGAAACCTCCGTCCTCCTCCCCGCCGAGCCCTGACATGCTATCTTCGGCCGCGGAGGGCAGCCCGTCATGACCGACATCAGCCCGCAAGACCTGAAGGCCCGGCTCGATCGCAAGGATCCGCTCGTGCTCCTGGATGTGCGCGAGGACTGGGAGACCGCGCTCTGCCGGCTCGAGAACGCGACCCACATCCCCATCGAGGAGATCGAGTTCCGCACCGCGGAGCTCGATCCCGCCGACGAGATCGTGGTCTACTGCCATCACGGTGTACGAAGCGCCGCGGTCGCCAACTTTCTCCGCCAGCAAGGATTCAGGGCGGTCAATCTCGCCGGGGGCCTGGATCAATGGGCCCGCTCCATCGATCCGCGCATGAAGCGGTACTGACCGTGCCGAGTTTGGCGAGGTGAAGCCGAAGGCGAGCCGAGCGAATACCAAAGAGAAGCAAGGGAGAAATGGGCGCAAAGGAGAGCTTTGTAAGGGTAGAGCGCGAAGGCGCGCTGGCCTGGGTCACCCTCGATCGGCCCCCGCTCAATCTGATCGTGCCCGAGATGGTGGAGGGGATCCGGAGCGCGTTCGACGGGCTACGCCACGACCCGACCGTGCGCGCCGCCGTCGTCACCGGCGCCGGCCGCGCGACCACCGGCGGCATGCAGCTCCAGGTCCTGCGCGACTTCACGCCGGCCACCGCCAAGGCGTTCATCGCGAGCCTCCACGAGGCGATCAACCTGGTGCACGACGCCCCCTTTCCCACGATCTGCATGATCAACGGGGCCTGCCTGGGAGCCGGATTCGAGCTGGCGATGGCGTGTGATCTGCGCACCGCCGCCGCCGAGGCGATCATGGGCCTGCCCGAGATCCGCGTCGGCATCCCGTCGGTGATCGAGGCGGCCCTGCTGCCCGGCTTCGTCGGCCCCGGGCGGGCCGCGGAGATCCTGCTGACGGGAGAGAGTGTCTCCGCCCGCCAAGCCTTGGAGTGGGGGCTGGTCAACCGCGTGGCGCCCCTCGGCGAGCTGCGCGCGGTGACCGCGGAGCTGGTCGGGCGCGTGCTCGAGTGCGCTCCCTCCGCGGTACGCCTCCAGAAGGAGCTGATGGTCCGCTGGCGCAACACCGATCAGCGGACGGCGGTAGAGTACGGGGTGAACGCCTTCGGCCAGTCCTTCGCCACCGGCGAGCCCCGCGAGGCGATGGAGGCCTACCTCGGCAAGCGCAAGCCCCGCTTCGCTTCGTGATCCGTCTCGTCACCTTCGACTTCTGGGACACCCTCGTCACCGACTCGGCCGACAACCTGCGAGCGCAGCGGGCGCTGCGCATCGTGGCAATCCGGGACGCCCTGCGCGCGGCGGGCGCGGCGGTGAGCGAGGTGGAGGCCGAGGAGATCCACGAGCGCTCGGGCGTGCTACTCGCCGAGCGCTTCTGGAGCCGGAACCGCGACCCGAGCCGGGAGGAGCAGCTGCGGCTGGTCCTCGACACGGGCGGGCCCGGCATCGCCGCCCGCCTGAGCTCGGCCACGTTCCAGGCCGCGCTCGACGCTTACACCTCTCCGGTGCTGGCCCATCCACCCGACCTCAGCCCGGGCACCGCGCGCGCGGTGAAGGAGCTGGCCGCGCACGGAGTGAGCCTCGGCATCGTCTCCAACACCGGGCGCACGCCGGGGGTCATCTTGAGGAGAGTCCTCGAGCGCTACGGATTGCTGGCCTACTTCAGCGCCATCTCCTATTCCGACGAGGTTGGCGTCCGCAAGCCGGAGGCCGAGATCTTCCGGCTCACGCTCGCGCGCACGGGGGTGGCGCCGTCGGAGGCCGTGCATATCGGTGACAACCCGGACGCGGACGTGGCGGGGGCGCAGAGCTTCGGGATGCGCGCGGCCCACTACACGGCGGGGTTTCGTCGGCCCGCCCCGCAGGCGGACCTCATCGTTTCCGACCTCGAGACACTACCGGAGGAGGTTTTTCGTATTGCGTCAAGACCAGCCGGCGGGTAACATCCTGCCCCGATGGACGTCGCCGAGCTGCGCGCAAAGATCCGCGATATCAAGGATTTCCCCACCGAAGGCATCCTCTTCAAGGACATCACCACGCTGCTCCGGGACGGGCCGGCGTGGGCCGCGGTCATCGACCATCTGGCCGCCCGGTACCACACGGCGCGCGTGGACCTCGTGGTGGGCGTGGAGTCACGGGGCTTCATCTTCGGAGGCGCCCTCGCGCATCAGCTCAAGGCGGGCTTCGTCCCGGTGCGCAAGCGGGGCAAGCTGCCCGGGCGCACGATCGAGGAGGAGTACGAGCTCGAGTACGGCCGCGACGTGCTGGCCATCCACGAGGACGCGGTGCAGAAGGGCCAGCGGGTCCTCGTGGTGGACGACCTGCTCGCCACCGGCGGGACGATGGCCGCGACGCTCCGGCTCGTCGGGCGACTCGGGGGCGTGATAGTGGGCGCCGCGTTCCTGATCGAGCTGGCGTTTCTCAAGGGGCGCGAGCGGCTCACCGGCCATCGGATCGACTCCCTCATCGTCTACCAGTAGGCGGTCGGAAGTGGTTGTATGATGGGGACCTGGAGGCGCCGCATGATCGAGCGAGCGTGGGTTGGTGGGGTGCTGATGGTGATCGCGGGACTCGTGCTGCCCGCCGGGGCAGGGGCCGGCGAGCCGGGTGAGAAGCCGGCGGCGCCCATTATCCTGAACCTTATCAATCGGCCTCTGGAATCCCGCGAGCGCGCCTTCAGCGAAGAGATCAAGCGTGACGCGCTGGCGCCCAGGCCGTCGGCCATCGACGAGTGGGAGCCTCAGCCGGACGGCTCCATGCGTAACAAGAAGACCGGGCTCAGCATCACGGTGAGGAACCCGTGCCCCTCCGGCGACATGGAGCACGAGTTCGCGCTGGCCGCCTACAACCGGGCGAAGTCCCGCCGCTGACCGACGAGCAGATCCCTTCCAATCGAGGCTGACGCCGCTCCCGGGTGACCGGGGACGGCTGTGACCAGGAGACGGAGGTCATGGCCATACGAAAAGTCGGCGTGCTGGGCTGCGGGCTCATGGGCTCGGGTATCGTCCAGGTGGCGGCGCAGGCGGGCTTCCCGACGATGGTGGCGGAGGCCAGCCAGGAGCTGCTCGACCGCGGGCTGGGTGGCCTCCGCAAGAACCTCGACGCGCTGGTCGCCAAGGCCAAGCTCGACGAACGCGCGCGCGACGAGATCCTGGGCCGGATCAAGGGGGCGGTTGGCCTCGAGGCGCTCCGCGACTGCGATCTCGTGATCGAGGCCATCACCGAGAACCAGCCGCTGAAGAACGAGACCTTCGCCAAGCTCGATCGGATCTGCCCGCCGGACGCGCTGCTGGCGTCGAACACCTCGTCGTGCAACATCACCGCGATGGCGGCGGCCACCAAGCGGCCGGGCCAGGTGCTCGGCTTGCACTTCTTCAACCCGGTGCCGCTGATGAAGCTGGTCGAGGTGGTGCAGACCATCCTCACCGACGAGAAGAGCGTGCTCGCGGCGTACGAGTGGGTGCAGGCGGTGGGCAAGGTGCCGGTACGGGCCAAGGACTCGACCGCGTTCATCGTGAACCGGCTTCTCGTGCCTTACCTGCTCGACGCCATCCGGGTCTACGAAGGCGCCCTCGCCACGCTCGAGGACATCGACCAGGCCATGAAGCTCGGCTGCGGTTACCCCATGGGACCGTTCACGCTGCTCGATCTGGTCGGGCTCGATACCACGATGTACGTCGCCGAGGTCATGTTCGATGAGTACCGGGAGCCCCGCTACGCTCCCCCGCCGTTGCTGAAGCGCATGGTGATGGCGGGACAGCTCGGCCGCAAGTCCGGCAAGGGCTTCTATGACTACTCGAAGAAGTAGGCGTACGGGAGATCTCGATGAGTAACCGACGGACCGCGCCGCGAATGCCCCGCCGCACCTTTCTCCAGGCCGCCGGAGCGGCCGCCGGCACTGCGGCGCTCGGCTTCCCGGCCGTGCTGCGCGCCCAGGCGCCGACCCTCAAGGTGGGTGTGGTTCACCCGATCACGGGCCCGCTCGCCGAGCCGGGGCAGGCCTGCCGGCTCGGCGGGCAGATGGCGGCCGACGCCATCAACGCGGCGGGCGGCATCAAGTCGCTCAACGGCCTGAAGCTGGAGCTGGTTCTGGGCGACACGCAGACGAAACCCGAGGTCGGGCGGACCGAGGCCGAGCGGGTGATCAACCAGGGTGCCCAGATCCTGATGGGCTCATTCGACTCCGGATCCACGCAGGCGATGGTGCCGGTCGTCCAGCAGCGTCGCATCCCGTTCCTGGTCGACATCGCCGCCGCCGACCCGATCACCGCCAACGTGGCCCGGGCAGTGAAGGAAGGGCAGCAGAAGGTCCAGTACGTCTACCGCAACTTCCCTACCGGCTCGTCGTTCGGTCGCAAGGCCGTCCAGTACTTCGGCGAGGTCTTCAAGGAAGCCAACGTCTCGCCCAGGCGCGTCGTCCTGATGTACTGCAATGATCTCTTCGGTCAGAACAACGCCAAGGGGTTCCAGGCCGCGCACGCGGCGGCCAAGCCCTCGTGGGACATCGTGGACGTCATCCCGTGGCCGGAGCCGCCCCAGGACCTCTCCACCGAAGTCTCGCGTGCCAAGGCGGCCAAGCCCGACATCATCGCGCCCATCACCCGGCCGGCCAGCGCCCAGCTGCTCTTGCCCGAGATCCGGAAGCAGCGCCTGGACATCATGGGCATCGTGGGGCCGGGCAGCCCGGGGCTCTACGAGGCGGGTCAGATCGCCGTCCTCAAGGAAGACCTCGACTACGTCATGAGCAGCCTGCCGTGGGCGAACTTCAAGAACCCGAAGACGCAGAACGTAGCGGAGGAGTATGCGAAGCGGAGCGAGAAGGAGACCGGCAAGCGCAAGACCTTTGACACGAACTCCGGCTACTCCTACGACGCGATGCTGCTGATCGCCGACGTGCTCGAGCGGGCCAAGTCCACCGACCCCGACGCCATCATCGAGGCGATCAAGAAGACGAACTTCACGATGGGCCTGATGCAGTACGCCGGCCCGGTTGTCTTCAACGAGGTCGGCGACAATCCGAACGCGGTCACCACCATGATCCAGATCCTGAGCGGCAAGCCGGTCGCGGTCTGGCCCCGGGAGGCCGCGCTGCAGAAGTTCGTCTTCCCGCGTCCCAAGGCGTAGCCGGCCCTGGATCCGGCGCTCATCGCCCAGGGCCTGCTCAGCGGGCTCTTGTTCGGCGGCGTCTACAGCCTCATGGCGGTGGGGCTCACTCTCATCTTCGGCGTCATGCGCGTGGTGAACTTCGCCCACGGCGACATGATGGTGTGGGGGATGTACCTTGCGTGGATGCTGGCCACGCGCGCCGGCGTGGATCCCTATGTGGGCTTCATCGCGTGCGCGGCCGCCCTCTTCGCGCTCGGCTGGGTCGTCCAGCGGTTGCTCGTCGACCGCATCGTGGACGCCCCTCACGAGATGCAGATCCTCCTGATGCTGGGCGTCGCGCTCGTGCTGGAAAACGGCGCCCTCGTCGTCTTCGGCCCCGATCCCCAGCGCGTGCGCTCCCCGCTTCGGGCCGCGACCATCTGGTTCGGGCCGGTGTTCGTGGACGTGGCCCGGCTCGTGACCTTCGCGCTGGCCATGGCGCTCACCCTCGCGCTCTACCTCTTCCTCACCCGCACCGATCTCGGCCGCACCATGCGCGCGGCCGCCGACAACGCCTACGGGGCGCTCGTCATCGGCACCGACGTGCGGCGCGTCTACGCGGTCGCCTTCGGCATCGGCGCGGCCTGCGTGGGCGCCGCGGGGGCCCTCGTCTCGCCGATCCTGCCCTTCCAGCCGGCGGGCGGGCTCTCGCTCTCGGTGGCCTCGTTCAACATCGTGATCATCGGGGGCATGGGCAGCCTGCCCGGCGCCTTCCTGGGTGGCCTGCTCGTCTCGGTGGCCGAGTCGATGGGGGCCGTGTTCCTGAGCCCCTCGATGAAGGAGCTGGTGAGCTTCTCGCTGCTCATCGTCATCCTGCTGTTCCGGCCGGCCGGGCTCTTCGGGCGGACCACCACGTGAGGTGGCTCGCGGCCGCCGCGCTGGCCATCCTGCTCGTGCTCCCGGCGGTGCTCGATTCCTACGCGGTCACCGTGTTCATCTTCATCTTCTTCTACGCGTTCCTCGGCCAGGCGTGGAACATCGTGGGCGGCTACGCGGGTCAGCTCTCGGCCGGCCACGCGGCCTTCGTGGGCATCGGGGCCTACACCTCGGCGGTGCTCTCGGTGCAGGCGGGCCTCACGCCGTGGGTTGGGATGTTCGTAGGCGGGGTGCTGTCCGCCGCCCTGGGCACCGTGGTCGGCTATCTGGGCTTCCGCTTCGGCCTGCGCGGCTTCTACTTCGTGCTGCTCACGGTGGCCTTCGCCGAGGTCTGCCGGATCGTGACCCTGAACACCGACGCGGTCGGAGGGGCCCTCGGCTACTACATCACCTTCACCGGCAACCCGCGGCAGTTCCAGTTCCAGGACAACCGCGCCTACTACTACATCGCGCTCGCTCTGATGCTGGCCGCGACCGGCATCGTGGCCGGGATCGAGCGGAGGCGCTTCGGGGCCTACCTGATCGCGATCCGCGAGGACGAGGGCGCCTGCGAGGCGCTCGGGGTGAACACCTTCCTCTACAAGATGCTCGCGATGGTGGTGTCGTCGTTCCTCACCGGGGTGGGCGGGACCTTCTACGCGTTCTATCTGTTCTCGCTGCAGCCCAACGCGGTGTTCGGGATTCCGCTCTCGGTGGAGATCGTCATCCGGCCCATCGTGGGGGGCGCGGGGACGGTGCTGGGGCCGATCCTCGGCTCCTTCATCCTGAGCCCCCTCGCCGAGCTCTCGCGGATCTACTTCGGGCAGGGCGGCTGGTCGGGCGCCCACCTGATCGCCTACGGCCTCCTGCTCATCGCGGTGGTGCTCTTCCTGCCTCAAGGCGCCTACCCCGCCCTCCGCCGCCTCTGGGGAAGAATGCCCGCCCGATGAGCGCTTGTCCGGGACGACTGCTGGAAGTCTCCGGGATCTCCAAGCGCTTCGGCGGCGTCCAGGCGGTGCGCGACCTCTCCTTCGACATGGGGCGGGGTGAAGTCCTCGGGCTCATCGGTCCCAACGGCGCAGGCAAGACCACCGCGTTCAATCTGCTCTCGGGCTTCCTGATCCCGGACGCCGGCGAGATCCACTTCGACGGCCGGCCCATCGTTGGAGTCAAGCCCCACGCCATCTGCCGCTTCGGGCTGGCCCGCACCTTCCAGATCGTCCGGCCCTTCCCCCACCTGTCCGTCCTGGAAAACGTGCGGATCGGCGCGCTCGCCCGCCACCCTCGGATGGCGGATGCTCGCGGCAAGGCGCGCGCGGTGATCGACCAGGTCGGGCTCGGCCCCAGGGCCGATCACGCGGCGGCGGGGCTCACCTTGGCGGAGCGCAAGCGCCTCGAGCTGGCCCGCGCGCTCGCCACCGAGCCCACCCTGCTGCTCCTCGACGAGGTGATGGCCGGCCTCAACCCGACCGAGATCGAGGTCCTTGTCGTGCTCATCAGAGGCCTCAACGCGGCCGGCGTCTCCATCCTGCTCATCGAGCACAACATGCGGGCGGTGATGACGCTCTCCCACCGCATCGTGGTGCTGAACTTCGGCGAGAAGATCGTGGAGGGCGAGCCGGCCGCGGTGGCCAATCACCCGCGCGTGGTCGAGGCCTACCTCGGTGAGGAGTATGTCCACGCTCCTGCGCCTTGACGGGATCGAAGTCGGCTACGGGGACCTGACCGCGGTCGGCGACGTCTCGCTCGAGGTGCGTGAGGGCGAGGCGGTCGCGCTCATCGGCGCCAACGGGGCCGGCAAGACCACCACGCTGCGCGCCGTCTCCGGCCTGCTGCCCCTTCGGCGCGGCCGCATCGAGTTCGAGGGCCACCGCCTGGACGGGCTCAGCCCCGCGCAGATCGTCGCCCGGGGGATCGCGCACGTGCCGGAAGGTCGCCAGCTCTTCCCGTCGATGACCGTGCGGGAGAATCTGGAGCTGGGGGCCCGCACCGCCGCCGCCAGGTCCGGCCGGTCCGCGAGCCTCGAGCGGGTCTTCGACCTGTTTCCCCGTCTCCGGGAGCGCCGGGCGCAGCTCGCGGGCACGCTGTCCGGCGGCGAGCAGCAGATGTGCGCGATCGGCCGCGGGCTCATGGCCTGTCCCCGCCTGCTCATGCTGGACGAGCCGAGCCTGGGCCTGGCCCCGGTGATGGTGAAGGCCATCTTCGAGGATCTGAGTCGTATCAACGGCCAGGGCATCACCATCCTGCTGGTGGAGCAGAACGTCCTACGCTCCCTGCACTTGGCCCACCGGGGCTATGTCCTGGGAAATGGCCGGGTGATGCTCTCCGGCGCCCGGCAGGACCTGCTCGCGAGCGGCCACATCAAACAGGCCTATCTCGGCCTCTAGAGCCTCGAAATTCCTGTATAAATAGTCGGCCTGCGGGCCGAAAATAGGTTCGTGGGGCGCTTCACCCGAGGTTTCGTCGTTCCGTTCCTGCTGCTCGCGATTCCGCTGAGCATCCTGGCCGCCCTGGGGTTCATCGCCGCGCAGCGCCAGATCGTACGCACCCGCGAGGACGCGATCGCCCGCACGGTGGGGGCGGTGACCGAGCTGGTCGCCGACTACCAGGAGGCGCTCCGACGGGAGACCGTGCTCCTGGCGCGGGACCCGGCGGTGATCGAGGGCACGCTCAAGGGTGACTGGGCCACCCTGGCCCGAGGCGCCTCCCCGCGCGTGCTAGCGGTGACCCAGGATGGACTCGCCGACTTCATCACCGTCCGCGACAGTCGGGGTACGCCGCTCGTCCAGGTGCCCGCGGGCCCACCTCCGAGCCTGCCCGGGATACCCACGCCCACCGAGCCCGTCCTGACGCTGCGGCTGGCCGGCGGCCGCCCGTACTTCCTGGTGGCGGCGCCCATCATCGGGGGCTTTGCCGACCGGGGGGCGCCGGGGCCGGCGGGCACGGTGGTGGCGGGCCGGCGCCTCGAGGGGCTCACGCCCCTCCTCGCGCGGCTGCCGTCGCGGCCCGCC
>Ga0207684_10001502_pt1 | contig 24992 bp, 22 predicted proteins | sample KBSK5501metaG_FD_184342 | JGI IMG/M metagenome (GOLD analysis project Ga0207684, IMG submission 184342) | Corn, switchgrass and miscanthus rhizosphere microbial communities from Kellogg Biological Station, Michigan, USA - KBS K5-50-1 metaG... | ecosystem: Host-associated > Plants > Roots >...
GCTGGGTGGTGGAGCGGGCGCATTCCTGGATGAACCGCTTCCGCCGACTACTGATTCGCTGGGAGAAGAAGCCGGAGAACTATCTGGCGTTTCTGCATTTCGCCTGTGGACTGATTGCGTTTCGCGCCGCAGGGTTATTCGGATAGGCTTTTAGTGCCTGTCCGAATAACCCTGCGGCGCGAAACGCGGTCGTTCCGCTTCCCGCTGGAGGGCTTTGGCCTCTTCTCCCCGTGAGCGGATGTGGGCCGTGAACCCGAATGCGCGCAGGAGCTCCCGCACCTCGTCGTAGTCATAGCCCTTGTCCAGGCACATCCCCTGCGGCTGGTCCTCGGTGGGCGCTGGGCGGTCGACCACCAGCCTCTCCAAGGTGGGACGCACGAGCTTCATATCATGCCGATTGGCGCCCTCCACCACCAGTCCGATCGGCGCCCCGTGCCCCTCCGTCAGCAGGCTGCACTTGACGCCGGACTTGCCCCGGTCGGTGGGATTGGGCCCAGTATTTCCCCCCCCCGAGCGGCGCCTTGGTCATCGCCCCATCCATCGCCAGCCAGTCCCAGTCGATCCCACACAGTTCGTCAAACTGCTTGACTCCTGCTTGCCAGAGCTTGAGGAAGACCCCGGCTTCCGCCCACACTTGGAACCGATCATGGGCCGTCGAATGCGGGCACAACTCCGTCTGGTCCAGCGCTTGCCACTGGCAGCCCGTCCGCAGCACATAGAAGATGGCATCGGCACACGTACGATCTGGCACGCGCGGTCGCCCGCCGCCGAACCGATGGGTGTTGACGTGGACCAGCAAGAGGGGCTGGAGCACCGCCCAGAGCTCCTCAGAGATCCGAAACCCGGTCGTAGTACGGTTGTTCGGCGTGCGCTCGCGCGCTCGTGGTTGCTGATCTTGTTTGCGCATTCCGAGGGCGCTTCCTACCCTGGGAGAATGGGGAAGGCTGACCAAGGTCGAGGCGCCTGACCTCCTCTGGGAGATCAGGCCCACGATGCCTGCTCACCTGATTGACTGGGCCCCTGCCCTCGCCCCCAGACTACTCCTCTAGGTCGTAGGCCGTGGGATGACGTGGCTGGTAGAGCGCCAGATCAGCACCGCTCGGAAGCTTGATGGTGGCCCACAACCCCCAGCTCATGTCTCTCACCGGGTGCGAGATCGTGACGCCCTTGGCCCCCAGGTCCGCGAGTGCCATCTCGAGATCCGGGCACATCAGGTAGAGTTCCTGCTTCGGCTGGCCCTCAGTGGGGTGCACAGCGGCCTCGGCTGGCGGCAGCTTGAAGATCAGCCAGCCCGCTCCTGCGTCGACTCCCCGCAATCCCAGCACATCGCGCAGGAAAACCCGGTCGGCCTCTGGATCGCTACTGTAGAGAACGACATGGGCGCCGCTGAACATGGTTTGCCCTCACCTTCGTTCAGTTGGGACGCCTGCACACGCTGCTGCGGGCGCACGACATCGCTTCTCCCTCCTGGGTACAAGGCCCAGCGTGACGAACCGCTCTCCCCACTCCCCCATTATGGCACGTTATTCGGATAAGCACTTATTGTGGGATTCAGGAGCGCAATTGATGGCAAGGCACAAGCGGGCAAGAGGCGAATCGCGTCCGCCAGCGTCACTACCCACCGGCCTTACCCATCCGCTTGCGAGGTCTCTATGGCGCCTTTCTAAATGTCCTGCGAGTGACCCGATCAGCCTACCGCACGTTGAGGATATAGAACAAATGTTCCATACTGTGGGCAGGGGATTGGGTCGCAGGCGGGCGCTCATCCTCTGCGCGGCGGCGTAGGGCAAGCAGTGTAGCGCGTGGCGCATACGGGCGCATCACGGAGCGAGCGGGAAAGATCAGGCAACAGCGGGACGCATGGGCGAATAGCCCACAGGGAGAGCAGGGAGCATGACGATGAGATGGCGATTGGCAGGCTGGCGGCCACGCCAGCAACGGAACTCAACCCATTCGCGGCCGCGGGTCGCACGCGCGGCGGAGGCGGCGCGCATCGCGCAGGAAGGCGTGGGCCGGAGTCTCGGCAGCGCGACGGCCGGAGTCGGCGTGATGCTGACGCCGGTGGCTACGCCAGTCTTCGCGCCAATCCTCACACCGGCGTTCAGGATGGATACGGTGGAGGCCAGCGCGGGACGTGGCCTCGCGCCGGAACTCGTGCTGGCGACGAGTCGCGCGGCGCAGGCGCTGGGACGCGCCCCAGAGGAGGTCTGGGCCGACGCGCTACGCGCCTGGCTCGGCGTCGAGGGGTCTGGGGCGCGTTCCACGCGTCCGGCGATCCAGGAGGTGCGGCGGGCGCAGACCTGGTCGCAGATCGACGAGACGCTGCACGAGTTGCGCGCTGGATAGCGCGCGGTCAGACAAACAAGCGCGGAGCAATGATCCCCTTCCCGCCGCCACCGGAAAGGGGATCATTGCTCCGCGCTTGTCCCATTCTCCCTGGTTATCCAGCCAGCATCAACTCCGTCTGCGCGGTCGAAAGCCAGGTCGCGCCGCTCGCGCTCACCAGGACCTCGTCCTCCAGGCCGATGTACCCGCGCGCGGTTGCCGTGCCCAACTCCAGCGTGTAGACCGAACTCGGCTCGATGGGTCGCTCAGGCGTCTCGCCGTAACGTTCCCAGCGCGGGCCGATCAGCGGGCCGCCGTCGTGCGCCGCGCGTCCGACGCTGTGCCCCAGCGCGTGCATGTACTCCGGGAAACCCTTGTCCGTCAGGTAGGCGCGCGCCACCGCGTCCACCTGATAGCCCTGAACGCCTGCCTTGAGCTTCTTGCGTCCCGCCTCGATGGCTCCGACGCAGGCGCGAAAGGCGCGCGTCACCTCCTCCGGTGGCTCCATCTGCCCCTCGCCGCGCAGGAACCACATGCGCTGGAGGTCCGAGCAGTAGTCTTCATATATGATCCCGAAATCCAGGTGAATCAGGTCGCCCGCCTGCATCACGATGTCCGTCGGGCCGCCGTGTCCCGCCTCCGACGACGCTCCCGCGTTGACCGCCGGGCAAGCGTTGGCCTGCCAGGAAGTGACCAGCCCGCGGCGTTTGACCTCGGCGTGTAGCATGCCGGCCATCTCGCGCTCGCTGCGTCCCGGCCGCAGGAACGGCGTCACTTTCGCGAACATCTCCTCGGTGATGCGGATCGCCTCGCGCATGCGTTTGAGTTCGGTCGCGGTCTTGCGGCTGCGCAGCGCGGCGATGATCGGCGCGGCGGAGATCAGCCGCTGGCGGTAGGGGCTGTGGGCGAGCGCGGCGACCAGTTGCAGGTACATGCCATGGGTCAGGCCGTCCGAGGCGACATCGCCGCGCGAGTAGTTGATCGCGATCTGCTGCGGCTCCACCTCGCGCATGACCGCGCGCAGGACGGGCGTGATTCCACGGTTGTAGGTATAGAGCGTATCGTATTGTCCCGCCTGGGTGATCAGCCCACGGTCGGGGCCGCCGACGATGGCGATGCGTTTGCCGTCGCGTGTGACGATGAACGCGCTCTGCCAGGTGACGTCGTGCCCGACGATCAGGTCCATCACTGGGTCGGGCGTCTCCGAGGTCTCGCGCGCGAAGGTCAGCCAGCAGTCAATGCCTTGCTCTTCGAGGATCCCCCGCGCCTGCTCCAGCTTCTCGCGCTGTATCATCATATCCATGCCATACTCCCTTTGGCGAATAGCAACCTGGCGTACGCTGGTTACTCTGGCGTATTAGCCTGTCAATGACTCATTGCGTCGGAAATTAAGCCCTATGCCGCGGAAGACCAATACAAGCAAGTTGATGATCGCCTGAGCGATTAACAAGTCTGCGGCGACCAACAGTTGGTCAGCGGGAGCGACGCCAATTGCGCCATTTAGCAGCGTGAGCGCCGCAATCGTCACCAGGAATAGAGTCTGTACTATGACGGCGATTGGCGTCACGCTGAGCGGAACAGCAGTCGTCCAGATGGGTTGGATATCACTTCGCGTTTCGCTTTGCCACCGGGCCGTTGCCGCTCCCCAGAGCGCCAAGGAGAGAACAATGCTTAAATGCGTGCCGGCAACTGGTGTCGTATTGCGCATGCGGAGAAGTAGCCAGAGGCCCACCGCGCTGGCTGCCAGCGCGCAGATAACCAGTCCGATGCCTGACCATCTCAATACGGCTCGATTCATAGCTGCGTTTCTCTCCAGGGCACGGCGATCAGTTCCTCGCTGAGTAAGCGCGCCTCTCCAAGGCGCTGATGCGCAAGCGCCTGAGCGTACTGATTATGCGCTGAGCGACTGGTCGGGATTCTCGACGCGCAGGAGCTGGTAGACCGCGTTGGCGTCGGCGGCATACTTCTCCCGGAAGCGTTTGTGAATGTCGTCGTGCTCGGCGTCACCCGTGTGCAGCGCCTTGGCGCGATACAAGCCGGATTCACCCCTGACAAACGTGCTGATGCGGCAGCGCTCGACGCCGGTCGCGATGACTGCGTGCGGCAGGTCCGTCAGGGCCACATATACGCGCCCACCAACCTTGACGTAGCGGGCCGGGTAGTCCTCCACTGCAACGCCCTCTGGCGCGAACTCCAGCGGCAGGCGCATATACGCATCGAGCGTGATTGTCGGCGTAACGTTGGTATCCCAGAGTTCGTCGAACTTCTCGCGGCAGAACTGGCCCAGCGTGGTGTTCATGTTGATCTCCAGGCGCCGGCCCTGTGTAGAAGGAACGCCGCGCGGGAAGAACGCGACGTAGCCCGTATCGTCCTGCGTCAGCAGGCGGATCGCCGGCGTAGCGTCGTAGATGCGCACCTGTACATGTTCCCGCTCGTCATCGGACAGGGTCTCCAGGAAGGCGTTCAGGTCGCGCAGGTTACGGCGGATGACGCTCTGCACGCTGTCGCGCTCATCTGGCGGCTCGCCACGCCGGCGCGCGCCCCGTTCGATCTCTTTGTCGCGCTGGGCGGCGGCGATGGAGTAGGGATCGACCAGCAGAATCTTCACCGTCGACCCGCGCTGAATCAGGATGCGCGTAGCCTGCAAGAACTTCGGCTTGATGGCGTCAGACTTGAGCAGATCGGTCCACGTGCTCAGGATGCGCACCTCGTCGGTGGCGCCCCTCATGTCGCGCACGAAGCGCGGCAGATCGAAGCGGTCGTACTCCTTGATCCTGGCCTCCTCGATCTTGTCCAGGATCAGGTTGAAGATGATGTAGGTCACGACGACGCCGACAAAATCGGTGCCGAGGTTGAGGGCAAGAGGTGACCCGCCGCCGCCATCCATGAAGCCGTGCGTCGAGTACCAGAGCAGGATGAGCGAGAGGAGGCTGAGGTAGATCAGGGTAAAGACGTACTTGACGTTGCGCCGTAGCCATTTGAGCATCTAGCCCTCGCTCTCGCTACTCACGCCAATCATGAGTTCTCTTCAGTCCGGTCGATATATCATACCTCTATTGCTCTGTCAAACAGACCGCCTGTCACATTCCAGCTTCTTTGGGGCAGCGTCCATGCCACGCCTGTGGGATAGCGTACAATGGGCTGCGAACGAGGATGGGTGGAGCGTGTCATGACGGCGGGAGCGGCGAGGATGAGCGACGAGACGGCCTGGCGCGATGTGCCGGGGACGCCCGACGATCCAAACGCGCTGCGTGGGCGGCGCGTGCTCGTGATGGGCCTCGGGCTGCTCGGCGGGGGTGTCGCGGCGGCGCGCTACGCCGTTCGGATGGGCGCGGCGGAGGTCGTCGTCACCGATCTACGCTCGCCGCAGACGCTGGCCGAGAGCGTCGCCAAATTGGAAGGTTTGCCGATCCGCTACGTCCTCGAGCGGCACGAGCTGGACGACTTCACCCGCGCCGAGGTCGTCGTGCGCAACCCTGGCGTCCGGCGCCACTCGCCGTATCTGGAGGCGGCGCGAGTGGCGGGCGCGCGCGTCGAGATGGAGATCGCGTGGTTCTTCCGCGCCTGCCAGGGAAAAATCGCTGGTGTCACCGGCACACGGGGCAAGAGCACCGTCACGACGCTGCTGCACGCGATTCTGGCTGAGGCGGGCATGCGCCCGCTGCTCGGCGGCAACCTCGGCGGCATCGAGACGCTCTCGCTGCTGCCAGAGATCACGTCCGACCGCTGGGTGGTCCTCGAGCTGGGCAACTGGATGCTGGAGGGGCTGCATCCGATCCGCCGCTGCCCGCATCTGGCCATCTTCACCAACCTGCTGCCTGACCACCTCGACGCCTACGACTCGATGGACGACTACGGCGAGGCCAAAAGCGCTATCTTCCGCTATCAGGGCATGGGCGACATCGCCATCTTCAACGCCGATAACGACTACAGCCGTCGCTTCGGCGAGGTCGCGCCCGGCGGGCATGTCTGGCTCTACAGCGCCGAGCGTGGCGTCGCGTATCCACGCGCGCATCCTGACCAGGCTCGCCCCTTCGCCTACGCCGACGCGATTCGCCTGCGTGGCGCGCACAACCTGGCTAACGTCCAGGCGGCGACGCTGGCCGCTGAGCTGATCGGGGTGGACGGCGCGACGATCCGACGGGCTGTGGGGGGCTTTGGTGGCGTTCCGCACCGGCTGGAGGTCGTGCGCGAACTGGACGGCGTGACCTGGGTGAACGACAGCGCCAGCACGGCGCCGGTGGCGGGAGTTGCGGCATTGCGCAGTTTTACGGAGCCAGTGATTCTGATCGCGGGGGGCAACTCGAAGAATCTTGATGCCAGCGAGTTCGCCGCCGAGGCCGCGCGTCGGGCGAAGCGTGTGCTCCTGCTCACGGGCAACGCGACCGAGGGCTTCGCCAAGTTGCTGCGCGCGGCGGCGGTAGAGCAGGATCGCGCCGACGCGGAGGCATTCACCAGCGGGCCATACGACGATCTGGCGGCAGTGATCCAGCACGCGCGAGCAACCGCTGAACCGGGCGACGTCGTCCTGCTCTCACCCGGCTTCACCAGCTTCGGCATGTTCCTCAACGAGTTCGACCGCGGCGACCAGTACCGCACGCTCGTCCGCGCCCTCACATCCAGGTGATCTCAGCAGCGACGATCTCCCCGTCCGTCACCCTGGATGTGTAGAGGGTCTGCGTCCCATTGGGGCCGTCTGCCAGCGTCGCCGTGAACAGACCATAGGGGAGACGATTGGATTCCATCGTGAATTGCAGGCAGAGATCAGGCCACGTCTCCCCAGGGGCTGCCGGTCGACACAGCCCAGGAACGCGATAGAGCGCTTCAGAGGCACGGCGCCAGACAGTGGCATGGGGGGCCAGCGAGTAGAGCGCGATATCATGGCCGTCTCCCGTCTCCGCCGACATCTTGAGGAGCGAACCGTCACGCAGGAGCAGACTGGTGCTCCAATTGGTGACCACCGGATCCTCGCTAGGGTGCGTCGCCGCTGGCCAGTACGGGATTTGTTGCCAGGTCTGGCCGTGATCGAGGCTGCGCCAAGGGGAATGAAAGCGCCCGTCACGGAACCATTTCAGGCAATAGAGCACAGCAAGGTCGGGAGTCCCGATAATGAGCCTGTTACATGGCGGCGCACCCCAGACGCCGAGATTCTGCCACGTCGTACCGTAGTCGGGTGTCCACCAGAGGGTGCGCTGGATCAGGAACAGCAGGCCACCCTTCTCATAGCGCGCCTGGAGCGTTGGCCCCACGCCCGGAGGCGCGTCATTGACTCCGGGCGTCGGGAAACGAACTGGATACCCATGCGACACCCAATGCGCCCCATGGTCGCGACTCACCCGCAGTTCGCGCTGCCCATCAGGTCCGCTGACGTCGTAATACCACACATCACCTTCGGCCTCTGGCGCGCCGACGCCGTTGTAGGGCTCGCCAAGGGGGGGCATCCGCTGCCAGTGCTCTCCGCGATCAAGACTGAACAACACCGCGATGTCAGGGCCGTTGGGGTCGAGGATGTTGAGGAAGACGGTATTCGGCGCTCCCGGCGAGACCTGAAGGTAGCATGCCAGCGGTTCTGTCGGCGAGACCGCCGGCGCGGTGAGGGGCTTCCAGGTGCGCCCGGCGTCCTCGCTGCGCCACATCTGCCGCGTGATGGGGGTGTGTGTGTCGTCTGCGGTTCTCGGCGCCCAGCAGGCGTAGATGAGACCGGGTACGGAGGTCTGTGGGACAAAGGCGAAATCATTAAATCCAGACGTCTCTGTCGGCACGCCAGGCGGGTGCGCGATCAGGCGCCAGTGTCCAACATGAGGCTGTAGGCCAGTTGGCCCGCCGGACTGGCGATGGCTGAGCAGCGCGGCGAATCCCGCGACCACCACGCTGACCACCAGGACGGCCGCGATGGCGCGGAATGCCGCCCACTGTGGCGAAAGCTGGCTGCGGCGACGGGTCGCCATGCCAGAGATGAAATTCGTAGGCGGCGCAACGCTCTCTCTCGTCGCGGTGTCCTGCGTGTCGTCCTCGGGCCGACGGTCACTGGGGTATGCAGGAAGGCTTTTCAGGGGAGCAGGCGCGGGCAGGCCACGAATCATTGCATCCATACGTGTGTAATCGGCGCGGGCGGCGGTGCACGTCTCGCACGTCGCCACATGCGCGTCGAGAGCCGCGCGTTCGGTGGCGGTGAGATCATCTGGATCGGCGGCGAGGGAGTTCGCCCACGCGGCGCAGGGGCGCTTGATCGTTGGTGATGTGCTGGTGTTCATGCGTGTTCTCCCCCTCCAGCGTCGCTGGACGGCGCAGGGTCTCGGTTCGTCTCGTCTTCCAGCGCGCGGTGCGCCCGGCGGAACTGCTCGCGTCCACGACTGACGTAGGCGCTGACGCTCTTCTCAGTGATGCCCAGCGCCGCCGCGATCTCGCGCTGTGAGCAGCCGCCCTCCACCTGCATTAGCAGGCAGATGCGCGCTTGTGGCGCGAGTGTCGCCAGCGCCAGCCGAATCCGTTCCGCTTCGGCGAGCCGCGCGCCCGGCTCCGGGCCAGCGGATGGTATCCGCAACGCGTGGACGTTCTCCAGGCCGAAGGGCAGCCACGAGAGCAGACGGGCGCGGCGCAGGCTCGAGCGCGCCGTGTTGGTGGCGATGCGATAGAGCCAGGGGCCGAAGCGCAGCTCGCCGAGGATCTGCGGCAGCGCGCGCCAGGCGGCGATGAAGGTGTCCTGCGCGAGGTCGCGTCCCAGCTCGTCATCGCCGACGAACCGCGCGAGGTACGTGCAGATGCGCGCGTTGTACGCCTCGAAGAGCGCTGCGAAGCCTGGTGGTCACCCTGCCGCGCGCGCTCGACGAGGCCCTCTTCCGGCGCATCGCAACGCGTCCGTTCAGGCGGCGTCAGCGAGATATCCTCGCTCTCGCCCGTCGTCTCGTCGATCATCCGCATGACCTCATCGCCCACCCCATTGCATGCGCGCGTCACATCCCTATAACGCGAGAGAAAGGGTAAACCCTGTGATGCGATGACAGATTACAGACAACGTCACGCGAGAGCCGAGAGCAGGGCCGAGCGCGCCGCGTGGTAGCCGCACATGCCGTGGACGCCGCCGCCCGGCGGCGTGGACGCCGAGCACAGGTAGAGCGCTTTGTTCGGCGTCGCGTAGGGGTCGAGCCGCGCGACGGGGCGCGTGAAGAGCTGGCCGAGGTCCTGGACGCCGCCGTTGATATCGCCGCCGATGTAGTTGGCGTTGTAGCGCTCGACCTGCGCAGGGTTCAGCGTATGGCGCGCGAGGATGCGGTCGCCAAAGCCTGGCGCGAAACGCTCGATCTGCGCCTCGATGCGCGCGGTCATGTCCACGTCGCAGCCGTTGGGGACGTGGCAATACGCCCAGGCGGTGTGCTTGCCCTCCGGCGCGCGCGTTGGATCGAAGAGGCTCTGCTGCGCCAGCAGGACAAACGGCTGCTCAGGGACCACTCCACGCGAGACACCACGCTCGCTCTCCGCGATCTCGGCCAGCGCTCCACCCAGGTGGACCGTGGCCGCGCGGGCGCACACCGCGTCGCGCCAGGGGATCGGGCCATCGAGCGCGTAGTCCAGCTTGAAGACGCCGGAGCCGTAGCGGTAGCGTCCCAGCTGCGCACGATAGCCTTCCGGGAGCGCGTCGCCGGCGATGCGCAGCAACTGGCGTGGAGTCACGTCGAAGAGGATCGCGCGTGCGGATGGCAGCTCGCGCAGCGCCTTCACCTCGACGCTAGTAATGATCTCGCCGCCGAGCGCGCGCAGATACGCCGCCAGCGCGTCCACCAGCGCCTGCGAGCCGCTCTTGGGGAGCGGCCAGCCGATGAGGTGCGCCAGCGTCCCCAGCACCAGCGCGATCGCGGCGCTCACCGGCCGCTCCAGCGGCAGCATGGCGTGCGCGCCCATCCCGGCGAAGAGCGCGCGGGCGCGTTCCCCCTGAAACGTCCGCTCGGCCAGCCCACGCGCCGGCTGGAGCGCGCTGAGGCCGAAGCGCGCCATCTCCAGCGAGAGCAGCGGATGAGTAAGCTGGAATCCTGGCCGCAGTGGACCGAGGATGCCCCGCGCCAGCTCATTCCAGTGGCCGACCAGCGGCGCGTAGAGGCGGCGCCACGCGGCGGCGTCACGCTTGCCCAGCGTCGCCGCCATCGCGTCGAGCGAGCGTTCAAGGATGGCGGCGCCGTCGTCGAGCGGATGGGCGAGCGCGGCGGGCGAGTAGATCCATTCCAAGCCGTAGCGCGCCAGTGGTAGTGAGCGGAAGAAGGGTGAGGCGGCCGCCAGCGGGTGGATCGCGGAGCAGACGTCGTGGCGGAATCCCGGCAGCGTCAGCTCTTGCGTGCGCGCGCCGCCGCCGATGGTTTCGGCGGCCTCGTAGATCACGACCGAGCGCCCGGCCCGCGCCAGCGTGATCGCCGCAGCGAGTCCGTTCGGCCCGGCGCCCACCACCACCGCATCGTAGTGCGTTTGTCTGCTCATATTCAGATCCTAGCGCGAGCGCAGGCGCGCCCACCAGCGCGGCCAGGGTAAGGAGCATGATCAGGACAGTGTTGTAACGCGCAGCGCTGGCCTGCCGCCGCTGGACCTTCGCAGCCATGGTACCGTATGCTTTGTGCGGCGAACAGCGGTGAGAGCGCCCGACGAGCGAAGGAGGGACACCAATGCGACTGCGGCTGATACGCAACGCAACAATGCTCTGGGACTACAGTGGACGGCGCATCCTCACCGATCCGCTCTTTGCCGACCGGTTTGCGCTTCCCTCCTATAGTGGCCGCTCGCGCAACCCCGTCGTTGATTTGCCACTCGCCATTGACGACATCATGGCCGGGGTAGAGCTGGTCCTGTTGTCGCACCGGCACAGCGATCACTTCGACGCCGCGGCGCGCGAGCGTCTGCCCAGGACGCTTCCGCTCTATTGTCAGCCGTCTGACGCTTCAGCCCTCGAGGCCCATGGCTTTGCGCACGTGACGCCGGTGGAGTCGAGTCTGGTCTGGCCCGCGGGCACGCTGACGCGCATTATCGGACATCATGGCGTGGGGCCAGTCGAGGCGGAGATGGGCGTCGTCTCCGGTTTTGTCTTGCAGGCCCCTGGGGAGCCGACCGTTTACTGGGCCGGCGACAGCGTGCTCTGCGATGAGACACGCGCGGCGATCGAGCGCTACCGCCCCGCTGTGATCATCACACACTCGTGCGGTGCGACATGGCCCGACGGCCGCGGCGGCCGCGCCCTGATCGTGATGGACGCCGCGCAGACCATCGCCACGAGTCGTCTCGCGCCCTGGGCGCGGGTGGTTGCGATCCATCTGGATAGCGTGGATCACGCCACCGTCTCGCGCGACGACCTGCGCCAGACGGTCGCCGCGGAAGGGTTGGAGGGCCGCATCCTCATCCCGGAGGATGGCGAGGAGCTGGTTCTCGCGCCGCAGCCCTGAGGGCGCTGGCGGCGTTCAGTCCGGCGCCTCTCCCTGCTGCCTGGTGAGGTCCATGATCCAGTTCGTCTCCCAGGTCTTTCCGCCATCCGCTGAAAACGCCTGTTCCCAATGGCACGAGTTGGCGGTGATGTCTGACCAGAGGAAGCGGCTCAGAATATATCGCCCATCGAAAGGTTCGTGCGCATAAAACATCCCGCGTCCCTGGGCAAAACCGCCGATCATCGGCGTCGTGAACGCGCCATCTCCGCCGCTTGTCCAATAGATGCGCCACTGCCCCGCCTTGGGATCGAAAAGGCGCGCCGTCATACCCTCCAGCGGCCCCGACGCCAGTTGCAACGTGACCTCGCTGATACTGCCCAATCCTCCCAGAATCGTGCGATCTACCGCGAAACCCTCGAATTCATCCCAGGATGTAGACCCCTTGAGTATCTCTCGTAGTCGACGATGACGTATCTTCCACCGGCCGATCAGGAAATCAAAGTCGGCGTATCCACCCTGCAACTGCGCGTTCGCCTCGCTCATCCAGTCCCTCCTGTGTCTGCGTAAGGCCGTTCTCGCACGCTACCCTACCCCAAAATTGGCCCGCTGGAAAGGGCCATTTGACGCAACGCCGATTAGGCCACTTGCGGAGGAACCAGATCTGCTCTCCCACAGTCGCACACGACCTGGAGATGCCGCGCAGGGGATTTACAGCGCACATGGCGTCGTCAGCGGCTACTCGCGCGCATACTCGACGAGCGTCGCGCAGGGACGAAAGCCAACGCGCTGGTAGACGCGGCCGGCCCCCTCTGAGACGGCGCAGAGGAAGACCAGCGTCGCCCCGAAGGCGAAGGCGCTCTCCGCCATGGCGGCGGTGAGATAGGCGGCGTGGCCATGGCGCCGATGCGCCGGCAGTGTGGCGATCCCCAACAACTCTGTGACGCCGCCGCTGATCGTCTCGAACATGCCCGCCGCGACCGGGCGCGCGGCAAGGCGCAGCGTGAAGGCGCGGCTCGTGACCAGTCCTGCTCGAAACGCCTCGACCTGCCGCTCGGTGGCGAGCGCGGGGTCATTGAAGCCGTGCGCATTCGTATCCAGGTTCTCGCGAACCATCTCTGGCGACGATGTGTGCGAGAGGGTGATCACTTCCATGTACGGCAGCGCTGGCGGAGATTGAACGCCGTGCGGATGAACGAGCAATACGGCTTGCCGCCGCGTCTCCTGATACCCCGCTGATCGCAGACGAAGCGCCAGGTCGGGCCAGAGCTCGGCGAGGAACTCGACCTGTGGGCGCGCGCCCCGCCGCTGGAATGTGGCGTGGAGTTCGTCCAGATCGGCGTCGCGGATCGGCCGCGCCAGACGGCGCGGAATGGCGCGCCCTGCGTCCGCGGCGTCATCTTTAGCCGGCGTATACACCGCGAAGGCTGCGAGCGCCTGGACGGTATGTCCGCACCGCGCCTGCCGGCGCAGGTATGCCTGGATGCGCTCCAGATCAGAAGACATGCCCGCTCCTGTCAGCACGCGCCACGAACGAATTCGATGGAGACGAACCGTTATTCCAGCGTCAGCGTAGCACGCCGCATCGCCGTGCGCCATGTGGAGGCTCCGCGCTCACGGTAGAATGAGAGGAGACGTAAGCGCAAACGCGACTTGATCGGCGATGTGATCGGCGAGAGGCGGGTGGCATCCATGTGGCAGCGCATCAGGGAGGCGTGGCGACAGGCGCAGGAGAACGCCCTGGCGAAGTACGCGACACCGGCGGGTGATCGTGGCGCCTCCATGAGCGGCGACGCGCGCGAGTACCTGGAGGAGGTCTTCGCGACGTTCCCCTACACAGACGAGGCGAAACAGTGGCTGCGCGAGAGCATCAACTTCGACGTGCAGGATCTGGGCAGCGTGCGCGGTGGCGGCTACTGGGATCCCGGACGCAACCTCGTCTTCCTCTACACGGCGCAGTACGAGGCGGCGATCCACGAGCTAGCGCACGCCTGGTGGCACACGCGGCGTATTGGCCAGGAGGAGGCGATGATGCAGGCGACCATCGCGCTCTCCGAGGAACGCGACCCGCGCTATGCGCGCACGCAGGGCCTGGCGTATGGCTACATCCACGGCATCCCGGCGCAGGGCTGGGCGGGGATGCTGGTGGAGCGCAACGACTGGGAGATGTACGCCGGACTCGCCAGCGGCATGATGGCCGATCTGCGCCTCGTCCCGCCCTACGTCCGCCGCTTCTACGAGGGCATGTATTTGCTGCTGTCCGACGGCGCGCCCTCACCCGCCGCCGTCGCACCCCACGGCTGAACCGTCGTGGCGGCGTCCAGAAGCTCGTTCACCGTCAGCGCCTGTCCGCTGGTCCATAGCCCGATGAACTTCTTCGCGCCAAGGGTCGTCCGCGCCTCCGCAAGGATCTGCGCGCAGGTCGCGTGACGTGTTGGCTCGCCTGAGGCTTCAGCGGAATGATAGGCGGCGTCAGTCGCGGCCAGGATTCTGACGGCTGACGCCGTGCGACCCTGGCTGTAGGCCATGATCCCCAGCAACTCCAGGCAGTGCGCCGTATAGAGCTGAAAGCCAGCGCCGCGCGCTAGCGCAAGCGCCTCGCGGAGCGCCGCCTCAGCCTGCGGATAGGCTCCCAGCCTGAAGCGCGCTTCGGCGAGGTTCTGCAGGAGGAGCGCTATATCCGTTCCAGACCCCAGTGCTCGAAAGAGCGCCAGGCTCTCGTTGAAGAGTGCGATGGCTTGATCGTACTCCGCCTGTTCCATACTTATCCTGCCGAGGTTGATCAGCGCCACCGCCATCCACTGTCGATCAGCAATCTCCCGTGCGAGCGCGAGGCTCTCGGTGTGGAGGTTCTTCGCCTGGGTCAGGTCTCCTCGATTGCAACGCACCATCGCCAGCGCGTTCAGCGCCGCGCTCATCTGTCTTCGGTCTCCTACTCTTTGCGCTAGCGTATAGCTCCCCTGCGCAAGACACCGCGTCCGCTCAACCTCGCCATGGCGCCACGCCAGCATTCCAGCGGCGTAGAGGCCCTTGGACCGTATCAGGTCCGTGGGGCGACGACGCTCGTCGTCGGTGTCGCGCGCCAGGAGCGCCTCGAGCCAGCGACGCCCCTCGCTCACATGCCCATGGGCGAGCCAGTACTCCCACAGTGGACTCGCCAGCCGTAACCCCAAGGCCACCTCACCTGAATCAAGCGCCCACTTGAGCGCCGCGCGCACGTTATGATGCTCACGATCACCCTGAGCCAGTAACGCCAATTGGCGTGGACTGCGGAAGTGCGGCTCTGCAGCCTCTACTAATTCGGTGTAGTAGGTCAGATGCCGGAGACGGGCGGCGACCTCCATCCCGTTGGACGCCAGGTGTTCGAGGGCGAACTGCCGAACCGTTTCGAGTATACTCAGGCGCGCTTCTCCGTCCGGCTGCTCATCAGACTGGATCAAGTTGAGTTCCACGAGTTCAGCTACGCCTTCGAGGAATTGCGGCGTTTCCTCGTCGTCGAACTGCGCTTCCGCCGCCTCCAACGAGCAGCCGCCGACGAAGACAGCCAGCCGCTGCAGAAGATCCTGCTTCTGCGGGGCCAGCAGACTGTAGCTCCAACTAATTGAGCCACGCATGCTCCGCAGGCGCTCTGGCTGGCTCACACCACCTCCGGATAGCAGCGACAGCGGCCCCATTCCCGCTTCTCCCGTGAGGCGCGCAAGCAAGGCGCGCGGAGGGAGCAGTTTGATGCGCGCGGCAGCCAGCTCCAGCGCCAGCGGCAGCCCCTGGAGCGCCACACAGATCTGCGCAACAGCGACAAAGTTAGTGTCGTTGAGACGAAAATCGGGTTTGCTTGCCACAGCCCGTCGCATAAACAACTCGACCGCTGGCGCATGCGCTACCTCTTCCGCTGAGGATGCGCCAGTCAGGACGGGGAGGAGCAATGGGCGCACGAGATATTCACGCTCACCGGAAATCCGAAGCGGCGCGCGGCTGGTTGCCAGCACTCTTAGATGCGGACAGGCGGCCAGCAAGTCCGCCACCAAAGCGCCGGCGGCCAGCAGATGCTCAAAGTTGTCAAGAAGGAGTAGCATGCGTCGGGGCGCGAGATACTCTCTCAGGGTCGTCCACACAGGTGTACCGAGAACTTCGCCCAGGCCTAACGCCTGTCGCACCGTCTGCGCTACTAACGCAGGATCGCTCAGCGGCGCGAGTTGCAGGAAGATGACGCCGTCGGGGCCAAGATGGCGAAGATGCGCCACGACCTCAAGCGCCAGAGATGTTTTGCCGACGCCTCCCGGTCCGGTTAAGGTGAGCAATCGGGTGGAAGCGGCGGCAAACTCCTGATGTATTCGCGCCAGATCGGCGTCACGCCCGATAAGTGGGGGTGAGCTGCAGCGGCACATCAGCCTGTCTGAGCGCGCTCATCTCAGTGGAGACATCAGGGGTCCTATCGGAGCGTCGTTCACTCTCTGATCCTAGCGGCTGGAGGCTTGATTGAGCCACCATCCATTGCCGCTTGCGCGCCTCCAGCAGGTGATCTCGTTCCGACTCCGCCAAGGAGAGCGCGTCAGCCAGGATCTCAATCGTCTGGGCGCGAGGCAGCCGCTCCCCACGTTCAAGCATTCCGATATAGCCAACGCTATACCCTGCGCGTGCGGCCAATGCCTCCTGCGTCAGTCCTGCTCTGCGGCGAGCGCGCTTGAGCAGCGTTCCAAATGAGGATGATGATGAGGGTGATGAGATTGGCGGCGTCGGCGCCATAGCAGATGCCCTGGCTCTCGCGATCCGGCAGTGATGTCCAACGCTCCATTTTGGAGTCAGTATACCATTGTCTCGCTTGGTCGTTCGGTCTTTCCGCGCCCTTCACACATACATCAAGTTCGCGCCATGCGCGCCAATTGTGTGGATTTTTGTGTGGATTGTTGCTGGCGCGCCTTTGCTTCACGCCACACACTGGCAAAAGTGAGCGCCGCCACACGGCGGCGCGCCACGAGATAGGGAAGAGGAAGAAAGGAAGACACCATGGGTCTGCGCATCAACGACACTGCCCCGGATTTCCAGGCCGAGACCACTCAAGGTCCCATTCAGTTCCATGAATGGATCGGCGACGGCTGGGCCATCCTGTTCTCGCACCCCAAGGATTTTACGCCTGTATGCACGACCGAACTCGGGTACATGGCGGGTCTGCAACCGGAGTTCGAGAAGCGGAACTGCAAGATTATCGGCCTGAGTGTAGACCCAGTCGCCAGTCACGTGTCCTGGCGTAAGGATATCGAAGAAACCCAAGGGCATCCTGTGCGCTATCCTATGATTGGGGATCCCGAACTCGCCGTCGCCAAACTCTACGATATGCTGCCCGCCGACGCTGGGGAGACCTCCGAGGGACGCACCGCCGATAACGCGACCGTGCGGACCGTCTACCTCATAGGGCCAGACAAGATAATCAAGATGACGCTCAGCTACCCTATGAGCACAGGCCGCAACTTCGACGAAATCTTGCGCGTCCTCGACTCAATCCAACTCACCGCGCAGCACAAGGTAGCGACTCTGGTGAACTGGAGCCCTGGCGGCGATGTCATCATCCTGACATCGGTCTCCGATGACGAGGCGCGTCAGCGCTTCCCTGATGGATGGAGGGCTCCTACGCCCTACATGCGTATCGTCCCTCAGCCGCGGTAGGCGAAGTCTCAGTAGACGCGCCGATCACCCAAAGCCTGGATATAGCGGATAAAGCGGCCATCTGGCCTATTCGTCAGAGGCCGCTTCGCGCGCCAAATGCCCTGACCGATCGCGTTCTGTATCCGCCCGTATCCGCTATCGGCGCAGCGCTATTTCTACAACGGCGTCGTCTGCCGCGCCTGTCAGCTTTGTTCCAGCGCGCGAGTTGCGATGGCCAGCGCCGTCTCGTAATCAATGAAATCGCCAGCCGCCGCGCCAGCCCGCTCCCGATAGGCGCCGTAGATCGCGTGTCCCGCCTGCATCCAGAAGCAATCCACGACCGTGAAACCAGCGTCTTTGAGCCACAGCAACTGCTCGAACAGTGGGGATGGCTGGTCGAAAGGATCGGGATAGCGATAGTAGTTCCAGGTCTCGCGCACGAAGAGATCGAAGAGCGCTGTATCGCCCGTCTGCGTTATGGATCGCTCGCGCGCGGAGCGATCCCAGGTTGCGGCGAAGAGGGCGCGCGTTTCCTCGCGCCGCGGCAGGATCAGGTCGGCGATGAGCAGGCAGCCATGCGCGGAGAGGTGTGAGTGGATCGCCGCGAACAGCTTGCGTTTGCCCTCCCCATTCAGGTGATGGACACAGAGCGAGGAGACGACGACATCAGCGCCATCCAACTCGTGATACCAATCGCTGCTGGCGAGATCAAACGCCGCCACGCGCGCCCGCTCGCCGTAGGATTGCAGGCGCGCCGCCGTCGCCTGGCGCATGCTCGCCTCGCCATCCAGCGCCAGAATCGTCGCGGCTGGAAACGCCTCGAGGATCGTCTGTGCAAGCGCGCCCTCGCCCGAGGCCAGCTCGACGACGTGGAACGCCTCATCACGTCCAAATGGCAGCAGGCAGAGCAGCGTCGCCATCTGCTCCTCGCGCGCGGGAACCGCGACCGACGCCAGCTGGCGGTACACCTCTGAGTTCTCAGCCGACCACTCCATGGTTTCGTCTCCGCCCATATCGCCCTCGCTGGTTCTGCTGCGCCGCGCTGTAACTCTCCATCGAACGCATGTTAGCATGGCGGATGAGGAGCCGAACGGCAGATTTCTGGCGCAGGTTGTCGCACCACGGCGGGCATCCGCTTTTGCGACGATCTGGCGGAATGACTCGGCAGAGCAATGGCAATAGTGAGAGCGAGGCGCGGCATGGCGACCGTCACGATCACCGACGAATCCACGCTGGGCGAGAAGCGCTCGTGGGACCTCGATATCCTGGAGGAGACGATCACGCTCGCCGAGTTGATCCGGCGGCGCATCTATCAGGAAGTGACCGAGTACAACGCGAAACAGGTGAGCTACTACTATGGGCTGGTGCAGCCGACCGAGGCCGAGCGCGCGCTCAACGGCTATCAGATGAAGACACCGCGCCGGCTCGACTGGGAGGCGCAGTATAAAGCGGCGGAGCAAGCCTTTCTGCGGCGCGGCTTCATCGTGCTGGTGAACGACCATCAAGTGACTGATCTCGCCGCGACCGTCACACTCTCCCCCGGCTCCGAAGTGACGTTCCTCAAGCTGGTGCCACTGGTGGGAGGCTGAGGCTATGAGCACACCACTTGAACGAGAAGCTTTCAACTTGCTCCAGGCATACAAGGATGAGGTTGATTCGCTGCGCTCATATTGGAGAGTGACGCCCGGCGATCTTGCCTCCGGTCGTACGATCCTCGCCGCTGATCCAGAAATACAGGTTGCGGTGATCCGCGCCACACTGCTTCACTCGCCACGCTCGTGGCATGCGGAACACGGGCTGTTGAGTCAACTCGCTCGTCGCAACTTGCCGTACACTCCTGAAGATAGACATGCGATCCTGGGCGCGATCAGGAAAGAGAACGGCCTCTACAGCACGCGCATGCCGGTTCAGGCGCTCCTGCGCGCGCTCGCCCGCCCCCTTTCCGACCCCGAGCCGCTCGCCGCCTGCCGCGCCGACCTGATAGCCGTCCGGGTGACGATGAACGGGTGGGACTCATCAGCCGAACAGCGTAAGATCTTGCGATTCATCGACGACCTGCTCGGCGGCCAACCGGAGGCTCCGGTGGTGTATCCAGACGAGTGGGGCGATCAGGTACACCCGCTGCTCGACGAGATGGACGCGGATGTGCGCAAACGGTGGGTCGCGTTGCTGCGCCAGTGCGCCGCATCGAAGGGAAGCGCGCCGACGAGCAAGTGGACCGCCACGACGCAGCCACTGCTCGACGCGCTCGGCAAAGAGGCGTTTACTCGACTGGCGATCGCCTGGCTCGGCGCCTTTCGCAAGAGCGGCAATAAGCCGCCGGAGCATGACCGCGAGACCTATGATCTGGTGAGCAACGGCTGTCTGCTGGTCGAGGAGAACGGCGACCTGCTGCGCGGCCTGGCCTGGGCCTGCGCCGGAATCGAGGACGCTGGCCTCGCCGCTACGCTCGCTGACGCCGCCATCGCGGGCTATCGCAAAATCAGCGGCGTTGGTCCACGCTCGGCGAAGGTGGCGGGCGCCTGCATCTACGCGCTCAAGAGCATGCCGGGCCTGCACGGCGCGGCGCAACTCGAACGGGTCCGCCTGGGCGTGAAACAGCCAACCTATCTCAAGGGTATCGAGCGCGCGCTGGACGAGGCCGCCGAGCGCGTGGGCATGACGCGCGACGATCTGGAAGAGCTGACCGTGCCCACCTTCGACCTAGAGGAGGGCAAACGCACTGTAGCCTTCGGGGAGGCCACGGCGGAGATGCGCGTGGATGGACTGGAGGTCGAGATCGTCTGGCAGATCGGACAGGGCAAGCCACGCAAGGTCGAGCCGGCCGAGGTCAAACGCGAGCACAAAGCCGAGTTGAAGGATCTCAAGCGCCTGCGCGACGACATCGCGCGTATGCTGGTCGCCCAGCGCGACCGCATCGAGCGGCTGCCGCTTGTTGAACGTTCATGGAGCCTCGCCGACTGGCGCGCCCGCTACCTCGATCATCCCTTGATCGGCGACCTCGCGCGACGCCTGATCTGGCGTTTCGCCGATGACGCTCAGACCGTCGATGGTACCTGGCAGAACGGGCGGATCGTGGATGCGCATGACGAGCCGCTCGATCTACCTGAGACAACGCGCGTCTCGCTCTGGCATCCAGTCTTCGCCGACGCCAGCGCGACACTGGCCTGGCGTAACTGGCTGGAGCGCCACGAGATCACCCAGCCCTTCAAGCAGGCGCACCGCGAGGTCTACCTGCTCACCGACGCCGAGCGCGCCACACGCGTCTACTCCAATCGGTTCGCCGGGCACATCTTGCGCCAGCACCAGTTCAACGCGCTGGCTGTCGGGCGTGGTTGGCAGAACAGGCTACGCCTGCTGGTGGACGCCGAATACCCACCGGCGTCGCTGGACCTGCCACACTGGGGGCTGCGCGCGGAGTACTGGATCGAGGGCGTGGGCGACAACTACGGTACCGACACCAACGAGACCGGCACATACCTCTATCTCACTACCGACCAGGCGCGCTTCTATCGCACGGGCGCACAAGAGAACTCAGCCCACGCGGGCGGCGGTGGCTATCGGCGCTGGCATGTCGACGACACGCGAGATGAGCCGGACCACAATGCCCCGCTTCCGCTGGAGCAGATTCCGCCCATCGTCTTCTCGGAGGCCCTGCGCGATGTGGACCTCTTCGTCGGCGTCGCCAGCGTTGGCAATGATCCCACCTGGCAGGACGGTGGTCCAGGGGGGCGCTACCAGGAATATTGGCAGTCGTACAGCTTCGGCGAGCTATCCGCCACCGCCGAGACGCGCAAGCAACTTCTCGCGCGGCTGATTCCCCGGCTGGCCATCGCCGACCGCTGCGCCATCGAGGGGCGTTTTCTGCGCGTGCGCGGCGACCTGCGCACCTACAAGATACACCTCGGCTCCGGCAACATCCTGATGGAGCCGAACGATCAGTACCTGTGCATCGTGCCGAATCGTGGCGGTAGCGAGCCCACGACCGGGAATCTCTACCTGCCCTTCGCGGGTGACACCGTCTTCTCGATCATCCTCTCCAAGGCGTTCCTGCTCGCCGAGGACACCAAAATCAAGGACACCACCATCACCCACCAGCTCGCCATGCGCTGAAGGCGGGCAGAACTGGAGCCAGCATGCCCGCCGATTTTCCCTCGTTTCGCATGCTTTTTCACGAATTGGCGCCATGCGCAGAGGACGCCTATCACAAGGTGTTGCTGCCCTGGATACCGAAGGCGCGAGAGGCGATGAGCGTGCTTGGACGCTATGGAGGTCTGGAGGCGATCCACTGGCGCAAAGACACGCCTGATGACCTGTGCAGTGGCGGCGATACGAGCTACTACAGTTGCCTGGAGCGTCTGTATGCGCTCTCGCGGGTAAGCGATCTCCTCCTGACTCCCTTCGAGCCGGTCCCGCGCGAAGCGCTCGCCGTTGGCTACGACGAGAATTGGCAGCCTCCTGCGGTGATCTCAGCCGAGGAGCGTCAGGCGTGGTGGACGGCGCTGGGCATGACGCCGATTGACGAGACGCGCCTTTCATCCCTTCTACCATGAGATCGTGACCGTCGAGCAGGCGGACGATCCGCAGGAGCCAATCGCGCTCACTGGAACGCTCTGGACGGGATTCATGCTGGGGAAGTTGATGTTCTGTCGCGCGGGGGTGAGTGTGCGTGGAGGCCGCGCGCACATCGTCAAGGAGATCGCCGAGACCTCGCGCATCTACTGGACCTTCCTGCGCAACAACCGGCAAGCAGTAGATTTGTCCCACGGTTGGGGGCATAACTCGCAGTGGAGCACTGACTTCCGCCGCGATTACGCAGCCGAGGACGCCTACCACTACAATGTTGATGGCGAGCATCCACTTATCGAGACTGACGGAGCAGGCGGCAGTGAGCGAGGTTGGGGTGAGTTATCTGTCGATTCCTCTATCGAACTGATGAGCAATCGATGCTTCGTCCGCACCACTGAGCATCTGTACGATGAGGCGCTGTACAGCGCCTTCTATTCTGAGCCGCGAACGAGTTAGCCGCTTTCATGCAGGGCGTGACTTGCGGGCGCGATGGCGATACTCCTTGCGGATGAAGGTCGGCGCATAGGGCAGATAGGCGCGCTGGCGCTCGGCGTCGAGCGAGAAGAAGTCGCCGATGACATAGCCCTGGCAATTCGCCGCTCCGCATATGCATGCCCAGCGCTCGCCATCGTGCGCGTTCAGCCGGTAGTCGATGGTAATCTCCTCGCCTGCGCGGATGTCGCGCCGGGTGTAGACGTTGACGCCGCTACGTATCGCGTTGGGATCACATGAGTGGTTGAGGTAGCAGCCCGGCGGGAGCAGGACAGCGCTCGTCTCGTAGTCCAACTCGCAGAGATGGCGCTGATCCTCTGCTGAGAGCGACGGAATATCACCGTTCGCAATGACTCTGCCATGCCGCCGACGAAAGACGAACTCGCCACGCGCGAAGTCGCGCCGGGCAAAAACGCCCAGCCCCTTCACGCCAGCCTCGCCCACGACCACATCACGCCGCACCGGCCTGAACCCTTCTCAATGCCTACTCCTCGTCCACCGGCAGGCCGACGATCTCCATCAGCTTCAGCGCGTTGGTCGAGGTGGCGATGCCCGGACGCAGCGTGTAGTCGAAGCGCATTGTTGGACCGTCGGGGCCGCGCGTGAATGCTTCCGTGAAGTGGACCTGTATCGCGGACACTGCGAGGTCCGGCGCGTCAGCCAGCGTCAGGTCATGCGTCGAGACCGCGCCCGTCGCGCCGACTGATAGCAGGTGACGAATGATGCGCCGCGCCGCCACCTGGCGCTCGCTCGTGTTCGTGCCATGCAGGATCTCGTCCAGCAGGAAGAAGGCCGTGCGGGCGCTGTCAGCGCGCGTCGTCTCGGCCTCGGTCACCACCTGCTTCAGCCGTTGCAACTCGGCCATGAAGTACGAGACGCCCTCCTCCAGCGAGTCGCGCACACGGATGCTGCTCAGCAGCGCCAGTGGCGGCAGCGTCAGCTCGTCGGCGCAGACTGGCCCGCCCATCTGCGCGAGGACGACATTCATCCCGATCGCGCGCAGCAGCGTGCTCTTGCCCGACATATTCGATCCCGTCACCAGCAGGAAGCGTCCCGGCGGCCCCACGCTGACGTCGTTGCCGACGCAACTCTCTGGAGGCAGCAAGGGATGTCCCAGATTGCGCGCAACGAACGTGGCGGATGGCGGTTCGCTCGCGCTCTCGACCACGCGCGGGAACGCCCACGTTGGCTGATCGAATGACAAGGCGGCCAGCGCCCCCAGCGCGTCTACCTCGCTCAGCAGGTCCATCCAGCGCCGCACGCTCCCACCAGCGCGCGCCTGCCAGCGTTCCAGCAGCCAGAGCGTGTGGAACGTCCAGAGCGTCGTCGCCTGGAGCACGGCGAAGAACATCGAGAGGCGCAGGTCGGCGAAGTTCATGATGACGCCCAGCCGGCGCATCTCGCGCTCGGCGCTCAGCGGACCGGCGGCGAGGTCGGCCTGCACGCGATTGAGTTCGGCGGCCTGGAACCGCTGCGCCGTCACCAGGTGAAACAGCCCGGCGTAGGGGCGGAAGACGCCCTGGCGCTCAGAGACGCGCTCCAGCGATTGCTCGATCTGCTTGCCGGCGACCACGTTCAGCAGCAGGTTCGCGCCCAGCGCTAGCAGCCACCAGGGCGCGTGGAGCAGCCCGGTCAACTGCGCGACGAGCAGGCCGACGAGCAGTAGGGGCAGCAGGCGCGAGAGCCAGATCAGCCAAGGGCGGCGTGTCAGCCATGGCTCGTCCTCGGCCCATGCCACAAAGCCGCGCAAGCCCGCTGGCGTCATGTCCATGTGCCGCCCGCCGGTGGCCAGCTCGTCGCGGAAGTCGAGCAGCGGGGCCAACTCGGCGACGGCCTCCTGGCGTGGGCGTATGGTCTCCGGCGCGGCGGGCGCGAGCATCCAGCCTTGCAGCATCGTCTGCCCGGAGGGCGTGCCGACATAGCTGAGGAGATGCTGCAACGACGCATGGCCGAGCAGGTCGAGGTCGTCCGCGAGCGCGGTGTCAGCGGGCGCGTCGGGCGGCTGGCGCAGCGGCAGCTTCTTCCAGTCGCGCTGCAGCCGCAGCAGTCCCTCGTCGTTGAGCGCGGCCAGTGTCTCGAAGCGCCGGTAGCGCGCGTCCTGGCGCGCCTGCCAGCCAAAGGCGGCGACGAATCCCGCCAGGCTGAACGCGGCGAGCAGATAGAAGATTCCCGGCCCACCGAAGATGGCGACGCCGAGGCAGATGGGGATGGCGATGAAGGCCACGACACTCAGGTTCGCGGCCAGGTAGCGCGTGCGGTTGTGCGCGTCGCGTTGCGCGCCGAACGCGGCCCTGCGCGTGGCGTAGACCTCGGCGGGAGACGTCGTCTCGCGCGCCCGCTCGCCGGTCGCCGCTTCCTGAATGCTCGCCATCTCTCCGCGCCTCTCGTCCATTGGGGATGATCCGCCGGGTAAAGGGACCGTGTCGCCACGGCCCCCTCCCCTCAGAGTGGAGTAGGCCGCCAGCGAGGTATCGCATGAGCGATCCTTTTCTGTCGACCCCTCCCCAAACGGAGCGTGCGCCTTTTAGCGCACTCCGCTCTCCAGTGACTATCTCCGAAAGGACACGGTGT
>Ga0207684_10001505_pt1 | contig 24984 bp, 24 predicted proteins | sample KBSK5501metaG_FD_184342 | JGI IMG/M metagenome (GOLD analysis project Ga0207684, IMG submission 184342) | Corn, switchgrass and miscanthus rhizosphere microbial communities from Kellogg Biological Station, Michigan, USA - KBS K5-50-1 metaG... | ecosystem: Host-associated > Plants > Roots >...
AGCCGGTCGGGACGCAGGTTGAGCGAGATCACTCCGACCCACGCCCCCCACATGAATTTCGCCGCGCGCGTCGGATCCACCTCCCGCACGATGCCGGCCTCGACGGCCTCGCCGATCGCCTGAGCCAGGCGCGCGATCTGAGCTTCGGCCAGCTGGGCCACCCGCTTCGCGATGGGGGCGAGCTTGGCCTTGGGCTTCGTGTCGAAGTAGGGAAAGGCCAGCATGCGGAAGTAGCCGGGGTGCTCGACGTAGAAACGAAGGTACGCGTCGCCCGCCGCCACCAGCTGCTCGGCCGGGGTAAGCGCATCGTCGAACGCAGCGGCTAGGAACCGCTCTTCCACCTCGAGCGCGCGCTCGATCAACGCGAGGTAGAGCCCCTCCTTGCTGCCGAAGTGGACGTAGATCGAACCGGTCGCAACATCTGCTTCGCTCGCGATGTCCTCGATCTTCGTCCCGTGGAAACCCTTCTCGAGGAAGTGCCGCTCGGCGGCTTTCATGATGGCGGCCGAGGTTGCCGCCTTGCGGCGGTCTGAACGCGACGGCGCGGTTACGGTCGAGCGGCCCTCACCCATGGCCATTTTTGAACCATATTCAAAAGTTGCTCGCCGGGACAAGACGACGTGGGAGGTTCGGCCGGATCATCCACCGAAGAGCGTACGAGGGTTGTCCGTCAGCAGGGAGTCGAACGTCGCTCGAGCGACGCCGGCAGCCTCGAGCTTCGGCCAGAAGTCCGTGAAGATGAACGAGTGCGGTCGTCCGTGGATCTGTTGCAATACGAAGGGGATCATCTGATCCGCGACGGCTTCGAGCTCGGCCGGGATCTTGTACGGAAAACGTGGAGAACGGAACGAGCAGATGTGATCCTGGCTGAGGCACAGCCTGCCGGCGTGACCGGCCTCGAGAACTCCTTTGATCAGCTCGACTCGGTGATCGTCCGGTGACAAGATCTCCAGCCCGACACGGTCGATGCCGACGAACGATCCTCGCTCGACGATTTCGATCAGCTGCTGCGACTTCTCTGCCTGATCTTGATGTCCGATCATGCAGCGGCCGAGATCGACCCCGTGGTCGCCGAAGATCTGCTGTTGGACGTCCGCGCCTTCAGAATTCTCACAATGCGTAATGATGGTCAAACCCGATTCACGAGCAGCCATCGCAGCGGCGGCTATGACCTTCTTCTCAAGGTCGCTGGGTGGGTCCCCGGAAGCCACCTTGATGATCCCCGGCCGAATGCCGGTCGAGCCGATGCCGTTGCCGATCTCGTGCAGATAGAGCTCGGCGATCTCCTCGATGGTGCGCACCCGCCAGTAGTAGGGCAATCCCATATGCTCCTGGTAGAAACCGGTCGCACACACGATGTTCATGCCGGTTCGCTGAGACACCTCGGCCATCAGCTCGGGATCGCGGCCCATCTCGATCGCGCAGGGATCGACGAACGTACGGATCCCGTGGGCTTTCAGCTGCTCCATCCGCTCTATCCCGATAGCGAGAGCATCTGCGCGCGTCCACATCCCGGTGGGATCGAGCGTGTCGCCCGGGTACGAGAAATAGACGTGCTCGTGCACGAGCGTCGGCCCCATCTGCGCAACGTCGATCGGCCCCAGAACGGTTTGAACGACGGCCATGGTTCCTCCCGATGTTGAAGGTTCGGCGTGGAAATGAATATCGTTCATTTGCGCGGCGAGGGTCAAAGGAGGCGGACGCGAGTGAGGTTCGGTCTTTTCTACGAGCATCAGCTGCCGCGTCCGTGGGATCCCGACGCCGAAGAGCGCACGATGCAGGACGCGCTCGATCAGATCGAGCTCGCCGACCGCCTCGGGTTCGACTACGTCTGGGAAGTCGAGCACCACTTCCTCGAGGAATACTCGCACTCGAGCGCGCCCGAGGTGTTCCTCGCCGCGGCCAGCCAGCGCACGAAGCGCATCCGCTTGGGCCACGGCATCGTGCAGCTCCCGATCGGGTTCAACCATCCCGCGCGCGTCGCCGAGCGCATCGCGACGCTCGACCTGGTGTCCGGCGGGCGCGTCGAGTTCGGGTCGGGTGAGGCCAGCTCGCAAGTCGAATTGGGCGGGTTCCAGATCGACCGCGACTCGAAGCGCGCGCAGTGGGAAGAGGCGCTGGACGCGATCACGCGCATGTTCGTCGAGCAGCCTTTCGCAGGCTACGACGGCACCCATTTCAAGATGCCGCAACGCAACGTTGTGCCGAAGCCCAAACAGAAACCGCACCCCCCGCTGTGGGTCGCCTGCAGCAGGCGCGAGACGATCTTGTTGGCAGCCCAGCGCGGGATCGGCGCGCTGTCGTTCTCGTTCGTCGAGCCGGAGGCCGCCAAGGAGTGGGTCGACCAGTACTACGCGATCATCTCCTCGGAGGAGTGCGTCCCCATCGGCTTCGCCGTGAATCCCAACTTCGCCGTCGTCCTGCCGATGATGTGCCACGAAGACGAGCAAACCGCGATCGAGCGCGGCATCGACGGCGGCCACTTCTTCGGATATTCGCTCGCCCACTACTACGTGTTCGGTGAGCACCAGCCCGCGCGCACGAACCTCTGGGAGGAGTTCCAGGCGCACCGGAGTGAGCAAGGCTTCGCGCGCGACATCATCGCGGCCGAGGGGGAACCGCTCGGCGTGAAGCTCTTCGAGCAAGGGCTGGGGTCCCTGCGCGGCGCGATCGGCACGCCTGATCAGATCACTGAGTTAGTGGAGCGCTACGAGCAGGCCGGTGTGGACCAGGTCATCTTCGTGCTTCAGGCAGGTCGCAACAAGCACGAGCACGTGTGCGAGTCGATCGAACTATTCGCATCCAAAGTGATGCCGAAGTTCGCCGCGCAGGCTGACGCGCGCGATGCAGCGAAGCGAGAGCGGTTGGCCGAAGTCTGCGAGCAGGCGCTCGAGCGCAGGCCGCCTGCACGCGCAGCCCAACCCGACTACGTCGTCACCGTGAGAGACGAAGGGCCGCGCGGACGGAGCTCTGGCCCCGAATCGCCGCTCGCTCCATTCATCCGCGGGAAGAGTGACGAAGAGCTGCTCGCAACCTTCGGGTCCGACGATGCCGTGCAGATGATCTTCTCGGGGATGCAGGCGGCGTTCGTTCCCGCGCGCGCAGAAGGATTCAACGGCGCGATCCAATACGAGCTTGAAGTCAACGGTTCAGTGCAAACCTGGGCGATGACGATCGCCGACGGTACCGCCCAAGCGACGCGCGGGGCCGCCCACGCTCCGAAACTAACAGTGCGAAGCACGTTGCCGGTCTTCCTACGGGTCGCCGCCGGCGAGATGAACGGCGGGCTGGCGCTGATGGAAGGAAAGATCGCACTGAAAGGCGATCTGGGTGTCGCAGCGAGGCTCGGCGAGATGTTCGGCGACGTACCGCGCTACTAGGCCTCGAAGCCCTCTTCGACGAGCAGCTTGGCCCAATCGGCGCCTTCGCGCAGACCGAGCTCGACGGCCGGCCCCCGCATCGCGGCATCCATCGCGTTCGCGCCGATCGGTTCGTAGCCAATACCGGGAACCAGCGCGTGCACGCGGAACCCGTCGCCCTTCAATGCTTCTGCCTCGCGCTCGAGATGCGCGCGCGCGCCGGGTGCCAGCACCCCAGTACCCGCTTGTGGCGCCAGGATCATCACATCGTCGACACCGGTTCCATGCACCAGATCCGAGTTCAAGAGCGACCAGACACCACCGTCCATGTACGGATCGCCGGCAACGTCGACCGGCGGGATCAAGCCGGGTACGGCCGACGACGCAGAAACGGCGCGCACGACGTCGATACCGTCTCCCGCTTTCCAGACGCGCCGCTCTCCTGTTTCACACGAGACGGTCGTCATACGCACGTCTCCCGGCGGCCAGTCGATATCGCCCAGCCGCTCGCGTAGCACGGCAACCCAATCGTCGGACATCTTGCGCGACGCGCGCTGCGCGCGCTCCCCGATCTGTCGCGCAACCTCAGACGTCATCTTCGACGTGGACGTCCACAACTGGAAGATCTCTGCGAGCAGCCCGATATCGAACGACGTCGCCCAGCCGTCGTCTCGTCCCGCGCCGGTGGTGCGCTCATGCTCGACCTGTTTGGCGAGACCAACCCTCGGGTGCAGCATGGCCGCCACGACCGACCCCGCAGACGTGCCGACCTTCACGTGCGCTTCGGCTGGATCGAACCCAAGCGACTCCGACAGCGCGTGCAGAACACCGATCGACCACGAAACGCCGACCGTTCCCCCGCCACCCAGAACAAGCGCGAAACTCATCGCGCGCAAGGCTAGCGGAAGATGGACAAAAGACGCGCGTTCACGGCTTCCACAAGTAGCCGCTAGTCCGGTCCCGGTCCCAGCCCGAGCCGCCTGTGCGTTGCACCCATACAGGTGTTCATGACGACCTGAAGGCCGCCGTCGCGCGCGATGCGCTCGGCTTCATCGGACGAGATCCCCGTCTGCAGCCAGAGAACCTTCGCGCCGACCGCTACCGCCTGGCGCGCGATCTCCGGGGTCTCCTCCGACGGGCGGAAGACATCAACGACGTCGATGGGCTCGTCGATGTCGGCGAGTGACTCGCGCACCTTCTCACCGAAGATCTCGCCGCCGCGCGGGTTCACCGGAATGATCTTGTACCCCTGGGTCTGGAGGTACGCCGGGATGCTGTGGCCCGCCTTCTTCTCGTCGTTCGAAGCACCGACGACGGCGATCGTCTTTGTATCGGCGTAGATCTGCTTAAGCTCTTCGTCGGTCGGATTGGCCACAGGATCCTCCTGCTAGTCGATGAGCGACTTCAGTGCGTTCGTGAGCTCTGCATGGTGCTGGGATGTCGTGAAGCTGTGTAACGGGTTCGACGGAAGGAGCTGTTCCTCGGCCGTTCCGCCCTTGCGGATGTACAACGCAGGATGGATGTCTCCTGTTCCATCGGTCTCAACCGTGATCGCGACGCCGTCGGCACCCCCTGCGTCGACGAAATGCTGCAGTGGCAGGATGCCCTCGTCGGTGATGCCGCGCGCGCGGTCGAAGTGCAGGACGCGCGCGAGGTAACTCTGCTGGTTCCACAGCTCGGGTGCGAACGTTGCTTCGTCGAGCAGATACGACACGACCTGATCGGGCTCGATCAGGGGCCGCTCGATCTTCACGCCGTGCCGCGTCTCCGCGATGTGCTGGGCCAGCACGCGCGCGTTGTAACGGAAGCCGTGGACGGCGGCGGAGTTGCTCGGGATGCCGTACTTCTTCAGCCCGATCGACCCTTGAGTGACCGACCCGGCGAAGAAGACGCCCGGAACCGTCGCGCTCTGGAAGAACGGCGTCTGCGCAGGCAGGCGGTTCTGGTAGAAGGTCGTGACGCCCATCGCAGGCAAGTCGCCGAGCGGCGTGGCAAAGCCGGTACCGGCGATCACCTCATCGACGTCGAAGACCATCGCGCCCGGCCTGGTCGTTCCTTCCGTGTGCACGCGAAAGCCGTCGGCGGTGCGCTCGACGCGTTCGATCGCAGCGTCGATGACAAAGTGCCCGCCGCCGAGCGCGTTGTCCTCGTACGGCTGCATGTAGCGCGCGCGCGCGCCAGACGTGGAGTGCGTGATGATCGAGAGCTTCGCGGGTCGCGGCGACCCCAAGATCAGCTGCTTCGCCCACGGGAGCAGCCCGTCGGCGAGCTCGAATCCCGAGTTGCGCTTGCCCATGATGAAGATGCGTTTGCCGGCGAACTCTTTCGGGGGCTTCATGTCGACGTAGTGCGGTACCAGATCGATGCCGTCGATCTCGGGCTTCCAGGCTTCGGTCATCCCGATCGCGAACACGACCGTCTTGCACCGGTACTCGCCGTCCGAGGTGGAGAGAACGAACCCATCGTCGGTGCGCGCGGTCCCCTCCCATCGGCAGCCGTAGCGCGCGATGACGCCGGACCGCTCGGCGAACGCGACCAGACCCTTCTCCATCTCGGGACGCGAAGGGAAGTACGAGGTTCCATCCATGAACTCGATGACGGAGGCGCGGCACGCCGGATCATCGGAAAGGAGGCTGTTCCAGTCGTACCACTCGTGCGCGCGCTCATACTTTTCGACGGGCGCGTACGGCTTGGACCAGGTGATCAGTCGCTGGAAGAACGGGAACCGGCGGAACATGCCACCGGGCTGCTCGTCGGCGGACAGTAGGGCGTGCGTCACGCCGAGCTGCGACAGCGAATAGCTCGTCTGCAGGCCGCCGGGACCCGTCCCGACGACCACGACCGGGTACTCCCCCGGCGGGAACGGGCGATCGGTCAGCTCAGCCACTTGGTGTTGTTGCGCAACGTCCGCGCCTGAGCCTTCAGCATCCGAAGCGCGACCTGAGGATGATCAAGCAAGAATCCCTCAACGGCTTCTCCGGACAAGACAACGCACCGGAGCGGTCTCGTGGCGATCACGTCAGCGGTCGGCAACGCGTTCAAGAGAGCAGAGATCTCGCCGAAGAAGTCTCCGCGTGACAACTGGGCGATGACCTTGCCGTCGAGCTGGACGGCGGCCTCGCCTTCGATGATCACGTAGAAGCCCGACCCGGCGAAGCCCTTCCGCAGCACGCGCGTCCCCTCGTCGAAGAACTCCTCTTCGAACGTGTGCGCGACCGCTTCGAGCTGCGGTGCCGAGAGGTCAGCAAACAAGGTCATGCCGGAAAGGCTGTCGGTCACTTCGCTTTGCTGGCTCATCGCGATCTCCCTATGTAGCGGCACAGCATAAGCGACGCCCTTACTTGCGGAACGGCTTCCGCCGGGTAAGCGCCAGCGCGGAGCGCGCGCTCGGCGAGCGGTCCGACGACCACATCGCGACCGGCGCCGCGGTAAGGAGGGCGAGCCCGAGCAAGACGTCGTCGTAATTCACGCGCCAGCCGGCGAAGTCGCGCCAGGCTTGATCGCGATCGGACTTGATCGGAACACCCGCTTGCTCCAACCGGTCGCACACCTGCTCCCACTCGTGCCGGTCGATGCTGATCGGATCGTCCGGTTTCGGATCGGGGTTGTACGGGACCCGTAGGTACCCACCGATGCGACGAAGCGCGATGTAGCCCGCGCGGATGCACAACTCCGCATCGGGCTGGCGTTCACCCTCGAGCGTCGACGAAACGATCGAGGCGGCGTCGAGGATCGTCCCCGCCGCCGTGATCCACGACTGCTGCGGCACCGGCGAACGGAAGAAGACGAGCACCGGCAGCGATGTGTGGGTTTCTTCCAGCTCGATGAACCACGACTCCCACCGCGGCCACAGCTCTTCTAAGCCACCGCGGAAACCGATAAGCGAGTAGCGCTCGATCATCTCAACCGCCGAGGGAGGCGAGCCCGCGCGCACTTCGAGCATTCCGACCATGGTTTCTCGTCTGCTGAAGGAGCTGTAGATGCTTGGGAGGTACGTGATCAACAACGCCAAGATGAAGAGGCCAAGCGCAGCCTCCGAAAACGCCAGCGCCGTATTCGGGACGTCGTGCGGATGCTCGAAACCAAGCGTAAGAAGCGACGAGCCGCTCGTGGAAAATGCCACGCGCCACGGACGAACGCCGTTGGCCCAAAACATCGCCGTGTAGCCGGCCAGGAGGATGATCAGCCAGGTCATCAACAGCGCGAGCAGGCTGACGGGCCCGTAGGCGGCAAGAACGCGGTCGACCGTCTCGTAGGACGCTCGAGGTCCGACCCGGATGTTGAAGAACACGCGCATCGTGCGGAAGACGCGCCGCGTGATGAAAGACGCGACGGCGCGCGGGAGGACCACCGTGCGCACGGCAGAGCCGATCGTCCCTGCGACGGCGAAGACGCCGACCAAGAACAGCAGTACGCGCCCTGCTACGCCCACATTCCCTCCTTATCGGCGAGCAGCCTACCCGGGCGGGGCGGTGCGCTCCCGCCGGTACACTCAATCCATGGAAGCCCCCGAAGCAGCGATCCTCTCAGCCGACGCCTTCGTCCAGGCGTGGCGCATGATGGCCGATCGCGATCTCGGGATGCTCGAGCAGGACGGCATCCTGTGCGCGGGCACTGGGGGTGCCGTGCCATATTGCAACCAGGCGGTCGTCTTCGCCGAACCGGCCGACCCTGCGAGTTCGCTCGCGAATGCGATCAAGTTCTTCGAGGAACGCGACCTGCACTTCGCATTCCAAGTGCCACACGGGTCGAGAGTCATGACGGTGATCACGGCGCAGGGCCTGATCGAAACGGGGATCACCCCGTTCATGATCCTCGACCCGATCGAGGACTCCAGTTGGCGCCTACCGCCGGTCGAGCTGGAAGTTACACGCGCGCGCGACGTGCGCGACGTGGACGAGATCAACCAGATCTTGCACGAGACGTTCGGCATGCCGATGGACTCTGTTCTTACGTTCCGGTTGGAGCGCTTCCTCGACAACGACGACGTGAAGATGTTCGTCGGACGCGTCGACGGCAAAGCCGTGACGACGGCAACATCGGTCGTGATCGGAGAAGCGGCCGGCATCTTCCAAGTCGGCACCCTCGAGCCGCATCGCGGCAAGGGCTTCGGCGAAGTGATGACGGCTGAGTCCATCAAGGCAGCAGCGGACGCGGGCGCGCGCATCGCATTCCTGCAAGCGTCGGGCTCGGGGTTCCCGATCTACAAACGGATGGGCTTCCAAACCGTCACAAGCCACACCATGTTCGAGCGGCCCTCCTAGACCAGGAACCAGGGTCCGAGGCGTACCGTCATAAGAACATGAGGCTGAAGTCATCCACCGCGATCGCGCTGTTGTTCCTGGCCGCCTGTGCGACAACCGCGAAGTCGAGCGGCCTCGTGTCGTCCTCCACGCCAGCTCCGGGCGCAACCGTGTCGGCCGTGGGAACAGCGTCGGCGAGCCCGGCTGCCACTGTTTCTCCCTTCTCCTCTCGCGTGCACCCGTCTCCAACGCCGACATACACAGGGTCGCGAACGCTGGTGGAGTCGGATTCCGGAGCAACGATCAAGCTGAAAGTGGGAGACCTCGTCAGGGTGTCATTGCCGTCGGAGTACGACCCGCCGACCGCCCAAGGCAGCGTACTCACCAGAGTGTCCTCGACCGGCGGCTACCCCACCGGCCAACGCCTCGAAGCAACGTTCCGCGCAATGAGCACCGGCCGCACGGACATCACGAGCTCAACGGACTATGCGTGCCTACACACCCAACCGATGTGCATGATCCCGCAACGCCTCTGGATCGTCCACGTGATTGTGAGCTAACAAGTAATCGGCCCGGAAACCCTGAGGTTCGGGCTATTCTCGCGGTGTGGGCCTCCCAACGCCGCCTGGTCTCCAACTGGTCACGGATCTATCGCCGGCCGATTGGGTCGTGCAGCGCCTTCGTCCGTGGAGACCCGGCGGGGCCCGCCTCGAAAGCTTTTTGCCCGATACATTCGAGTCGTACGTACGAGTCCTGCATCCGGCCTCGAGCAATCGTTACGGCGACGAGCAACGAGCATGGTCAGATCTCGCAAACCCACGCGGAGTCCGAGTGGGCCCGGCCACGAGCTTTCGGGAGGCAGGCGGTCTTGATCCTTCGAAACAATCGTGGGACGAGCTGGCTCCCATGGACGGGTCTCTTCCGGAATCGAAGTTCCGTGCTCTAAAAGACGTGCTCGCGCAAGCCACCTCGACGCCAGAGGTTTGCTGGTTCTGCATTTGGGCCGGCTATGGTTTCTGGCGTCCCAGCTCGAGTGCAACGCTAACGGCGGTTCGCGGTAAGGACACCGATCGGACCACTCCTCTGCGACCAAAGGCCCCAACACCCCGTGCGTCGGACGACATGCGCGACATCCCCCAAGTTCGTACGTTCGCCCGAGAGTATTTTCTTTTCGCGGGCGGGCTCGCTGATCAAACGTTCCAATTCGGAATCTGGTATCAGTCGCCAAACATCTGGTGGCCTGAGGATCATGCGTGGTGCGTTGCGACCGAGATCGACGGGTTCTCAACCTACGTCGGTGGAAACCGCGATTGCGTTTCGAAGGTTCTCGCGGCCTCAAGTTTGGAGGCTGTTGAGGTTGACCTTGAGGTTCGGATGGACCCGGGACCGTATTGATTTAAGTCGGACCCCTGGTCCACGCTAGTGTTCGCATATGTCATCTGAGCCGGCGCTGCCTCAGAACCGCTCGGGCTCGAAGACGTCGCTTGCGACGGCCTGAGGTTCTCAGCCCGCGGCTGCTCGGCCTGGCTCTCGTCAGAGGGACCCGCGACAGGTCCGGAGAATCAGCACGAGCCTCAAAGAACGACTCGGGGATGTCACCGTTCTTGAACGCAGCGACACAGCCCCGCGAAAGCACATCCCAACCTCCGTGGCGCCAAAGCCAAGCATGCGCAAAGCGATCGATGAATGGGGTCCGATACCACAACCTCGCCCACCTCGGGGCCCGGTCGACGCGAGGTGATCCCCCTCCCGGAGGTGTCCAATTCCACATGGGAAGAACGTGCTCTGGCGCCTCCCAGCCACCAGGAGACGGAACCCACTCAGGCTCGTTCATTGTTCAAGTTCTCCAGGCCTGGCGACCGACGTCAACGGGGTGGGAGCCTACCGAAAGAGAAATCTCTCGCGCATGCCAGTGTTCGTCAATGACACATGAGAATCGGACGTTCCCGTCGTCAACTCCTAGCGAGAATACCTGGTTGCCGCTAATCGCTGAGGTCATGCCTTTCCCCCCGGGAAACAACCCGATATCGCACACTCGGCCTCCACTTACAGGGCTCTGGAAGCCGGGGACGTCATTGGGCGCAGGAAGACGCTGTTAGCCAGCGAAACTAGATTAGTTAGGAGGAGACATGGAGCAGGTCCTCGATCTGGCGCAGAGACCGCCGAAGGCGCGGAAGCGTTCCCGTTTCCCCAGAATTATGCTCGCGATCGCTGTTGTGCTGGCCATGGCGACGGGAAGCGCAGGGATCGTCGTTCTTCGGTACAGGCCACTAGAAGCGCGCAGCGGCGGCGGGGGTGTCGTTGGAGCGAAGGTCACAGGGCAGGACGCCCCCGTCGGGTTCTCGCCATCCGTGGTCTACACAGTCCATTTCACGCCGAACACGACGTGGAGCTACCTGTTCCCGATCAACAACGTTGGACACTGGGGAGTCACCATTACGGGTGTTCATCTGCGGGGCTCTAATGGGCAACCACTCAGACCTGTCGCGCTGCTCATGGAGCCGCCGGATCGGTGCTGTCTAATCAACGACGCCGTTCCGTTCAAACCCTTCGCGCTGCGTCCGGGTGAGACCCGACAACTCGTTGCTAGGTACGAGTTCACCAACTGCATCGGGACGGCGCCGGCGCCGAAAAGTTACGGCCTGTGGGATTCCACAGAGCAGGTTACCTTTACGGTCCTGGGAATCCCCAAAGAGATGGCGGTCGCGTACGACATGCGCATCGTCTTCGATGGGTTGCCGTCGTGCGGCGTAAGTAGCCATTTGCCCTGAACAAGTCCGAGACTCTCGTGAGGATCGATCGGGGCATGCCAGTGTTCGTCAATGACACGTGGGCCGGATGACCCCGCCGACCCGGCAGCCTGTCTTCACGGGACATCTGAAGGGCGGCCGGAGCACTACGAGCGATAACCTTTCCCAAAGGTGGCTTCGGTCCAGGGAGGGAAGGCGTGGACAGCGAGATCGAGCGGTCGGCTCAAACATCCTCTCGCGCCAGACGTACCGGGATCCTAGGTGCCGTGCTCTTGTTGATCGGTTACGCCCTGCCGTTACATGGGTCCGTCCGCGGGGTGTGGGAGTCTCTTCTGCTCGGCCCGGTTGGCGGGGGTCTCCACATCCCGCTTCACTCCCGGATCTTCACTCCTCTTTGGCCCGTTGGCGTCGTGGGAGTGCTGCTGTTCGCCTCGATTGCGCGAGGAGATCCTTCGATGAACATCCTCGGCGCGGGTGTGATGATTGGTGCCGGGGTTGCTGAAGGTCTGTTCTTCACGAGGCTTCTCGGAGACGGTCTGATCACGAACCTTGCAGTTTGGATTGGATTCCTCGGCTCGGTTGTCGTCCTTGTAACGGGTGTAAACGTCTGGAGAGAGCGTAGTCTCCAGACTTAGTACCGTCGCGCATGCCAGAGTTCGTCAATGACACCTGAGCGCGGTCCAATAGCTACTGGAATATGCCCTAACGGACCTTCCTTCGCGAAGGGTCTCCCCCGATAGAGTCGGATCACGGCTGGAAGTACCGCATGGGAGCTGAGTTGTGAGACCAACGTTGTGGGTCCTCGTCGCGGTCGTCTTTCTCGGTGCTTGTACCGCCAATACACCGCAGGAGGGCACGACTTCAACGAGCCAGTCACCAAAGCCGTCCACGCCGGTGATCGTGGAAACGTTCACTCACCTGCCGTGTCCCGGCCAGAAATCTGCCAAAACGACTCTTGAGATTCAAGGCTGTTACGAGCAGTCAGTCCTCCAAAGCGATCTCCGGATCAACGAAGTCACGAAGGCCATCTTCACGGCTCTACCAGATGATGCGGCCCGAAGACGGTTTGTCGAGGCGGCTCAAGCTTGGCTGGCCTATCGTGAGGCTGATTGTCAAAGCGCCGCCGACGTCAACGAGGGCGGATCTCTAGCTCGGGTTGACTTCACCAGTTGCGAGGCGGACTTGAACGCGAGGCGGGTTCAAAAGCTTCAAGGGTTGCTCAAGTTGCTGCAGCCGGGGCGCTGAGACTCCCCCTCCGAAGGTAGCCCAGTCGACCACGCCGGTGTTCGTCAATGACACCAGAGGGACCGCTACAGATGGGTCTGCTAGCAGAGGCGAGTGCAAGCGGGAGTCGCTGGCCCCCGTCCGGGCGAGGTGGTCCACGCCTTAAGGGGCCCCTCCAAGAAGATAAGGAGGGCCACCAACGCGAGAGCTAATCCGACGATAGCGAGCTGAATCCTTCGCGACACCATACGTTATCCTTCGCGACACCATACGTTATCCTTCGCGACACCATACGTTGAGTTTACAGCGCCGGTACGAGCGCGGTCGATCACGCCAGTGTTCGTCAATGACACATGAGCGACGCTTCCGTCACCTATGGATCGAGGCAGGCGGCTGCCAGCCGAAAGACTCCCGATTGCGAAACGTAGATGACCAATCCGCCGGTCACTGCTTTCCGCCCCGAGCGAGCGACCCCGTACACCACGATGGACCGATTAGTCCGTCCTCGGTTGATCACCTGGAAGTTGGTCGGGTGAAACGACGCGCCATTCACAAGCCAAGCCACCGGAAGCAAAGACCAGGTGTTACAGGTCTTTAAGGAACACGCTGAACCACACGAATCGCGCCAACCCGCAAGGATGCTCATCGCTGAACGGATAGCCCGCTCACTGGGTCTAAGGGTGATGGGTAACTCGAAGTTACTTGGCCCGATCTTCATAGTGAAAGCAGCGGTGGACGATCCCTCGGGTGCGGAGATCTGATGAGCGCCGTCGATGACTGCGAAGACATATTGGTTGTCGAATCGACCCGTGTCCCCCAAGAACGTCACGACCGGCTGTGGGTTGGAGGCGACCTTGGTAAGAACGCCATCAACGAACAAGGAGGGCAATGGTCCTCCGCTCACGTCGAGTGTTGCGATCTGCACTCCGCTCTGCACGCGATCACCGTTCAACCAAAGGTCTTCTATCGCCTCACCGCTATTACGATGGATTATCTCGGCTTCGATCTGCCGCCCGTAACTCCGCACCACCCGAAACGACTGGATGGGATCGCGCGCCTCGAACGCCGCGAAGTGGGCACCGCTAAGCGCGGCAGTGGACGGATTGGTCGAAGATCCCTCAGTCATCGAAAGGGGCAGTGTCGTTTCGGCGTAGGCCGCCGCGTAGTTGGCCGACACGAGATTGCGGAGATACCCGACCAAGACAGGCGATGGGGTTACCGACCCGAGTCTCACCACGCCACAGACTGCAAGCGCCATCAAGGGAACGATGGCAGCCACCGCGATCCGCCTCGGCCAGCGCCTTGTGAATGCCTTCACAATGTCGATGGTGGACCACTCCCGCGGGTTAGGCAAGCCAAACGAGGTCACGGAAAACGGGGGAAACGCTCAGGCCAGAACCGGGCAGTACACGCGAACGTTCGTCAATGTCACCTGAGGGGACTAGGCCCCGCTAACTCCGCGCTAGGCTGTATGCGATGAGTGAACCTGAGAGCCTTTAACAGAATGGGAACTTCAGCTCTTTTTCGAAGAGGAAGAATGGCGACAGCCACAAGGTGGAAACGAGGAAAGCGGGGACCGCGAACCCCGTAGACCCGGACCGCCCTCGGGGGCAGGCTCAGAAACCGCCAAGGAGCCGGATTTTGAAGATAGCGAAGCTTAGTGAGGTTGAACCACTAGGCCATCGATCCACCAATCGCTATTAGCCATCGACCATGCCAGCGTTCGCAAATGTCATCTGAGATTCTCGTTGTCCTTGGCTATGCTGACCTATGGCCAAGAAGAGGCCCGCTCAGAATCTCGACCCCCATTGGGCTCTGATCAAACCCGGTAAGCCCCGAGGTTGGAAGGCAATCGAGATGACCCCTGACGGGCGGCAGGAGATGCCCGAAGAACGATTCGTAATCCTTCTCGCAGAGGAAGGTGGATATGGGCTGTATCGCTTCGCTCAAGACGGAGAATTCGCAGGCGATACGTTGCACGCGACCCGAACGGAACTACAGAAGCATTTGAAGGCTGCTTACGGGTCAGATGTGGGTACGTGGCAGCGAATACCGGAAAGCATCAGTACGGGGGACCACATGATTCACCTGGTTGATTACGTGCTCTCTCGATTGCCGAAGGCCTAAGCGGTCCTCGGACTCCAGGGCAGAGACCCATGCCAGTGATCGTCAATGACACCTAACGGGGACTAATCGGGATGGCGACCATGGCGCGCGCGAAGCTCCGCTCGGAGCTCAGAGATTGTCGTCTGGAGGTCGTCGCGGCCATGCTTCGTGAGGCGCGCGAGTCCCATGAAATACGCGCGGTCCGAGGTTTTTCGAACAAGCGCCATGGCAATTAGTCCAAGCATCGGGTCGGCGCGTATCTCGAAATCTTTGATGTCTGCCCACGCCCAGCTTCGCCCTCGGAAGGCGCTCCGACGCTTGACCCCGTGGGAGGTTACGAGGACGTTCGTCAGGGCGATCCGGACTCCCAGCACAACGACTGCCAGTGTGGCGACGATTCCGACCGCCGCCAGTCCCTTGAGCGAGTGTGTTCTTGCAGACAAGACCGTGAATTCGATGGTCGCCGGGAGGATGACGAAACTCCACGCTGCGAGGACCAATGACATCCAATAGAACCGGGTTCTCAGGACCACTGGGTTCGACATCACGTAAATCGTAGCCTGCAAAGGAGATAACTCCCGCCCACGCCAGTGTTCGTCAATGTCACACGTGACGACCAGGCTAGGGGGATGGTCGCGCGCTTGGTGAGGAAACTCGTCCGTGAGCAATCTCCACGACTGTCTCCGAACCAGCAAGCACCTTGCTACCGGGCGCTGGGCGCTGAGCGACAACTGTGCCAGTCGCTGGAACCGCCCCGAGGGTTAAGCCTGCACTCAGGATCGCGTTCCGAGCCGCTTCCGCTCTCATTCCGACAACATTGGGCACGGTGACGAGGCTCCGGGCAGGCGCCTGGGATGTGCGCGAGCCGCGTAGTAGATAGCCAGCGAAGAGACCGACCACAACAGCCAGCACAACGATCAATGGACTGGCACGTCGATTGCTCATCTCTGATTCTCCTTCACGACCCAATCGACAGTGTCGCGCGAATGAGCCTTCTAAACAAAGGCTCTTCGCCCACGCGAGCGTTCGCAACTGTCATTTGGCGGCGGACCGTAGGACGGCCGTTGCAGTCGCGAATTGAACGGTCCGGGCCTGCCGGAGTCGGCCTCATTATGGAGTTCCCCTTGACCCCGCGGATTGATACTTGTTCCATTCAGCCGAGCCTGAATAGTCCTGCGCGCAGATTCTGTGCGGCGCCGGACGCGCCGACGCCGCAGAAGGTGCTTGCCCTGGCGTCACCAAGAAGTTTCGCCCTTCGTAGTAGACGCCAGTTGACATGGCCGCCAGAAAGACGTTGAACTCGACGTTGTAGTTGAGATCGGCATCCTTGTAGAAACTGGCTTCGAGCTTGGCATCGCGGAGCGCGTCGGTGATCCAGTCTCTGCACTCGAAACCCTTGTGCCGGTCCGTCGCAACCTTGAGACCAACGTTGAACGTAATCAAAGCGACAATCATCGTGATGAGAGCCCAGATCGTCACCCGTTTCATCGTGGCCCCCGCGTCATCCCTTGGAGTCTTGGCCTAGTCGTTGACGAGAACTTCGTTGCCTGGAGTATTGAATCCTCCAGGAACTGGATTCATACATCGATGTGGTGGGGCACGCCAGTGTTCGTCAATGTCACCTGAACCTGGGGATCCGGCGTTCGTGAATAACGAAAGCGACGATGCCCGTGACTATTAAGAGAGCCGCGACGCTACCCAGGGCCAAGGATTCATTTCGGATACACAAGAGCTCCCATCTAGCGTGTGAGAGCAGATGTCTCCCGGTCCGGCGCGGTTAAGAAAAGCAATGTAAGCAGGGACAAGACCCAACCCCGAACACACGTCGGCCACGCCGCGCATCGAGGTCGGTTTCCGCGAAAGCCAGACGACCGGGAGAACTCCTAGGATCAAGAGTGGCAGACCAAGCAAGCCCTCAATCAATCCGAACGCATAGCCGGCGCCTACGAGCATCCATGCCACAAACCAGTGCCAGGCCTTAGCCGTTCCGGTAATCGCGGACGGTTCTACTTCCCTCATGGATCCTAGAGTACGACAGTCGAGGTCCGGATAAGGACTCCTTCCTGCATGCGGAGGTCCTCTTACTCGACTTGCTCGTCCGAGACGACTTCCATGCCTTCGCTCTTCAGTAGGGCAGCTGTTACTCCGTCGCCCTCGCGTAACTCCCCGTCAAAACCGCCGCCGTAGATCTTTCCACACCCACATGACGGGCTTCGCGCTTTCAAGACTGCCAGCCGCGCGCCCGCTCCCAGCGCAGCTTCGGCCGCGATGCGCGCGCCCGCGAGATAGTTCTCCGTGACGTCGGCGCCCTCTTCGCTGATCACGCGCGCGCGCCCGGCTACCACGTCGGCTCCATCTCCCCCGACGATCTCTGCCGCGGGACGCGGGATCGGCAAACCGCCGGCAACTTCAGGACACACGAGAACGGCGCGGCCGGAGGCGACCAACGAAACAGCCCACTCTCGTGTTTTCGCTTCGGCTTCGTGCGTGCACGCAACCCCCGCGAGGCACGCCGAAACCACCACGCGACCTTCGGACGGGATCTCCATTTTCACTCCCAGCTGTTCCCGCACTTCGAGCACACGCGGAATCCAAGCTTCAGTGACAGCTTGTTATATCCGCAGCGAGGACATCGCTCGGCTGCGTCGAGCCAGTCAGGCTGCTCGGACTGACACGTTGGACACATCAACACCTGTTCACCCGATACCACCGCGCGCGCCCACGGCGAAGGCTTGCCTTGCGGCGGGTCCTCCACCACGCGTCCGCACCGGAAACAGGGCACGACGCGAGCCTAGCGCTTACGCAAGCGCTTCGATCGCCTTGCGCCACGCGCGCTGGTCGCGCGCGATGGCAAGCGTCTCGAGCCAGTTGTGCTCGGCGTAGCGGACGATCCCTTCCTTGTCGATCAGAAACGTGTTCCGCACGGGCGCCCCGATGCGCTCGTCGAACGCGCCGTATGCGCGCGAGATCGCTCCGTGCGGCCAGAAGTCGCTGACGAAACGATTCACGTAGTTCTCGGCGGCCTTCCACGCGCGCAAGCTGTGGACCGGGTCGGTTGAGATACCGATGATCTCGGTGTCCTTCAGGCCTTCGAGGTCGGGGTTCTCGTCCCGCAGCTGGCAGAACTCCTTCGTGCAGGTTCCCGAGAAGGCGTAGGGGTAAAAGACGAGCAAGACGTTCTTCTTGCCCTTGAAATCGCTCAGCGAGACGCTTTCGCCGGTCTCATCGCGGCCCTTGAACTCAGGCGCTTCGTCTCCGACGGTTACGAGGGCGGACGTTTCAGCTTCGATGGACATCGCGGGCTCCTTCGACGGGGTTTATCCATCAGAAAAAACTACGACACCCCGGAGTTATTCCCTCTAGAAGTAGCTTGAAGCGTGGCGCGCCAAGTAATCGGCGGTCCGCGTGCTGAACGCCATGATGGTTATCTGGGGGTTAACCGTCGGACAGCCGGGGAGCATGCTCGCGTCCGACACGAACAGGCCGGGCACGCCGTGCACCTCGCCGTAGGGTCCGACGACGCTGCTCGACGGATCGGAGCCCATCCGCGCGGTCCCGACCGGGTGGAACGCCGTCAGCTTCAATGATCCGGGCTTCACTGCTTCTTCTTTCAGCTCTTCGAGCTGCGACTTGTCCGTGACGGGCCCGAGGCCCGGCAGACCCGTCAGCACCGCGCGCGCACCGGCCGCAAGGAAGATCTCTGCCGTGTGCGCCAGGCCGCGCACCATCCGGCGGGTGTCGTGCTTGTTGAGCTTGTACGTGATGATCGGTTCCTTGCCGGCGCGCCTGATCACACGGCCGCTCGACGTGTCGCTGACGAACAAGCCTGCACTCGCGAGTTTCGGATACGCGCCCAGCTGTTCCTTCAAGCGCAACCCCATGCCGGGGAACGTGCCTGCGCCGACGGAAGGAACGGACGACGTCACTTCGATCATGATGTCGTGCGACTCGTGCCAATCGTCGACGTAGTACGGCTGCAGCGTGCCGCGCCAGCTGAAGATGTCTTCGTCGAAGTAAGCGCCAACCGCCGAAGCCGGGTGGATGCGCAAGTGCCGGCCGAGCTGCCCCGACATGTTCCCCACCGCGTTGTCCGCGAGGAACGACGGCGTGTGGATCGCACCAGCCGCAACGATGACGACCTTCGCGCGCACGGTAAGCGTGGCCATCGGCTCGCGGGTCGTCGGCTCGAGCAGCAGCGCGGTGACACCGCGCGCGCGCCCGTCCTCGATCAAGAGCCGTTGCGCGCGCGTATTCGCGTAGATGGTCGCGCCGGCGTGGTGCGCGCGCGGCAAGTAGGTGAGGTGCGTGGCCAGCTTCGCGTCCGACGGACAGCCGAACGCGCAGACGCCGCAGCCTCGGCAGCCTTCGATGTTGCGGCGGATCGGCTCGCCGTGCAGCCCAAGCTTCTTCACCCCGCTGCGGAAGATGCGCGCGTTTTCTCCGAGCAGCTCCTCCGGAACGGGCATGACGTGCTGGATGCGCTCGACGCGATCGAAGAACGGCTTCATCGATTCGGGATCGACGCCGGGCAGCCCGAAGTCCTTCTCCCACCGCTGGAGCACACGGTCCGGCGTCCGGAAACACGAACCTGAGTTGATGAGCGTCGTGCCGCCGACCGCCATCCCCATCGGTACGGGGATCGTCGGTGTACCCAGCGCCGCAGTCATGCCTTGGCGGCGGTAGAAGCGTTGGAACCGCTCGAACGGCGGCCCGGCCATGTCCTGGCGCGTGTAGTACGAGCCTTCTTCGATCACGATCACCGAATGGCCGAGCTCAGCCAGCTCCTTCGCAACAACGGCCCCGCCGGCGCCGGACCCGATCACGACGACGTCGCACTCTTCGGTGTGGTCTCCGCTCACCTGCGGATAGCCGAGCACCTCCATCCGGTCACCGTTGCGCGGCGGATCAGAGCTAACGCACGAATAGGTGAACCCGATCGCTTCCTCGATCCGCGGCGTCGAAGCCCACTGGTTCAACACGTAGAACTTCAACAGATCGACTGCCGCGCGCCGAAGGAGCAGCTTGCTGTGCAGCGCCTTCTCGAGATACGCCGATGCCGCTGGGGGCTTCAGCTTCGAGAAGCCGCGGAAGTGACGCGAAAAGATGCTCGACCATTCCAAGACGCCGAGGAACCGAAGGAACATCTTGCGAGCGGATCTGTCCCAGGCGACCATCGCTGCATCAAGCCGCTCGGCGACGGCAACTTCATTGGCCGAGTACGTGATCGGGCCACCCGGCGGCAGGAGCGTCTCCGCGAACGCGGCGAGGGTCGCGAAGCGTTTCTTCGAGAGAACCTTCGTGCCGCCGAGCGGGAACGGCCGCGGTGCGCGCCGGGCCGGAATGGCCACCGGCGGTGGCCCGCCTTTCGATGGCGGCTCCGCCGGGCCCGAGCCGGGCACCGGCGGCTCTTTGAAGGTCAGCTCTTCGATCGACGCGAGCGGCTCCTCGGCGACCGGGAAAGACTCTGTTCGCGGAAGCGCCTCCGTCGGCGGCTCGAAGAAATCGTCGGGGAACGGCTCTATCTCAGGCGCCGGCGGCGGCCGGTTGGGCGCCTCGCGCGGGATCTGCTCGGTCGGTTGCTGCGACGGCGGCAGCTCTTCGTCATCCGCCACGCGCTACAGCTCCTCTTCCACCGATGCCGACACGAGGCGCTCGATCGCCTCGCGCGGCGACAACCCGTAGTGGATCACCTTCGCGATCACGTCGACCACGGGCAGCTCGAGATCGTACTTGTCCGCAAGCGCGGCGGCCGCGCGCGCGTTCGCGTATCCCTCAACGGTGGTCTGCATCTTGTCCAGCGCTTGCGCCGGCGTAAGCCCTTCTCCGAGCAGCTTGCCGAACTTGCCGTTGCGCCCGGCCAACGCCGTGACGAACAGGTCGCCGGCACCCGCCAGCCCGAGGATGGTCTCTGCCTTTCCGCCGAGCGCGCGCGCCATGCGGGCCATCTCGACAAGACCACGCGAGAAGACGAAGGCCTTCGCGTTCGTCATAGCCTCGACGCCGAACTCCTCGGCGAGGCCGTCGCACATCCCGATCCCGATCGCGACGACGTTCTTCATGATCGCGCCGATCTCGACGCCGATGACGTCCGCGGAGGTGTAGGTGCGGAAGTGCTCCGAGCCGAACATCTCGGCAACTGTTCTCGCAGAGTTGGGGCTCGAGGAGGCGCACACGACTGCGGTCGGAACGCCCGCGGCGATCTCGCTCGCGATCGACGGGCCGACGATCGCGACAACGCGCTTCGTGTCTCCAAGCTCTTCCGCCACGACCCCGGTGGCCGGCATCAACGACTCTTCGTCCCAACCCTTGGTCGCGATCGCCCAGATGCAGTCGCCCGGCGTCTGGGATGCAGTCGTGCGGACCGTGGAGACGAGGCCGGCGGTCGCGACCGCAAGGACGAGCACCTCGGCGGAAGGAAGGACCTCTTTCCAGTCGGGCCCTTCCACCATCGTCATGCCCGTGGGGAACGCGACGCCGAGGCTCGGATGGACTTCACCCCTCCGGTAGGCGTCGACGAACGGCCCGTCGAACTCCGTGGCCAAGAGGTGAACGTCGTGGCCCGCGCGCGCGAGCTGGACGGTCATGGCGGCGCCCATCGCGCCCGCCCCGATAACACCAATCATCGAGCGTCAGTCTAATCGGGGCTTCGCTAGCGGAGCGCGCAAGCGAGCCAGAGGCCTGTGCGGGATGCGCGCGCGGCGCGCTGAGCGGCGACGAAGTCTCGGACGTGCGCGACGTCGGGGGGAACGGTCTCGACCACCGCATACCCCCGTTGAACCAGATCGAGATTGAAGAACGTTGCGCCCAGGTAGACGTAGGCGAGCACACGGCGATACCGGTCGTAACGCTCCACGTCGTAGACGAGGCGGACCTGTTTCCCGGTGAGGATCTTGTGCGCGTAGGTGGAGGCCTCAGGCCCGAAGCATTGGATCGGGGTTCCCGGCTTCACGGTCTCGGGCGTGTTTACGCCGATAAGTCGCACGCGGAATCGGCGGCTTCCGGTTAGTGCGATGAAGGTGTCGCCGTCTACGACGCGCTGGACCGTGACCAGCTCCGAGCCTCCCATCCCTGGGCTGCTCGTCGGTGGGGTGCTCTGAATGGTTTGGGTTGAGGTCGGCGTGGTCGAGCAGGAGCTGACAGATATCGCAAGCACCACTGCTGCGGTGAGCCTTTGAAGTCGCATGCTACTCATCGTACGAGCCGGTTGAGACAGCGCCCGGAGTCTCGTCGTGTCATGCTGTCGTGGATGACTGACGATCAGATCGACCAATTGGCGCGCGCGCTGGCGTCGTCTTCTCGCGCGATCGCGTTCACCGGCGCCGGGATCTCGACGGAGTCGGGGATCCCCGACTTCCGCGGGCCAAACGGCGTGTGGAAGAAAGTCGACCCTGCCGAGTTCACTATCGACAACTACATCTCCAACGCCGAGCATCGCGCGCGCGTCTGGGGCATGCGCGCGGAGTCGACCGATGCGCATCACGAGCCGAACGACGGCCACCGCGCGCTCGTCGAGCTTGAGCGCTTCGGGATCATCGACTCGGTGATCACGCAGAACATCGATGGCTTGCACGCTGCGGCGGGATCATCCGTGGTGCTCGAGCTTCACGGGACGATGCGAGAGGTTGCCTGCCTCTCGTGCAGCGACCGCCTGCCGATGGAAGAAGTGGTCGCGCGCGTGCGTGCCGGAGACACCGACCCGCATTGCGCGCGCTGCGGTGGGCTGCTCAAGAGTGCGACGGTTTCGTTCGGACAATCGCTGCCTTCCGATGTCGTCCAGGACGCGTTCCGGCGCGCCGCGGAGTGCGACCTGTGTCTCGTCGTCGGCTCGAGCTTGGTCGTCTACCCGGCGGCGGGGATCCCGATCGAAGCCAAGCGCGCGGGCGCGACGCTCGCGATCCTCAACGCTGAAGAGACGGATCTCGACGATCTGGCCGACATCGTCGTGCGGGGTCAAGCGGGCACGGTCCTGCGCGATATCGTCGAGCGGACGCGCGCGATCTTGGCCGTCTAGCCGTTCTGGCTTTAGCCGGCCAGCTTTACCGCGAGCTCGTTCAGCGAGCCGATGCCCATAGACGTCAGGACACGCTCGATGCGCGCGCTCATCCGGAACTCGGGCTCGACGCCCAGCTCCGCGCAGCGACGGGCAAGATGAAGAAGCGCCTTGACCCCGATCGAGTCGATGAACGTCACGCCCCGGCAGTCGAAACGGATCTCCGCGTATCCGGTATTGAGGTCGGTCTCGACGAACCGACGCACATCTTCTGCCCCTGCCATGTCGAGCTCGCCGCTCAAGCGGACCATCAAGCCGTTGCCCACCTGGATGCTCGCGATCCAGAAATTCCTCGGTGTCATGGAACGAGGTTTACCCAAAGGCCAACCCCCGAAAACAGCTCCCGAAAGCCCTGGTCGCCGCGTGGAAGCTTCGAGCGATTACTCGTAGAGTAGGAGTCGTGGGATATCGGGTCGAGCAGCTTGCCGCAGCGTGCGACGTCTCCGTCGACACGATCCGCTACTACCAATCCAAAGGCTTATTGGCCGCGCCGAAGCGTGAGGGCCGCGTGGCGATCTACGACCGCGAGCACCTGGCACGCGTGCGGCGCATCCGCGCCCTCCAGCAGAAGGGGCTAACGCTGGCCGTCATCAAGCGGGTCGTCGAGGGGAAGCTCAAGCGTGCCGACGCCGACCTCGCCACTGCCGTTGCGGCCGCGCAGATCGAAAGCGACGAGGACGAGTTCCTGTCCCTGGACGAGGTTGCCGCGCGAAGCGGTGTGCCGTCGGCTTTGCTCCGCGCGATCGAGCGCGCAGGCCTCGCGCTCGGCAGGAAGATCGACGGCGAAGAACGCTTCACGTCTGCCGATGTCGCCTTGGTGCGCCAGGGGTTGCGGCTGCTCGAAGCAGGGCTGCCGATCAACGACCTCCTCGCGTTGGCGGCCGAGTACAACGTCGCCGCGCGCGCGGTGGCCGAGCGCGCCGTGGACATGTTCGACCGGCACATCCGCGACCCGATCCGCGCGCAGGCCGCCGATGAAGCCGAAGCCGCCGACAAGCTCGTCGCGGCGTTCCGCGAGCTGCTCCCCGCTGTAACGGCGCTCGTCTCGCATCACTTCCGCCGCGTGCTGCTCGCCGTGGCTGAAGAGCACATCGAGCGCGTCGGCGGCGAGGCAGAGATCGCTGCGACACGCGCGGAGTCACGCCGGCTCCGGGAGGCGTGATGCGCGCGCCCCTCCCCCAGGGCGACCAGAAGGCGCGCGCGGTCCGGTCGATGTTCGACGCGATCGCCAAGCGGTACGACCTCGTCAACCGGATCATGACCTTCGGTCTCGACATCCGGTGGCGGCGGCGTGCGACCCGCGCATTGGGTCTTCCGCGCGGTTCGCTCGTTCTCGACCTCGCGTGCGGAACGGGTGACTTCTGCCGGGAGCTCGCGCGCGCCGGCATGCGGCCGGTCGGCTTCGACTTCAGTTTCGGGATGCTGGCGGCTGCGCGCACCACGGCGCCGCTGGTTCAAGCCGACATCCTCACGTTGCCGGTTGCGGACGCGCGCGCAGACGGGATCACGTGCGGGTTCGCGCTGCGAAACGTCGTCGACCTAAAAGCCTTGTTCGAGGAGATCGCGCGCGCGGTACGGCCCGGCGGACGCATCGCGCTGCTCGAGGTTTCCGAGCCTCGGAACCGCGTCCTTCGCTTCGGTCACGCGATCTACTTCAACAAGATCGTCCCGTTCATCGGCGGCTTGCTCTCCAGCCGCGAGGCCTACTCGTACCTCCCCGCGTCGGTCGCGTACCTTCCCCCGCGCGACGAGCTGCTGCACATGCTGCACGCGGCCGGTTTCCCGGATGCACGCCGGATCTCCTTGAGCGGCGGCGTCGCGCAGCTGCTGGTTGGGACGCGCGCATGACATCCGTCGCCTCGACCGAGCTCATCGCGCGCGCGACACGCGTCGACGGTGATCCGGATCTGCTCGGCTACTTCGTGCCCGACGACGGCATCTTCTTCGAGCATCCCTCGCGCGCGCTGGTGACCGCCGGCTCGGCGCACACGATCACCGTGCCCGCCGGGCCCGACCTGGTTGCGCGCGCTGCGCGCGCTGCCGCCTCGGCGCTAGCGCGCGTTCGTTCAGACGAGGGTCCTCCCCCGATGGTGGTCGGCGCGCTCCCGTTCGACGAAACCACGCCGGCCACTCTCGTCATCCCTCGCGTGGCGATCGTCCGGGATGCCGGAGCGACGTGGCGCATCGTTGTTGGAGATGATCGAGAGCTGGAGGCTGCGGCGGTTCCCACGCTGCCACGCGGATCGTTGCGC
>Ga0207684_10001506_pt1 | contig 24978 bp, 26 predicted proteins | sample KBSK5501metaG_FD_184342 | JGI IMG/M metagenome (GOLD analysis project Ga0207684, IMG submission 184342) | Corn, switchgrass and miscanthus rhizosphere microbial communities from Kellogg Biological Station, Michigan, USA - KBS K5-50-1 metaG... | ecosystem: Host-associated > Plants > Roots >...
CCACGGTACCGGCTCCGACGAGCCACGCGAGGTGGTATCCACCTGCCAGCGCGGCGGCGCTGCCCGCGCCGTTGGCGACCAGGTTCACCGTTCGAGCGCCCGCCAGGGTCGCGAGGACCGCCAGCCCGAGAGCTCCGCCCACCTGGCCCGAGGTGTTCAGTAGGCCGGACGCCAGGCCCGCGTCGCTCGGCCGAGCGTCCGCCATGGCGATGATGGTCAGCGAGGGGAAGGAGAGCCCTCCGCCTAGCCCAAGTAGTGCGAGCGGCACCAGCAGGTACGTCGCGTAGCCGGCATTGGTCGGGCCCAGGCCGAGCATGGCCAGGGCGACCGCCACCACGACCTGCCCGGACACCAGGATCGCGAGCGGCCCGAACTTCGTGATCAGCTGAGCCGAGAGCCGGAGCGAGAACAGCCCCATCACGATCGCGACGGGCAGGAACGCCAGCCCGATGGCCATCGGTCCGTAACCCAGCACCCGCTCGAGGTCGAGCGACCCGAGGAAGAAGAAGCCGAGGAAGGCCGAGGACATGAGGGCCTGGACGACGTTGGCGGCGGAGAGCTTGCGCGAGCCGAACAGGCGCAGCGGGAGGATGGGGTTGCGGCCGAATGCCTGGCGCGCCGCGAACGCGGTTAGCAGGGCAATGGACAGCGCGCCGAAACCAATCGTGTGGAGCGAGCCGAGCCCGTAGCTCGATGACTCGACGATCGTGTAGACGCCGAGCATGAGGGCCGCCGTGACCAGGATGGCCCCGAGCACGTCCGCTCCCTTGCCGACGCCGATCCCGCGGTCGGACTCCAGCATGCGCGCGGCAGCCACGGCGGTCACGACGCCGATTGGAAGGTTGACGAAGAAGATCCAGTGCCAGCTGACGGCCTGCGTGATCAGCCCGCCGGCCAGGAGTCCGATCGCGGCCCCGGCCGAGGCGACGAAGCTGAACACACCGAACGCCTTCGCCTGCTCGTCCGGCTTTGGGAACAGCGTCACGATCATGGCCAGGATCACGGCCGAGCTGACGGCGCCTCCGATGCCCTGCACGAAACGCGCTGCGATCAGCATCGGCTGGCTGAAGGAAAGGCCGCACAGCAGCGACGCGCCGATGAAGATGGCGAGGCCGGCGAGGTAAACGCGCTTGCGGCCGAAGAGGTCGCCCAGGCGGCCGGCCAGCAGCAATAGGCCGCCGAACGCGATGAGGTAAGCGTTGATCACCCACGCGAGCCCGGACTGCGAGAACGCGAGGTCACGCTGGATCGACGGGAGTGCGACGTTGACGATCGTCATGTCGACGACGATCAGAAGGAAACCGGTGCAGAGGACGATCAGCGAGAGCCAGCGTGATTTGTTCATGGAGCTATAGACGGCGCCACGGCCAAAACTCATCGGCCGGCGCGCCTATTCCCGGACCGATTAGTTTTGCGCCGAGCTCAGGTCTGAATCAGTGATGAGCGGTACCAGGATCGTGCTCGACTGCGGGCCGATCTCCGCTCCCACTGCGACGACGATCGATGAGATCGCCCGCCTCCAGCTCGCCGCGCGGAGATGCGGCTGCCGGCTCGAACTGAAGGATGCGGGCTTGGAGCTGGCCGCGCTGATCGGCTTCTGCGGGCTCGCGGAAGTGCTACGCGTCGAGGCGAGGCGGCAGGCCGAAGAGCGGGAAGATCCTGGCGGTGTCGAGGAAGAACGTGAACTCGACGATCCGCCCGGCCGAGAGCTCCAGGACCTGTAGCGCCCACGGCTCGTAGCCCCCTCGGGGGCTTGGCTTGTACTGCCCGAATGCAGGCGACCCGTTCGCGCGACCCACGGGTATCACGCGCGAGCCGCGGCAACCGATGCCAGGCCCGAGCCACCACGCCAGGATATCTTCGCGGCCGCTGAGCCACATGTCGTAAGGCGGCATGGATTGCGACGCGTCTTCGCGAATGAGCGAGGTGAGCGCGTTCATGTCGTAGCGCTCGAAAGCCGCTACGTAGCGCTCGAGCATCGCGCGATCGCCCGCGCTCAACGCGGGCAGTCGATCGTTGGAGCTGACGTGGCTCTTGCCGAGCGTCGCGCGCGCGCGCTGGAGCGAGCTGTTGACAGATTGGACGGTCGAGTCGAGGAGCTCGGCCACCTCAGAAGCTTCCCAGCGGAGCACCTCGCGCAGTATGAGCACCGCACGCTGTCGCGGCGGAAGCCGCTGCAGCGCGGCCACGAACGCGAGGCGGACCGATTCCCGCTCGACCACCTGGTCGGCCGGGTCTGCTTCGGGCGCGATCAGCTGGTCGGGGATCGGCTCGATCCATCTCTTGTCTGTGGGGACGTTGAGGTTGCTCTCGAGTGGCGCGCGTGCGGGCCCCAGATCCATGGCGCGAACGCGCATCCCGTTGCCCTTCAGCATGTCGAGGCACACATTGGTCGCGATGCGATAGAGCCACGTGCGCATCGCCGCGCGTCCTTCGAAGCGATCTCGGCTCCGCCAGGCACGCACGAAGGCCTCCTGCACCGCATCCTCGGCGTCGAAGGGCGAACCGAGCATCCTGTAGCAATGAGCGGTCAGCTCAGCGCGATGCCGCTCCATCTCCCCGAATTCAGGCGCAGCCGTGACAGATGGTTGGTGCACGAGCATGATTTTAGGCAGTGCCGGCGATGACGAGGCGGCAACAAGGAGGTCCTATGGCTGGGCAGATCGAGTGTGGCAGCATCCACCACCTGCGGCTGACGGTGACCGACATCGAGCGGAGTCGCGAGTTCTATACGAGCCTTTTGGGATTCAACGTTGCCGCCGAGGCGCCCGCCTCGGACGATCCCATGTCCGATCCCACCTACCCGGTGCTGTGGGGCGGGTGCGTCATGGCGAAGGGCGACTACCTGCTGGGGCTCCGACCGGTGGCCAAGAAGGGCGACCATTTCGACGAGGACCGTGTGGGACTCGACCACCTCAGCTTCAGCGTGGAGAGCCGCGCCGCCCTCGACGAGGCGATCCGGATGCTCGACGAGCGCGGTGTGACTCGGGGAGAGGTCCGCGAGCTGACGTCCTTTGGGATATGCGTGCTGCCGTTCCGCGATCCCGACAACATTCAGCTGGAGCTGACGTCGCCGCTCTAGACAGCTCGCGCGCGTCCTTATATATATGTGGAGAGGCTGGTTATATATATGTGGAGAGGCTGGTTCGCTAGCTGAGCGCCTCGAACTCCGCGTCGGTCAGCTCGATCTTCGACGCGACGACGTTCTCCTTAAGGTGTTCCAGCGACAGCGTCCCTGGGATCGGCAGCATCGCCGGTGAGCGGCGCAAGAGCCACGCGAGCGTGATCTGCTGCGGCGTTGCGCGCCGCCGCTCGGCGATCTCGTCAAGTGGGCGGCCACCGCTTCCGCGCAGCGGAAAGTACGGCACGAACACGATGTCTTCGCCGGCGCAGTAGTCGACGACTACGTCCGACTCGCGCTCGGACAGGTTGTAGTGGTTCTGGACCGCGACGATCGGAACGACCCGCCGGGCCCGCTCGATCTGGTCGATGTCGACGTTCGAGACGCCGACGTGCCGGATCTTGCCGCGGTCTCGGTACTCCTTGATCGCGCCGAGGCTCTCTTCGATCGGGGTTTGGGGATCGACGCGGTGCAGGTAGTAGAGATAGATGCTGTCCGTCCTCAGCGCGCGAAGGCTCTGCTGGATCTCGACGCTCAACACCTCTGGGCGCCCTCGTCCAGCGCCGCCGAACCCGCCTTTGGTGGCCACGATGCAGCCCTCGGGGATGGGGGAGAGTGCCGCGCCGATCGTCTCTTCGCTCTGTCCGCCGGCGTACAGGTGAGCGGTGTCGATCATCTGCACTCCGGCCGCCACAGCCGCCTGGATGAACGCCACGTTGTCCGGCGTTTTCGTGAGCCGGTTTGTTCCCAGCCCGATCCGAGCCACGTCGATGTCCCCAACCTTCATGCAGGCTCGATGCTAGCGGTTGACCCGCGGATCCCGGAACAACCGGGTCCGCGGGCCAGTCTGAATGCTTGAACGGGTGATCTGTTAGCGGGGAGGGAACTGCGAGTTGGGCGCGGGAGCGACAAGGTTCGCTGTCGGAGCCTCATCGATGAAGCCGATCACTGCGCAGTTGATGTCGATGCCGACGCTGCCATAAGGGGCGCCGCCGGGGCCGGTAATGAGGTCGGGGCGAGTGGCGGCGAGGTTGAAGACGACGTTCTCGTCGATCTGCCGCTTGTCGAGACCCTGGTCTATCGCTTTCTGCGTCCACTGACCGAGCTGCGCGTCCCACAGTGGGCTGTACGCATCCGCGTGCCGTGGATCCTTGAGGGTTGGAAAATCGCCGAACACGTTCAGGAGGTCGCCACCCTTGCGCAGCGCGTCGATCAACGCGGTGTTGGAGGCTGACGCGTCCTCTGCAGCGTGGCCGTTGAGAACGATGTTCACGAACCCCTGTGCCTGAGGATTGCTGGCGCCGCTTTGTCCATTGACAAAGCCGAACAGGCGCTCGCGGGCCGAACCGAGGAAGTCATCGCCACCGTTGTACGCAGCGTTGGCGAGGGCGGGTACATAGGTGGACCGCTCCAGGACCGCCGCCAATGGGTCGTCGGCCTCGGTGCTGAGGTACAGGATGGGCTGGCCGGCGTCGAAGCCCTTCACCAGCAGGAGGTCGACCCACGAGTCGAGAAACTGTCCGGGCGGAGCCGGGGGAGCGATGTGAATCCCGAGCACGCGGTCTCCGGTGTTCGTGTGGGTCGTCGCATCAAAAGGTCCGTCTCCGGTCGCCACGATGGGAGCGTTGTATACAACGTCGGACCCAGCGATCCGAATGAACGGGCTGTATCCGGGGCCGGCCACCGCGCCAGGCGAAAACGACGCCGGCGGGAAACCGTTCGGGCCTGGTACCAACGTGCGCGTCGGGGTGAAGTCCGGCTCGCCCTTGAAGTGGACGACCGCCGGCCCGAACTTGTTCGCGTCGGCCGACGGTGAATCCAGGGTGACCGTTTGCACGCATTGCGGACAGCTGATTGCAATGTTGGCGAGCTTGGGTGCGTAGTTCAGGCCGCTGTTGTGCGCGAGTCCAACATCGGATGCCTCCGTCAGGATGAACCAGACGGTGTGGCCGTTGGCGGTTCCTTTGTACAAGGGCAGACGAACGGTTTCGTGACTCAAGTCGACCTGGAGCGCGCTTTCCAGAACCAGGTTTTGGGTTGGAAGCAGCCCCGTCAGCTGTCCCAGTCCGGTAGCCGATCCGGTATTGCCAGAAATTCCGGCTGATGCTGCCGGCTGCTGGCGAGTCACGAGCACAAGTGAAAAGGCCACGGCCGCAATGCATGCTGCGGCCAGCCAACTTAACTTGAAGAAACTTCGTCTCAAACTGATCTTCTCCTCTTCTCGTCTTTCGACTCTTGATTTACGAATTCGGGTCTGTCGCGACACGAGTACAGTCACGCCGCCATCCGATCCGTTACACGTGTGAGAGGCACGGAACATCACGGCTCCAGTAGCGGTTCGTGTTCCAAGGGCTGCATGAACTCGATCACTGCGGTATTGGCGACCGACGAATCGGATCTCGTGCTCGCGCTGCGCGCGGGTGATGAGGACGCCTTCACGAAGCTCGTCAACCGATACCAATCCGCCATGCTCCAGGTCGCCCTGACTTACGTGGGGAGCCGCGCCATCGCCGAGGAAGTCGTGCAGGAGGCCTGGCTCGGCGTCCTCAATGGCTTGGGGCGCTTCGAAGGACGTTCGCAGCTGAAGACCTGGATCATGCGCATCGTCATCAACCGCGCCAGGCGGCGCGGCAGTGAAGAAGCGCGCACTACTCCCTTTTCAGGATTGCAGCCTGCGCGCGATGATTCCGGTCCATCGGTGGACCCAGATCGGTTTCGCGGCGCTTCCGATCCTTGGCCCGGTCACTGGTGGTCCCCGCCGTCGAATTGGGCCGGGATGCCGGAGGCTCGCCTGCTGTCGGCGGAGATGTTCGACCAGGTACGCCGCGCCGTGGCTGGTCTGCCCGAAAGGCAGCGAGAGGTGATCACGCTCCGCGACGTCCTTGGGTATTCCGGAGCGGAGGTTTGTAACGTGCTGGCGATTTCGGATACGAATGAGCGAGTTCTGCTGCACCGTGCTCGCTCCCGAGTACGCGCCGCCATGGAGCGCTACCTACAGCAATGACAGAGAGGCACATGCGTCACGCGGCCACCGAGATGACCTGCCAGGAGCTCGTGGAGCTGGTCACCGAGTACCTGGATGGAACCCTGTCGGAGTCGGAACGATCGCGCTTCGACGCTCACGTGCGCACGTGTTCAGGATGCGAGGCCTACATCGAGCAGATGCGCGTGACTATCCGATTGCTAGGCAAGCTGAGCGAGGAGTCGATCTCGGCGGAGGCGCGGAGAGACCTGCTGGCGACGTTCCGTACCTGGAAGGCAAACGGAGCCGAACACGGCCTGTGAAGGAGACAGAAATGGCAACGCATCAGAAAGAGGCGACGCATGTGCGGCCGGCCGCTGAGCGGGCGAGACTCAAGGACGGGGTGCACATCGAGTACAGCCCGCGCCGGGTGCGAGCCTACTTCGACAAACAACTGATCGCCGACAGCCAGCGGGTGTTGCTCGTGTTCGAGACCAAGCGCCCTCCGGTGTACTGGTTTCCAACCTCGGACGTCCGCATGGACCTGCTGGCGCCTAAAGAGCAGGTAGTCGCCGGCGCCTCAGGGACGGTGCGCTGGGCTTCGACCGCCACGGGCAGGTCGGTGGATAACCTTGCCTGGAGCTACGCGGAGCCCGCCGGCGACCTGGCTCCCCTGGAAAACCACATCGCCTTCTACTGGAACGCCATCGACGCCTGGTACGAGGAAGACGAGGAGGTCTTCGTTCACCCTCGGGATCCGTACACGAGGGTTGACACTGTCCACAGCTCGCGTCGCGTCCGTGTGGAGGTCGACGGCGAGACCGTCGCCGAGACCAGCCGGCCGGTGCTTCTGTTCGAGACCGGCCTACCCACCCGCTACTACATTCCCAAGTTGGACGTGCGGATGGATCTGCTCGAATCGACCGACACCGTGACCCACTGCCCCTACAAGGGCGACGCCGGCTACTGGAACCTGCGCCTGGGGGACAAGACGTTCAAGGATTTCGTGTGGGTCTACCGGCGGCCGATTCCCGAGATCCCGAAAATCGAAAATCTGCTGTGCTTCTACAACGAGAAGGTCGACCTCTACGTCGACGGAGTGCTTCAGGATCGGCCTAGCAGCCCCTTCTCGTAGTCGGCTTCCGGAAAGCCACCGGCGGAACCAAACCAACCTGATTCTGCGCGGTGACTTTCCGTGAATGTGACCAGGGCTATCCGATCTGCGCCCCGGAGGGCGAAACGACGTACCAGGGAGCGCCGAACGCGTTGACGCCCTGACCGGTGGCATCGCCCGGCTTCTTGTCGGAGATGAAACGGTAGAGGGGGTGGCCGCCGTAAGTGACCTGAGTGGTCCCATCCGCGCGGACTGTGGTGCCGAGCAGTGAGGCATTCACGCCCGCGCCGGCTTGCGGGGCGCCGTTGGTGAGGACCGGTGGCCAGTACTGCACGCAGCTGGCGCTGTTGCAGGTTGACGCCGTGCCCTTGTCCGCCAGGAAGAGGTAGACGGTCTGGCCGGTGGAGTCGACCAGGACCTGGCCCACTTTCGTGGTGCCGACGTTGATTGCAGCGCCCGACGCCACCGGCGGGGCCGGTGACGGGCTGGCCGCAACGACGGGTGCCGCACTCGGAGACGCGGGCGTCGAGCCATAAAGGCCCGACCCGCCGCCCGTGCCGGACGAACACGCCGCCGCGATGAACCCAGCGGCCACCAGGCCGCTCGTGAGAACAAGTTTTGAACGCATGTCTGTATTTCTCCTATTGATGGATGGTTGTGGTTGGTCAGTACCCGCCCGTACCACTGATGGGGGTGGACGGGGTGGTGCGTGATGACTTGGATTCGACGCCGAAGTCGGACGACTTCGACTCTGCCAGCACGAATTTCGCGACGTCGCGGCCGAGCTCGAGGCCGGCCTCGTGGTCGAGCCGGGTGTGGACGCCGGCAAAGATCCGGCTCAGGCCGGCCTCCGTCATGACCGCCTGGTAGCTGTCAAAGCTCCTCACGGTGCCTTTCATGACATCGGAGGTCACCTGGCTCTGGTCGTCCTTGCCGAAGAAGGATGACAACACGGTCGCTCCGGCCGCGCTGATGACACTGTGTGCGCCGGGGTAGGAGGGGTCGGCCGGCGTGGTGGCGAGGGGCGTCCACGTCGGGTCGCCCGTAATTGCCGGATTGCCGATGGTGTCCCCCGCGCGGATGGCTGTGATGGGTCTCCAGATCCGGTACGTGTACTTCGCGTCGTAAAAGGCGATGACCCCGTCGGCGAAGGTCAGGTTGAGGACCGCGAAGAGGCGCGCCGTGGTCTCGAGGTTGGTGTGGTGGGCGAGGGCAGCGCTGTCGGCGATCTCGTTCCACGTGTTCCAGATCGGCCCGGCCCAGAACTTGGCGGTGACAGTCTGGTCGGGGGTCCGTGCAGTGCTGGTGTTCTGCCCGAGGCTCTTGACCTCGTTGAGGGCGGTCGCGTAGGCCGGGCTGGTCACGGCCGGTTCGGGCTCGGGGCGAAACTGCTTGGCGCTCTCGAGGACGAAGGGTGTGACGTTCGCCCAGCCCGTGAAGACGGGCGCCGCGAAGGCTGGCGGAACCGGCCTGAAGTCACCAGCCTGGGTGCCGGCAACGAATGGTGGTGGCGTGGCTGCGGAACCGTCGTTGGCACGCGCGGCCATCAGTCGCGCCGCCACGTCGTGCCCGACCTGGATCCCGTGCTGCTTGGAAGCCCCGTCCGGAATCGCCGCGAGCTCGCCCGCGAGCACCTGATCGAGCGAGGCACTGAGCTTCGGGTTGAGGTTGGGGTAGAGCGCTACCAGTGCGTCGTGGCCGGCCTGCGCCGCGGCCGCGTCGACGCGCGCGCCGCGTGGCGCGGGCACCGAGAACAGATATGGAGGGCCGTCCTTGGTGATGGAGACCACCGAGTCGTAGATCGCCGCGTGCAAGATGGCGAAGCTCCGCGTCGGGTGCACGGATGCAGGCTGAGCGCCGGGTGTCAACACGATCTGCAGCAGCTGCTGGTTCCAGTCGACGACGATGGCGCCAGAAGCCCCGCCCGCCGGGGGCGTGGCAGTCTTGTTGCTGCCGGTCGTGATGGCACCGGCGGCGCTCGCGGTTCCAACGCCCAGGGCGATGCCGACGAGGACCGTCAACGCCATGATCAGTTTCCTCATGTTGCTTTTCTCCTGTTGGTGATTCATGCCGGGCTAGAGCCCGTGAGTCGCTTCGAGATTCCGTTTGATCCGATGGACGGTTCTGTCGAGCAGGTCGGTCGCGATCGGATCGACCCAGCCTCGACTGAGCAGCCCGGTGCGGTCGACGACGGTCACCCAGAACGACATCTGGACCTCAGACCCGCCGAGGTGGCCGTGAACGGCCATCGACATCCGGATCCGGATGTAGGGTGTGTGCCTTTCCGCGAGTCCCTGAAGTCTCAGTGAGGCGGTCCGGGCTTTCGGATCTGACTCGGTGATCCTGCCTTGGCCGTCGAAGGCAAATTTGAATGGACCCGCGCCGAACGCTACGCGACCTTCGAAGCGTTCCGCGTCGATCACCTTGGTCAGGCTGCCGCCAGGGACGCAGCTGAGCAGCGTTTCGGGATCGTGAAGCCGGCGAAACACCCAGTCCGGATCGCGATCGACAAGGGTCGCGCGCGAGAGGCTCAGCACGAAGAGTTTCGAATCCGGATTCGAACCGGTTTCCATCCTGTTCGCCTCGGAGCTCGCGCGATCAGCTGCCAACGGTCAACCCCTCGACGTCGATCTCGTTCGTGCCGGGTCCCGTCTGCCATGTGAGATGCGACAGCGGGCTGGTGGCCGGTCCTTTGAGAAGACGACCGTCGAGCGCGAACTCCGACCCGTGGCAGGGGCACACGAAATGCTGCTTGCCATCGTCGAATGCATAAGAGCACCCGAGGTGGGGGCAGGTGATCGCGAGCGCTCGCAGCGTCCCCTGGTCGCGAGTCAGGAAGCCGCCGAACGTCGGATCGCCGGCCGCGTTCTGCTCGCCGCCGTCGGCCATGATGAAAGCCATTCCGGCCGGAGCATCGAATCGCGTCGCGGTGCCCTCTTTCAGCTCGGCGACTGGAGTCGGGAGCACCACCCGAATCTTTCCCTTGCCGCGGTTAGGTGCGTGCGGTGGAAAGATGAATACGGCAATCGGAGCCGCCACCACGGCGACGATTGAAGTTAGCAGGATGCCGATCGACCAGCCGATGAACGTCCGGCGTGAAGGCGGTCGCGGCTTGGCAGGGTCGTCGCTCATCGTGCGACCAACTACGGAACGGAGTTACAAGGTCGCGCCTGATCGCGTCAGACGACGAAGAGCTCGATCTGCCCGTCGTTAACCCGCACGGGAATCTGCGGGAGGGTCGCCGGCTCGCTCTTGAGCTTGTAGTAGAGGACCTTGCCCGACCAGGAGAAAGCCGTCAGGTGGCAGGGACAGTTCAGCTTGCGATTGGCATCGTCGGGCTGCAGCTTGCAACCGAGGTGGGTGCAGATGCCGGAGACCGCGCTGATGTTGCCGCCATCGTTGACGACCACCGCATCGATCGAGCCCGTGGACACCGGCATCGCATGCCCGGCGGGCAGCTCTGTTACCGCGGCGACTCGCCGCCACGTGCCGTTGTCTGGCATGAGGACGGGCGCCACGCCGTCGCCTGTACCGGCTTGCGGCTGATTCGTCGCGACCTCGTCCAGCGCAACGCCGACGACAACCGCGGCCGCCGCGGTGCCGAGGGTTCGCAACCACGTGCGACGGGTGGGGCGGAGGTCGAGGACCGGGCTCTCGTTGAGAGCTGCGCTCAATTTCCTGTGGATGCGGTCGAGGGCCGCCTTGTCGGGGATGTCCGCACCCACTCGGCCGGCGACAAGACCCGCCGCCGCTGTCATCGCTTCGGCCTCTTCTTTCGACGCGGCGAATCGGCGCGGCCTACGGCCGTGGAGCAGGTCGTCGACGAAGCGAGCGACGCGATCAGCTGCGCTGTCAGTCATGCGAGCACCTCCTTGCCTAGCTCAGCTGCCTTGCGAAGAGCGCGGAATTGCATGACGCGGGCGTTCGTCTCGGTCACTCCCATCTCGTCGGCGGCCTCACGAACCGAGTAGCCGCGGAGAAACCGCAGCTCGAGGATGCGCTTGAAGTTGTCGGGCAGCAGCCCAAGCAGCCGCTGGGCACGCTCGGCAGACTCGTTGTTGGGCGGAGCGATCAGCGCGTCCGGCGGCAGCTGCTCCAGCTCGAGCGCCGCATCCCTTGCGGCATAGTGACGTCGCCAGTGATCGGCCATGACCGTCCGCGCCGTCTTCACGAGATAGGCGCGAACGTTGTGAACGGGCGCGGGCAGGCGCAATGTCTTGAAGGTCTGCATGAGGACCTCCTCGGCGAGGTCCTCGGCGTCGGCTGCGTTCCCGACCCTCCTGAAGACCAGCCGGTAAATCCCCACCACGTTGTCCTGGTAGACGGCCTCCCAATCGGGGTAAACCGCGGTTGCGGGGTCCTTGGCCACTTCGGGATCGGGTAGCCCCGCGAGCCGAGGCTCGGTCACCGCGACCACAATTGCCCGAGAGTCACGCTGTCCAGATACGCGAGGGTGTTACACGCCCGAAATCTCGGCCGGCGCCGGCGAGAGTCTCGAGGGACCTGACGAATCGAACTCGGGGCAGGTCGTTGCCGGCGATTGCGGCCTGGATATGGGTCGCCGCCAGCAACGCTGCCCAAGCGCCTGGAGCTGCTTCGAATCGAATTGGCCTGCGCCTCGCGACCAGGTCACCTACGAAGGCCGCCACCTGGTTGACCTGGGATGGGTCGGTCGGGTCGGCGTCGAGTCCCAGTCGTGCCGCGACACCACCGAGGGCTCGAAAGAGCATGTTGGCGCTCGCCCCAGCCGCCAGCCCTAGCTGGTTCGCGATCGAGGGGAGAGTTCGGCCGCGCAGGAATCGAAGCACGATCACGAGGCGCTGGTCGGCCGTCAAGCGGTCTGTCAGAGCATCGAACGTGAGCGGCGGTTGTCCCGCGAAGGCCGCCTCGATCGCATGAATCTTCGACCAGCGCAGGGTGGATATGCCGTACCTCTCCGACCAATGCCGGCCGATCGCGTCAAGTGTCGTTTCTGCGAAGTGTTCGTCCACCAGCTGGACGAGGTCCGGAAGCTCGAGCCGGTTCATCTCGTTGACCAGGACCCACGTGGTCGCGTCCTCCGCGTCCAGTCTGTTGCCGGTCCAGCGGATCGACGTCTGATATGCGGGCACCAGCCAGCGGTTCAAGACCTGGGACCGTTCCCGATATGTGAGGCCGGCGACGACGCTGAGAGCGGGCCGATCCCCAAACGTCATTTCGCAGGCAACTACGAGTTGCCGTTACTCGCGGCGACGTTCGATCCCCTCGGGCCGCGTTTGTAACCGCGCCTCGTATCAGGCTCCGTCCCGTTTTTACGAATGCGAATGGAGTCAACAAGATGCAGGGCGATAACCTCAAATCCGGTGAGACAACAGTCGACGATCTTCACGCCAAGTGGCACAGCGTTGTCAGGCGCCGTGCGTTTCTGAAAGGCCTGGGCGTCGCGGGCGCGATGCTGCCCGCCGGAGGACTGCTGGCAGTCGGTGCGAAGGCCGCCGGTGCCAAAGAAGGCGCCGCCACCGGCACCCTCACCGAAGGCGATGCGGCGATCTTGAGATTTCTGGCCGCGGCCGAGATCCTCGAGACCGACCTCTGGCAGCAGTACAACGAGCTCGGTGGTGTCGCGGGCGGCAATCCCGCCTATATGGCCGCGCTTCAAAACCTCGACGGCGACATGTCGCAGTACATCAGCGACAACACGGACGACGAGGTGAGTCACGCCGCCTTCTTGAACGCGTACTTGAAATCACGAGGCGCCGAGCAGGTCAACCTGGACGAGTTCCGAATCCTGCCGAGCAGTCACGCGACAGGCGCTCGCCAGGTCGGCCGGCTCACCAACCTCCAGAAGCTCGTCGTCGACACCAGCTTCTATACGAGGTATCGCTCTTCGGAGAACCCAGACCTCGGCGGCACGTTCGCCCAGGCGGTCAACATCGTGAACGAACCCGCAATCCCGCTGAACGACACCGAAACTCCGCCCGGAACCGCGCAGCCGGTGCCGCCGGTGGAGACCGCGGCGCGTCGCATGCAGGCCATCGCCAACACGGCAGCTTTCCACTTCGGGTACATCGAGCAGGGTGGAGCAAGCCTCTATTCGTCGCTGGCTCTCAAGGTGAGGGACCTGGAGGTCCTGAGGATCGTGATCAGCATCGGTGGGGTCGAGGTGGACCACTTCGGCCTGTGGCACGACAAGATGGGCAACGCCGTCTCCCAGCCGCTGGCGGGCGTCGTCGACCCCCAGACCGGGATCACGTTCCCAGATCTCAACAGCCTCAACTCCGAGCTGTCTCAGACCAACTTGATCCTTCCGGAGCCGGCCGACTTTCTACGGAACGGGCTGCCCGAAGTTTCGGTCATCAGACCCACATTGACCGAGAACGCAGGCGCGGTCGCAACCATCAAGTCGTTCACGGCCGATCGACTCTTCGAAGGTCAGATTCCCGAATTCTTCACCACCGTCATGGCCTTGGCCGAGGCGGCGGACGCGGCTCAGCGCGGTTTCTAACACAAGCTGAGCAGCGGCTGATGCGGCGCCACACATTCGTGGCGCCGCCTTTCCTTTCTGAAGCGCGCGCGGTAACGGCGCGCCGTAGTTGAAGCGACGATGAACCTGCTCGCCGCGATGGCGGACGCCATCCGCCTGCCCGAGCTCCGCAACAAGCTTCTGTTCACCGGCGGGGTCCTGGTCATCTTCAGGCTCTTCGCCAACGTGGCGGTCCCCGGCGCCAGCCAGGCCGCCCTGAGCCAGCTCTTCAACTCTCAGGCGCTGCTGGGACTGCTCAACCTGTTCTCCGGAGGCGGGCTCGCGCGATTCAGCGTCGTGGCCATGGGCCTGAATCCCTTCATCAACGCCACGATCATCATGCAGCTCATGACCGTGATCTCCGCGCGCATCAAGGAGATCTCCCAAGACGGCGAGGCCGGGCGCCGCCGCATCCAGCGGTGGAGTCGATTTCTAACGGTCGCGCTCGGCGCGGGCCAGGCGTACGGGTTCACCGTCCTGTTCCAGAGCACAAACCCGGCGATCCTTCCGCCGCTCGACTGGTTTCAGAGGTTCGAGATCGTGGTGGTGTTGACGGCCGGCTCCGTGCTGCTCATGTGGCTGGGCGAGCTCATCTCCGAGTACGGAATCGGCAACGGTGTGTCGCTGATCATCTTCGCCGGCATCATCGGCCAGGGGCCGCAGGGAATTGCCGCTGTTTTCAGCGCACGCTCGACCGGCGGCGGCCTCGCCGACTATGTGCCCTTCATCATCTTCGGGCTGATCGCCGTGGTCATGACCGCAGTGATCATCGAGGTGCAGCAGGCGGTGAGAAAGATTCCCATCCAATCGGCACAGCGCACCGTTGGCCTGAAGCAGGTCCAGAGCCGCTCGAGCTTCCTACCCTTGCGCGTCAACCACGCGGGCGTGATTCCGATCATCTTCGCGATCTCGGTGATGTTCCTGCCCACGCTCGTTGCCAACTACTTGCTCGGCGCTCCGCAGGGCACCTGGTACTACAGGGCGGCGCTTTGGGTCCAGGGCAACTTCACGCCGGACACCGCGAACCTGCCCATGGCAATCGCGTACAACGCGCTCTACTTCGCGCTCACCTTCGGTTTCACGTACTTCTATACGGCGATCACCTTCGAGGTCAAGGAGGTTTCTGACAACCTGAAGCGCTATTCGAGCTTCATCCCGGGAATCCGGCCGGGCCGTCCCACCGCGGACTACCTGGCCGCGGTCATGAACCGCGTGACGTTTGCCGGCGCGTTTTTCCTGGGTTTCATCACCGTGGTCCTGCCAATCGCGACGGCCAGGATCTCGGGCGTCCCGCACCAGCAGCTGTACCTGGGCGGCACCGCGATCCTCATCGTCGTCGGCGTCGCCCTGGACACGATGAAGCAGCTTCAAACCCAGCTGGTGATGCGGCAATACCGAGGCTTCATCACATGAGCGTCGTGCAGCGCGACTACATCGAGCGGATGATCGAGCAGGCGGCGTTGGCTTTCGCCCAGATACTCGAGCTCGTGCGGGCCGGCGACCTCGACCCGGCCATGATCCTGCTGCAGAAGACACGCGATCTCGTCCTCGGGCCGATGCGCCCCGTGCTCGAACGCCTGGATGCCTCGAGCGCAGTCGAGCTGCTCGGCAAGTACGAGATGGACCGTCTCCGCATGTATGCGGCGCTGCTGGGTGAGGAAGGGGCAATTCACGAGCGCCGCGGTATGCCGGCGAGGGCCGAGCTTTGCTATCGACGTGCACTGGAGCTGTACGCGGCGACCTCGCTCGCCGGCGCCCGGCTGAATCCTGCCGATTTCGAGCGCATCGCGCTCCTCCAGCCCAAGGTCCCGGCCGGCAGCATCGGCAAGCGTCTTGGCGATGAGCTGAGGCGACTTGCTGGCGAAGCATCGCAGTCGCACGTTGCCGGTATCGTGGCGACGTGAGCGCTGGGGCCAGATCGCAGATCGGGATGATGGAGCCGCTGGCGCGCGCGTACGAGCACTCGGTCGCCGAGCGCCCGAAGGACGGGGGTCTGTTCGGACCCGGCAGCATCGTCTGGCGCGTGCATCGCGACCGCAGCTTTCCACTGGCGGCCATCCGTTCGCTGATGGTCCAGGCGCTTCATCCACTGGCGATGGCCGGGGTTGCTCAGCACAGCAGCTGGCAGCGCGATCCATTCGGGCGCATCGCCGCGACGGCCGGCTACGTCCTCACCGTCACGTATGGCGACACGGCCGCCGCCGAGTCAGCCGCGGCCCGGGTGCGCGCCGTGCACACGCACGTGAACGGAACCGATCCGGTGACGGGGCTTGCTTACCAGGCCTCGGACCCGGAGCTCCTGTTGTGGGTGCACGCGGGGATGGTGGATTCGATCGTCCACGTCGTACAGCGCTATGGGCGCTCGCTCGACGCGGCGGATGCGGACCCCTACGTGGCCGAGACGGCCCGTTTCGCCGAGATCATCGGGGTTCCGGCGGCTCGGGTTCCGGTAAGCGTGGCCGCTCTGCGTGAATACATGGAGTCGGTCGAGCTGCGCCAGATCACGCCCGCCGCGTCAGAAGCGATCGCCATCGTTCTCGATCCGCCGGGCCTCGACGACGAGTCGCGCGACCTGTGGCGCGACCTCGGGCAGGTGGCCGTCGGCACTTTGCCCCCGTGGGCGCGCTCGATGTACGGCTTCGCGGAACCGCCTCCAGAGCTGTTGGAGCGAGCGCCTGTTCGCCAGCTCATCGGCGCGCTTGATTTCGCGTTCGAGTCTTTGCCGGGCGTTCTGGAGGCGCGAGAACGGATCGAGCTTCGGATGCGCGAATGAGCAGGGCACGCAAGCCCGGACCGATGCTGCAGTCCCGACTTGGCCGCGGCGCGGCGCTCGCACGACTTGCGTTGCGCATCGGAGGCCGCTATGTGGCTGGATCGCCGCGGCTTATCTTCGCTTCGGTGGAGCGGCGCGGCGAGCTGCGTCACGAGCTCGCCTTACGGACCGCAGACGATGTGGTCGAGGAGCTCGGGTCCATGAAGGGCGCCCTCATGAAGCTCGGCCAGATGGCGAGCTACATCGACGAGGACATGCCTCAGACCTTTCGCAGCGCCATGGCCCGCCTGCAGCACAACGCTCCGCCGATGACTCCTGAGCTGGCGAGCTCGGTGGTAGTAGACGAGCTGGGCGATGCGCCGGAGCGCGTCTTCGCACGGTGGGACCCGCTACCGTTCGCGGCCGCCTCCATCGGGCAGGTGCACCGCGCCATCACTCGGGAAGGCAGGGCGGTCGCGGTCAAGGTTCAGTACCCCGGCATCGCCCGCACGATCACCTCGGACGTGAAAAACGTCGCATTGCTCCGGAGGGTCGCCGCCGCGGCCTTCCCGGGCCTCGACACCCGCTCGCTGATCGATGAGCTGGGCGAACGGCTGCGCGAGGAGGTCGACTATCGCCTGGAGGCCGAGAACCAGGAAATGTTCGCGGGGTATTACGAGGGCCACCCGGTCATCCACGTACCACATGTGGTCCCCGAGCTGAGCACGGCTCGCGTGCTCACGAGCGAGCTGGTGGCGGGATCGCGCTTTGAGGAAGTTCTGGAATGGAGCCAGCCCGAGCGAGACATGGCGGCCGAGACGATAAATCGATTCGTCTCGCGCAGCTTGTATCGCCTCCACGCATTCAACGGGGACCCGCATCCAGGCAACTACCTGTTTCACGGGCGGGGCCGGGTCAGCTTCCTCGACTTTGGGCTCACCAAGCACTTCACCGATGAAGATCTCGCTCCGCTCGCCGACGCCGTTCGTTTTCTTGTCATCGAAAACGATGGCGACGGCTTTCGGGTATCGCTGGAGCGCGCTGGCTTCCTACGCGCAGGTGCGCCGGTGCCCACCTCGGCGGTGGTGGATCGCTTCGGGCTCTTCTACCAGACCGTGTTCCGCGATGCGCCGATGACCATCACGCCGGCTTATGCGTCAGCGATCGTGCGCCGGTTCTTCGACGCGAAGGGACCCCTAGCCCCGTATAGCGATGTGCCTCGCGCTTACGTGGTCCTGCAGCGGATCAACCTCGGCCTTTACGCCGTGCTCGGCAGCCTGCGTGCGACCGCGAACTGGCGGCGGATCGCCGAGGAGATCTGGCCTTTCGTGAGTGGACCTCCGTCGACCCCGATCGGCGAAGCCGAAGCTCGGTGGGAGCAGCAGCGCCAAGGGCAAGGATTGTCCCTGGACCGCACCGCCTGACCGAAGCAGGTAACGGCAGGCCGTAGTTGTTTTCGAAATGAAAACAGAACTACGAACCCACCCCGACAACGGAAGAACCTTCGTGAGGAAAGATGTCCTTGATTCCACCATTGCGGTCGCCGAGCGGCCGCCGCTGCAGCTGCGGATCGGAACGCGCCTCGCCAGTCCTCTTACCGATCGAGTCGCGACTGCGCGACGGCTGACAGGGGTCGCGATTCTACGCGTCGCCTTCGGCGTGATCTGGGCCGTCGACGCGAGCCTCAAATGGCAGCCCGCCTTCCAGATGAACTTCCAGCAGATGCTCTCGGATGTCGCGAAAGGCCAGCCAGGCTTTCTGGCCTGGTGGTTCTCGCTCTGGCAGTTCGTGGTTTCCGGCCGCGCCCCTGTGTTCGGCATCTTGACCGCGAGCACCGAGACCTATCTGGCGCTCGCCGTGCTCACCGGTTTCGCCCGCAAGATCACCTATTCAGTCGGGATCCTGTATGGCCTTTTCGTGTGGTCGGTGGCGGAAGGATTTGGCGGGCCATACCGGCCAGGCACCACGACGGATGTTGGCGCAGCGATCATCTACAGCCTGCTCTTCGGCGCGCTCCTGCTCTTCGATGCGGGCCGCTACAGCGTCGACCGCTGGATCGAGAAGAGGCACCTGGCGTGGCGCAAGATCGCCGAGCTCCGGTCATGATCACCATCGCCACGGTTGTCATCGCTGCCATCGCAGTCCTGCTGCTTCCGCGCTCCGTCCGAATCGTCCAGCAAGGCCTCGTCGGGGTCGTCAAAAGACTGGGCCAGTTTCACTCCATCCGGCCTTCGGGTCTGACTTTCCTCATCCCCTTTGTGGACAACATGACCACGATCGACGTGCGCGAGACCCCGCGCACCGGCGACCGCCAGGAGGTCATCACCAAGGACAACGTCTCTGTCGCCGTGAACGCGACCATATTCAGTCAGGTTGTCGAGCCCAATCTCGCGCTCTTCTCCGTCAGCAATTACCTGGTGGCGATCGATAACCAGGCCAGGACGACCCTGCGCGCGGTCTTCGGTTCCATATCTCTCGACGACGCTCTTAGCCAGCGTGAGCGCATCAATGCCCAGCTTCAGGCCCAGATGGAGGCCGTTACCGACAAGTGGGGCGTACGTATCCACAGGATCGAGATCGTTGACATCGCCCCGCCGGAGCAGATCCTCCGGGCGATGGCGCTTCAGAAAACGGCTGACCAGGAAAAGCGAGCTGCGATCCTGCTGTCAGAAGGCCAGCAGCAATCGGCGATCAACGTCGCCGAGGGCGCCAAGCAAGCCGCGATCAAGAACGCCGAGGGCGAGCGCCAGGCGCAGATCCTTCGCGCCGAGGGTCAGAAGCAAGCCGCCATCCTGGAGGCAGAAGGGCGTTCACGCGCGATCAACGCGGTGTACGCGGCCATCCACGAAGGCCACCCGAACCCGGAACTGCTCGCGGTTCTGCAACTGGACACGCTGTCTCGGTTCGCCACGAGCCCGAACGCAAAGATCGTGGTCCCGTTCGAGTCGGCGGGATTGTTGGGGGCGGCGCAGACGCTGCGTTCGGTGCTCGATGCGGTCCCAAGCGCGAACCACACGCCGGCCCTGGAAGCGATCGGTGCCTAGCCCGATGTCGTTAACTGGCGACGTGGCCGGTCGAAGGCTCGGCGAAAGCGTGGTGCTCGATCTCGAAGGCCGCGAGGTTCCGCTACATGCGGTCTACCAGCAAGGGCCGGTGGTGCTGGCCTGGCTCCGCCACTACGGTTGATTGTTCTGCAAAGAGCAGGCGGCGCAGTTGCGCGGCATCAAGAACGAAATCGAGGCGGCTGGGGCCAGGCTTGTTTTCATCGGGAACGGGGATGCGACCTTCGCTCGCGACTTCAAGGAAACGCGGGTGCCGGATTGTGAGGTTCTCACAGACCCGTCGACGGCTTCATACGCGCTGCTCGGATCGCGTCGTGGAATCTGGAGCACGTGGACTCCGAGGGCGTGGCCGGCAGGCCTCCGCGCGCTACGTGGTGGATTCCGCCAGTCGCGCACCCAAGGGCATGCTTACCTGCAAGGCGGGGTCGCGATCCTAGATTCGAGAGGCGTGGTCCGGTGGAGCTTCGTGAGCCGCTTTGCCGGCGATCATCCGTCGCGCGCGGCGATCCTCGCCGCACTACGAAATGCAGTGCCCTTGAAGAACGTGTAGTACGCCTCGACCGGGCGCGCGAGGTGTTCCAGGACGATCGGCGCCGACTGCGCCGGCTCGCAGCCGCTAGAGGCGTGAGGCGGCCGCCTCGAGCAGCTCGACGAGCGCGGCCGGGGCGTCGGCGCGGTTTACCGTGGCAAGAAGCACCGGGCGCCCGGCATCTCGCATCGCGAAAAGCGTGCCCAGCGCCTGCGCATGTAGAAATCGCGAGCTGTAGTCGCCGGACATCACCTGCTCTGGGTCGCGCACCAGGACTCTCACCGACAGCAGGTCCGGAGGGCCTGCGGTCTCGCTCTGCTCGGTCGAGTGGTAGTCACGAGGCCCCGAGCGAACTTTGGTCGGCCGCTCCAGGACGCGGTTGCCGAACATCGTCCCCGCTTGCCGGGCTGTTTCCCAAAGCGGTCCGGCCGATTCCCCGTTCACGGTGAGGTCGAAGTAGCCCAACTTGCCATCGCCCTCCAGCGACATCACGATCGCTGCCAGGACCGATCCCGCGCCGCGGCTCTCTCCGTCGAGCTCAGGCACCAGCGCGGCACCCGAAAAAAGCTCCAGTCGCCCCGAGTCTGTGGAGGAGAGGTCATCGGTCGGATAGGGCAGCCCGCCGTCGGCGTCGCGGAGCTGCCGTGCGTATGACTTGTAGCGCTCCACCGCGGGCTGGCCGGCGAAAGTGATGCCCTCGAGGTAGCCGACCAGGGCGACCGTCAGGTTCCAGCCGGCAAAACAGCGCGCGCAGACGGTGGCACACGATGCGGAGTCGCCGGCCGAGTCCAGGTGCAGCACGGCCAGCGGCCGGTCGGGCAGCCCACCGCCCGAACCTTCGTTCACGCGGAGGATGCAGAACCGGTCCGGCCAGGCTGAGGCGGATGTGAGGTCCTGGTCGTGAAAAACGAGCAGGCCGCGACCTTCTTTACCGAGGCTCTCCTCGACCACCTGCTCCACCCAGGGAGCCAGCGGCGCCCATCGCGCCGGCAGGTCGAGCACCAGCATGTCGCGTCCGCGGCCGCCCTGGACCGTGAGCCATGCCGCGAGCTGCGCGAACGGGTCGGTCTCGACCAGCGTGCGGCGTTCGGCCTCTGACATGCCCTGCCGCAACCGGTTCTCCGCCTGGCACCCGCGCAGAATTTTTCGTCCAGGCGGCCGGGCAAGCCGAGGGCCGCCGGCAGCAGAAACACCCGCGTCGACGGCGCGCTCATCCGGCCCGCGGTGTGGCTGCGGCCGTCGAGCTGAACGTCTACGCGAAGCACACCTCTTTGCTCGGCGAATTGATCCAGGAACGACCCGGGCAGCGTCATGACCATCATGTGCGCCGGCGGTTCTTCCACACCTTGCGTGCGCAGCAGCTCCTCGAACCAGCGCAGATGTGTGATCGGCTCCTCTGACGTCATGCCCATGCTGACTCCGACCATGAGAGTCCGTGCGAGCGTCGCACCGAGCTCGCCGTCCGGAGCCAGCTCGCGCAGCAGACGGTTCAACGCGGCCGGGTCGCTGCTGTCTAGCGGGTGCACCGAGGGGCCGTCCGGTCCAAAGACGCCGATTCCCTTCAGCGTGTGCACGGCCTGTACAGAACCGCCCATACCCGACCAAACGACGTGCGCGAACCGCGACCGGATCGATTCCGCCAACCTCTCGACCTCCGCGATCGCCTGTGGGTGATCCAGCGCCCACGCAACCTGGTCGACCCAATCCAGCTTGACGTCGCCCGCCTCGGTCGCCAGGTCCGCCATCCGCCCGCGGCGCTCGAGCAGCTGACCGATAACGTCTTCACGAGCCAGGCGCTCGAGGACGGCGTCGACGTCTTCGGAGTCCAGGTCGAGCGCCGCGAGAGCCACGCTCAGCCGACCGCCAGCGGCAGAGTCACGTCGCGGCCGCTCCGAGCCGATTCATACACGGCGAGGACGATCTCGAGCGCCTTCCGCGCTTCAGCGCCATCGATTGCGGGCTTGCCTCCCGACTCGATCGCGCGCAGGACATCCCGCAGCTGCTCACGGTGACCGAGGTAGGAGATGTCCGCGGGGTTGGCGGCCGCCACACGGTGGGCGCTCCCGTCCGTCGGGGCCTGAATCTTGCCGCCATATGGAGATGTTTCGCCTCTTTCGTCCTTCAGCTCGCGGATCTTCAGCGCGCCGGACTCGACGATCACAGTACCTCCCGTCCCGGTCACCTCGAGGCGTTCGCTCAGCCCGGGATAGACCGCGGTCGAGGACTCGAGAATGCCTACTGCCCCGCTTGCAAAGCTGAGGACCGCGACCGCGATGTCCTCGACCTCGATGCCCTCGTGCGCAGAGGTGCGGCAGCGGGCAAACACGCTCTCCACCGGTCCCATCACCCACTGCAGGAGGTCGACGTAGTGCACCCCTTGGTTCATGAGCGCACCGCCGCCGTCGAGCCTCAACGTGCCGCGCCAATCGCCGCTTTCGTAATACTGCTGGGTCCGGTACCACTTCACGATCGCGTCGCCGAGCACCAGGCGGCCGAGCCGGCCCGAGTCGACGAGCTCCTTCAGGTCTTTGACGCCCTGATCCCAGCGGTGCTGCGAGATGACGGACAGCGTCACCTCATGCTTTTCGCAGGCCGCGATCAGACGATCCGCGGCCTCGAGCGTGACCTCGATCGGCTTTTCCACGACCACGTGCTTGCCGGCCGCCGCCGCTCGCGCTCCGAGCTCCGCATGTGCGCCGCTCGGGACGCAGACGCAAACCACGTCGATGTCCGGCCGAGCCAGAAGCGCGTCCACGCCGACCCGCTCGACATCGAAGCTGGAGGCAAGACCGCGGGCGCGCTCGGGCTGTTCATCGGCGACCGCGACCAGGCGCGCGTCAGGCAGGTCTGCGATCGCCTGCGCATGAAAGGGCGCGATCACCCCGCAGCCGATGATTCCGAATCCGTATTCGCGTTTCGTCATTTCGACGCATCCCAGCTTCTCAAGATTTCCGCGAATTGTGGAAGCGCGACCTCGGGCTCCGCGAGCTCGGGGTGCCAGCGCTTTTCCCACTCGACCGAAAGCCAGCCTGAGTAGTTCGCTTTACCGAGGGCGTCGATGCAGGACCTGACGGGCACCTCGCCCTCGCCGAGCAGGGTGAGCTGCCAATCGCCTCCATCAGGTTTCCGGCGGCAGTCTTTGATGTGGACGTGCGCGATCCTCGTGGAGAGGAGTCCCACCACCTCGTCCGGCCCATCGCCGACCCGGTGCGGGTGGCCGACGTCCCAGATCGCGGACGCCGCCGGCGGCAGGTCCTCGAGAACCTCGGCGACCAGCGCGGCGCTCGAAAAGCGGTCGTGCGTCTCGAGCGCGACCGAGATGCCGAGCTGATGCGCCACGGCCGCGGCATCGCTTAGGACGGACCTCGCTTGCCCGATCGCCTGCTCGCGACTGCGTCCCGCGTCCCACTCGCCGCCGAATACGCGCACGATTGGCGCCTCCCATTCGCTCGCAATTTCGAGGAACGGCCCAAGCTCGTCGAGCGCCGCCTTTGCGTCGGGCGAGGCGGCGACTCGCACCGAGCTGTCGACGGCGACGATCGGAATGCCGGCCTCCGCGAACGTCCGGCGGACCCGGTCGCGCTCTGAGGCCGGCATCGCGCCATCGATGATCTCGCCGTCGATCAACCGCAGCTCGACGCCCTGATAGCCGTAGGCGCGTGCGGCCGCCACGACCTGGTCGAGGGACCAGCCTGGACACGCCAGCGTGCTGAACGCGAGCCTCATGCGACTGCCCACAACACCGGTTCGAACGTCGAGTCGAACAATGTCCAACTCACTGTAGAGTCGAAGAACTGATTAGATGACGAGGCAGGCCGCAAGTCACCGCTGGCCGATCAGCGCATTCGGGGACGAGATCGCTCCGCGGCTCGAGGACCAGATCGCGGTGCTGAAGGAGCAAGGCGTCGGAGCCCTCGAGCTGCGTTCGGCCTGGGGGACGAACGTGGTCGATCTCGGTGCCGAAGAGCTTGATCGCGCGGCCGGCTTGCTGGATGCGGCCGGAATCGCGGTTTCGGCGATCGCGTCGCCGGTCGGCAAGGCCGCCGTCGATGGTGACTTCGACGCTGAGCTGGTCCGCATGCGGGCCGCGCTCGATGCAGCCACTCGACTCGACACGGAGCGAATCCGGGTCTTTTCGTTCTTCATCCCGGACGGCCGCCACGCGGAATTCAGGGATGAGGTCCTGCGGCGCATGACTGCGTTCGCGAAGGAGGCCGCGGCGCGAGACCTGGTCCTCGTCCACGAGAACGAGAGCTACATCTACGGCGACGACGCCGAGCACTGTCGCGACCTGGTGGAGTCGGTCGGATCGCCGGCGCTGAAGATCGCATTCGACCCGGCCAACTTCGTTCAGGTCGGTGTGCGGCCTTTCGACGAGGCGTGGCCGCTCCTGGGCCGGCACGTAGCGCATTTCCATGTCAAGGACGCGGTGCCCGTCGACCGCGCCGGCATCGAGCCGTATCCCGCGCAAGCACCCGAGCTGCGGCTCATGGCAAGCGTGCGGCCGGCCGGCGAGGGAGATGGCCAGCTCGGAGAGCTCCTGGAAGCACTTGAACGCCAGGACTACCGCGGCTACCTGGTGATCGAGCCACATCTGCAGCTGCGTTTGCACGAACTCGATGCGGCGCAGCGATTTGCCGTCGCTCTTTCAGCTCTTCGGGGGCTGGTGGGCGAGACCGTGTCGAGGCCTCATTGATTTCGCACGTGTTGTCTCAAACGTGCGAAATCCCGCTCGCAATAACGCGCGGTTTGATCCAAACGCGCGGAATTGATGGCGTGGCCGCCGGGCTCGCGGCGGGCTCAGTCAAGGGGTGACCGCGAACCGATACGTCGCCTCGGTCGACGCCGGCTCGTCATCGGTGCGCGCAATGCTCTGGGACCTCCAGGGCCGCGAAGTGCGAGGCCTCGAAGTTCAGCACGAGTACAGGGCGGCGGA
>Ga0207684_10001507_pt1 | contig 24956 bp, 27 predicted proteins | sample KBSK5501metaG_FD_184342 | JGI IMG/M metagenome (GOLD analysis project Ga0207684, IMG submission 184342) | Corn, switchgrass and miscanthus rhizosphere microbial communities from Kellogg Biological Station, Michigan, USA - KBS K5-50-1 metaG... | ecosystem: Host-associated > Plants > Roots >...
GGATAGGGGCGAAGAAGCTGCCCGACGGTCGTAGTGGGGCCAGTGAGCGCCAGTGCCTGCCCGTTGATGAAGAAAGGATTTGGCACTGATTGCACCAGCGCGACGTTCTGCCGGGGATTCGGGAGCGAGGGATCGACCTGCGCGGCGGCCTGCGCAAGCAAGGCGTCGGGGATTTGGTTGATCTGCTGAGAATATTGTGGCAGGTGAGTGCCCTTTGAACCGACGTAGGCAGCGGAGACGAAGAAACCGGCAGGCAGGTCGCGCTGCAGATCAAGGTTCCATTGCTGAATGTATCCTTCGGGATGGTTGCTAGGATTGGCTTCGGTGATGGACTGCACGACTTGTGTCAGGAATTGTTGCGTTCCCGCAGTGCCCAGGCTGAGTCCAGGCGGCGGCGAAATACCCGCTGGGAATGGCAGAGCAATTGTGTTTACCGGATGAGTTCCATCCACCGTGCCGACGTACGTCGTCGCACCACCGTTCACCATGTCATTCAGCGGGTTCAAGCTAAACGCTACGTAATTTGGAATCCAGAACATGCCGTAACCGCCGCGCAGAACCGTTTTCGCATTGATGCTGTAGGCAAGGCCAACGCGTGGAGAGAATTCGCGCTTTTCGAGCGGCAGATTGTTTCTGTGATGGGAGTTCGCCAGAAATACGTCTCCATTGATGGGAGGCGAACTCGCAGGGAGAAATTGCGTCAGGTAATTGGTCGCGGTCGGGTCAAAGTAAGACAGGCGGTTGAATCGTTCTGACCAGGGCCCTTGCAGGTCGTAACGAAGCCCTAGATTTAACGTGAGCTTGTTCGCGGCGTGCCAGGAATCGTCAAAATATAGAGCCTTGTAAACCTGCTGTCCCGCGGTAAACGCGGGAACGACTGCTTGCGCAAAAAAATGGTTTTCAAAATTGTTGAAATTATCGGCATATCCAAGCAAGAAATCAGCAAACGAAAAACCTGTTCCAGAAACTCCTGGTAGAGAGGTGAAGCACGCCTGGCCGGAAACGCAGAAGTCAAAAGACCCACTGGCGATGTTGGACTGCCCATAGTTGTCGCGCCCCACTTCGAATTGCAGGCCCAAATGATATTGATGCCGACCGCGCAGCATCGACAAGCTTGGCGAAAAGTAGTACTGCGTGTTGCGATCCCGGATAAAGCTTTGACCTTGGGTACACATCACATTATCCGCAAAATTCGCTACGCATGGCGTCGGTGGAGTGCGCATCTCGGCGGGAACAACATCGTTGTAACTCGCCGGCCAACCAATTGTTGTTAAGTCAAAACCTGCATTCTTCGGACTCCGGTTGTACGTGAAGCGGCTAACGCTGGCGTTGAAGCCAAACACGGTTGTGGGGGTAATGTTGTGAGTGTAACTCGCGGCGATAGCGTTGCTGTGATAGTCCTCAAAGCAGCGGTCGGCGCACAGGCCGCTTCCCAGCGGATCGACAGGCAAATCAAAAACACTCCAATAGCTGTAACGGAAAAAGAGTCTCTGCTTGCTCGTGATGTTGTGATCGATTCGCGCCACGACCTGATTGTGATTTCCTCCGGTAGCCGCCGCGGTTGTGAAATTGTTGTTGATAGCGCTTGTGTTGTTGGGGCTGGGCCAGAGATCCAAAAGCTTTGCGGATGTTCCGTTAATCCGGTTGGCCGGAAGAATGTTATTTGCGAATGGTGTAGGGGTGGCAGTGCTTCCGGGACAGGTGCCCTGGGCGTCTACGATCCCTCCGCACGGGTCGTAGATCTGGTCGATCACCACCGGCTTGCCGCTGCCATCCATGCCTCTATCGATGCAGATGCCCGAGCTAAAACCGGATTTGCAGATTTCGGAAAAATCGCCCGCTCTTTCTTGTACGTCCGGAACAGTGGCAGTGAATGGTTCGCGAGTCCGCAACCGGAAGCCTTCTCCGCTCAAAAACCAAAACGTCTTGTTGCGACCTCCGAAGCGCGAAATGCTCAAGGGCCCCCCGGCATTGGCTCCGAATTGGTTTTGTACCCAAGGGGGTCTGGCCCGCCCGACCGCATTCAGAAAGAAATCGTTCGCGTTGAAGATCTTGTTACGGAGATATTCGTACGCTTCTCCGTGCAGTGAACTTGTGCCCGCCTTCGTGCTGAGATTGGTGACGCCTCCGGAAAACTTACCCCATTCGGGTCCCAGATTACTGGTTTGAACTTTAAACTCCTGTATCGAGTCTTGCGTCGGAATTAGAACCGGCAGGTTAATGTAACCGATATTCAGTGGCTGACCGTCCAGATACTCTGCACTCTCATTCGCAAAAGAGCCGTTAACTTGATAATTGCCCCAACCAAAAGGATTCACTCCAACGGGCGTTCCGGTGGAGCTGCCCTGCGGAACTACCGACGCCGCGAGCTCGATCAAATTAAACACATTGCGACCGTTGAGCGGCAGCTCATTGACCTTCCGCTGTTCCACTACGGTCCCTATTGCTGACGACTCAGTGTCCAGTAAGGGGGCTCCTCCCCGGACCGTCACGCTCTCTGTAGCCGAGCCGAGCACCATCTCGAAATTGACTTCCACCGAGTCCTGCACGTGCAGAATTAGATCCGCCTTGATCACAACCTTGAATCCGAGCTTCTCCACCTCGATGCGATAAGTTCCAGGCAGCAAGTTCGTGACGTAGTAACTGCCGGTTTGATTCGTGATGGTGTCATAGCGGATGCGCGTGCCGGTATTGATTACAATTACTTTTGCGTCCGGGACGACCGCCTTACTCGAGTCGGTGATGCGGCCAGTAAGTGACGCGTTCGTGGATTGCGGGCAAAGTGGGGTGACAGAGGACAAAAGGATCCCGGCGAGGACAAGAAGTGCCCGCAGAGCCACCGGCCAAGACGATCTCGCGATGCTCAAGGGGAAAACGAAGTTTAAGATGATCGTATCCTTCCCGGCTCGCCTCGATCGAGTCCATACCTACCCTGCTGTAATACATATATCAGGGCTGTCAAGGAGACCGAGGAAGGATCGCGCGAGGTACGAGCGTCAGATGGGACCGAGCGGTCTCTTGTTACAGCAAACCCTTGTGTTACGGTTCACTAGGAAGGCCCCAGCTAGGGTACGCCGCACCGGGACTCTGTGGAGAAGACTGGAGTTGATCGACAATGGCAGCAGCGGCAGCGAGTGCAACTTGACCAACTCCCCAGAATCGGCATCAGTTACTCGCCTGAAAGCGGCGCCTGATTGGTATTGCGCTTAACGTATCTCCGGTGTAGGCTCTGGTCGAATTTCGCCATCCCTAACGAACTTCCCGCCCTAGTCGCTGTTGGAATGGAGAATCAGATACCACGTCTCGCCATTGTGTCTGCGAGAGGTTGCAGACTTGCAGTGGGAACTCATTCGGTATTTTCCTTCGGCAAGAGGTCAGGCGCCCTTTTGAGGTTAATTCATTTAGTGAGATTTCCGATGACCAGCCAGTAGCCTTCGGCAATATGAAAGCTTACGTGGGAATATTTCTAATTTCGGTCTAGAAGGAGATCGCAATGGCAGATCGATTTGAGCAGCTGAAAATCAAGTATCAATCGGTATTAAATTTCATTCAGTCGCAGGGCGTTCAGCTTCAAAACCTGAATCTGGAGGGTGACAAGCTTCTGATTCGGGCCTTCGCGCCTACTGCGGATTTAAAGAACCGCGTGTGGGACCAGATCAAGCTGGTCGATCCGAGCTTCTCTGACCTCATCGCGGACATCCAAGCCCCTGCGGCAGCAGCGGCTGCGGCGGGCGCCTCTTCGACGCCGGCAGCGCGAACCTACACCGTACAGCCGGGCGACAGTCTCTCGAAAATCAGCAAGCAATTCTACGGCAATGCGAGCATGTACATGAAGATATTCGAGGCCAACAAAGACAAACTCGACGACCCGGACAAGATCAGAGCGGGAATGGATCTTCGCATCCCATAACTTTCGACTCTACGCTCGTTCAGTACAACTGTGGACGCAAAGGGTACAGATTGATTGAGGAGGTAAAATAATCGAGTACGATTGCCGAAGGTCTTATGGCCGCGTTCAATTCGGACAAGACGCAGGTTTTTGACAAATGCTCTCAACTTTGTTCAACAACTCAACTGGCGATCAGAAGGCCGGAATGATCAATCATTTATTAGCTTCCGTCAGCTCTAGTACTCTCATGCTGCTGTGGTCGGGCGCCAGACTTGCCGGGCTGATAGGGGCTGGGAAAACGCAACTTACGGCTGACCAGGCCCAGAAGCTACCGCCCGAGGCTGTTCAGCAGCTTGCTACCCATGCGCAAGACTCGAATCCAGCGATTGTCTCTTCCATGAGTAATTTCTATGCGTTCTGACAATTTCGGTTTGACATGAGCGTAGTTACGGCTTAAATACTGCAAGGAAGGTCGAGTTTATTCAGGGTGTGCTTGATGTTGACAAGTGCCACCGTCCACCCGCACGGTGCATGGCTCGCATGAGTTCACTCGCTTCGTCGTGAACTTGATTTAGTCGTCGCGGATTCTTTCTCTGCGTCTCAACTGTGTTGGTCAGGCTCGATTCCGCTTCGGGGAGGAAATTTTGAAGGCCCTCACACCCCGCCTAACCGATTTGCACGCAAGGCGATACGCTAAGTCTCTCTTCCGCCTTGCCACTATTCTGGCCGCCACTCTTTTCGTTGGTTCGTGGTTCGTTCCTGCCGTTCGGGGCACCGCTCCCTCTGATTCGTCATCAGCGGATGCTAAGGTCGGGTCACCCGAATCGGCGAATGTTGCGATTCCAGGGCCGTTGCGACCGTTTTTACGCATGGCGGGGATCAGTCAGAAGGTCTCGCCCGAAGAAGTTATGCCCTTGCTGGCTCGCAACGTATTTGTATTGGGCTATGAGCGGGGGACGCGCAAGGAATTTCTTATTCTCTTGACCCGCTATGTGCAGCAGGCGCGAGAATTGGAGGCTCTGGCAGGCCCGGACGGAGTCATTCATGTTTCTACGTGCGAGGAAGCGAAACCCCTGCTGAAAATCCTGGGTTATCGAACCCGGGCTGACTGCGGGCAGAGTAGCACTTTTTTGGAGACCGCCGATCCACAAAGAGCGTTTCTTACCATCGACTCGGGATTCCCCCTGCCGGACCTTGAAAAGAGTCTCCAGGAGGGCCGGGCTTTCGCGTACTCCTTCTCGACGTCCCGCGTACCTGCGCCGCCCGTGGAGATCGACTGGACCAAGAAAGGGAAAAAAGTTGATGTACTGGACATGCTCTTAGGCGATCCGGAGTTGGCCCGCTTCTACTGGGCGTTGGCGCGGATGGATGCCGAAACTCTATCTACCTTGCAGCAATCGCACGTGCAAAAAAAAATGTTTCCGCTCGCCGCGGTCTTGAATTTCTACGGCAGCCACATCTGCATTCGATCTGGGCGGGTGGTTGTGCCTGGGGGATCAGCCGCGGCCCCCGCCTGGAAAGAGCTGGTCGCAGCGAGTCCTGACTCTCCGGAAGAATTCATCCCTAAATTGCTCGCGAAGGACAGCGGCTGGCTTGCGGCGTATTTTGACGACCTGTCGAGTATACCGCTGTCGCAGCAAACTCATTTCACCGAACCTGCCCGGCTGCGGCATTTTTATGAGATGTTCCGCGGAAAAGACTTTTCTGATGCTGGAACGGGCGTATTTCGGCGCGACGCGGGTCTGCTGCTTTTGGTGACCCGCCTTCGGTGGGGGCCCAACGGCGATCTATACGTTCCTGGAAATCTCGAGGTATGGAAGAACATCTTCCGACAAAAGACCGATTCCAAAATTATTCGAGACTGGGGCCGCAGGGCCGCGCATTGGAACCACCCGGATCAATTGCTGGAAGCCCTGTCTGCGATTTCTCGCCTGTCCACCGACACAGGGCCCTTGCAAAGTTACTTGATGCTTAGCGAACTCGACGGCAGACGCTCTCCGGAGCATCGCCTTAGTCCCGAAACGGTGACCTTGCTGGCCGGCAAGTTCTCTGAGTTCAGTGATCAGTACCTCGTTTTTTCAGAATTTCCAGATTTGGACGATGCTTCCATTGCTGCTTTCCTCCAGGTTATGACTAGCCTGAACGGTATTCCCAAGAACACTTTAAGGGGCAACGCCTTCGGAACCTTTCAGGGCAGCGTCGGACTCTGGCAGATATTGGCGCGTCAGGGTGAAATACCTGGCGCCGCTTTGAACGATTCTTGGCAAAAGGTGATCAAGCCCTTTGAAAAGATCGGCTCCTCAGCGCAGCTTTTCGATGCAGGTCGCACGGCCCTGAAAGACCTGCTGCTCGCCGCAACCGGCAAAGCCGATGCTTCTCAAGACAAAATCATCAATTTGCTTGCTGGTCCCCACCAATCAGCGCCAGAAGCCCAGCGTTTGCATGAACTGATCGCCAACAGAATCCGATCCGTTTTGAACGGACAGCGTTTGGTTTCTCTCGACACCCTCTTGGCCCTGGGTGACGGCCTGCGCGAAGTCGCGCATGGAAACGTCTCAGGCAATACCTTGCTTCCTTTGGCCGGGGAACTCAGGGAATTCGAGATGCCCCAACCGATTTTCAGAAATAGTGAAAGAGAGCAGTGGGGCGCGGGAATTTACAATAATCGTCATACGGAATTACAGATGCGCACGAACGTGGCGAAAATAATCAAGTCGCCGCGTTCTCCCGAACAACTCGCCGAAGCCCGCGGCCAACTCGCTCCCTTTCTGCGAGACACTCTGGTAGGCCTCAATTACGCTTACTATGAGCCTCCCGGCGCCCAGATTCTCCACCATAATCCTCTTTTCGTTCGCTCGCACGATTTTTCGGGAGAGACTGTCAACGGTTTCGAACGACTGTGGCAAGCGCCTCAATTGTTCGGCGCGGGTTCCCCGGCGGGCGGAGGCGCGCATTTGGTCGGATCGCTTGCCGATTTACCTTATGTCCTTGCCACCGCGGAGCAGGATTTCATCGCGCCACAAAACGTGCAGGCCCTGATTTGGCGAGAGTTGGTGCCTGGCCTTTTGACCAACGCGGTCGTGCCCCGATGGTGGAACGTAAGCCAAAATGAACTTCACGCTGTCAGCCTGTATCAACAGTGCGGTGAGGAACTTTTGGCCGTTTCCGCTCGCAATGACGAAGTGCGGAATAAAGTCATGAATATCCTGTCCGAGCGTATGATTCCGCAGCGCTCCGAACGAGTGGAGCGAGCTCTGCGTTCAGGGCATTTGCCTGAGCTTCTTTCGCAGTTGATTCCTGCGGACACTTTCTATCTGGCGGCTGAATATCAACGAAGATTTCCGCAAGAGTCCAATTCCTTGGGACCAGCCGGTAATGAGCTTGTAACTCTCTCTAGCCGCTACCCCGACGAAGTAAACTGGAAACGCCTGTCGCAAGACTTTGGGGTGCCACACCGCGTATTGGCGCAAAGTTACACGCGTGAGCTGCTGAATCTGCCGCCTTTCCCGGTTTTCATGGGCTACGCCAGCCGCTTGTTGGCGGAGAGCTGGGATTCCAACAACTTATACTGGGCCCGCCTGGCGGACGAAAAAGGCTATTCGCCGGTCATGCTAAACCGCTTGGTTCCTGAACTCACACGTCGCATGGTCGAGAAGATTTTTGCCTCTGATTTCGAGGATTGGCCCGCGTTGCTGCGCGCCGCTCGAGAAACCGGCGAAGAGTTCCGGCAAGGCAAGATCGTTGTCTTATCAGGAAACGACAGTTTTTCGCAGCGCTAGATCAGTTCTGTTGGCTCAATTTTTTCACGGTGCGATATGCGACGCAAAACTATCGAAAAACGACATCTCTTGATCGTGACACTTCTCTTCGGACTGCTGCCTCTTTCCACCTCTCGGACCAGTGCGCAGCAAGACACGACGCGCTTTCGCGTTGTGGTCAACCTGGTGCAGTTGAATGTTGCTGTGACTGACAATAAGGGCAACTATGTTACGGGTCTTCATCCTCTGGATTTTGCGATCACCGAAGATGGCATTGCAGAGAACATTGCCACATTTGAAGAAGGGAATGCTCCCCCAACCAGATTGTTAGATGAGTCTTCCGCCGCGCAAGGGCGTACTCGGACGCAAGATTCGGTGTCAGGTCCTTCCTTGGAAGACTCACCCGAAACGCTCAGTTCGGCTCTTGCCGGCGCCAATGTCTTCATTTTGTTCGATACCAGCAATTACATGTACCGGGGCTTCGTCTTCGCGCAAGATGCAATCGCCGATTTCATTCGTTCTCTGGAAAGCGCGTCCAAAATAGCTTTCTATTCCTACAGCCGCGACCTTTATCGTGCCGCGGCTTTGACCTCCGACCGGTCCGAGGTAGTGCGCGGCGTGCGCACGACCGTGGCTGGGGATGATGCGGCGCTCTATAACTCGCTGTTGTTGACGGTTCAGGATGCCGGCCAGTGTCCGGGAAGAAAGGTGATCGTAGTGTTCTCGAACGGCCCTGACAATGCCAGCATGGTGCCTCCTGAGGATGTCGCGGAGCTGGCTCAATCGGCAGGCATACCGATCTACATGATAAGCACCACCGAGGCCCAGCTTGAGCCTGTTTCTACCGCGGTTTTCGACCGTATGAGCGCGGCCACTGGCGGCAAGGCCTATTTTGCCAAGAGTTGGCGGGATGAAAAGAAAGCTTTTGCCTCCATCCGGGACGATTTGGCGCATCTTTATTCGTTCAGCTACTATCCCAAGCCGAATCCCAATCGTGGATGGCGCTCTATTAAAGTACAACTCGTAGGCGAGCGCTGGAAGAAGTACCACATCCGAACGCGAAACGGATATCGTCCCACACCGAACAGGTCTTCAGCAGGCAATGAGCCAACGTCTACTTCAATGTCTGTTCCGAACTGAGTCGAGCAGTCTTCGCACCCGTGCTGAACGGAACGATAATGACACGTTCAAAATTCACTTGTTCTTTGATCTTCTCAGATAATGGGAGCAGCACGTCGCCCATGATGCTTTTCGACGAGGCTGTACTTTACGCCAGTTCTTCCTCCATCGAAGCGGGTACGGGGCTTTCGGATGGCTGCGTTCATTGCCGCCAAGGCGAGCGAGTAGCGAAAAGGCACGGTCAAGATGGCAGTTTCGGTGCATTGCAGCCCCCCGATTTCGCTGCCCTAGGCACACTTATGAACCGCGAAGAGAAGCAGCAAACCGCTGCTGGATCTCTTCCGGAGATAGATCGTCTTTACGGGTGGCGATAGTCCAGGCCTGCTCGAATGGATCGGCGATACTTCCTGAGCGGTCTCCGTAAAATTGATCTTTGATGGGCAATAGGATTCTCGCGCCGAGGGCCACAGCCCGCCCGATCACCGCGTCCGCATCGGCGACGTAAAGGTGAACGAATGACGATGCGCCGCCAAGTGTCCGGGGGCTCTTCGCAATGCGCCAGGGCGCCTCATCCCCGACACGGATAACCGAGTCCCCAATCATGATCCCGACGTCTAGAACTCTTCCAGCGGGATCCGTAAGCCTGCCCGGCAGCTCGGTGGCCCCAAAAGCTTCGCAATAAAATGCAATCGCTTCCGCCGCCGTGCCATCGAAGATCAGGTACGGTATGGCGCTATGAAAACCAGCGGGTATCGAGGATACTTGCGGCATTTAGACCCTTAGCGAGCCACGGAACGCCCTAGCGGCATAGTAAGATTCCGCACCGTTGTGATACACGAAAACAGTGTCGTAGCGACGATCACAAAAGAGGGCGCCGCCGAGTTTTCTGATATCAGAAGGTGTTTTCACCCAGCTCGACGTTTTCGTATCGAAATTTCCAAGTTTCTGCAACTCTCGATATTGTTCTTCCGTTAAAAGCTCAATGCTCATGGCAGCTGCCATATCAATGGCGTTATCTTCTGGTTTATGTTCTTTCCTTGAGTCCAGCGCTTCACGGTCGTAGCAAAGACTTCTGCGGCCTTTAGGACTTTCCGCTGAACAATCACAAAAAATGTATTCGCCCGTCTTTTTGTCATGACCAACAACATCCGGTTCACCGCCAGTTCTTTCCATTTCATTGAGTGACCACAGTTTTTCAGTATTAGCTTCCAGCTTTGCTCGTATTTTCGCCCATTCAAGACCTTTATGGCGGTTCATGTTTTTCTCAAAACGGGCTTTCAATGCTCTGAGTAGTTCCTCACGTTGTTCGGGTGACAAGTCCTCTTTGTTGCTATTAATGTTCCGCGCGCTTTTCCCTCTCATAGTCGTCGCTTCCCGCGTTTCGTATCTGTTACTCCGCGGCGCTCCGCCACATGGGGATTATTTCGGCTTGTCTTTGCGTTCTTATCAATTCGCAGTTTCCACGCAGTTCGGAGTGCACCCATCAGTACATCCTCGCTCGCCGCCAGGCGAATATGCGTGTGTCCCATCTTTCCCCAGCCGCCAGGAATCAGCAGGAAAATCTCGGGTGTCTCCTCCACAAACGCTGCCTGCTGCTCCAGCGTAAGCATCAGATTTCCGTACCCCCCTGCTTGCGAGGCCAGCGAAGCAAATTTTCTTCCTCCTACACGAAAAGCCGGCAATCCTGCGTGGGAGTACTCTTCCACCCCCTCCAGGCTCAGGGCAATCCTGCGAAAGTCTGCTGCGGTCATCGGGTGACTCCGTAGATTACAGAGTATCTGACCATCACCAGACGGCATATGTCCACTGCTCCGGGCCGAATCATGGGCAACCCTTCCGCTAAGGCTTTGAGGAAGAGGCTTTCGGGAAGAGTTGCCGACCATCCAGACAAAACCCGCGCGATCAGCGCCGTCGGGATTACTTTTTCAGGTCCAGACATGCGGGGTGTGGAGCACCGGCCAGTACGCGCACGCGACCCGATGGAGCTAGACCTCTGGATTGGCGTGCCACTATGAGGTGGTAAGATCAGTTGCAGGGAGGGGACGAAGTTGTCGGAGCGATCAGGAACCCTCGCTGACGATCCGTTAAGTGGTCGGCACCCAACCAGTCACGAACGGCTGACGGGACTGCCCTGGGACGCGTCGTACCGCGACGGCCCTCCGCCTTGGGATATTGGCCAGCCGCAGCCAGCAATAGTGCGTTTGGCATCCGAAGGCGGATTCGCCGGAGCGGTGCTCGATGCGGGCTGTGGGACCGGCGAGAACGCTCTTCACGTCGCCTCGCTGGGATTGTCGGTTCTGGGCGTTGACGTGGCGGAGACGGCACTGGCGATTGCCCGAGAGAAGGTCGACGACCGTGGGATCGAGGTTGAGTTCGCTGCGGCTGACGTGTTCCAGCTGGAGCGTTTGGGGCGCATGTTTGAGACAGTGCTGGACTGCGGACTGTTCCACACCTTCGAGGGCGACGAGCGACCAGGATACGCAGCGAGTCTAGCGTCGGTGACCGCGCACGATGGAACCCTGTATGTGTTGTGCTTCAGTGACGATGGTCCCGATACTGGCCCGCACCCCATCAGTCGGGAAGATCTGCGAGCGGCGTTCAACCTCAGCAATGGATGGAATGTCGCCGCCATCGCACCGGACCGGATTCAGACGAGATACCACGACGATGGTGCACCGGCCTGGATCGCGACAATCAAACGGATCTAGACTGGCGCCGGAGTCTGCCGTAACGTCGGCTGAGCCCAAGTCGATGCGTAGGTTACGCTGCGCAGCGGATCAATTCGGCACGAAACGGAATGACCAGCAGATTCGGATGGTTGCAGGCCCGCCCAACCATTTAGTAATCCAAGAGGCCGGAAACCAGGATTCCGGCCTTTTTTCGTGCGCCCACTGGCGGAATATTCGTTAACTCGCAACTTCCCCCAAGCGCTTGATGAACATCCAGCCCAATATACTTGGCATCATTCACGAGGGTGCTCCTTTCTGTAGGCAATGATGCGAACGATCAAAACCTACTCCCAAGGGGCGCCCTTTTATAATGCGTTTATGGGGGAGTTAAGAGCTCGATATGTTTCGCGCCTATTGGGACGCTATAGTAACAAAAAGAAAATGCGGTCATGGCAGGATTTGCTGGAGGGAAAGTAAGGGTGCAACGTAATCATTTGATCGCGAAAGCAGAAAGGCGAGCGACGATGAGAACGGAATTGCTGCGATTCAACGGCGCTGTCGAGCGGGATCCCGCCATCGATGCGTGGATGAAAGAGCATGCAGGTGAATTGGGAGCCAGCGCGCATCGGTGGTTTGAGGTGATGCGAAAGTGCGGGGACGAAGTCCGGGAGCTTTTGCATGACGGCTGTCCGGTTGTATGTTTGGGGGATGCGCCCTTCGGCTATGTGAACGTATTCACCTCGCACGTAAACGTGGGGTTCTTTCACGGCGCAGCACTGCCGGATCCGGCTCGCTTGTTGCAAAGCACCGGCAAGTTCATGCGTCATGTGAAGGTGAGACCGGGAACGGCTACAAACGCCGCAGCGCTAAGCATGCTCATCGATACGGCGTACTCGGATATATCGGATATAAAGGAGCGCGTCGAAAACGGCTAGCTATCTAATGTTGTTGTGTCTACAGAATCGCGGATGCGTCCAATTGGATTCTCGGAGAGGAGATTCGCGTCCAACTGCGTCCAAAATTGTGCGTTTTAGGGGTCAAGTTCGGGGAGGAAAGCCAGTAAAGCCAACTGCGTCAACAGGACTTATGGAGCGGGCGATGGGAATCGAACCCACGTCCGAAGCTTGGGAAGCTCGAAATAAAACTCTGAAAGTGATTGATCTGGCGGCACTTAGCTTTCTGAGCGACGGCCTTAATTGGAAACTAGATGGAAACCGAAACGGGTATCACTCCCAAATTCAATCGGTTCCCTTTTGCCGTTAATCTCCCCGGAATTCAGCCTGTAATGTGTCTGGTTTCTGGGCGACCGCGCCTATTCTTGGAGAATCCTAGCAAATTTCGGCGGGCTGATTCGCGATTCCCAATGTGGCTTGACGGGAGGTCGACGGATAGCTATCATCTGGTATGTATCGTTCAGGGAGCCGCGACAATATGACCAGGTCGACCAAAAAACGCCGCAGTCGACCGGAGAAGGCGGGAGTTCGGCACGCTGTCGCAGAGGCAAAGGTGTTTATGACCGGACGCAGCCAAGCCGTGAGGCTTCCTAAGGAGTATCGCGTCACGGGTAATAGCGTTTATGTGAAGCGTCTCGGAAATTCGATCGTGCTCATCCCCAAAACAGCCGATCGGTGGGCGGGACTCTTCGCAGCCCTCGACGAATTCCCTCGCGATTTTGTGCTTGAGCGCCGCCAGCACCAGGCGCCGCGTGCCGACCTCGACAAACTCTTCGATAAGACGACGGGCTGAGCCCCGTGTACCTGCTCGACACCACGGTGTGGATCGATCTGTTGCGCACCAATTCCCCCTCGATCCGCCGAAAGCTTTCCGCGCACAGCAAGAGCGTCATCGGCCTTTCGATCATTACAGCGTGCGAGCTACAGTATGGCCTCGAGCGCCGAGCAACCATGCATCCGCACCTGCGCGCGAAGGAACAACATCTTCTTTCTGCCATCCTCGCACCCTTTGACGTGTTTTCAATAGACCATGCAGTGGTAGAGATCTACGGAAGGGTTCGCACAGTTCTTGAAAACTCAGGCACGGCGATTGGCGCCTTGGACACCTTCATTGCCTGCCAGGCGCTGAGCTTGGGAGCCACCTTGGTCACAAGCAACACAAAGGAGTTCGCGCGGGTGCCTGGATTGCAGATCGAAGACTGGAAGTGATTCCATCCTGTTGTCAATGGGGCCGTTGCTCCGTCACCTATGCGTTTCACTCGCATCTCTTTGCGACCTATCTCCGTTTGCCCTGATGCATGTCGAGGTCTGCCTTTGCCTTAAAATTCAGGATCGTTTTGGGCCAGACACCTCTCGAATACCTTACCCAGTGGCGGATGTACAAAGCAGGTGGCATGATTCGGTCGAACAATACGTCGTTCTGTGAGGTGGCGTCAGCCGTTGGATATGGATCGGAAAGTTCTTTCAGCCGCGTCTTTAGGCGAGAGACGGGCGTAGCTCCCAGGGAATATCGCCGCAAGTGCGCGTTTCTGCAATCGTCCATAGGAGAATGATTGGGGGCGAGCATTTCTGTTCTCGCGGCTTCGTGTCCGCGAAAGGAGTGAAAACGGTGGGTCCTGCCTCTTGCTGCCAAACAGATTCATCGCAACTCGATGGTGTGAGCGAGCGAGACCCCCCAGATGTTGCTGGTACCAACGCAATAGAAATGCTCCGAACTTCTGTTCTCACACTCGTGTGAATGAATCGGCAGATTTTCTGGAGCGGGCGATGGGAATCGAACCCAAAAACTATATCTTAAGTCTCGCTGATTCAACGCCACTTGCAGCCGTCACCCGCTCAAATCCTCGGCATCAGTGCATCAGTACCCGATTTTGGACTACAGTTGGACTACAAATTCAAGTCGGCTCTTGCGCCAGAATTGCTGGTCGTGACGAGAACCTGGAGTCGGAGTGGGCGTGGATTTCCCCGTGGTCTCCTGCGTAGATGTGGAGAACGGGCTCTCCATCGGAGCGAGAACAAAAGCACGTCCCAACGACGGACCGCTGCCTTCAGATATCACGACGGCGGCCGCGTGCCGATTGAACCAAAACGGCCCCGGGGCTATGTCTCGCGACCGAGCGATACACCAGCGGCCGGCAATCTCCTCAGCTAGAGGCGGGGATTCAGATTACGGCTTTGGCGCCGCCTGGAAGGTGCGCGCTCAGGGCCGGCGGTAGTCCGTTTAGGCTTGCCATGAAACTCTGCTTTACCACCTTCATGCGCAGACTGATAGCCTCGAGGAATCCCTGCGGCGTCTGCCGCGCCATCGAATACACCAACACAACGCCTTTTTTTGCCACCTCAGCGGCCACCATGTTCATGAAGAGTAGCTCCAACTCGCGGTGGGCTTTCTCGTGCGAATCTGCGGGCAACTCGGAGAAGGTGTCCATCACCACTGAGCTCAGCGATACATAAGGACCGACCAACGGGGTCAATACCGCAGCGCCAAGGATATCTTTCTCCCTCCGCAATACAACAACGCAGCCGCCCTCCAGATTTTGAACTGTCGCCTCCTTCGTTTGACCGCCCGCATCTAGAGGAGGCGCAGACAATAGTTCGACCACTCGGGGCTCATCGGCCTTCCGGGCAGTAGTGATCTCGAAACCATCCATAGCAACGTCCTGCTTAAGACCATTCCATGCAAACAACGGCGGGCCAGAACGAATTGAAAGGCCTAGCCGCCATGCGAGATCACAAGCATCCCGGTCCGTCGAATCAAACCATAATACACCCAGCGATCGTTCACTCATGTGCGCTGCCAGGCTCTCATATCTGTCCTCGACAGCCAATTCGGGCAGCGCGAGCTCCACTACAAAGCCTGGTGTTAGTGAGAGTTCCGGTGCGACGATGAAGTAACCGGAACCTCCCTTGCCGAGGATTCGATAGGCGTAGCCACCCTGGATCGCTTGCTCGATGAAGCCGTAGTTAGGTTGTGTCTTACGCCTGGTGACAGCGCTCAATTCCGTACGCTCAATTGTCCATTTCATGATGACTCCTTCTCGACTGGAATCTAGACGAGTGCTCCACTGCCGGAGCCAGAACCTGAGCCGGAACCGGAACCTGAGCCGGAACCGGAACCTGAGCCGGAACCACACCAGCAAAAAATTCGATTAACTAGCGCTGCCGGTGATCTGGATGCTCCAAAAAGAACATCCTTCAGGTTACCCACCGACACGACTTGGGAGATACCCCCTTCGGGCGGTACAATCCCGGTCCCAGTCAGTTCCTCTTTTCGGATAAAGGGATTAATGCTTTCCGCGTCCGCCATCGTGCCCTCCTTTGGACAGAAACTTGGTGCTTGAGGCTATTTATGGACGGTATTCACCTCTTCTTCCGTTCCGACGTACTCCTCCGATTCTTGTCCGTCATCAATGGGTACTCTCCCTCTGCGGAAAATCTTCTTCGGTGGCGGTCCACAGAGCCGCTGTTCCGCTGATGGATGCATCAGAAAGAAACCAGCTTCCACGAGTGCCCGAAAGGCTTCATAGGATTTTTCACGCCACTCTGAATCTACCAGTCCAGTAACGTTTGACTCGAGCGGAGCGTTAGGGTCATAACTCCTAACGAAATTCCGAAGCCAGGGAGGAATTGTGGCGTAGTTGAAAGTCACCCAGTCGCAAAGAACATCGTTTTCAAAAGGCAGCGCATCGTTGATCCAGAACAGACGAGAAGGTGCAAAGAAGAGCGACGCGAAGTTTGGTCCGACATCCCTGCAACGGGTTTCCGATAGAACGTGGTAAGGGCTCTTGGGATGGACAACCTTCTGCACATAGAAGATGCCGGTCTGGTCTATGAAATGCCAGAATGCTTCTGCAGTACCTGGATCGTCGATGTCCGGGAGGAACTCCGCCTGATATACACGCTGTGCAGCTAGCGCCGCGTATTCGAAATTCCTCGCACGCTCAGGTTCAAAGAAGTCCAAAACTAGGGCCACGTCGCCGTTCTCATTAGAGATCTCGATGCCATATTCCGCTGGTTGCTGAGCCATTCCAGAGCCACGCATCAAATGAAAAAGGTTCGCGCTGACAGTCAAGTATCGGAATCTGACAATCGCGGCGATAAGGAAGTCTCGTGTCGCGGTGATCTCGGCCTTCGTTTCCGTAGGAAACCCCATGATTGCGTAGATGTGCATGCGAATACCGGCATCCTCAAGATTTTGCAGCACCTTGTTGTAGTCGATCTCGGCACCCAGATGTTTATGTACCAGACTGTTTACCCGCGGACTAGCAGACTCCAAGCCAAGACCGAGATAACGGCATCCGGATTGATAAAGGAGTGCACAAGCCTCGGCCGAAAGATCATTCGTAAACCGGCATCTGGCGCGATAGGTGATGCGGAGCCCCGTCGCAAGCAGGGCCCGAGCAAAGTCGACGAGAACGTTCGGATGCAACGCTTCGTCCATCAGAATTACCGATTCGATTCTGTCGGCTCTAATTTTTTCTATCAGCGTGTTGAAATGATTCTGATAGGTCGAGTCGAAAAGGGATAGCCCACGCGGCATGATGTGTTGGCTGTTGATCGTACAAAACTTACAAGCGGCCCAATGGCACTTTGCTGGCGACAACCTCCCGACGATGGTTCGCTGACCGGCAGTGTAAAAGACTGGAAGTGAGTGAATGTAGTCGGTAAATGCGTGTTCGATGGGAGGAACTTTCAGCGAATCTACATTGTCGGCGGGAGTCCCAGTTGTTAGGCAGATCACATTTTCAGCTTCGACCACATTCGAAATTTTGCCGGCGACGAGTGTGTCAAGCAGCGCGCACAATGAGGCCTTGTAATCCTGGCGCGGGAGGAAGTAATCGACGTATTGGCCAATCGTCGCCCGGGCGCCCTTGAGCAGAGGGATCCATTCTGCAAAGCTGAACTGCTCATTTGCTCCCGAAGTATCCAGAATGACTTTACACTCCGGCCATCTTCGCTTCCAAATACCGGCAAGCGCGATTGCCTGATTAAGTTCACCGTCATTTCTAAGGTTAATTACAAGTGCGAGGGGATCGTCCGGAAGAGGAATGCAGTCGAGCAAGTCTTTAAGGCATTGTCCGATTGCCGACTTTAGTGGCTCTGCGGCCGCTTTCAGGATCTCAGCCAGCACATACTGACTATGCTCCAAATCAATAATTCCTCGAGTGAGATGCACCTCCAGGCCCTGCTCATGTCTTGAAGCCACGGCTACGCACCGGTTTAGCACCCGGAAGCAGAAGAAGAGTTCGGCTGCAGTGGGTATTTGTCTAGAAAACGTGGCCAGCACGCTTCGAGCTGTGTCCAATTCCGAAACGGCTTGCAAATCCAGCGTATGGTCAATGTTGGCAGCGGCGCGAGGGTCTCGAATTTCGAAACTCAGCAAGCGGCGCAACCGCCCTTGATCCAGCTTCGAATTCCAGTAAATGTGCCCCAGATCGACGCTAAAAGTCCTGTATCCCTTGACGCCACCGGTCGAGATTTCCGGCACTGCTTGACGCTCGAAGAAGTACGGCCGCAGCGTAGTCACGGTCTTGAGAATTACTATGGACCGAGAGCTTCGTCCCGGCATGCAATCCTCCTTACCGCCCGACTGAGATGCCTTTCATTCTGGATCCAAGACGGACATACCGCGCGCTGAGCAATCCAGTTTCCATGTTCCGATACGCCCAAAAGGTCGACAGACGCACTTGGGCACTTAGAGCGCGGTCGGTTGAGTCGTACACGACAGCAACATGCGACAAGCATAGATGTCCCGCGGAAAGAAGCAATCGGATTCGATTAGCGGAAATTCCTATTTGTTAGCGGTTTTTCCACCGTCTGGAAAGCAGCGCCAGTGGTTCTGGACGAAGCATGTACGCGGCGAAAGGCACGAGGTGATATTCCATACTCCTTTTTAAAGTCCCGGACAAAATGACTGACGTCATGAATGCCAACAAGGTTAGTGATTTCTTTAATGCTGAAAGTCGACGTGGCTAACAATTCTTCTACTTTCTGGAAGCGTAATCTACGAATATAAGCAGCGGGGACAGTGCCTGTTTCCTTTCGGAACAAATCATAAAAGCGTGAGACAGACAGGCCCAAATTGTTCGCCATTTGTCGGGGACCCGGGGTGTTTCGGATATCGCGACCGATCATCCGAAGCGTTGCTTCTATGCGATTGTCCATTGGCCGCCTCTTTCTATTCCACCAGCGGTCCCGGGCCTATCTTGATCGCGATATCGACGCCATAGCCAAATGTTTAGGGCAACGAGTAGTAGATAATGCAACGAGTATTGACGGTGGGCGAAAAACTCTGCCGCCTGGTCGGTTTCCCGACCACCGTTGCCAACGCGCGGGTTCTGACGCAATACGTGCGGAGCTGGCAACCTAATCCGTATGGATATCTGTTTGTCACGCGCAACAACCGCCCGCCATCGTCGAACAACGTTGTCGAGCGCCGGCTGTGGCCGATCCTGGATACGTTGAAGATCCCGCGCTGTGTATTGCACGCATTTCGACACACTCACTCAAGCCTGCTCGTCGATATTGGTGCGCCGGTTTCCGCAGCGCAAGCACCGCTGGGTCATAGCCGCCTTCTGCCGCCTCGTAATCCTCGCAAGTGCTTACGTATCAATGGATTGGTTTCGTTGGGACGTGGGATACAAGCCCACATCCTCCACTTCAGCTACTACCATGTCCACGGAACCTCTGGCCCTACGATGGGTGGGGCCGAAAAAGAGCGAAGAGAAGCAGTAGATCATTTTGGTTCTGTGCTGCTGCCGGCACGGAGATGTTCCACACCCACACTGGAATCAGTTCCGGCTTGCCGATCATCCATCCGGAATCTCTGCTTCCCCTGCGCCAAGCGATGATCCTAAAAACGTGGGTGGGTACATATTGGGTTTGCGGGTTCAACGAACCTTTTTGACGGCTGCAAGGTGTTGCACCTCTTTGATAATGTCCCCTTCTGCCCTCGTTAGAAATGTCCCCTACACTGTGACCTCCAGAGGAGGTCCGGTTGAAGAGGACAGCGATGAGCACGAGGGAACTTCGGCGCGCAGAGGTATTGGGGCGGGTGAAGAGCAAGACACTTCGCTTGACCGATGCGGCAAAGATACTGGAGTTGAGTTACCGGCAGACGAAGAGACTCTGGAAGCGGTATCGCGGGGAGGGAGCGAAGGGTCTGCAGCACCGCAGTGCGGGAAGAGGTTCGAACCGCGCGAAGCCGGAAGAGTTGCGGCGGAAGGTTCTGCAGCTGATCCGGAAGAAGTATTCGGGAACGGAGCAGGAGCGATTTGGACCGACGCTGGCAGCGGAGCACTTAGCGGATGAGGATGGGCTGGAAGTGAGCGAGGAGACGCTGCGGCGTTGGATGTTGGCGGAGGGGTTATGGAGCCGCATGCGGCGACGGAAAGCACACCGGAAGCGGAGAGCGCGGCGGGAGCACTTTGGCGACCTGGTGCAGTTGGATGGGAGTTTCCATGCATGGTTTGAAGAACGCGGGCCTCGAGGTTGCCTGATGAACATGGTGGATGACGCCACGGGAGATACGAACTGCCGGATGGGCGAACAAGAGACGATCTGGGCAGCGGCGGGGGTACTGCGATCGTGGATTGAGAAGCATGGAGTTCCCCGGGCGTTGTACACGGATTGGAAGAACGTCTATAAGCGGGAGCCAACGGAAAGAGAGCGACTGCAAGGAAAGGCGCCCACGACGCAGTTCGGACGGATGTGCGAGCGGCTGGAGATCCGCATAATCGCGGCAAATTCACCGCAAGCGAAAGGTCGCGTGGAGCGAAACAACGGGGTACATCAAGATCGCCTGGTAAAGAAGCTGCGGCGCAAGGGGATCCAGGATTACGCAGCCGCGAATGCATATTTGGAAGCGGATTATCTTCCTGAGCACAATCGACGATTTGCGCGAGAAGCGGCGCGACCCGAGGACTACCACGTGCGGACGCCAAGTGCGGCGAGGTTGCGAGAGGTTTTTCGACTAGAGACGGAACGCTGGATCAGCAACGATTGGGTGGAGCAGTACCGCGGGCATTTTCTGCAGCTCAAGCCGCAGAACCGGCGGTACGGACCGACACAGAGCAAGGCATTGATCTGTGAGTGGGAGGATGGAGCGGTTGAGGTGCGCTATAGGAATGAAGGCATCGAGTACGAAGATCTGGTGTTGCGGCCGAGCGTGGTCAGGGCACCAAAGGCAAGGCCGCACCGCGAGCCTGCTCAGCAGCGAAGAAGCAAGCCCGCCCCGAACCATCCGTGGCGGGAAGGCCATGAGGAAAGAAGAAAGCAGCTGTTACTAGATCGAACGCAAATGTCAGCACTCATTAGGGCCTCCGCCTCCGCTTCGCCCTAAACGCGCCGCTCAAAACCGCGGCGCAGGGCTGCGCTCCGGCGAAGGCCCTAATGACAACCGCAAAGCAAAAAAAAGGGACACTTCTAATGGGGTAAAGAGAGGGACATTTCTAACGAGGCTTGACATTTGACGGCTGCAAGGTTGACTGGGATATCCCGCGACTCTAACATGCCTCCCAGTGGTTCCCCACCATGGTCGGCCAGACCATCTCACATTACCGCATTATCGAGAAGCTTGGCGGTGGTGGCATGGGTGTGGTCTACAAGGCCGAAGACACTCGCCTTCACCGTCTTGTCGCTCTGAAATTTCTGCCCGACGATCTTGCCAAAGAGGAGCAGGGTCTGGCGCGATTTCGGCGAGAAGCTCAGGCCGCTTCCGCATTGAATCATCCGAACATTTGCACCATCCATGACATCGGTGAAGAGAACGGCCAAGCATTTATTGCCATGGAGTATTTGGATGGCGCCACGCTCAAGCACATGATCGCTGGCCAGCCGATCGAACTCGAGCAGCTTCTCAACATCTCGATTGAGGTCGCGGAAGGACTGGACGCCGCGCACTCCGAGGGCATCATCCACCGGGACATCAAGCCGGCCAATATTTTCGTTACCAAGCGGGGCCACGCCAAAATTCTGGATTTCGGGCTCGCGAAAGTAGCCGCACCGACTGTTGGGAAGGCTGAGACGTTGGCAACACTGGGCGAAGATTCCGAACAGTTGACGAGCCCCGGCACGGCGCTGGGCACAGTTTCCTACATGTCGCCGGAGCAGGCGCTGGGCAAAGAGCTGGATGCGCGCACGGACCTCTTTTCTTTTGGTGTCGTGCTCTACGAAATGGCCACAGGCAAGCTTCCTTTCAAGGGTGATACCTCGGCCGCGGTTTTCGACGCGATCCTGCACAAAGGGCCGGCCGCTCCGGTGCGATTGAACTCCGAGATTCCCTCCGAATTGGAACGCATCATCGGCCGCGCGCTGGAGAAGGACCGCAACCTGCGTTACCAGCACGCCTCAGAGTTGCGGGCTGAATTGCAGCGGCTGAAGCGAGACACGGACTCAGGCCGGTCTGCAGTGGCGACACTAGTGGCCGAGGGAGCTGAGCCCGAAACGAATGCAAGCGCAGCTTCAAGACCATCGAGCGGAAAGCGGAGTGCCGCTGCATCGGCCGTCCAGGCAGCGCTGCCCGAGGCGCCGCTCAGAATTTCCTGGAAGATCATCGTTCCGGCAGCCGCATTTGTTGCTCTCCTTGGGGGCGCCTGGTATTGGCAGTCGCATCGTTCGACGAAGCTCACGGAAACGGACACGATAGTTCTCGCGGATTTCACGAACACGACGGGCGATGCGATCTTTGACGACACGCTAAAGCAAGCGCTGGCGACGCAACTCGCGCAATCACCGTTCTTGAACATCCTCTCCGACCAGCGGGTAACCGAGACGCTGCGCATGATGGGGCGGCCGCCGGGAGAGCGCGTCACACTTGATACCGCTCGCGAGATCTGCGAACGCACGAGAAGCACGGCCGTTTTGGGAGGATCGATTGCGAATCTGGGCAGCCACTATGTGATTGGTTTGAACGCCATAAACTGCGCCAGCGGAGAATCCTTGGGCCGCGAAGAAACGCAAGCCTCCCGCAAGGAGGAAGTCCTTAATACACTCGGGAAGGCTGCCACCAGCCTTCGGGAAAAGCTCGGGGAATCGCTGGCTTCGATCCAGAGATTCGACACGCCTGTTGAGCGGGCGACTACCTCGTCGCTCGAGGCCTTGAAGGCCTACAGTCTAGGTCTCAAAGCGGCCGATACGAAGGGAGATGTCGACGCCATTCCCTTCCTGAAGCGTGCCATTGAGTTGGACCCCAACTTCGCCACTGCCTACAGCAACTTAGTGTGGCGCTATGACAACCTTGGAGAATGGAACATCGCCTCCGAATATGCCCAGAAGGCCTTTAACTTGAGGGAGCGCGTTACTGATCGAGAGCAATTTGAGATCTCTGCGGCGTATTATTCGACCTTGGGAGATTTGGATCAGGAGCTCCGCAACTACCAGGTATGGGAGCAGACCTACCCTCGGGACTGGCCACCGTGGCAAAATTCCTCGGTCGATCTTCGATTCCTTGGAGAGCACGACCGCGCCCTGAAGCAAGCTCAGGAAGCGCTGCGCCTCAATCCAGACCATGCCAATTGCTATGTCAACGTGGCCTGGAATTTCCTATCTCTCAACCGCCGGGATGAAGCAAAACAAGTAGCACAGCAGGGTCTGGCGCGTGGTCTCGAGGCGCCAGAGTTCCATCTCATGCTGTATCAACTCGCATTCCTTGAAAGGGACACGAAGGGAATGGAAGCGCAGCTAGCCGCGCTATCAGGCAAGTCGGGTGAAGAGATGGCACTCGGCTTTCAATCGAATACGGAAGCTTACTTTGGACGCCTGAGGAAGGCCAGGGAGTTTTCCAAGCGTGCAAGAGAGAGCGCGCGAAGAGGAAATCTCGCGGAGCTGGCTACAGGAATTCAAAAAGGCGAGGCACTGCGCGAGGCCGAGTTCGGAAATTCCGAGCTAGCAAAGCAGGCTGCCGCCACAGGGCTCACCGCCTCCTCAGGAGAAATGGCGAAGTTATTTGCCTCCTTGACGCTGGCACGCGCGGGGGATACGAGCCGTGCCGAGATACTTGTCAATGAATTAAGCAGCCGGTTCCCCTCCGACACGCTACTCCAAAGGTATTGGGTGCCGACGATTCGAGCTGCGGTTGAGTTTGCTCGCAAAAATCCCTCCGCAGCGCTAGGTGCTTTGCGAGGTGTTTCCTACGAGCTTGGCTCTCACTCACCCTCACTGGTTGGCAACCTATACCCCGTGTACCTCCGCGGGCAGGCCTACCTTGGGACCCGCCAAGGAAAGGAAGCGGCGGTGGAGTTTCAGAAGTTCTTGGATCACCGCTCCATCGTTTTGAATTCCCCGCTCGGAGCGCTGGCGCACCTCGGCCTAGGCCGCGCCTACGTGTTGCAAGGCGACGCCGCGAAGGCACGCCGCGCGTATCAGGATTTCTTGGCGTTGTGGAAAGATGCCGACCCTGATATCCCCATCCTCAAAGAAGCCAAGAGTGAGTACACGAAGCTGAAATAGTTCAAAGACATCCTGCGATGCGCTAACGATTCCGCCCGTATCCTTCGTACACTTCCCGGCTCGGACAACACCACTTCTAGCTAGCTGGTCTCATGATGGTAAATGGATTTATTTTTCTTCCAATCGCGGCAATGGATCCACCCAGGTTTGGAAAACGCCGTATCCCCCCGGCGGCGCTGCCATTCAGTTGACTAAAAACGGAGGTATCGGACCCGTCGAAGCCACCGACGGCTTCGTTTACTACACAACAGCATTGGAGACCGACGAAATCTGGAAAATCGCCGCCGGCGGAGGCGAAGAAACCCTGGCTGCGAAAGCAACCGGCCTCAGTTGCTTTTGCAATTGGGCACTGTCGCCCACCGGAATCTATTTCATGAAGGGTGAATGGAACGGCGATCTTTTTTTCTACGAGTTCACCAGTCGCAAGACATTCCTGATCTCTCATCAGAAATACGCCGGTACCCCAGCCGCCGCGCCCGATGGCAAGTCAATTGTATTCTCGGAAACCGACCAAGCTGATCAAACCATTATGGTCGTCAACCATTTCCGCTGACGCCCCGATGTGCGGTTCAGCGAGCTTCGCCTGGGCCATTCTCGTTCCGCGCGTAATACCCGCATCCGAGTTTTGTATCGAGGCATCGTTTCTCCACACACAAGTGCAGAAAATTTGGGGCCAAGTTGGGGCCAAAACTAGGGCCTTTTAGGCCCCAATCTGAGTTTGTCGGGTGGCAAAGGCAACGACTCAACAGGACTTTTGGTAGGGGCGGTGGGGATCGAACCCGGACACCCTTCGAATTCGCGGTGATTTACGGCGGACAGGCCGCCAATATGGATGTCGGGAGCTTGCTGCTAGCAAATGACTTGGCGTAATCGAGATCCAACCGCCGCCGTCTGCCGCCTCGACAATTCATTAAGTTCATGTCCACCAACGAGATCAATTCTCTGGGACGTGGGGTAGAAACCTACAACCTCCATTCAAGCCGCGCGTTTTTCCTCAATGTGGATTACTTCCGATTTGTCCGCGAATTGCCAATACGCCGGGTGCGCGCTCGCACACGAAGCAGAACCAAGGCGCGTCACTGCGTAATTTTAAGATTGGCGAAGTAGCCTTCCGTGCCGG
>Ga0207684_10001508_pt1 | contig 24953 bp, 29 predicted proteins | sample KBSK5501metaG_FD_184342 | JGI IMG/M metagenome (GOLD analysis project Ga0207684, IMG submission 184342) | Corn, switchgrass and miscanthus rhizosphere microbial communities from Kellogg Biological Station, Michigan, USA - KBS K5-50-1 metaG... | ecosystem: Host-associated > Plants > Roots >...
CGCTCATGATCTTTTGCAAGCCCTGCTCCCACAGAATGCTCGTACCATCTACAATTTCCATAAGGGATTATTGCGACACGGGCAACGCATTTGCGTTTTTGAGCGCCCGCGCTGCACTAAATGCCCGATTACTGATCTGTGCGATTGCTACAAAACGGTGGTGAAACCGGAATAAAGAATTACTAGTTTCTCTATCCGTAGATAGCCACTTGTTTTTGCTACTCAGCAGAGACACCCCTGCCATTAAAAGCCCTAACATATCGTTGGATCTTTTCCTGTGATGGGGCTCACATCATTTTTGTGAACTCCTTGCCTGTCTCATTCCTAAAGCATGATATAGTTTACAAGAACCTCATGTGTTGATTTAAGGGCATCTAGTCGCTTCTGTTTCTGGGTTGAGAGAATGGTTGATCTTATCGGTCAAGAGATAGGTAATTATCGTCTCATGAGCAGGCTTGCGAGCGGCGGATTTGGCAATGTTTACCTTGCTCAGCATACGTTATTGCCTGAACGGCGAGTTGCCATCAAACTCCTACATACCTTTCTTTCTTCCCAGGAAGAGCGCGATCAATTCCTCCAGGAAGCTCGATTTCTCGAACAACTCAAACACCCATTTATTCTGCCTTTGATCGACGTTGGTATAAGTGACAATCTACCTTATCAGGTAACCGAATATGCTTCTGGTGGTTCTCTGCGAGACATTCTTAAACAACACCAATCAAGTGGCTTGCCACAGAATATTGCTCTGACAATCCTCTCACAGATCTGTCAGGCACTCCAGTATGCACACCAACGTCAGGTTATCCACCGCGACCTCAAGCCAGAAAATATTCTCTTTAATGACAAAGGGGAAGTATTACTTGCCGATTTTGGTATCGCTATGGTGCTTACAAATGCCAGTATGCAACACATAGAATCTTCTAGCGGAACGCCCCGTTATATGGCTCCAGAGCAATTTCAGGGTGTGATCAGTAAAGAAAGCGATCAATATGCACTTGGGTGTATTGCCTATGAGATGTTCACTGGTCATCCAGCATTTACTGCGCCGAACATCCCCGCGTTAGTATACAAACATGAAAAAGAAGCTCCTATTCCTCCCACTCAGCTAAATCCGGAGATTCCCCAAGCAGTGGAAACAGCCATACTCAAGGCTCTTGCAAAACAACGCAACTTGCGATACACCAATGTCTCAGCTTTTATGGAGGCAATGTCATCTTCCTCTTCTCCGCTAGAGAACGTTGACATTCCCATCACTGATACGGATTCTCCCCAGGAAACAGTACCGATACCAAAGAGCATGCCTGAGACTGATCTCCCTGAACAGCAGCGTCCAAAACGAGTCAAACTTCTAAGATTAAACAGGTATCAGCTTGCAGCTATGCTTATTGGGACAATTTTATGCAGCACCATGATCGTCTACAGCCAGAAAAGTTTATCCATCAGTGTAAGCGTAGGCGCCTGGGTCTACCAGCCAATGATACCAGTAGGTTCTATTGGTGTATGGTGCCTGCTACTAACCATTACATTCTTTCTAGGAGCTAGATTTGGTCCATATGTTGGCTTTATGGTTGGAGGATTGGGTTTCTTTTTGGGGGCGTACATCTCACATATTATCGATGTAAACAATCAGGATTCGCTCTGGCATTACATCTGGTTTTATTACTTCGGGAATCAATCATTGGATTTTACACCGGGATACCCGATTCTCACGAGTTACTTTAATCTGAGTCTTGCCCTGGTAGGTTTTGTAACTGGTTTGGCATTCTTCAAAACTGCTGGGCATTACGTTACCAGGCACTCATTGTTTATTGCAGAACGGTATGGGATCATCGGCTCACTCATTGCTGGGTTTGCCATCTTTCTTGTACTGGTAGCCTGGAGAGCTTTTTCTCAGGTAACATTGTTTATCGACCTGAGTATGAAATTTTGGATTTCCTGTATTCCAGCATTATTACTACTTCCCTTTCTACTCCTTGCCGGAAACGCATTCGTCAGAGTTTATACTACCTTGACCGAACGCCGAAGAAGGAAATCCCATACCTGATGCCATACGATCAACCTGGAAGCATGCAGTGTCAGGCAAGTCGCATACAGAAAGGACGAACGATGATCAAGGAACTCCAGGCCCTCTACGATCAGGATCAGGCGGATCGGAGCGCATTCGAGCAATTGGATCACAAACAACGGCGTAAGATGCTTCAGCGAGACAGAGCGCGGCGACAACGGGTGGAGGAATTGTTAGGAAGTGAAATGTTGCAGGCCCCAGAGGATTTCTTCCACGCCGCGATGATCTTTCAGCATGGAGAGAGGCTAGAACACTTCTGGCAAGCTCATGAACTGGCTAGGAAAGGTGATGAATTGGGTCATCCCAACTGCCGTTGGTTGTCTGCTGCTGCCGCTTACGATCGGTGGCTGATGAATCAAGGGAAACCCCAGAAGTACGGAACACAATATACAGCTCGTGACAACAAACCATATCGGCTGTGGGATGTTGATCCCACCACTACCGACGAAGAGAGAGCTGCGTGGAATGTTCCACCGCTAGCAGAGGCATTACGGCAAGCAGATGAACTCACTCGAAGAAGAGAACTGAGCAAGAGTGGAGTGTTGCAAGCACAAGAGCAGAAACGCTTAGCCAGATTAGAAGTACTAGGCCTTCGTGTTGAGATCATTGCTCTCGATGAGCAGTTTGTGCATCTCGTTCCTGCTGAGGAACTGCAGGAACGTGAAGAGCTTCCCACACCAGACAACTTCCCCGAAGGCTGGAAGCTCTACTGTCTCAGTGATGGATATGTGGCGACCACAGCAGATGGAGAAGAGGTCATCATCTGGTATAACGTTCCTCAACCAGAACTCAGCTACGCTTGCAAGGAGCAGGAGATTCCTCAGCTCGAAGCAATCCAACTTGGCGATCAACCTGCCATCTTAATTAGGAATGTAGATATTGCATACACTGAACTGTTTCTGCAAGTAGGAGATACCTACTATTTGGTCGGTGGACAAGTGGCTCTCAACAAGCTTCTCCAGTTAGCCACAAGCATTCCCTGGAAGAAGTGAGTGTCCTATTCTGATTCAGGTTTCCAGTAGATACAACATGTTTGGCATATTAATATCCACCTGTACCTGATCGGCAAGAAAGTAACTGCTGATGCAGCACATGATCTGTTACAGGCGCTGTTGCCCAACGATGCCCGCGTAATCTATAACTTGCACAAAGCCTTACTGCGGCATGGGCAGCGCATCTGCTTCTTTGAGCGCCCGGCCAATAGACGCTCAAAGTATAACGAGTATCATATTCGTTGTGATCTGCGAGCAGTCCAGCGCTTATTGGACTCAATGCTGGAAGCAATACGTACCAACTATCCATGTATTGGCATTATAACGCCTTATGCGCCCCAGGCACACAAAATTCGCGCCGCCGTATCCGAGCGGGGATGGGACCGGTATGTAAGGGTGGGGACAATCCATGCTTTCCAGGGCCGTGAGTTCTTGGCGGTCATTCTTGACCTAGTCGAGGCGCCGCCAGCCGACAAGGAAGAGGCTCCTATCATTCCGCGTTTTACGTCCGATGTCTGGGGATATAGAGGGATCGCCGCTCCAGCGACACGGCTGATCAATGTCGCACATTCGCGGGCGCGTGAGAAGCTCATCTATATAGCAAACGTTCAGTACCATCGAGAGCATAGCAGCGAGCAGCATGTGTTGCTAAAGTTTATCAACGATGGAGTCGCATCTGGGCGGATCCCCTCACACGAACTGTGGCAGTGAAAGTTTGTTTTTACTGGCTTGTTCCGTCATTTTGCTGAGGAATCATATCAAATCCGGTTGAACAGTAATCATTAGGAAACGGGAGTACAGAGGGCGGCCCCCCTGAGGGGTTTGGGGCGGGTAAGCATGGGGGGCTTTCATTCCCCAAACTCACTATTTCAAAGCCATTGATATTATTTGTCTGCCAGCTGGACATTCACTATGATTATGTTAAACGTTTCGCTCATCACCACACTCTGGAATGGTGGAGAGGTTGTCGCGGGCGCTGGCCGGGTCGGCAGCCGCAGCGGACGTGAGTTACTTGGCCTCTGCGCCGTTCTGCTTGGGTGGTGTCCACTGAGCACCAGTCTCTTGGCAGAAGGTGTCGATCGCGGCGTCGAGGGTGGGGAAGAAATGATCCGGATTGAGGGGGCCGATGAGTTGGTAGCGCTCGAGCTTCGTTCGGACAGGGTCCTTGAGTTCGGCGAACACGAGGGAGGTGCCGTTGGCGTTGAGTTCCTTGTCGAGGTCGGCGAGCATATCAGCGGCGGTGGTGTCGACGTCGGTCATTGGCTCTGCAGCGATGAGGATCCAGTTCGGTCGTGGCTTGGTGGCTGCGAAGCGGCGGATCTGGTCGCGGAAGGTACGAGCGTTGGCAAAGAACAGTGGTGCGTCAAATCGGAAGATCACAAGGCCTGGCAATTCCTCAGCGTTGGGGTGCTGTTGCCGGTCGTGATAGCCAGGCAACCCTGGGACGCGGCCAAGGGTTGGTTGGTAAGGCCACCATGCTCGTCGGAAGACGTTGAGGATCGAGAGCGCAACGGCGATTGCGATGCCCTGGAGGACGCCGAGCAGTGCTACACCGAGAAATGCTGTGATCGAGAGCAGGAACTCGACTCGACGCTGACGCCAGAGTCGCACGGTTCCGGGAAGGTCGGCCAGCGAGAGTGATGCGGCGATCACGACAGCGGCGAGTGTAGGTTGGGGAAGGTTTTGCAGCAGCCAGGGCGCGAACACAAGCATCAGCACGATCGCCGCGGCTCCGACTACCCCGGTGACCTGTGTCTTGGCACCGGCTTGCTCGGCGACTGCGGTTCGCGACCCGCTCGTACTGACCGGGAATCCTTGGAAGAAACTAGCGGCGACGTTCGCGACACCGATCCCGATCATCTCGCCGTTGCCGTCAATCTCCTGCCCGGTGCGGGCGGCAAAAGACGAGGCGGTGGAGATCGTGTCGGTGAGTGCTACGAGCGCGATCCCCAGCGCTCCTGCGATCAGCAATGGGAGGTCAGACACGGACTCGATGCTTGGCACGGTCAGCGGTGGGAACCCCTGGGGAAGGGTTCCGACAAGCGAGACGCCATGGCTGGCAAGATCGAGCACCGCTGATGCTGCGATCGCGACGAGGACCGCCACAAGTACGCCTGGGATCCGCGGCAGCCAGCGCCCGAGCGCCAGGATCAACACGAGACTTGCCAGGCCAATCGCGACAGCGGCGCCGACTGCCTCTCCCGAAGCGAGCCCATGCACGAACGCGCTCGTCTCGTTGATCAGACCGTTAGCGTCAACGGAGAATCCGAACAGTTTGGGCAGTTGTCCGATCAGGATCGTCAACGCGAGACCGTTCATGTAGCCGATCTGTGTTGGTTTTGAGAGCAGGTCGGCGACGAACCCGAGCTTCGCAATCCCGGCGACGATCATGATCGCTCCTACGATCAGCGCAAGTATTGACGCCAACGCGATTGCGCGTTCAGGGCTGCCGTTCGAGCCGAGGATTGGCAGGATCGTGGCCGCGATCATTGGCCCCAGCGACGAGTCCGGGCCGAGCACCAGGATCCGCGAAGGCCCAAACACGGCATAGCCGATCAGGCACAGGATCGTGGTGTAGAGGCCCGTGATCGGCGGCAAACCGGCGAGCTCGGCGTAGGCCATTCCTTGCGGCACCAGTAGCGTGGTCAGCACGATCCCTGCGACCACATCGCGGCGCAACCACGAGATCCGGTAGCTCGCGAGCACGTGGGCGCCGGGTAACCACCGTGGCACCGTCACAAGCACTCCGCGGAGGTCAAGAACCCGTGATGATACCAGGTGGAGCGCTCGCGGAGCGGGAGGCGGTCGACGAAGTACTCGGCTTCCGCGCCCGAGTAGTACGGAGATACTTTAGCCATTTTCTATCCTTTCCCCAAGTGCTTTCATATTCACCACCATTAGAATAAAGAAATATGCAGTATTATACAACCTAGCGTCAATGTCCCGCTTTTTTTGCATGGATGAATCATCCACTATTTCCTTGACGTTTACAAGTATACTTATTCTCAGGAGTATGTACTAATCAGCCCTTTAAAAAGCCGTTGAATCGATGAGCTTTCTATGACAACGGATTCACAAGATGAGGAGGTTTCAAAGATGCCGGGATATGGGCGTCTGTTTGCCATGGGTGCAGCTCTTTTCCCAGTCTCGTCCTGTTCTTCATCTGGCTGTTGCTTCCGTTCGTCGTCTTCTCAGCAGTGACTATGTATGGAGATGAAACGAGCATGATCGTACTGCAGCTCATTGTATTTTTGCTCGGCCTGGGGCTTACCCTGGCCACACTCTCTTCTGCCATCAGGCAAACGGTGCTTCCCGGGCGTAAGAGCGTTCGCCTCTCCCGTACCCTCTTCCACACGACCTTTCTCCTGTTTCGACTGGTAATTGTTCGCATACAGTCTGAAGCAGTAAGTAGCGCTCTCGCTGCTTTTTATGCGCCCATGTCAGTGATGCTCCTGCCGATTACCTGGGTGATTCTCCTGTTGGTCGGCTTCAGCATGATGTATTGAGGTGTGAGTGAGCCCTCGCTCGGCACATCTCTCTCGTTAAGTGGCGCAGCTATCACCACCCAGGGATTCCTCGCGCCGAAAGGGTAGGCCAGGCCACGCTCTATATCTTTGAGGGGATTATTGGACTAGGCATCGTGGGCTTGTTCATCACCTTTCTCCCGACGGCCTACTCTATTTATTCACAGCGCGAGGGACAGGTGACGCGAATTGCTTTTCGTTTTGGTGCTCCTCCTTCAGATGTCCAGGTGCTTGCGCAGGCGTATCGCCTCGGTTTGACTCAGGAACTGGATGAGTTCTGGCGTACCTGGGAGGATTGGTTCACTGACATGGCTGAGACACATATCTCCAACTGTGCGGTGATTTTTTATCGTTCGCCGCAACTTGGCACTTCGTGGATAACGACTGCGGGTGCCATTCTTGATGCAAGCGCTCTCTTTTCTTCAACAGTGAATCAAGAGGATGATCCCTGGGTGTATCTCTGATTCCAGGCGGGTTGTCGTACGTTGATGGAAATTGTCACTGATGTGACAAGACCTTCTATTGTTACAACCCTTGCTTCAGAAAAAGGGATTCACGAGACGCGTGCCGAGTATGATGTTGCATTCGAGAACTTGAGCGGCTCAGGAGTGCCGCTCAGAGCGGATCGAGAGGAAAGCTGGCGCGCCTTTGTGAGTATGCGTAGTCAATACGATACCCTCCTCATCGCATTGGCGAATCTGGTCTATGCTCCCAAAGCCCCTTGGTCTTCAGATCGAACGCTTGGTATTTCTGCAGTCAAGCTCATGAGACTCGGAACAGTATGGTAGTTGCAGCGATTCCTGCGAGGGAGTCTAGCTTGAGATGAATATACCACATCCTCTAACTCGACTTCCTGGATGCAGACCTGGCCTGATCAAGCAGGCCTGATTCTGGTGAACCTCCGCGTTATCTTGCATCCAGCTCGCTCAACCGATATTGAACGCTTCGCGAACATGACTATCCGTGAAGAAGTAGATCAAGATGACTGCGGGAATGACCATACTGATCAGAACCGCCCAGGGGTGGAACGCGCTAACCAACTGGACGGTACCGAAGATGAGATTCAGGATCTCGAGGATGACCACTGCCTAGAAAGCCCAGCCCCGGAGGGTTCATTGGCCATAGCCGAATCGCTCTCACAACACCGTTACAATCAGCTCATAGGACACCACAGGTACATAACAACCTTCAACTCGCTCTTGGCAAAATTGCTGAAGTGCATTATGGCGGAGGTTCTGTATAGATGTCTGTAAGGAGGAACATGGCTACACCTGTTAGCTTCTTGCCCTCACCTCGTTGTAAAATATATGGATGTCACCTGGACTAATGGGTAGACGAACTCACATGGCTGCCCATGTCAGCATGGATATCTTCATTTACTGACTAATCGACAATCTCCTGCGTCAGATCGAGTGTTTCGCAGACGAGGCGGTAACCAACGAGCAGGAACAGGGTCGCCAGGACACTGGGCAGGGCGTAATACAGCGCGTGGGAATGTAGTTGTGTTGCGAACAAGCCGCAGCGGAATGGTGGCAAGGTGAAAGCTCGCATCCATGTTTCTGTGAGGCAGCGCTCTCAGCGGGCTGGCCATAGCGGCCACCTTCTTCACGCTGTCTCCCACTTCCTTCTGGAGACATGCCATGGATAGTAAGCACGCGGCTGAGCTGATAGGTACAGCATTCGAGCTGGCAGGGGTTACCGTTCTCGTGATTGGTTCCATCCTCTCTTTCATATGGTACTTTGTTTCCCTCATCCGTTTTCGTGGTGGCCCTGTCTCCTATCGTCGTCTGCGTCTGTATCTCGGCAGATCGATTGTGCTTGGGCTTGAACTCCTGGTCGCTGCCGATATCATCAATAGCGTGGCTATCAATCCTACCTTCTCCAGCGTTGGCGTACTTGGACTGATTGTGCTCGTCCGTACGTTTCTCAGTTGGGCACTCGAGGTTGAGATCAATGGGGAATGGCCCTGGCAGCGATTGCGTTTCCACAGGGGCGAACCGCCGGATCCGAACCAACTGTGACAACCAACAATGGCAATATGCCGCCTAGAAAGGCTACGCAGGTTCTCCCGTCGGGTCCATCAGGCAAGATGCTCGCTTGCCCTTGAACACGTTCTGACTCAACTGCATCTTGCCATCTCCAGTATCCGGCTGACTAGTTTAAATGTACTATCCCATCAATGCAGTATCTGCTTTTGCTTTTCCGCAGTGCACAAAAATAGCACGTTCTTTGGATGCACGTTCATTGCAACATCAGTATACTGAGAAGAGATGCTGAATACTTTGGGTTCCAGGGGCATTCGTGGCTGTTAGTTATGTCATGATGGAGGGTAGCGGTATGCAATCCAACCCGTATTCAAACGGCCATAAGTACATACCATTTATTGAATTGTCTGCACTTATCAGGATGGTGGTGTATGTATTGCTCTTTTAACTCGTAAGACTGCTCTTGTCTATCACGATTTCCAGACCAGAGGAACCTGTTGTGTAGCGTTGACGATCCATGTTTGTTCGTATCTACTGGATGCTCTTCTCAGGCAGCTTGAGGGGAAAAGCATCAGAATGGAGCCCTATGCAGCATAAAGCACCAACAAAACCACGACTCGTGCATAAATTAACGCTGTAGGTGGAGAGTGAAATGGCTACTGAGGATGCTGCACAGATCGGTGCTGCTAGATGGGAAGAATCTCCCTTACATGGGCAGCCACTTGATCACTACACACTGATCCGCCAGCTTGGACATGGCGGCTATGCCAGTATCTACCTGGGTGTGCATCGCTACCTTAACACCTACGTGGCGCTCAAACTCTTGAATCACTTTCTGGCAAGCGATGAGGATGTGAAACGTTTCCAACTAGAGGCACGCATCCTGGCTATGTTGCGCCACCAGCACATCGTACGGGTGTTCGATTTTGGCGTTGAACGTGGTACCCCGTACATTGTGATGGAGTATGCCCCTGGCGGGGATCTCCAACAGCATTTCCCGCAGGGAAGAGCACTTCCTATCAGCGCCATCCTGCCCATCGTCTTGCAGATCGCGAGCGGGTTGCAGTATATACACAATCACGGGCTGATCCACTGTGATATCAAGCCCGAGAACATGCTGCTTAGACCAGGGGGCGAGGTCTGGCTCAGTGATTTCGGCATCGCTCTTTCCTCGTCGGCTGTAGGCAACAAGCAGTTCAAGACACACGAGTTGAAAGGCTCGGCCAATTACATGGCTCCCGAGCAGATCAGTGGTAGCCCTCTGCGGGCGAGCGACCAGTACGCCCTGGCTGCAGTGGTCTATCAATGGCTTTGCGGGCAGCCTCTTTTTCAGGGAACTGGCCTGCAGGTCTGCCTCCAGCACCTGTCGGCGCCTCCTCCACGCTTGCGCGACCGTGTTCGGTCGATCCCGCCAACCGTTGAGCGAGTCGTGTTGAAGGCGCTCTCCAAAGACCCGTATCAGCGCTACATACATGTCCAGGAATTTGCGTACGCCTTTAAGCAGGCAAGCCGTAACTAGGCTACTCCATTGAGTTTGGAGGAAGCAGGAGAAGATGTTCGACTTTGATCGGAGTAAACTATGAATCAACAAGTTATCTTAACACGTCAAGCAATCAGGACGCCGCGCGCTGCCGCAGTGGCAGGGATCATCTTCTCCGTGTTGTTCACGATCAGCATGGTGCTCATAAGGCTTGCCCTCCCCGAAGAATTGCATGGTACGGATATTGCTGCATGGCTCCAGGGGAACACGATGACGATTTCACTAGCGCTGACGTTAGTGCCCTTTGCCGGTATTGCTTTCCTGTGGTTCGTGGGCGTGGTGCGTTCTCGCCTGGGTTCCATGGAAGACCAGTTTTTTTCGACCGTGTTCTTTGGCAGCGGCTTGCTCTTTCTGGCGATGGTGTTTGTCTCTGCTGCCATAGCGGGCGGTATTCTTAGCAGCTATACTATCGAAGCGGATACGTTGATTAAGAGCGGCGTGGTAACCTTTGGGCGCGCGATCATGTACACAATCACCAACGTTTATGGCGTTCGTATGGCGGGCGCGTTCATGATTTCGTTGGCCACCATCTGGATTCGTACCCGCGTGATGCCGCGCGTGTTTGTGTTTCTCACCTATGCTCTGGCGTTGCTGCTGTTGGTGAGCAGCAACCTGACGCTCTGGTTGGTACTGGTCTTTCCTGCCTGGGTGTTTGTGATTAGCGTGTTCATCCTGATCATCAGTCTGCGTGGTGGGCGGGCTGAAGCCGAGGGTGTGGTTGGTGCTCAAGAAACATCTCAAACGGCATAGAGCCAAATCACAACGAAAGAGTTTAAAAGCATGATCGGAACCTGGGACATTATCCACCCAGGCTTAACCGACTTGAGTAGAACGCTTCACATGTGAAAACACATTCTTATAAAGCGCTAGTATTGAGCACTTTACCTCTACCGCAGAAGGTAAATGTAGTGTATCATTGTCGTAATCTATTCTATTTGCTCTCATGCACAGTATCTCAAATAAGGAGACGTTGACCATGAAAACCATGATGGTGCGCGGTTCACCTGTCATCCGCCCGTTGCTTGCTGCGGCTGCCATTGTGATTGTGGTGTTTGGCCTGAAGTATTCGAGCGACGTGCTGGCTCCTATTTTTCTGGCCGCAACCCTGGCGATCCTCTTTACCCCGGCATTATGGTGGCTCGAGAAGAAAGGATTGCCTCCCTGGCTGGCGCTGGTGGTGATGGTGCTTGCTCTTGGAGGTTTCATCATCCTTCTGATCTTCATCCTCACAACCTCACTAGAGCAACTTTCCCTCCATCTGCCAGTATATGCTGAGTTGCTGCATCAGCGCATCGCAGCTCTGGGAGGGGCTCTGGGGAATCTCGGCATTGATCTGGAAGCTACACTCAACTCTATGATCGTGGACACAACTGAGGTGGCTCATTCAGCCATAAATATTGCTCTGGGAGTCCTGAGTAACGGTGTCGCCATTATCTTCTTCCTGTTCCTGCTCTTTTTGATGCTGGTCGAATCCAGGTCGATCGCGACAAAGTTCCAGACCCGACTGCAAAAGGGGAACAATGTAGTTATCCAGCTTGGAAACTATACCAGGCAGATTCAAAAGCAGTATCGTATTCAGGCCATGAGCAATCTGTTGAGCGCTGCAGCACTCACCGTGGAGTTCTTGCTCTTCCGCATAGACGGTGCCTTTTTGTGGGGGTTTCTAGCATTCATCCTGGGCTTTATCCCCAATGTTGGCTTGATCATTGCCTGCTTGCCAGCGGTCGTCATCGCATTTATTCTCTATGGATGGGGAACAGCGTTGGTCATCCTGGTCATTGGTATCATCCTCAACGCAACTATGGATAATGCGGTCACACCGCGTATTTATGGAAAGGGCTTGAACTTGCCAGTGCTGCTGGTGTTTACCTCTTTTCTCTTCTGGAGCTGGGTGTTTGGCTTTGTGGGCGCACTGTTAGCCATCCCGGCTACACTGTTTGTCAAAGCGCTCCTGCAAGGGCGCCAGGAGACGCGCTTCCTGGTCGTGTTACTCAGCGGACAAGACAATGGTGAGGCAGGCATTGTCCCCGAAGATAGGTCGGCTGAAAGCAATGCAGGTATAGAGCAAGGTGATACACATGAAGACGTGCATACATCGTTGATTGTTGAACCAACTGATACTTCACCCAATGAAGATTGAGAGACCGAATACCAGACCTCGCTACTATCCATGGCGAGTTTGGTATTCAATGGCAACAACCAGCGTGCAGAGAATGATTTTTCGCAGCCAATAAAGCGGCATGGATTCTCGCAAGGATATAGTTTTTGCTGTCATCCTGGCTTAACTCGAAATGTTATAGAAGCGATTGGAACAGGAGCATTCTTCGTCATCTGCTTGAGGGAGTGCAAAACTGCAGTATGCTGGTAGAGCCAGAACCTATCTAGTACAAATGCGCTAGAGTAAGAGTGACCTGATGCTTTCAGCGGCGGGCAGAAATAGTACGTTTTGTGCATGCTTCTTTGCCCTGTGGATAGTATACTAATAGCAGAAGTAGAACGCGGTGACTGCTGTACCTTGTACAGAGCGCTTGCTCTCTATGAAGAATAGGACATCCACCTGCCAGGCAGGTGAACAGACGAGATGAAGGGAGAACGACTATGGTTCTGGGTCCACTAGAGTACCTGGTTGTCGGTTTTGAGGGCTATCGATTCACGGGCCAGATCCTGGCGGAACTACGTGCCGCGCAGGAGAAAGGCATCATTCGCGTGCTCGACCTGTTTGTGATTAAGAAAGATAAGCAGGGCAATGTTACGACGCAGGAATTGAGTGAACTGAGTGACGAGGAAGCTACGGAGCTTACTCCACTAGCTGGCAATTTAATGGGCCTGCTGGCAGACGAAGATATCCAACAGGTCGCAGCAGACATCCCGAACAATAGTGCAGCCGGCTTGCTGCTGTTCGAGCATACATGGGCCATCGGCTTGAGAGAAGCGATCAAGAATGCGGGCGCTGTGGCCATAACAGGCGGGTTTGTGTCACCTGATGCGCTACAAGAGCTGGAGAAGGACCTCGAGGCAGCACAGCAAAGTGCCTGATACGAACAACCAGCAGTATAAGCTGTTCAATTGTAAAAATGTTCTAGTATCGTAAGAGTGACCCTGTCGGTCACCATGCAAGGAGGAGAAGTATGTTCAGAAGAAGAAGACCACTCCTGAGGGCCGCTGCGGTAGGTGGAGTAGCCTATGCAGCGGGCCATCACGTGGCTACGAAGTCTGCAGAGCAGCAAAATACGGATGCCCAGCAGAACGCACAGATTGCCGATATGCAACAGCAACAAGCAATGCAGCAGCAAGCGCCGCCACCAACGTATCAACAACCTGCGCCACCGCCACCGGTCTATCAACAGCCTGCTCCACAAGCGGCACCCACCGGTTTAACTGATGCGAGTATAGCGCAGTTGAAGCAGCTAGGGGCATTACATGAATCCGGAGTCCTAACCGACGCCGAATTTGAGGCCGCGAAGCAGAAGATCCTTGGAATCTGATTACGCTCTGTTGTTTCGACAGCCACGTGCAAGAATAAAGATCTCATCACCATTGATCTCGATGATCCATTGCAATATAGCGAGATGGATGAGGAGGAGCATCTGGGCAATCTGGAGCATCGGGACGAGTTAGGCAGCGAGAGTGAGATGAGAGTCATCGCTATCGCAAGCGGCAAAAGCTGGTAGCATTCAGCGATGATTAATTGGATTGAAAATGTACAGGGTAGCCGCGTCTTTTTTGTCGATGGAAAAGACTTTGGCTTGCTGGAACACCTGGCCTTTCAAGTCATGCAGGAAACACAAGTACGCTATAGGAAGTGAGAGATATGGGTCCTGTCTTGCTTAAAATGCTGCCGTTTGTCCTCGGTGCCATTGCTCCTACGATGATCGGCCTGGTGGTCATCTTTCTGACTGGCACGAGAGGAGTAGTCCAATCGTGCGCGTTCATCCTTGGCAAATACCTATTTTACGTGTTTTGGGGCCTGGTATCTCTTTATCTAGTAGATCAGATTTCATCTCCTGGACTGAAAGTGTCCAGGAGCGTTTCGGAAGGGTTTTTTCTGATCGCCGGTTTGTTGTTACTTATCCTGGCAGTACGCACTTTCTTCGTGGAGGATGATCCAGATGCCCCTCCGCCGAAGTTTATGACTGTAGTAGCCAAGCTAGGGCCATTCAAGTTGTTTGGGTTGGGCATTGGAATATCAATCATCCAACCTCGCTTTATGATATTCGTGCTCTTAGGCGCATCAATTATTGCCGAAGCCAGATTATCGACTACCGAAAACTTCATCTCTCTCTTGGTACTTGCCCTGCTTATGGTATGGCCGATGCTCATCCCTTTGGTCGTGTTTCTTGTCATGGGTGAGCATGGTGTTGACGCAATGAAATCAATGAGGGCATGGTTGGTACACAATCAACGCATGATCAATGTTGTCGTAATGGGTGTTTTTGGCGTTATTCTGCTGTTCTTGGGACTGACTGGTAATTATTGATACTTCTTTGCATACAGAAACACCATCGACTGTCTACGACCATCCATTGGCTGATTTGAATTCATCGCTGTCAAGCGTTTTATTCTTTCCAATTCAGAGTGCTGAAATTTGCACGACACACCCTTTTCCATTTCGGCTGTCAAGAGAGCAACATACATCCTTAAAACACACTGTTTTTTCCCGCCATTGTATCCACCCTCCCCCGTCCGAAAGCATCAACGCGTCCCCAGCGTCCCGGGATGTCGAGCAATTCGATTTGACCCAACTGCGAGGGTATGGCAGGATCAACAAGCAGGTTGTTCCCAATTGGCTCCAGGCCGAGAATCGCGCGGAGCAGCAAAAGCGGCGTACCGCTAGCCCAGGCCTGCGGGCTGCATGCGGTTGGATATTCCACCGGAAACTCTGTCAGTTCACGAGTGTAACCAGCGAACGCCTCAGGCAGGCGACCCTTGAAGTAGGTGGCAGCCTCAAGCATGTGCAGCGCAACTTGTGCTGCCTCCTCACGATAGCCGTAGCGCCTGAGTCCCATCGCGATAAACGAGTTGTCGTGGGGCCAGACCGTCCCGACATGATAGCCAATCGGGTTGTAGCCACCCTCTCCTTCCGCCATGGTGCGTACTCCCCAACCGGAATACAACTTTGGACCCATCAAGTGGCGTACAATAGCCTCAGCTTTGTCATCATCGACGATGCCACTCCAGAGCAAGTGCCCAATGTTGGAGGTCAGCGAATCAACCTTGCGTCCATCGCCGTCGATGGCCAGTGCGAAAAACTCCCGATCCTCGAGCCAGAAGTCCTGGTTGAACCTCCGCTTGAGTTCAGCTGCCTGCTTCTGTAAGCGCTCGGCAAGCTCAGGATCATTCCAGACCGTCCGAGCAAGACGTGCACAGCGCATCTTGGCATCATAGACATAGCCCTGGATCTCACAGGTTGCACGCGGCAGGCGCGAGAGCGTGCCATCGGCGAACAGGATGGAGTTCCAGGAGTCCTTCCAGCACTGGTTCTCCAGTCCCGTCTCCTTGTTGCGGCGGCTGTACTCGACATAGCCATCACCATTGCGGTCACCGTAGGTATCGATCCACCTGAGGGCAGCTCTTGCTTCCAGCTCCAATTGCTGTATCAACGCCGCGTTGCCGGTCCAGCGCTCGAACTCGTCGAGCAAGATGAGGAAGAATGGAGTGACGTCGGCCGCTCCATAGTACGGTGAGTGCGGGCGTTCCTCGAACGCGGTCATCTCGCCAAAACGTGCCTCGTGCATGATCTTGCCGGGCTCCTCGTCGCGGAACTCGTCGATGCGTGTCCCTTGCCGTTGCGCCAGTGCAGTGAGCGAAGCTTTGGCGAACTCAGATGCAAAAGGAAGCGCCTGGTAGCTCACCATCATGCTGTCCCTGCCGAAGATGGTCATGAACCACGGTAAGCCAGCGGCAGGAAGCGCCTGTCCTGCAAGCGTCAAAGGATAAAAACGAAGCGCTGCCAGGTCAACCAGACTTCGACTATAGGTTAGCTGGAGCGAGGGCCACTCACACGACAGTCGTGGTAACGCTTCGCTCAACTTCTCCAGACTGCGCTTCATCTGGGACCTCGTTCGTTGACCTCCGCGCACGTATTTCGCTTCCTCGATATGTTCGCCGATCCCGCCTAACCCGATGGCAACATCCAGACGAGTTGTCCACTCACTGTGAGGCTCGATATGCACCGTGAAGCTCAAACTATGCTCGTCGATGTCAGCCTCGATACTGGAGGTAATGAGCGTCTCACGGACGAACCGTTCACGACGATAGCCCAGGAGCAGGCGATTGCTTTCGATCCGATGATACAATTCTCCTTTCTTGGTCAGATGATCCTTGACTTCAAACAGATCAGCGAAGTCAGCCGCTGCCTCAATGCGCACGTTGAAATCGACCGGCTTGTCTTTGTGATTGAGGATGGTCAATTCCTCGGAAAAGCCGTTCCCGATGGTTCGTTTGCGAATGATCGACTGGTCGGCATCTACATAGATGGTGCCGGTCCCCGGTACAAGGAAGAACTGCACAGAGAAGTAATCAAGATCATCCATTGACAGGACATTGGGGCGCTGCCCATCCACTGTCAGAATCCAGCGTGAAAGAAAACGCGTATCCCAGGCAAATAGCCCCAGTGCTTCAGTCGGTGAAGCATCGATGTCACCGTGTAAGTCACTAACCACGAAGTTGTTTCCTTCGAGAACACTCATCGTTGTTTTCTCACCCATCTTCTTCTCCTTTATGCTATGCCTGTTTTTCGCCGGACAGACTCTCATCTGGAAAGAGTCGCTGGAACATCTGCGCCAGGCTGATATTGCCTGTAATCTGCATTTTTCCTTGCAGGAACAGTGTCGTGGGATTCTGCTTGCCCACCACCATGCGCTCGAAGTCTTCCCGGCTGCATGTAAACATGCAATCTGCTTCAGCAGTATCCCTGTTTACGATCAGCGATCCATTGTTCACGGCGACGAGCCAGCTTCCTGCATCTTCGATGCTACAACGGATAGTTCCAGAGACGCTATGCAGCAGCGGTTCGTAATCGCGTGTGGCGAGCCGCTCAAAGAAAGCTTGGGTCGTATCACTCATAGGTCCTCCTCAAATAGTGCATGTATTCAAGCAGTCAGCAGCGCACTACCTCTGTGCCGCGCAAGGCGTGGGCAACAATACACTGCTATTCCATCAGCTCTCCTGCGTTATATATGCACGTCCTATGTCTGAAAAAGCCAGCATGTTCAAGCCTTTCCCCCTACTTCTCCAGTTTCTCTGGCTGTCCCAGATTTCACCTGATCGGAAGGAATCAGAATTGCTGCGATCAGGCCAATGCATGCAAAGACGATCATCGTGATGAAGGCCAGGGTGTAGGTCTTGTCCGGCGTGACGAGTGTCGTGACCAACACCGAGCCGGCAATGGCTATCCCAAGCGAGGATCCCAGATTCGAAACGCTGCGCGATAAGCCGGAGATCTCCCCCTGGTCTTTGTCGGGAAAGCTGGACTGCACGACGTTGACCGAGGAGGTCAGCATCGTTCCCACTCCCAGACCTATCAACAGAAGGCCCGGAATGGAGGCGAGGCTGCTTGAGGTGAGACGCCCTAAGAGCAGCAGCAAGATCATGCCGACGATGGTTAAGACAAAGCCTACCCAGATGAGCCTTTTTTGCGTGCGTTTTTGCGCGAGCGTGCCCGCAAGGCCCCCTGCGATCAGGATGCCGATGGTGGTGGGGGTGAGCGCCAGGCCGGTTTGAATGGCGTTGTATCCGCGCACCTCTTGCAGGTAAACCGAGATCACGAAGAAGCTGCCCTGCAAGATGAACCATTGGATGAGTTGTGTCACTAACCCCAGGTTAGAGGTACGATTGCGGAACATGCGCGTGTGTAAGAGCGGCTCTTTGCCGGCCCGTTCTCGGGATCGGATCCAGACGAAGAACCCCACTAACAAGAGGGCGCCGATGCCGACGAAGAGCCAGACCGGTGAGATGCCCCCGGCAGGGATGACCACAGTAGTGCCGATGGTAAAATTCTGGTTAGCCGTAAACCAGCCATACGTTCCCGATAGCAGGATGCCAAGCACCACAAAGACGAGTCCGGCGGCCGAAAGGATCGTTCCGACGATATCGAATTTCGGTTTGGCACCCTGTACCCCCGGATCATCGATGCGACGGCTGAGCACCATGATCAAGAGCACAATCAGGACTTGCAAGATGAAAGACGCGCGCCAACTGATCGTAGTGGTAATGATGCCGCCGATCAGCGGTCCCGCTGCAGCCCCGATTCCGCCTGCTGCGCTGATGACGCCAAACGCTCTGGCACGTGTGGGCAGGTCGAGAAAGGAGACCGTGCACAGAATATAGACGGGTGGGATCAGCAGAGCAGTGCCAACGCCTTCCAGCAAAGAATAGCCAAACGCCAAGACGCCTATACTCGGGGCGAACGTCGCGATCAACGCTCCCAGGCCGTATATGGTGAGGCCGAGCATTAAACAGAATTTACGGCCCCAGATATCCGACAGCTTACTGCCGGGGATCATCAATGCGGCCATGGTGAGGGTGAAAAAGGTGATCGTGACTTGAATAGCGTGCACATCTGTTCCCAGATCGGTGGCGATGCTGCTGATGGACACATTCATAGTAGTGGCGGCGTAAGAACACACGAATTGGGCAAGCGCGAGCGGTAAAACAATCGGCCAGAAGCTGGTTGCGGCCTTCGTGACACTATTTTGCATGTATGCTATCTCCTGACTTCACAATGGAAGTTGCTATACGTTTGCACTGTAAAAAACTACAGTGATGTTCGCATTGAAAGCGATACTTTTTAAATAGACGCTACAATTCAGTGTAACGAATACGTATTATAACAAAAACCTTGGAACTTTTCACTTAAGTAACTATTAAATTCAGGTAAAGTTAGGAATTGCCGTAAGGGTATCATGCTTTCTCCTGCGAAAGAAACATGGTGGGAGTATCCTTCACTTTTGCAGCCTATAGAGATATAGAATGGACTGCTCTTGACTCTCGCCTATTGACGACTTCGTGTTCAGCGGTATTTGCTGCGGGTTGTGCCTGGACTGCTCCATTACGCACATGCTCTGCTCTCCTACAATATAACAGGCTATGCATCAGGCATACTCTTGAGAGGCACTGATGCCATAACCGATGTAGATTCGGAATGATGTCGCTGTCGGCGTTGTTCCCGGGGTGACCTTTGGCGTCGGTGTAGGTACTGGTGTCGTTCCTTGAGTTGGCGTCGGTGCAGGCGTAATGCCAGGGGTTGGAGATGTGCCGGGTTGAGAACTGTTCCGCTGACCTAAGTTATAAAAGAGGCTACCAGTACCGACTAATACAAGTAATGCCACAACCACTACAGCTATGATTAAGAAGGGGCTTACACCCCTCCTGGGCTGTGAGGGTGGAGGTTGAGATGAATCGCCAACTTGACCAGGTGTCATTTGTACCTGTTGCCCGTAGCTAGACGGGTAATAAGGTGATGAAGCTGGGGGTGGAGCATAGCCTTGATCTTGTGGTTGATAAGGAACTTGTGCCTGGGGAGATGCGGAAAATCCAGGCTGCTGTATTATCGGTTCAATATATTGTGCTCCACAACGAGGACAAAAGGCTTGATCTGGAGTTAATGAAGCTCCACAATTGTGGCAGATACGATACTGTAGGGTCATGATAATTTCTCCTCTCATGCTTTATCCCACTCATGCTAAATAAGAAGTAAGTTGTCAAACACAGGAACAGTGATAACGATATAGGATGCTCTGACACGCTTCGCTAATGTTCTTTCGTTCCTGGCGTTTGTACCTAAACTCACTCCTCCCTGGCTTACTGGAATGCCTCCCATGGCCACAAAACACATCAACAGATTTGTCATTCAGCGATTTGTTCACAAGAAAGCCCAACTAGCTCTACTTCATGATATTCAAACCACAGAGGTTCCTGTAGTTGGGTTCCATCGAGAGCGACCAGGTAGAAACAAAATGTCGGTTCGCAAGGAGTAGCAATCATCTGGATAGCAAGGATGGTCCCTTTGCGGCCTCTGAAAGGGCTATCATTTGCCACATAAACCCGACTCCCTATTGGGAATACGTCCTCGTCCAAGATATGTAGACCCCCGCTCATTTTACAAGGCAGGTAGTTGAGCAAGAACCATTTCAGGCAATTGCCCAACTACCTGCCTCTCAAACGTGTCGTACGAATTTTTTGCGCATTCTGCAACACTCAGCAATACATGGTGACGAACGTTAAACCTTTCAGTTTTCGGAATGGTGGCAAGCGATATGCGCTACTTTACTCTTCTCCGAAGTCAGCTCGCAGCTTGTCTTCTTGCTCTTTGGACAGGTTGGTCTGGATGATCTCGAACTGCTGTCCCTTGACTGCATCAGCTACCTTGTCTGTCACAGTCCCACTCGACAACAGGAACAAGGCCGAGGTGCCTGGTGTGATCTTGGCACGCACCTGGTCGATGAAGTTCTGGTCGATGCCATAGTTCGCAAAGTGCCCCATCAAGGCTCCCATCGCGGCACCCACCGCTAGACCAAAGAATGGGATGAAAAACAGCAAGCCGAACAGAAATCCCCAGAATGCACCACCCAACGCGCCGGCCCCAGTCGCGACACCCTTGGAAAGCTGATTGGTCTTGGGTTTACTGGCGCCAGCAGGCCAGCTGACAACAGCTCCGTCTTGAATCTGGATCAACTGCTGCTTTTGCAAACCCTCCAGCGTGGAGAGCATGGTATCGGCCCCTTCGGCCGTGGGAAACTCGAAAACGACTAATGTCGCCATAGGTAGATACTCCTTTCGCGTTATACAATCATAGGTAGGTTAGATCTGATCTAAAAGGTATTGCCTTTGGAAAATGGAGCGAGTAGACTACTCCAGATTCGAACTCGAAAAGGCGGGAAGATAGGTTCCTCCTTTCAGAGAGAAGCTTGAAATACTCTCAATATTCGATCCCGTCAATTGACTCTCCGTACTCTTTTGCATGCTGTCTTGCCTTTCAGATCACCTCATATGAATGACTATAGCCGAAAATACACGAGAAAGCTATTCCCCTGTAGGGATAGAATGGGGTAGTTTGGGAATAGGTGAACTCGTCCTGGAAGCATTGTCTCTTGCCATTGAAATCTAGATTGGGAGCCGTAATTTCCTCTCGATGCAAAAAGAGCATTGAAATAGTGTATTCTAAAGATGTCAAGAACATCTTACCTTCTTTTTTTGAGTAAGTGTATAAAAGAACCAGAGGAGAAATCGTCATGACTCAACGATATCGTATTTGCCAAAGCAGCACAACAGTATTATTACTCACAAATTGCAAGGCCCGAAATATTTCGGTTCCTCGTGTCCTGTATAATCCCACTCTAGGTGACAAATATGCGCATTTCGCATGGGTACTTCCCGCACCAAGGCTCGTGAAAAGGACGTGAGAACGATGATTCTCGCAAGCGTGTTAAGTACTGGATCAAGCGCAATTAGTCTGGTTGAGCAGGTACAATTACTCATCCTTTTACTCATCGTAACCTTGATCGTGGCGCTGCTAGCACGCCTCATGCGCGTACCCTATACATTGCTGCTGGTCATCGTTGGTTTCACTGTAGGCATCGTCGTTGGGCTGATGCCGTTTCTTCCACATGAACATCTCGATCCCAATCTGGTCTTATACATTTTCATTCCCGCCCTGCTCTTCGAAGGGGCCTGGAATGCCGAGCTTGATCGGCTGGAGGCCGAATGGCTGCCCATCATCCTGCTTGCGATCCCAGGTATGGTGCTCTCCCTGCTTGTCGTCGCAGTTGCGTTGCATGTTGGCATTGGCCTGGAGTGGTTACTGGCCTTGTTAGTAGGAGCCATCGTCGCACCTACCGACCCGATTGCCGTCATCGCCTTGTTCCAGCAGCTTGGCGTGCCCGATCGCTTACGAATCCTGGTCGAAGGGGAAAGTATCTTCAACGACGGTACAGGTGGTGCAGCCTACGAACTGGTGCTAGCGGTGCTTTTGCCAACCCTTGGATTGGCTGAAGTTTCCGGCAATCCCTCGTTTCAGAACACCCCGGCCATTGGGATTATCGTTGAGGTGCTCTGGCTCATCTTTGGAGGGTTGCTTCTCGGCCTCGGTATAGGCTGGCTGGTCTCTCATCTCTTGCGCCGCATCGATGATCGCCTGGTCGTGATTACCATCACCATTGCGGTAGCATATGGCATGTACCTGCTCGGCACGGCATTATCTACATCGGGCTTACTGGCTGTAGTAGGAGCAGGCCTTGTCATGGGCAGTTTCGGACGCAAGCATGCCATGTCTCCTCGCACGATCGAAGCCGCCGACGATGTCTGGGAGTTCATCGACTATCTGGCAAACTCCCTACTCTTCCTCCTGTTGGGCTTCGAACTGGCCTTGACTAACCTGGTGCAATCGTTTCCGGGTATCTTCTTTGGCGTTCTTGGAGCACTCATCGGTCGCGTGCTGATGATCTATGTCTTCATCCCGTTGCACGATGTGCTGGCTCGCTGGTGGGCACACCGAACCCTCAAGCGAAGCTCTAGACTTTCACGTCCCCGTCCCATTCCCCCAGCATGGCGGCCAGTCATGGTGCTGTCAGGGTTGCGTGGAGCGCTCTCGCTCGCCCTGGTGCTGAGCCTGCCCGAAGCGCTCGCGCAACGCAACCTGCTTACAGATATTGTCTACGGTGTGATCCTGGTAACGCTGCTTGGCCAGGGTGTGACCCTGCGCTTTCTGTTACCTCGTTGGAAAGACAAGTTAGTACGCGCAGAAGTTGAGCAGGTACTACCTACGCAGGTTTAAATGAGGCGAAATGCCTGTCCTACATATACAAAAACGCTAGCTTATCATTATTCATGTTCTGGCATATGGAAGGAATGAATAGTCCTTAGACGAACTATGTTGCGATCTTCCGTAAGTATTGAGCGAGTGATACTGGTATGTTTGCATAAGCCAAGCGCTTAAGACAAGAAGATCATTTGATCTCGCTCAATACTACCAAATACCCCTATCCAACCATGTTTCATTGTTCATCGGTGCAAAAGTATGAGCTGTCTGCACATAGGTTTCTTCATCAGCCTCTATCATCAGCTTGTGAATGACCACGATATCGGCATCGGGTACAGCATCCTTCGGTTGCAAGCACAGGTTCACCTTGTGTATCCCATGTTCGATCACCTTTACCAGACCGTGCGCTCGTGGCACGCGGTATATGCATCCTGCATCACGAGGGCTCTTGATATCAAGGTAGCCGTTCCGGGTTAGTTGTTCGCATTGATCACTGGTTAGTACTGAGCGCAACAATTCATTGGCCCGTTGATTCGCCTCTAACTTTTTGAGGTTGCTATCACGGGTAAGTTGCCAGAACAAGACGAAGCAAAGAATCACAGCGATCTCTAGCAACATATAGAAGAGCATCTCCATGCTCACCCACTTTTGCTGACACGAGCGAAAGTATGCAGATCACCTATGATCCCATAATTCTCGATTGGCGAGTAGGATTCAATCAGAGAGAAAGACAGTACCCTGCTTGCTATTCCTAAATCCTTTCAAAGTCGAATACGCTATCGCTACCTATCGTGCTGTTAAGGCAGTACGCAAAAATGGTTTGGCTCTTTGGAAACGGGCCTTGACTGTTGAAACTGGCATCTTGAGGACTTGTCCAATCTCAGCGTAGTTCATTTGCTCTCTATAGTAGAGTAAGACGACCGAGTGATACGTTCGAGGTAATGTCTGGATGGCACGCCATATGGCTCGCTGCAGGTCACGTTGCTCTACCAGTTCTTCAGGCATGAGACTCGTATCAAGGATGGTATTCAGGAATCCCCCTTCATCCTCCTCATTTCCAGTTTCTACCTCGGAGAAAGTGAGAAGTCGCCTGCGACGGAGGACGTCCAGGCTACGGTTATGCGCCACCGTGAAAAGCCATGGTTTCAAATGCACATGTGGGTAGAGTTTGGGTAAAGACAGGTAAAGTTGTAGCCATACCTGTTGCAGGACATCATGTGCTTCTTGATACTCACCCACATACCGGTAGATAAGACGAAAGAGCAATCGCTCATACCGTCTGACCAGCACTTCAAAGGCATCCTGATTACCAACAAGCGATTGATGTGCCAGTTCATTGTCTGAAATCTCCAGGTCCTGCAATTTCCTACATTTCTGTGTCTCCATGTACACAATCCCTTGCTTAGACATGACACTGAGAACTCCGTTTGGCCGCTACAATCTCGACAATGAGGGAGAGCAATACACCGGTGATAATGAGAAACCATCTGGCCTTCACCATCGTTGCTCTCACAGCGAGTGATGTATTCTACTTTACTCGCCAAAGTCCGCGCGAAGTTTGTCTTCTTACTCCTTACTATGACTATAACTGAAAGTACATGAGAAGGGCATTCCCCATTGGGGATAGAATGGGGTAGTTTGTGAACATCTGACCATGGAATGCAGGTGGCGATTTCATATGAGTTTGCACCTCATAGGGATACAGAAGGATACAGATTTTGGTACAGAGCATTTGCGACCATCTTAGCCAGTTGCATCAACTGATGCGGCGCTGTCCTGCCCGAGGATAAGGATGATGTCAACGCCCTCTGGCGAAGCAATAGCTGGCGTCGAGGCCAACACCCCGAAGATTTGTCCTAGAATGCGACTGGTGTTTGCCGTCCGTGTGTTAAGGTTTTCAATCTGAGTAGCTAGATAGGGGTGGTCGGCTTGTTGAACCTTCGAGACATTGAATCCATCCTTTTAGCAGTGTTTTCAGCTTATCGCCAGCTGCTTGATCTTGACTACCATTCTCAATGAGCACATGTGCCCTTTCCATCTGAACTGTCAGGTAGTCAACTAACGAGATTGATTGGAGTCTCATTGGCTTC
>Ga0207684_10001509_pt1 | contig 24943 bp, 16 predicted proteins | sample KBSK5501metaG_FD_184342 | JGI IMG/M metagenome (GOLD analysis project Ga0207684, IMG submission 184342) | Corn, switchgrass and miscanthus rhizosphere microbial communities from Kellogg Biological Station, Michigan, USA - KBS K5-50-1 metaG... | ecosystem: Host-associated > Plants > Roots >...
GCTCGCAGACGACCGCGGGCGCCGAAGAAGGCGCCGCGCGCGCACCCGGCGACGACACGCGCCGGAGGATATCGGATACTTGTCGCGAGTGTGGTCCCCCCTTCAGCGCGCCTGGCGCCAGCGCGCGCTCGTGCTCGCGCTCGCGCGACGCGAGCTCCTGGCTCGGTATCGCGGCGGCGTTCTCGGTTTCCTCTGGTCTCTTTTGAACCCGCTGCTGCTCCTCCTCGTCTATGCCACCGTGTTCCGTCTCGTTTTCACGCCGCGCTCCGACGTGCGTCCTTACGCGCTCTTCCTTTTCGCCGGAGTCCTCTGCTGGGGCTTCGTCTCCTCGGCGCTCCTGGATGCCGCCGAGACGTTCCGGGCGAACGGCCCGCTCCTGCGCAAGACGACGGTCGCGCCCGAGGTCTTCCCTGCGGTCTCGACCGGCGCGCGGTTCGCGCATCTGGTCCTGGCGCTTCCGGTCTTAGCGGGCGCGATCGCGATTGCGGCAATGACCGGGAGCGTCCGGCCGGACGCGGCCGTGCTTCAGTTTCCCCTGGTCCTCGTCCTTCTCGCCGCGATGGTTCTGGGCCTCGCGCTCGTCGTGTCGTCGCTGTCGGTCCACTTCGGGGACGTGCGCGACCTGCTCGCCAACCTGCTCACGCTCACCTTCTTCCTGACGCCGATCCTCTATCCGATCGAGGCGACCCCCGGGCGGCTGCGGCTCCTGCTCTGGCTGAATCCGTTCGCCCCGTTCTTCGTCGCGGTCCACGAGAGCACGTTTTTTTTCCGGCCAGTTCCGGCGAGCGCCTGGGCGGGGATGATCGTGTGGACGGCCCTCGCGCTCGCCGCGGGCTCAGCCGTCTTCGAGCGGCTGCGCGACTCGATCGCGGAGGAAGCGTGACCCTGCCGCTGCCGGCGATCGACGTCCGGTCGGTCACGAAGCTCTACCGGCGGTGGGGAAGAAAGCGCTCGATCGGAACCTTCAAGTCCGCGCTCCTCTCGGGCCGCCCGGGCCGGGCCCTGGCGCCGGATGAAGCGATCCCGGCTCTGACCGACGTCTCGTTCGCGATCGCGCCGGGGGAAACGGTGGGCGTCGTCGGACCGAACGGCTCGGGCAAGTCCACGCTGCTGAAGCTCCTGGCGCGGATTCTCCGGCCGACGGCAGGCTCCGTCTCCGTGCGCGGCCGGCTCGCCGCCTTACTCGAGCTCGGCGCCGGGTTTCATCCGGAGATCTCCGGCCGCGAGAACATCGAGATCAACGGACTCCTGCTCGGTCTCTCCCGGAAGGAAATCGCGCGTCGCTTCGACGAGATCGTCCGGTTCGCCGAGCTCGAGGAGTTCTTGGACGCGCCAGTCAAGACGTACTCTTCCGGTATGGCCGTTCGGCTCGGGTTCTCGATTGCCGCCCACTGCGATCCGGACGTGCTGCTCGTCGACGAAGTCTTGGCCGTCGGCGACGAGGCGTTTTCCCGACGGTCCCTCGAGAAGTTCGCGGAGTTCGAGCGTGCCGGCAAGACGCTCCTCTTCGTCTCACACGATCTGGGTTTGATCGCGGAGCGCTGTCACCGCGCGATCTGGCTCGACCGCGGACGGGTCGCCGCCGACGGCCCGGCGGGAGAGACCGTCACCCTCTACCGGGAGAGCGTCGCGGAGCGGGAGGCCGAGCGGCGCGCGCAACCGGCCCCGGCCGCGCCGGCGGGACAGGCGACCCGGGTCGGATCCGGCGCGGCCACCTTGGAGGCGGTGCAGCTCCTCGATTCGGCGGGCCGACCGGCGGCCCGGCTCCTCTCGGGAGAACCGGCGCGGCTCGTGATGGAGGTGGGCGCGCCGGGGCGCCTCACCGACTTCGTGTTCGGATTCGCGATCTCGACGGTCGCAGGCGCCACGGTCTTCGGCTCGAACACGACGATCGACGGATTCGTGCCGGAAGAGCTTTCCGAAGCGGGAACGGTCATCCTGGACATCCCGTCGCTCGATCTCGCGCCCGGCGTCTATTCGGTGGACGCCGCGATTCACGCGCGGGACGGATCTCCTTACGACTACCGGCGCGACGTCCTGCGCTTCGAGGTGTCGGCGGAGCGTGCGGCCGCCGGGGTGTGGAGCCCCGACCGCCGCTGGAGCTTCTCGGAGGGCATCCGATGGAAGAGCTGACCGGCAAAGAAACCGATCCTCCGCGGCGTCAGCCGCGCTTCTTCGACCTCGTCGTCAACCGCTTTCAGGCCATCGGCCTTTCTCTCATCGCCGGGTTTTTCGTCTGTGCCGTGATCGTCGCGCTCTTCGGCCTGCTCGCCCGCGACGTCTTCCTGACGGCGCGCGCCGGGCCCCTCGACCGCGAGGTCACGCTCTTCGTCCGGGGACTCCAGACGCCGGGGCGCGACCACTTCGCCCTCATCGTGACCTTCTTCGGGAGCCACCTCTTCATCCTGCCGGCGACGCTCGTCGTGGCGGCGATCCTGCGCTGGAAGCAGCACCCGGTTTCGGCGCTCCTGTTCGTCGGATCGGTCGGGGGCGGCTTCATTCTCAACGCACTCTTGAAGATCACTTTTCATCGCGCGCGGCCCAATCTCTGGCCCGCGCTCGTCACCGAGCGCAGCTTCAGCTTCCCGAGCGGGCACGTCGCGATGTCGACAGTCTTCTACGGCGGGCTCGCCGCCGTCGTGTTCCACCTGACGGACCGCACCGGGCCGAGGATCGCAGCGCTCGCCTTCGCGGTCCTCGCGATCGGGTTGATCGCCTGGTCGCGCGTTTTCCTCGGAGCTCACTGGGTGACGGACGTGACGGCGGGCTTTCTGGTCGGGCTCTTCTGGGTCGTCGTCTCCGCGGTCGCGACCGAGGTCGTGTACCGCCGGGTGCCCGCGGCCCGACCGGTCCCGCGGCAGCGGCAGCCGAAAGGTTGAGCCTGCCGCATCGCCGTTTCGTCCTCGCCGCCGGGTTCGCGGCGGCCACCGCAGTGCGCGTGGGGTTCGTCGTCGTGTCGCCGGAGAACTGGGACACGGAAGCCTACGCGGAGGTGGTCCATGTCCTCGACTCCGGTGGCACGCTCTACCGCGACACGCCTCGTTATAACTACTCGCCGGCCTGGGCCTGGATATTGCGCGCTCTCTCCAAAGCGTCTGCTCCGCTCGGAATTCCGCTCCACCGCTCGGTCCGAGCGTTTCTGCTCCTCTCCGACGCCGCAACCGCATGGTTTCTTTATCGGATCGCCCGCGACGTCTTCGCGCGGCCGCCGGATCGGGCGGCGGGAGCGGCGCTCCTCTTCTTCGGGAATCCCGTCTCGGTCTTCGTCACCGGCTTCCACGCTCAATTCGACGGCCTCGCGATCCTGTTCCTGCTCGCGGCCCTCTGGTTCGAGGGGCGTCGGCCGCCCCGTCCCGCCTCCGCGGTCGGCGCGCTCGCCGCATCGCTTCTCGCCAAGCACGTGACCGCGTTCCATCCGCTCGTCTTCGTGCGGCGCAGCAACAGTAGAGGCCTGCCGCGCCCTGCGGTCGCGGTTTCCTACGCGGTCTTCCTGGCGTCCTTCCTCACGTACTGGAGGCAGCCGGCCGCGGTCCGCCAGCGCGTCTTCGGCTACGGGAGCATGGCCGAGGACTACGGCATCGCGATGTTGAAAAGCGTCCCGGGCGTTCCCGCGTGGACTCCGACCGCGCTCTTTTTCGCCGCCGCGCTCGTCGCGTCGTTCCTGCTCCGGCGGCTCGAGCCGGCGCGCGCCTGTCTGCTTCTCTTTCTCGTCCTGCTCGTCTTCCTGCCGGGGATCGCCGAGTACTACTTCGTCTGGCCGATCGCGCTCGGGTCGCTCTTCGGGGGGGCGGGCTATGCTGTCTTCACGCTTGTCGTTTCCGCGTTCTTCCTGGGATCTCCGGACGGGCTCGGACTCGCTTTGACGCACCTGCCCGGCTGGCACGGACTCTGGTTCGGCGTGGTGCTCTGGCTGCTGTGGGAGCTGCGGAGAGTCCAGCGTCCAGAAATCAAAGTCGAGAGTCGCCCGTGACCGAAGTCGAAAGTTCCAGATTCGAGCCTCGAGGGCGGGCGCGGGTCCGGCCGGAGGTGCTCCTCCTGGCGGCGGCGGTCGCCGGGTCGTTCCTGGTCTACGCGCCGTTTCTGACGCGCATGACGGAGGTCTACCGCTTCTGGGACGCCCCGAACTACCTGACCGTGGCGCGCACGCTCTACGACGTCCGGCCGGACAACCCGCTTCTGGCCTACGTCCACACGCCGACCTATTTTCTGCGGCATTTTCCGGTCTATCCGCTGCTCGTCCGCGGCTTCTCGTTCTTCGGATACCAGCGGGCGCTGCTTCTCGTGTCCGTGCTCGCGACCTGTGCGGCGACCCTTCTCTTCTACCGTCTCTGCCGGGACGTCTGGAAGCTCTCCTCGCCCGGGTTTCTGACGCTCGTCTTCCTCTTTTTGCCCCCCCGATGGCTGCTCTACCGATCGACCGGCTCGACGGAGGCCGTTTACATCGCGCTCACGCTCGCGTCGGTCTTCCTTCTCGAGAGGTCCCGGGTCGCCGGCGCCTCGGTCGCCGGAGCCCTGGCGACGCTGACGCGAATCTCCGGGCTGATGATCGCGCCCGCGTTTGCCGTCGTGCTCGCGGGCCGCCGCCGGCTGCGCGAAATCCTGTGGCTCGCGCTCATTCCCGCGGCCCTGGCCGGTTACTTCCTCTTCTGCGCGTCGAAGACCGGGAACTTCCTGGAGTACTTCTCCCAGCACGGCGACAAGATGTCGGTGTTCCTGCCATTCGGCTTCCTTCCACAGCTCTTCCGCAAAGGGCTATACCACCAGGCGGAGTTCCACATCCTGCTCGCTCTCGTCTACGCGGTCGGGATCTCGCGGCTGCGCCCGTTTCCCACGATCTTCTGGTACTGCGCGTTCGAGCTCGGCCTCCACCTCTTCATCTCGACGGAGGACTGGAGCCGCTACTTCCTCGCGATGGCGCCCTTCGCGCTGGTCGTCGGGTTCCGGGACGTCATCGACACGCGGGCGTTCCGCTGGATCTTCGCGCCTTACGTCGCCCTCGCGCTCGTCTATGCGTGGGGCGTGATTCCGGTCAACGGCTGCCGTCCCGATATCTATCTGCGCCTTCTGGCGCACCTCGGCCTTCTGCCCGAACTCTCACTCTGATGGGACGCCGAAGAGGCGAGCGTACCGGGCCGAACGGTCAGCGTCCTCGCGTCACCACCTTGCCCCGGGGCGCTCCGACGCTGTTCCTTCTCGGCTTCGCCTTGGCTCTCGCGATCCGCCTTCTGGTGCTCTGGCAGTTTCCGGGAAACTACGACACTCGCTCCTGGGAGGAGGTTGTCGGAATCTTCAAGCACGGGGGGGAGCTGTATCGCGACACGAGCCGTTACAATTCCTCGCCCGCCTGGTCTCTTTTGCTCCAGGTCGCGGCGGCCCTGGCACAGGCGATCGGAAGCGATCTCCGTTTCTCGGTCGGGCTCGTCCTGAACCTCTTCGACGGTCTGACGGCGGCAACCCTCTACCGGATTGCCGCTTCGCGTTGGGGCCCCTTCCGCGGGCTGTCTGCCTCTCTTCTCTTCTTTCTGAACCCCGTTTCCATCTCGATCTCGAGCGCACACGGCCAGTTCGACGGCGTGTCGATCTTCTTTCTGACGCTAGCGGTCCTCTTCGCGAGCGGTCGCGTCAAGCGGCCCGGCGCAACACTGGCGTCTCTTTCCGCCTCGGTTCTCGCCAAGCACATGACATGGTTCCACCCGGTCCTCTTCACGCTCAAGGGGAAGCTCGGCAAACCGCGTGTGCTCACGCTTCTGGTGCCGTATCTCGTCTTCGGGCTCTCTTTCGTCCCCTACCTCAGATTCTGGAGGGACATTCGAGCCAACGTCTTCGAGTATCGCGGCCTACGCTCGCTCTACGGGATCGACGCGTTACTGCTGTTTCCGGGAGTTCCGGACTGGCTCGCGACCGCGATCTTCGCGATCGCTGCCGCGGCCGCCCTGATCTTGCTGCGACGCGTCGAGATCGCGCGCGCGAGCCTTCTGCTTTTTCTCACTGTGCTCATCTTCTCGCCGGGCATCGGCCGCCAGTACTTCGTCTGGCCCATAGCCTTGGGCTCGCTGTTCGGAGGTCCCGGTTATTTCGTCTACACCGTGGTCTCGGCGGCGTCCATTTTCCAGCTCGCGCGCCCAGCAGGCGAGGACATCGCGTTCGGCCCGGGCTTCTACGGGCCGTGGTGGGCGGCGATCGGCTGGTTGCTCTGGGAGGTCCGCGAGCTGCGCGGACTCAGGTCTGCGGGTGCGAAGAGTCCCGCCGAATAGTCACTGCGCAGCCCGCCGTGACCAGGGCCGAGAGAAAAATAGCCGCCTGGATCACGACTCCCCGGGTAAATGGAGCACGGTCGTACTCAAACCTGACCGAGTGGCGCCCCGCGGGCACGGCGACGGCCAGGTCGCGCCCGTTCGCGAGAACGATCCGCGCGGGCGCGCCGTCCAGGCTTGCCTTCCAGCAGGGAAAGAACGTCCGGGAGAAAACGAGGTGTCCGGACGCCGCCGCTTCGAGGTCCACGGACGCGCGATCCGCCTCGAGGGTGCGCACCGCAATCGTCGCGGGTGCCGTTGCCGGACCGGCGTTCTCGTCCCGCGGTCCAGGCAGCACGACGTCGGTCGCGGAACGAAAGAGATCGGAACGCGCGAGCTCGAGCGAGCCGGACAAGGACGCCCGGCGGGCAACGCGGCTCGCCCAGCGCAGCTCGGGCGCCCAGGCGTTCGTCTCGTGCAGCATCAGCCGCCGTCCCGCCACCGAGAAGCCGGTCACGGGGTGGAAGTCCGGAACGGCATTTCCCGCCTCGGCCAGCACCCATCGCCCTCCGAAGAGCTTGAGGAGCCGGGAGCGCTCCTCCGGATTCGAAGCGGTCAGCACTTCGCCGGCGATCCGATTGACCCACCCGTACGACCCATCCGGGTCTTCGTCGAAGAGATAGCGCACTCCGAACGACGCTCCCGTCGCCGGGATCATCTCCTCGACCTGGACGCGCGAGAGCTTCGCGACCGTCGGCGGAAGCTCTCGATGGGAGCTGCCGGTCTCGAGCACGGCGAGCTCGGGCAATCGGGGCGAAACGTACAGGCGGCCCGCGCCCTTGACGACCGGCAGGAGAGCGGGTGGGCGGCTTAAGTCCTTCTGATCGGCGGAAACGAAGAGCGGGAGACCCCACGGCAGCGCGAGGAGGAGCGTCGCGAACCCCAGCGCGTGACCTCCGCCGCGCGCGGGCCGGCGGGAAAACGAGACGATGCCGAGCAGGACCGCAGCCGTGGCTCCGAAGAGAGCGTCTCCCCGGAAAGCTCGGCGAATGGCGGGCAGGAGCGCGTCGGGGGGCGCCGCGAGACCGGCGAGATACGGACGTACGATCCTCTCGAGAGGTCCGTTCTCGGCGGCGGCCAGAAAAGCGGCCAGGTACAGGACGACGAATCCCGCCAGCAGAAGCGCTTCGAGCCGGCCGCCGCGGTGGCGCCCCAGAGCGTCGATCGCGAGACCGGACAGGAGCGCCACGCAGAGCGTCGTCAGCAGATAGAACTTGATCGGATATCGCAGGCGGCGCAGGAACTCCGCGGAGTAGAGGAGCCGGTAGAACGGCAGCGCGAATCCGAACGAGAAGAGGAGGGTCACGAGCGCTCCCCCCGTGAGGAGGAGAGTCGTGCGGGACCAGAAGCGGCGGCGGGCTCCGGCGAGCGCGAGTGCGAGGAGGGGAAGGACGCCGAAGGTCACCGACCAGATGTAGACGAGGTCACCGGCGTGGAGGTGATACTGCCAGTGCGCCCCTTGCTCGAGCGCGCCCGGATCGCCGCCGAAGCGCGGGAAGAGCCATTCGACCATCCGCCAGGACGCCAGGGGGGACGCTCCGAAAGCGCGAGCCGAGTACAGGTGCTGTCCCCGATAGGTCAGTCGAAAGACCTGCGAGAGCGGAACGAGAAGCGGCGCCGCGATGCCGGCTGCAAGAAAACCGGCGAAAAGTCCGGCCGCAACGGTCCGCCCGATCCGCGCGAGCCGGCGCCCCGGCGGTGCGGCGGAAGCGGCGAAGGCGGCGACCGCGGCAAACAGAAGCGTCAGAAGCGAGATCGCCGGTTCTCCGGCGAGGAGCTGAAGGCCGAAAGCGAGCCCCGCGGCGAGAGAGGCGAAGAGAAGCCGCCGAACCGTCTCGGCGCGCGCGGCGTCGAGCGCCGCGGCGACGCACCAGGGCAGCCAGGAGGCCGCCGGCCCGGCGTTCGCGAACGCGGAGCCGTAGGAGAGCATCATCCCGGAGAAAGCGAAGGCCACTCCGCTGAAGAAGGCACCTCCCTCGGATGTCCCGAGGCGCGTCGCGAGAGCGCGGGCGCCGAAATACGCCCACAGCACGTGGAGCAGGTAGTGGAGGTTGAACGCGGCCGCGGGGGAGAGGACTTTCTCGAGAAGGACGGTCGGGTAGAGGAGGACGGCATTCGGGTTGGCGAGAAAGGGCTGCCCGCCGGAGGCCGTGTCGTTAACGAACGGCGCCTTCCCCGAAGACAACATCGTCATTGCGACGCGGCGCCAGGGCCAATGGGTCATGTGGGCGTCGCGAAAGACGAGGCGGCGCGAGCCGACGATCTCGGGCAGCAGCGGAAGAGCGAAGAGGAGAGCGACGCCGAGGCCGGACAGGAAGGCGCGGCCTCGACGCGACATGAAAGGATTGTAAGTTCAACCTTACACTTGGCAGCTTGAATCCGTCTCGCGCGCGGGCCTCGGTCGTCGGAGCCTTCGCCCTCCTCTGCGCGTACTTCACCGGCTTCTTCCCGCCCTTCTTCAACCCGAATGAGCTGTCGCGCCTCCAGACGGTCGTCGCATTCGTCGAGAGCGGGTCGTTCGCGATCGACGGAGAGCTCGCGGCACTGGGCGACCACGAAGACAAGGCGGCGTCGGGCGGACACTTCTATTCGAACAAAGCGCCGGGGCTCGCGTTCGCCGCGATCCCGGTTTACCGGCTGCTGCGATTCTTCTTCCCGCGGCCGGATTCCCCGACGGCGCCGATCTTCGTCCTTCTGCGTCTCCTCACGGTCTCGCTCGTCTGTGTCGTCGCGCTCGCGCGATTTGGGAGGCGTCTGGCGCTGCGGCCCGAGTGGGTCTCCGTGGCTCCTCTCGTCACCTTCGGTGTCGGCTTCGGGACGCCGTTTCTTTACTACGCGCGTTCCTTCTTCGGACACGCCTGGACGGCGTCGCTTCTCTTCCTCGCGTGGGACGCGCTCTCGGAACTGGGCGAGGCCGCGCCGACGCGCCGGTCAACGCTCTCCGCCGTTCTCGCGGGCCTCGTCGCGGGCTGGGCGGCGATCTCGGAGTACACCGTTGCCCCGGTCGCGCTGGCGCTCGCCGTGCGCGCGGCCGCGCCGTCACCAGGGAAGAGTCGGACGGGTCGCCTCTCCGCGTTCATCGCGGGCGCCGCGATTCCTCTCGGGCTCCTGCTCGCGTACCAGGCGGTTTGCTTCGGGTCGCCTTTCGTTCCGTCGTACGCGCGCGAGGCGTATCCCGCCTACGCGGAGCTGGCGCACCGGCGCTTCCTGGGTTTCGGAGCGCCGAGCTCGCGCGTTGCCCTCGAATACCTGTTCCATCCGGCTCGCGGGATTCTTCTCTTCTCTCCGTTCTTCTTGTGGGCGGGGCCCGGCTTCGCGCGGTGGTTGCGCTCGAAGCGCGAGCGCGTCGACGGCGTCTTCGCGCTCGCGGCGGCGGTTGTTTCTTTTCTGGTCCTGACCGGCTATCCGAACTGGCACGGCGGCTGGTCGCTCGGCAGTCGTTACCTGCTCGCGCTGCTTTTTTTCCCGGCGGCCGCCCTTCCGTTCGCGCTCGGGAGCCGTCTCTCCCGGGGATTCTTCGCGGCGGCGGTCGTCTTCTCCGCCGGTACGCATCTCCTCTTGACCTCTTCCTGGCCTCACTTTCCGCTCGATGTCCCGTTCCCGCCCGCGAATGGATCGTGGTGGTTCCTCGAGCACGGATGGGTCGCACCGAACCTCGGGACCGCGGCGGGCGTGGGGACAGGCGCATCTCTTCTGGTTCCGCTCGCGGCCGCCGGGGCGGCACTCGGCCTCTCCCTTCGAGCCGCGAGACCCTTCGCTTTCACCGCTTCCCTGACTTTGCTGGTCGGACTCGCTCCTCTCGTCGCGCTCTGCCTGCGACCGCCCGAGCTCGAATACAACGCGCGGCTCTGGCGGGCTGCCGTCTACGGCGCATACTCGGGCCTCGATCCGAAGAGAGAAAACCTGCGGCAGGTCGCGCTCGCGGCAACGACCGTTGGAGAGCGCCGGCAGGCCGCCGGGGCGTGGAGGCTCTACGGTCCGCGACCCTGAGTTGCAGAGTCGACGACTTCGAAAACCTTCCATCGCGCAACGAATCGGCCGCCGCGCATCGTTCCCGTCTGCGAGGCGAACAGGAGTCGGAAGGACTTCAACGGTTCGACCGCGAGACCGGCGAGATCGGCTCCTTTTGCGTCGAAGTCGTACAGCCGTGACTGCATCGTCTCGAAATAGGCGCGGCGCGGCGTGAGCCCGCCGCCGGTCTGCTCCAGGAGCGGCGCCCGGCCCAGGTACTCCGCGTAGTCGTTCATGCGTGGCACGAGATCGGCCGCGAGGATCCAGCGGGCGCGGTGTTCCCGGGCGATCGCGAGAGCTTCGGCCTCAGACGACGCGAGAAAGAAGCGGATCGAGTCGAGGAAGCCGTATCCGAAGTTGTTGGCGACCACGGGGAGCTCGGCCTCGTACAGGATGAGGTGGCCGAGCGCCCAGGGGGCGAGGACTCCGGAGGCGCGGGCGAGCGCGGCCGGATACGGCGGCGGACCGAAGAGCCGCGCGTCGTACGGATCGATCGAGCGGGGGAGAGTCCGGTGCATCCACCCGAGCGTGGCGAAGAGGTCGGAGCCCGCGACCTGTTCGGCCCGGACCTCTTCGAGGATACCGGGCGCCATGGGGACCGCGAGCGCGAGCGCGACGAGAAGGGTAATCCGGCGGCGCGGCGGCCGGTCGGGGGGCCTCGACCGCCGGCGGAGGCACGCCGCAGCGAACCGCGAAGCCTCGATCGCGGCGAGCGCGCACAGCGGGACGGCGTAATAGACGTTCAGGCGCTGCGACACGGCGAGGAAGAGGGTCACGCAGCCCCAGACCGCGAGCGCCGCGTGCACGCCCGGCCGAGGGCCCGCGAGGGCGCGACGCGCCCACACCACGATCGCGACCGGCGTCCAGAAGAGCGCGAGAGAGAGCTGGCGCAACGGGAGGCCGATCCCATCGGCAAAGAGCGGCCGGGTCTCGAAGATTCCTTTCAACCATCCGGACGGATAGGAGACGTAACCGCCGCGACCGGAGACCTCGACCGTCCGTCCGGCGACGTATCCGACCCCGCCCGCGAAACTTTTCACCAGGTCGCGGACATTGGGGACGACCAGGGCGGCGAGGACGGTGAGGACGATTGCTCGTGCGACGAGACCCCGCGCCGGAATGCAACGGCGCCCGATTCCGACGGCCGTGTCGAGCAGAGACAGTCCGGCGACCAGCGCCGCGAGAAAGACCGGTTGAAAGAATCCGAAGGAGACGTACGTGAACGGGAGCGGGATGCCCCGCGTCCAGGCGAACGTCGCGGCCGCCACCAGCGCGGCGGGCAGACCGAGGGTCAGGATCGCGGCACGAAAGACGAGACGCCGGGTCCGGAGCGACTCGAGGAAGAGCGCGAGTGCGAAAATCGCGCCCCAGTAGATGGCCCCCTGCCACGTGAGCACGGCGAGCGCGAGGACGATCCCGGCGACCGCCTCGCGGCGGGCGTTTCCCGGGGAATCGGGCTTCTCCCGGCTGGCGACATACGCGAGGAGAGCGGCGACGCCGACGAACGATTCGGCGACGTTCTGGTCGACGTGTCCGTACTGTGACCAGAGCAGGTGTCCGGGAGAAATCGCGACGAAGAGCGCGACGACCGCGCCGGCGAGCGAGCCGTAGAGGCGGGCCGCGAGAAGCGCGGCGAGCGCCACGGTGGCCACGCCGAGGACGAGCGGGACCCACGCGGCCTCGCGCTCGACCGCGTCCCGCGACGCGTCCGGCCCGTGGAGAATCAAGGACGGCGCCGCGAGCGCGAGGTCGAAGAGCGGCGGCCAGATCGAGACACCCCCGGCGGGAAAGTTCATGAGCGGGTCGAAGAAGATCGTGCGCGGGAAGTGCGCCACCGAGAACCGCGCGCGGCGCAGGTGGTAGTAGTCGTCCGCCGATACGGCCCGGGTCCGCGGACCGTCGTGGAGCTGGCGATAAGTCGAAAGCCGGAGGAGCGTTCCGATGGAGATGGCCGCGGCGAGGCCGAGGAGGAGCACAGCGCGCCGCAACGCCATTGCGCCTCATTATGAGCCGCCTGCGGAGAGCTATCATGGAGGAAACCGTGAAGTTGTCCGTCCTGATCCCGGCTTACAACGAAGCCCGCACCATCGACGAGATCCTCCATCTGGTCGCGCGAGTGCCGATCGAAAAAGAGATCCTGGTCGTCGACGACGGCTCCGTGGACGGAACGCGGGAGATCCTGAAGGGATGGGACGGCCGTGATGGCGTACGGGTGCTGCTGCATCCCCGCAACCTCGGAAAAGGACGGGCCGTCCGGACGGCGCTCGGAGAGGCGCGTGGAGAAATCCTCGTGATCCAGGACGCGGACCTGGAGTACGACCCCACCGAGTACTCCGTGCTGCTGCGGCCGATCGAGGCGGGACGCGCCGACGTCGTCTACGGTTCGCGTTTCTTCGGCAGCTCGGAGCGGCGCGTCCAGTTCTTCTGGCACACAGTCGGAAACCAGCTCTTGACCCTGATCTCGAACGTCTTCACCAACCTGAACTTGACGGACATGGCGACCTGCTACAAGGCTTTTCACCGGCGCGTCGTTCCGACGCTCGACCTCGAATCGAAACGGTTCGGCGTCGACGCCGAGTTCACGGTCAAGGTGGCTCGCGCGGGGTTCCGCATCTTCGAGGTTCCGATCTCCTACTTCGGACGGTCGCAGGCCGAGGGCAAGAAGATCCGCCTGAAGGACGGCTTCTCCGCGCTCGCCGCTCTCGTCAAGTATTCGTTCGCGCCGCGTCCCGCGATTACCCTACCGGCGGCGGCGCCGCGGCCGGAAGCGGCGTCCGGGGACTCCACCGCGGAGGAGCGGCCGGCCTGAGACCGGCGTGGGCAACAACCACCCGATGAGCCGCCGCGCGGCGACGGCACTGGCCGCCGTTGCGCTCATATTTCTCTCGCTCCACCTCGTTCGCGATCACACGCGCGACGACTCTCTGTCCGCCGACGAGCCGGTCCACATCCTGTCCGGGTGGTTCGAAGTCGCGGGTCGCGACGCCATCGTCAACATCGAACACCCGCCGGTCGCGAAGATGCTCGCGGGGCTCGCCCTGCGAACGCTTTCCCTCCCGGCGCCGCCGCCGAAGGTCCCCATGGGAACGCGGTTATACGACTTCGGCCATGCCTTCCTGTACGAAAACCGTGTCGGGCCCGACACGATCGTCTCCGCCGCGCGGGCGCCCTTCCTGGGCGTTCTCGCGCTCCTCCTCGTTCTCGTCTTCGTGGCCGCCGCGTCGCGCTATGGAGCCGCAGCCGCGCTGTTCGCGGTCGCGCTGGTCGCGCTCGACCCGAACTTCATCGCCCACGCGGGCGTCGTCCACACCGATGTCCCCGCTGCGGTCGCCTTTCTCGCCACCGTGCTCGCATGGGAGCACGCCCGCCGCCGTCCGACGCCGCTTCGCCTGCTCGCCGCCGCCGTCGTTCTCGGTCTCGCGCTCGCGACGAAGTTCTCGACCATCCTCCTGCTGCCGATACTTCTGCTCCAGTCGCTCATCGCCGCGCGCCGTGAGCCCCGCCCCGGACGCGCCGCTGCCAGCGCGGCGGCGCGCCTCGCGCTGGTCGCGATTGCCGCTCTTCTCGTCGTGCTTGCCATCTACTTGCCTGTGACCTCCCGGACGGACGCTCAATATCAGCGCGGCGTGATCCACGAGGTGGTCGCGGCGCGCGGCGCCCCACGCCTGTCGGCGGCCATCGAGTCCCTCGTCTCGGTTTCCCGGCCGCTCGCACACTACGTCGGCGGTCTCGCCTCGGTGCTGCGCCAGAGCGCCGTGGGAGGCGGCATGAACTACCTCTGGGGAAGGATCTCCGTCCGCGGTTTCCCGTCGTATTTTTTCGTGGCTTTTGTGCTGAAGAGCACCCTCGCGTTTCTCGCCGTCACGCTTCTCGCCGCCGTCTTTTTCTTTCGCCGGCCTTCGCAGTTTCGCGAAGAGGGTCGGCTCTTCCTCCTCCCGGTCGCGGTCCTGTTCCTCGCGTCGATCGGGTCGGCGTACAACATCGGGATCCGCCACATGCTCCCGGTCTACCCCTTCCTGGCGCTCGCGGGCGCGGCGGTGTTCGCCCGCCTTTCCGAACGTCCGGCCGTCCAGCGCCGAGGGCCTGCTCCCGCCGCCGTGGTCCTGGCGTTCCTGCCGCTCCTCTCCGCTTACGAGCTCCTGCGGATCCACCCGCACGAGCTCTCCTACTTCAACCCCCTTTCGGGCGGGCCCGAGCGCGGCCGCTTCATCCTCTCGGACTCCAACGTCGATTGGGGGCTCGATCTGAAGCGCCTCGCGGCCGAGCTTTCGCGCCGGCGCGTAACCGACCCGACGATCGTTTACTTCGGAGGCGACGACGTCCTGTACCGGACGGGCGTGCCCGACTTCATGGCGGAGCCGCGGGTGCGCGGGTCTCTCGTCGCCATCTCCGCGTTTTACCTCGCGGTCGGGCCGGAGCTCGAGGAGTACTACGGCGCTCACGCCCTCGCGGCGACGCTGCGTCGGCTGATTACGGAAATCACAACGCGTGGGCGGCCGGCGGGGCGAGTCGGCTATTCGATGTATCTTTTCGAGCTTCCGGACGCCCCTCGACTCTCATCCCGGGTGGAGCGGAGGATCCCTCCGACCTCCCGTCCCCGGGATGACAATAGGGAGAAGGAAGCTCCATGAAGCTCTCGGTCGTGATGCCCGTCTACAACGAAGCGGAGACGATTCGCGAGATCGTCGAACAGGTGCTCTCGGTTCCGATCGAGAAAGAGATCCTGATCGTCGACGACAGGTCGACGGACGGCACGCGCGAAATTCTGCGCGAGATGGACGGTCGAGACGGCATCCGCGTCTTCCTGCAGCCCACGAATCAGGGGAAGGGCGCCGCGGTCTCGGTCGGCTTCCGCTACGCGGAGGGGGACGTCGTGGTCATCCAGGACGCCGACCTGGAATACGACCCGCGCGAATACCCGAAGCTGCTCGAGCCGATCGCGAACGGCCATGCCGACGTCGTCTACGGCTCGCGCTTCTCAGGCGGCGGCGCGCGGCGGGTCCTGTATTTCTGGCACACCATCGGGAACCGGTTCCTGACCCTCGCGTCGAACATGTTCACGAACCTGAACCTGACCGACATGGAGACCTGCTACAAGATGTTCCGGCGCGAAGTCGTCCAGTCGCTCTCCATCGAATCGCGCCGCTTCGGGATCGAGCCGGAAATCACGGCGAAAGTCGCGCGGCGCGGCTACCGGATCTACGAGGTCCCGATCTCGTACTACGGCCGCACCTACGACGAGGGCAAGAAGATCGGCTGGAAGGACGCCGTCTCGGCGCTCGCCACGATCGTGCGCCATGGTCTTCGCGAGGCGGAAGATCCGAAGAACGTCGGCCACGTCACGCTCATGCGGATGGCGCGGCTGGAGCCGTACAACCGGTGGCTCGTGTCGCGTTTCGACGGCGCCGTCGGCCGGCGGGTGCTCGAAATCGGCGCCGGCTTCGGCAACATCACCCGGCATTTCAAGGGCCGCGAGCTGCTCGTGGCGTCGGACCTCGATCCCGTCGCGCTCGAGCACCTGAAAGGCACCTTCCGCGACGATCCCGGCGTGCGCGTCGCGTCGTACCGTTTTCCGCTCGACACCACCGTGCGGGAGGAAATCCGGGCGATGCGGATCGACACCGTCGTCTGTCTGAACGTGCTCGAGCACATCGAGGACGACCGGGCGACCCTCGCCGACATGTACGACCTTCTCCAGCCGGGCGGACGGCTCGTGCTCCTCGTGCCCGCCTTCGCGTGGCTGTACGGCACGCTCGACGAGCACCTGCGCCACTTCCGCCGCTACGAGAAAGAGGAGCTCGAGGGGAAAGTCCGCGAGGCCGGCTTCGTGCTGGAGAACCTGATGTACCTGAACCGGCCGGGGATCTTCGGCTGGTGGGTGAACGGAAAGCTTCTCCGCCGGAGGGTGCTGCCCCGCAGTCAGCTGCTCGCGTTCAAGCTGCTGATGCCCTTGCTCGAGCGCGAAAAGGAGCGTCCTCCGTCGGCCGGCCTCTCCCTGGTCGCCATCGGTCGAAAGGACGGCGGATCTCCCGTGGCGCGGATTACTTCGCCGACCAGACCAGCAGGACCATCTCGGGGCTCTCCACGATCCGACGCGTGACGCCGCGAGGCGCGAGCAGCGGGCGCAGCTCTTTGCGGTAAGACGGCGGCACTTCGAAGAAGACCCGGCCGGTCGAACCGGCGCGATCGAGTGCTTGCTCGAGCGCAGCGTCGTCCTCCGCGCGCGAGTGCCTGGGCACCGTCCAGCCGGGATGCGCCGCCTGCTCGAGCGGAAACGCGTGAACGGCGATCGGGAGCCGTCCCCGGTCGGCGGCGAGCCGGTCCGGAAGATAGAAGCTCGCGCCGGCGAACAGGACGTCTCCGGGCCGACCGGTCCTCTCGAGTGCCTCGAGCGTCCGCGCCGCAACCGAGGGACCCCGCGGCGCGACGACGGAGAGGATCGTCGAGACCGAGGCGACCGCGACCGCCGACCACGTCGCACCCCGCAGGAAGCGACTCCGCTCGCCGGCGCGAGCGATCGTCCAGAGCCAGACCGGCAGCACGGCCATCTCGGTTCGACCGGCGAACGCGACCGGACGCGCGAGGGACGCGAAGAGAACGCCACCGAAAAAGAGAACGAGGAAAGCGGAGGCTCTTCGGAGCTCCGGGTCGGCGTGCCAGTAGCGCGCGAGCGCCGACGCGAGAACGAGCCCGAGGATTCCGCCGACCGCGACTAAGGCGAGCGGGAGCGGCAGGCCGAAGGGAGGCGGGATCCGGCCCGCGCCCCCCAGCGAGGCGAGGATGCCGGTCGCGAACTCCGCCGCCGGCTCGTGCATCCACGCAACCGCCTGGCGCGGCTGAGCCCTCATGATCGGGACCCAGAAAAGAAAGAGCGCCCCACCGCCGAGCACGGCGAGCGCGGAGCGGCGACGCTTCTCGGCGGCGGCCACGACGGCGAGCGCCCCGACCCCGAACAGCGCGAGGTAATGAAGGTAGAGCGAAACGGCGGCCAGGAGAGCGATCGCCGCGAGGTTCCGGGGACGTTCCGGCAACACGAACGCCAGGAGAAAGAGCAGAAGTCCCGTGAGAGAAAGAAGCGCGTAGGCGCGCGCTTCGGCGGAATAGATGAGGAGCAGAGGGGAGACGCTCGCCAGAACGACGAACCGGATTTTCGCGGAGCGCGAGGGAAGAGCGAACACTCCGACGAGAAGAGCGAGCGTCGCGGCGAAGGGGAGTACCCTCGCAAAGACGTCGCTCGCGAGACGCTCGCCGATCGCGATGAACGGCTTCTCCAGGAGGTAGAAGAGAGGCGGCCCCGAGTCGTTGCGCAGGACGTCTAAGAGCTGACGGAACGGGAGCCGGGACGCCCAGAGGGTGAAGATCTCGTCGAACCAGAGCGGGCGATCGATCAGAAGATGGAGGCGCGCGATGGTCGAAGCCACGGCGACGAGGAAAACTCCCGCGAGCGCGAGACGGGAGCGACTTTGCGGTGGCGCTGCGATGCTCTATCCTAAACCGCGATGAGCAAAAAGCGATCGCCGAGGAGTCCCATTCGGACTCCGCTTCGCGCTTGCCGGCTCTGACGATCGCTCCCGGGCTCCGGCGAGCCCTTCCCGGCGTTCTCTTCACACTCCTGGTCGTCGGCGCATACGCCGATCCTCTCTTCTTCCGGCGCAACTTCGCGGGCCGCGACCTGACCGTCTACAACCTGCCGATGGAGAAGGCGATCCACGATGCCTACGCGCGGCTCCGCCTTCCACTCTGGATGCCGGAAGTCTCCGGCGGCCGGCCACTCCTGCCCAATCCGAACGCCGGCACGCTGTACCCCGCGCGCCCGCTGCTTTCCGTCGTTCCGTTTCCCCTGGCGATGCGTCTTTTCCCGGTTCTCCACTGGATTGCCGCGGGCATCGGAGTCTTCGTTCTGCTCCGCTCGATCGGAGCGTCTGCCGGCGCGTCCTGGATCGGCGCGGTCACCTACGTTTTCTCCGGTGTCGGGGTCGTGGAGGTTTTCTTCCCGAACCTGCATCCGGGCATGGCTCTCCTTCCGTGGATCGTCTGGGCGTCGGCCCGGTCCTTCGCGCGACCGACCACGAAGCTCTTCCTCCTGTCGCTCCTCTACGGAGTGGACTTCCTGGCGGGCGACGTCTTCACGATCGCGATGGCGGTCGTTTGCTCGGCTCTCTGGATCGTGCTCGAGACCGACAAGCGGGAGCATTCGAAGGAGTTCCTCCGGCTCGGAGCCGCGCTCGCGCTGGCGGCGCTCCTCGCCGTGCCCCAGATTCTCGCGACCGCGCTGTGGGTCCCCTACACCAACCGGGCCGTCCTCGGGATGAAGCTGGAAGAGTCGCTCTTCTTTTCCGTCAATCCTGTCCGATTGCTGGAGCTCGTCATTCCTTTTCCGTTCGGCTCCACCTGGACACTCGAAAGCTGGACCATCTGGGCGCCCTCTATTTTTCACGGACGGGAAGTGGGTTTCTTCGCGACTTTGTATGCGGGCGCGCTCGCCGTCATCGGACTCGTGGCGGCCTGGACGACGCGATCGCGCGGCGCGCGGTTTGCCCGCCTTCTTTTCTTTCTGAGTGCCATCGTCATGATCGCACCAGGCCTGCTCTACGACCGCTACGGCAGGGTCGCGTCTCCTCTGCCGCTGCGACACCCCGAGAAGTTCGCGGTGGTACTCACTCTGGCGCTGGCGCTGCTCGCCGCCCTGGGCTTCGACCGTCACCTCGGGGCGGCCAGAAGCACGCGATGGCCGCTTTTCCTCGCCGGGCTCCTGGCCGCTCTCGCCGGCACAGCGGCGCTCTTCCCGAGGGGCACGGGGCGGCTGGCCGTGCACCTCGTGGGAAGCGATTCCGCGTTCCCCGATATAGCAGCCAACCGGTTGCCGGGGTCGCTGGCGGAGGCAGCCCTTCTCTGGATCGCCACGGTCGTTGCGCTCGACCTCCTGTCCCGTCCCTCCTCGGCCGCCCGGATCGTTTCGGTCGTCATCATCACCCTGGTCCCGATCGCCGCCAACCGGAAAATCGCGCGCACCCTACCCGAGGAGCAGCTCTTTCTCCCGAGCTCCTTCGCACGCTTCCTCCGGCGGACCGACCCGGCCAACCAGTACCGGACGCTCGGAGTCGGACTGTACGAGCCGCTGTCCCGGATCACGGTAATGAAGGCGGCCGGCGAGCCGGAAGAAGGAGGAGAAGACTGGACCCAGTTCCGCCAGGCTCTGGCCGGGCGTGGAACCGTCTTGAACGCGGACTTCGACGCGGGAGACTTCGCCCGGGTCGACGTTCTGCGCAAGCTCGTCGTCTCTGCGGCCCGCTACCCTGACCCGAAACCGTTCTTTCAGAACCTTTCGTTGCGGTGGGCGATTCGATTCAACGACCAGGAACCGGTCCGCGGCTACGAGCGGATCGGAGGAAACTGGGCGGAGCAATGGGACGAGCTCCGCGGAAGCCTTCCGGACATTCGGCTGGCACAGTTCTGGAGGGAGGAAGTCGGAGCAATGCAGGCTTTACAAGAGCTCCCGACGCTTCGCACGGGAGAGCTGCTCATCGAAAGCGGCCGCCGGTTTCGCGGCGCCGCACGGAGCGGCTTCGTCGAGGTCCTCGAGAAGACCCCGGAGCGACTCTTCCTCCGCACTCAATCGCCCGATGAATCGTGGCTCTTCGTGCTTCGGGGCTTCTGGAACTACCGCAGCGTGCGGGTGGACGGGCAGCCGGTGGAGTGTTCTCCCGCCCAGCTCGGCTTTTCCGCCCTACCGGTGCCGGCCGGAACTCACACGATCGAGTGGAGAGAGCAGCTGCCGGGCTGGGAGATTTCTCGTTGGGGACCGTTGCTCTTCACGCTGTTGACTCTCTTTTACCTGTCCCGCGAGCGCCGCGTTCGCCGCGAGCGCGTGGCGACCGGCGCCGGATCGTGACCGCGCGCTCGGAGAATCCGTCTCGCGCGTTCGAAGGGCTGCTGCCCGGTCTGCTCTTCGCTATTCTTGTGATCGGCATCTACTCCGATCCCCTCTTCTACCGGCGCAACTTCGCCGGCCGCGACCTCCCCGTCTACAACCTGCCGATGGAAAAAGCGATGCACGACGCGTACGCCCGGCACCGTTTTCCTCTCTGGATGCCGGAAGTTTCGGGCGGCCGGCCCCTCCTGCCCAATCCGAACGCCGGCGCGCTCTATCCCGTTCGTCCCCTCCTTTCCGTCCTTCCGTTTCCCGTGGCAATGCGTCTCTTCCCCGTTCTCCACTGGATTGCGGCGGGCATTGGAGTCGTCGTTCTGCTGCGCTCGCTCGGAGCAACGCCGGGAGCGGCCTGGATCGGCGCGGTCACGTACGTTTTTTCCGGCGTCGGGGTCGCGGAGGTCTTTTTCCCGAACCTCCATCCGGGCATGGCTGTCCTTCCGTGGATCGTATGGGCGTCGGGCCGGCCCTTCGCGCGACGGAGCACCAAGCTCCTCGTCCTGTCCCTCCTCTACGGGGTGGACTTCCTGGCGGGCGACGTCTTTACGATCGGAATGGCGATCGTTTCCTCGTGTCTCTGGATCGTTCTGGAGGCGGACAAGCGAAAACACTCGACGGAATTTCTCCTGCTCGTGGCCGCTCTCGCGCTCGGGGCGCTCTTCGCCGCGCCCCAGATTCTCGCGACCGCGCTCTGGATTCCCGAGACGAATCGGGGCGTTCTCGGGATGAAGCTCTTCGAGTCGTTGTTCTTTTCGGTCCATCCTCTGCGGCTCCTGGAGCTCGTGGTGCCCTTCCCGTTCGGCGCGAACTGGACGCTGGACAACGGCGAAGTCTGGGGTTGGTCGGTCTTTCGGGGCAAGGCTCTCGGGATGTTCACGACCCTCTATGCCGGCGCATTCGCTTTGATCGCGCTCTTTGCCAGCCGGAAGGCGCGCGGCGTCGGATTTCGATTCGCGCGCGTTCTGTTTCTGGCTTCATTCGTCATCGCCGCGCTTCCGAGCCTGATTCCTTCGGCCTGGGAGAAGTTCGCCTCCCCTCTGCCGCTCCGGAACCCGGAGAAGTTCTCCGTGACGATCGTGTTCGCCCTGGCGGTCCTCGCGGGGCTGACCTTCGACCGCATGCGGGAAGTGTCTTTCACGGGCCGCTGGCCGCTCCGGGTCGGGGCGTTCCTCGCTGTCCTCGCGGCGGCCTGCGCCCTCTTTCCCGCCGCCGCCGGGCGCGCCGCGGTGTGGTTGACCGGCGCCTCGGCCCCGATGGCGCCGGTCGCGTCGAGGAAGCTGCCGGGCGCGCTCGCCGAGGGAGGTCTCCTCTGGATGGCGACAGTGGGCGCAATCGATCTGCTCCGCCGCCGGTCCCGGCCGACGCTCGGAGTCTCTCTGTTGATTTTGACCGCCGTCCCGATCGTCGCGAACCGCAAGATCGCGCGGTTGTTGAACGAGGAGGAGATCTTCTCGCCGACGCCGTTCGCGCGCTTTCTCCAGCGTGCGGATCCGCACAACGCGTATCGGACGCTCGGAGAGTCCGCCTATCAAGCCCCTTCGGAGCTGATGTCCCGCTACGCGGAGTCTTCCGGCGCTTACACGGACTCCCAGCGGCGAATGTGGAACGAGCACCTTCCCGCGCTCTGGGGACGCGGCACCGTCTTCAACCGCGACTTCGACTCCGGCGACTTCGCGCGCATGCAGAGCCTGCGGGTGATTTCCTTCGCAGCCGCCGGATACACGGACTCCAGTCCTTTTTTCGGGAGCCTGGCGTTGCGCTGGGGGATTCGGTTCCGCGACCAGGAGCCCGTCTCCGGCTACCACCCCTTCGGAGGGGACTGGCTCCAAACGTGGGACGAGCTGAAAGACGCGCGCCCGGCGATCCGGCTGGCGTCGAGCTGGATCGAAGAGTCCGGCGCGCTCCCGGCCGTCCGGAGGCTCGCGGATTTGAAGGTGGGAGAGATCGTTCTCGAGACGGGGCGGCGCGCGCGCGGCTCTTCCGGCGGAGGGATCGTCCATGTGTTCTCAAACGATCCGGAACACCTGAGCGTCGAAACGGTCACATCGGACCCGTCCTGGCTCTTCGTGCTGCGCGGCTTCTGGAGCTATCGAACGGTTCTCGTGGACGACCGGCCGGTCGAGTGCGTCCCCGCCCAGATCGCGTTTTCCGCCGTGCCGCTCCCGACGGGCCGGCACCGGATCGAGTGGAACGAGGCAATGCCGGGGGCCCCGGTCTCCCGCTGGGGCCCGGTTCTGTACGCGCTCGGTCTGTCCATCCTGTGGTTGCTTGACAGCCGGAGGAGAGTCGCCTGATGCGCAAGTGCTCGATCTTCGCCGCCGCAATCCTCTCACTCTCGCTGGCGTCGGCGGGATGCGCGAAAAAGAAGCAGTCACAGATCGAAGCGGACGTGACGAGACCAGCGCAGAAGTGGCTCGACATCGAGTCGGTGCGCCTCCTTCGCGACTACGTCCGAATCGACACCACGGCCGAGCGCGGAGAGGAAGAGGGCGCGAAATTCCTGCGCAACATATTCGACTGCGCCGGGATCGAAACGGAGATTCTCTGTCCGGCGCCGAAGCGCTGCAATCTGCTCGCCCGCCTCCCCGGCCGAACGCGCAAAGGGACTTTGCTCCTTCTGAACCACATCGACGTCGCGCCGGCTCCGCCGGAAGTGTGGCATGAGGCCAAGCCCTTCGAGGGGAAGATCCGGGCCGGGTATCTCTGGGGGCGGGGAGCCTACGACATGAAGTCGCTGGGGCTCGCCGAGGCGCTCGCGATGAGGAACCTGAAGCGGCACGGGATCGTGCCCGCTTCAGACATCCTTTTCGTCGGGGAGGCCGACGAGGAGATCGGGCAGAAGTTGGGGATTCGATGGCTCCTCGAGAGATATCCGGACCGCTTCGAGGGAGTTGCCAATGCAGTGAACGAAGGCGGCAACCCCGAGGTCATCCTCCGCGGGGTGCGGTTCTTCGGGATCGAAACCGTCCAGGCCGGCTTCGCGATCGGGGAGTTGGCGGCGTCCTCGCCGGGGCCGCTCGCGGAGCTCTCGCGCCGGTGGTCGGCGCTCAAATCTCCGGTCGTCGAGCCGCTTCCGCAGGTCCGCCTGGCGTTCGACCTCATGGCCAACCATCTCGTGAGTCCTCTGACCGATCCGTTGCGGCACCTCGACCGCGTGCGACGCAACCCGGCCGAGCTCGCCGTGCTGCCGGACCGCTACCGGAGCTTCCTCGAGGCTCGAATCTACTGGGGGCAGCCGGGACCCTTTCCCCTGGAGAGCAAGACGAACTTCACGACCTTCGCCGCGATCTCGGTCCCTCCCGGTCTCGATCCGATGTCCTTTCTCCAGCCGATCCTCGCGGACGCCACCTCCGCGGGCGTCCGTGTCACGCGGGCCTACTCCGCCGGCGTCGCGCTCGCCAGTCCCTACCCGACCTCCTTCACGGAGATGGTCCGGCGGGTGACGGAAGCGCACTTTCCGGGAGTGCCCTTCGGACCGGCTCCGACCTCCGGGGGCTACACGACCTCGGCGCTCCTCCGGCAGAAGGGCATCCCGACCTACGGCTACTCTTCGATTCCGATGAACATCACCGATACCTCCCGCAAACACGGCCCTGACGAGAGGATCTATCTGCGCGACTACCTGACCGGGGTCCGGGTTTACGAGGACCTCCTAGAAGAGTTCGCATTGACGTCCAAAATGTGTGAGGACTACCACTAGAGAACTGACAAAACGGGGTATTCGACTAAAGTCGTAGTCATTGATTACAAAGGGTTTAGCGTCCGAGAAAGTTGGCTTCTTGTTTGCGACAGGTTCGTCCAGTCCCCGACACCAAGGCAGAAGTTGTGAATGAAGTTGTAAATGAAGGAAACAGAGAAGGCTCTCAAACAGGAGACAAAATGAAGAAGCGTCAATCTGGTTTTACCCTGATCGAGCTCTTGATCGTCATTGCGATCATCGGCATCCTGGCAGCGATTGCCATTCCGAATCTCTTGAACGCGGTCCAGCGCGGCAAGCAGAAGAGGTCCATGTCGGACATGCGGACAATGGCGACGGCGATCGAGTCTTATGCGGTGGACAACAACTTCTATCCGGCTTCCGCCTGCCCCGCGCAGTCGATCACGACGGGGACCGTGATGAACGATACGTCGCTGTCGGTTCTGTCGCCGACGTACATCGCCAACCCGGTGCGCAAAGATGGATGGGATCGGTTCTTCAAGTACGGCACGGACGTGACGGTGAACGCGCAGTCCTACGGCATCATCTCCAGGGGCCGCGACGGCGCCGACGACGGTACGATCACCTGCACGACGACGACGAACTTCAACTCCGACATCGTGTATTCGAACGGCGGCTTCGTCCAGTTCCCGCAGGGCGCCCAGAACTAAGACCTCTCGTTTCGCAAACGGAAATGGCTCCGAGCAGTCGGGGCCATTTTTTTTGAGAAATATGAGAGGATTGTCAGCGCACGGAAGGGAAACTGACAAAATGGCGCCTCCGACTTAGGTCGTAGCTCTTCATTCCAAAGGGCTTAGTGCCCGTCAAAGTTGGCGTCCCAATTGCGGGTAATTTTAGGTTCCACGGGTAACGAATTGTGAAAAATCGAAACAAAGTCAGCACGGAAACAGGAGACAAAATGAAGAAGCGTCAATCTGGTTTTACCCTGATCGAGCTCTTGATCGTCATTGCGATCATCGGCATCCTGGCAGCGATTGCCATTCCGAATCTCTT
>Ga0207684_10001510_pt1 | contig 24938 bp, 36 predicted proteins | sample KBSK5501metaG_FD_184342 | JGI IMG/M metagenome (GOLD analysis project Ga0207684, IMG submission 184342) | Corn, switchgrass and miscanthus rhizosphere microbial communities from Kellogg Biological Station, Michigan, USA - KBS K5-50-1 metaG... | ecosystem: Host-associated > Plants > Roots >...
ACTTCTCCCCACTGATCACCGCGATTCGCCGCAAACCTTAACTACGACGCTTAGCCCTGTCAATACCTTTACCACAAGATGTAGAGCAGCTCTTAGCCCCTAGAACGCCCCAAGCACAAGATCTTGTACTTGAGGAATTCGAAGCTACGACAGGCGGTTGTCGAATGTGATAGCGACGAACATTAGTTTGGGGGGTGGGTCAAAGTGGAGAGTTCTTGTTAACCGCTGCGCTTCAGGAGGCCGAGACGCTTGGCGCGGTTCTCCGCCCAGGCGAAAACGACGATGCTGGCCGGGATCAGGACCGCGCCCATCCCCAGCAGGATCGCGACCGTGCCGAGCTGCGCGGTGACGCCCGCGCCATCCAGGAGGCTGTGCCGCATGCCGGCGAGTGAGTACGTGAGCGGAGAGGCGGCGCCGGCGATCTGCATCGGAGCCGGCAGCACCGACAGCGGGTAGTAAACGCCCGAGACGAGGAGCAGGAAGCCCTGGAGCGCGATCGACATCTGCTCGCCCTTCTGCGGCGAAAGCAGCGGCAGGACCGCGGTGAGGATGCTCAGGCCGATGAGCGGTGCGGTCGACGCGGCCAGCACGGCCAGGGCGCCTGGAATGTCGGCGTGGGAGAAATCGAGCCTGAACATCGCGATCGCGATGAGCAGGACGACGAAGGTTCGCGCCAGTCCGTAGCCGATCGCGAACAGGCAGATTCCGAGCAGGTGCGTAACCCGGCGCACAGGCGCCATGAACGTGTACTCGATGGTGCCCTCCCATCGCTCCCACGAGATCGCGAAGGCGGCCTCCATGAAGACCAGGGACAGGTAGCCCCACAAGAGGGCCCCCACGAGAAGGTAGAGCTGCGCTCGATGCAGGTCGAACGAGGCGCCGCCGACGCCGAGCGTGCCCAGACCCGAGGCCAGGAAGCCGATCGAAAGCACGCTGACCAGGCTGTAGAAGAGCCACACCACCTCCCAAACCCAGTAGCGCTTGATCACGTGCATTTGCCGCTCGGCGAAACCGAACAGGGCATTCAGCTCCGCGTGCCGGGCTTCTATCACGACCCCTCCTGCTCCCCATCGAGCTCCAGGCTCTTGCCCGACAGCCGCATGAAGACGTCTTCGAGAGTTGCCGTGGACCCGTCGACTGAGTAGCGGCGGCAGAGATCTTCAGGAGTGCCGTCGGCGAGCACGCGCCCGGCGTCCATCATCAGAACTCGGTCGCAGAGCTGCGCGGCCTCATCCATGTCGTGAGTGCAGAGAAGGACGGTCACCTCGCGCTCGCCTCTCAGCATCTGGAGCAGCGACTGCACCTCTTTCTTCGAGCGCGGGTCGAGACCGGTGGTCGGCTCGTCCATCAGCAGCAGCGATGGCGCGGTCAGGAAGCTCCGTGCGATGGCCACCTTTTGCTGCTGGCCCCGCGAGAGCTGCTTCATCGGCTGGTCCAGCGTGTCCCCCGGGAGACCGAGTCGGTCCAGGATCTCGACGACCTTTGCGCGCGTCCCGCCGGCGCCGCGACCGTAGAGGCGGGCGGCGTACAGCATGTTCTCCCAAGGGCTCAGCTCCTTGAAGAAGGCGGCCTCGACTGATACACGGTTGACGTGCTTGCGCACTGACAGCGGCTCGGCGACGACGTCCCAGCCGAACACGGTGGCACGGCCTGCATCCGGGGTCAGGAGCGTGCCGAGGATCCGGATCAGCGTCGACTTGCCGCTGCCGTTGGGACCGAGGATCCCCGTGATGCCGCCCGCTTCGATGACGAGGTCGAGCTCGTGGAGGGCGACCCTGTCCTTCCAGGCCCGCCGCCACCAGGGCGCGCCGGATTCGCGCTCGCGGCGCCGGAAGGCTTTCTTGACGCCACAGATCTCGATGGCAACGCTCATGAGCTGCTCCTATGAATCCGGATGAAAAAGAAAAGGACCGCCGCGGTGCCCAACTACCGCACGGTCCTTGTCGGTGACTAGAGAGCTGCTACCGAGGCAGGGTCAATGTGCGGTGAGAAGGCAGACTTCGCCCTCGCCGGCGAGAAGTCTCTTTATTCCGCACATCAAGAATTGCTCCTGAAATGGACACACCCGGATGGGTGTGAAATCAGCCGTAGCGTAGCCGCGCCGGACGGCCAAGTCAAGAAGCCTGGAGCTGGTCGACCACGAAGGCGGAGACGAAGGCCTCTTCTCGCCATGACTGGTACCGGCCGGAAGGTCCTGAGTGCCCGGAGCCGAGGTCTGTCTTGAGGATGATCGGTCGCGCCGACAGTGTCATGGAGCGCAGCTTCGCCACCCACTTCGCCGGTTCCCAGAACGGCACGCGCGGATCGTTGAGGCCGGCCGTCACCAGCATCGATGGGTACGGGGCGCGATGCACGTTGTCGTAGGGCGAGTAGCTCTTCATGTATTCGTAGAACTCGGGGTCGTTGGGGTCGCCCCACTCCTCGTATTCGTTGACCGTAAGCGGAATCGATTCGTCGAGCATGGTCGTGAGGGCGTCCACAAAAGGAACCTGGGCGACCGCGCACGCGAAAAGGTCCGGGCGGGCGTTGACGACCGCGCCGATGAGCAGACCGCCCGCGCTGCGGCCGCGGATGGCGAGCCGGCGCGGATTCGTGTAGCCCTGATCGATGAGCTCGTCCGCACACGCGATGAAGTCGTCGAACGTGTTGGTCTTGCTCAGGAACTTGCCGTCCTCGTACCACTGCCGGCCCATCTCTCCCCCACCTCTGACGTGGGCGATCGCGAAAACGAAGCCGCGGTCGAGCAAGCTGATGCGAGCCGCGTCGAACATGGGGTCGCTGGGCAGCTCATACGCGCCGTAGCCATACAGCAAGGCCGGATTCGATCCATCGGTCTTGAGGCCTCGCCGGTGCACGATTGACATCGGGACGCGTGTGCCATCCGCCGACGTGGCCCACAGACGATCGGTGACGTAATCCGCGCGGTCGTAGCCGCCCGGAACCGGCTGCTCCTTCACGATCGTTCGCTCGCGCGAGTTCATGTCGAAGTCAATCGTCGACCACGGCGCGTTCAGCGACGTATAGAAGAAGCGCATCACCGAGCTGTCGTAGACGGGGTTCGATCCCGCGAACGCGGTGTAGGCGGAATCCGGCTGATCGACCACGTACAGCTCGCGCGTAGCGCTGTTGAGGACCTCCAGGCGCTGCAGTCCATCCGACCGCTGGCCGAGGACGACATGGCCGATGTGCACGTCCACGCCGTTCAGCCGCACGCCGGCGCGTTCGGGGACGACGTCCTCCCAAGCCTCGCGCCTCGGTCGATCGATTGGCGCCGCAACTAGCCTGAAGTTGCGCGCGCCGTCGTTGGTGAGGATGAGGAAGCGATCCTCCTGGTGGTCGACAGAATATTCGACGCCGTGGCGCCGGGCTTCGATCAGCACCGGCACGCCATCGGGCTGGTCACTTTGCAGGAAGCGGCTTTCGCTCGTCACCTGGCTCGAGCTCGTGAAGATGATGTAACGCTCGCTCTTGGTCAGCTCGACGCTGAGCTCGAAACGCTCGTCGTCTTCCTGGAGGACGAGGACGTCCTCGTCGGCGGGTGCGCCGAGGGTGTGGCGCCACACCTGGTACGGGCGCATCGCCTTGTCGGGCCGTACATATAAGAACGTGCGGCTGTCCGCCGACCACGCTGATCCGTAATAAACGTCGTTCAGGACATCAGGCAGGTCGTGTCCGCTCGCGAGGTCTCGGAAACGAACCTCGTGGAGCTCGTCGCCCTTGAGGTCGACGGCGTAGGCGAGGACGTTCTCATCTGGGCTGCGCTCGACGAAGCCGAGCTCGAAGTAGTCGTGCCCGACGGCGAGCTCGTTGCCGTCGAGCTCGATCTCCTCTGGGGCGTCCATCGAGCCTTTGCGCCGGCAGTAGATCTCGTAGTCGAGCCCCTCGACCGTGCGAACGTAGTGCCAGTAGCCTTTGAAAAACGCAGGGGCTGAGGAGTCCGTCTGCTGGACGCGGCCGACGATCTCCTGGTACAGCCGTTCCTGGAGGTCGGCCACCGGCGCCATGACGGCGTCGGCGTACTCATTTTCAGCTCGTAAGTAGGCAAGGACTTCCGGGTTGGCCTTCTGGCGTAGCCAGAAATACGGGTCGATCCGGCTGTCTCCGTGCTTGGTGAGCACGGTCGGGCGCTGAGCTGGAATGGGCGGCCTCGGGTGCTGGACGGGGGCTTCCATGGGCTATCCATCCTGCCAGGTTGACGAGCCTTCCAAACCCGGCTTGGGATTCCAACTTGCCCGGCCTTTACATCTCTATACACAACCGGGTAAGGCCTGGGAGGTGAGTGTTTTTATAGCCAAGGAGGTATTGATACATATGGTCATCAACCTCGATTTCGACACGATCCTCGTGTGGATTCTCATCGGCTTGGTGGCCGGCTTTCTTGCCAGCCATATCGCCCTTGGCCACGGGCTTGGGATCGTGGGAGACGTGATCGCCGGCATCGTCGGCGCCTTGCTGGGCGGGTTCCTGGCCGGGGTGTTCCACTGGAGCATCACGATCGTGGGGCACCCGGTCCTGAGCGAGATGGTGATCGCGTTCATCGGTGCCGTGATCGTTCTGCTCGTCCTGCGCCTCTTCAATGCGGGAAGCGTGGGCCGGCGCACCTGGGGCTGAGCGGGAGCTCCAGTCTTCGTGGCGTGACGTGGCGCCTGCCTCTCCAGGCGCCCGTCGTCTAAGCGCCTAGAAAAGAAGTGACCCCAGCGAACCCTTCTGGCTTGCGCCTTTCAAATTCACCGGGGCCATGAAGGATCATCGCACCGTGGGCCGGGCTGTCAATGCGTAAATCGTGGCCAGGCCACGATTTGTAGCCGGCTTACTTGACGATTCCACCCAGCTTGAAAGCCTGTCGGACAAGCCGCTTGACCGCCGGGCTCTCGGCCTCGGCGGGCTCGCGCAAAGTGATGAATCGGGAATCCTTGCCGCTGCCCCTGAGCAGGTCGCTCGCATCATCGAGCTCGCGGCCGCGGTAGAAGAAGATGGTCGAATGCGTAGGGAAGGTGCCGATGCCGAGCACATTGGCGCCATCCACTGCATAGCGAACGAGCTTCCACATGTACGTACGGGAACGCGGCGGTCCGCCGCGATAACTGATCTCGTCCGCCTTCGGGGCGATGGCTCTCACGGTTCGCCGTGCCGCCTCGATCGTGGGACGCACCGCCGGCGGGACCTGGCTGAAGATGTCCACCGCTCAAGAATATGCCCGGTGGTTCCGCGTAGATTTTCAAACCGATGAAAGCAACTGCCTGGAACCAGAAGACGATCGAGGAGTTTCATGCCAAGAAGGGGCGCGGGGTCGGGATGTGGGGCGACCACGTTGCCCTCATCACAGCGAAAGGTGCCAAGAGCGGCGAGCTCATCACCACTCCCCTGGTCAGCGGCCGCGATGGCAAAGACTGGATCGTCGTGGCGTCGAAGGGAGGCGCGCCGACCCACCCGACATGGTTTGGAAACATCAAGGCCAATCCGGAGGTGGATGTCGAGGTCCCGACCGATGACGGGACCGAGACGTTCAAAGCGCGCGCCCATGTTGTCGAAGACCGCGCCGAGCACGACCGTCTATACGCGGAGATGACGAAGATCTGGCCATCGTTTGCCGATTACCAGAAGCGGACCGATCGCCTGATTCCCATCATTCGCCTCGAACGCCTGGGCTGACACGGATGGCCGACCGAGTCGAGATAGCCGGTCAAGAGCTGGCGCTCATCCTGGAGGCGCTTGACGACGCGGCGTACTACCGCGAGACGCGCTCGCGCGTCCTCGAGAGCACGGTTAAAAGACGAGGTCGCGAGACCGATGCCTCCGAAGTGCATCGGCACAAGGCGCGGGCTTACTCGGCGCTGGCCGTCAAGCTCCGAGGGTGAGGCTCGTCACGCCTTTCTAGCCTCGGCGGCTTGCTGCCGAAGCCGGTGAGAATGGATTCGAGGAGCGGCAGCGCGTGGAGCACCTGCTTCGATCTGATCAGAAGATCCCACAGCGGCTCGAACTTCTTCCATCCTCCGGCGTACGCGAGGTGGCGCAGGCGCGATGCTGCTCCACGCCAGATAGATCCCCACCGATAGAAGTCCCGGTAGGCACGCCAGTAGCCGGCTTCCAGCTCATCCGCGGTGAGGCGCTGCGGCTTGAACACCACATGCCGTGGTATGTCGCGGTTTCGATTCCCTTGCGGCTGCACCCAACCTTGCCACGAACGACTTCTCGATCAGGTTGGACAAGAGATCGAGCACCGTTGGTTGGTCAACGCCCGACCCGGCGGCGCGGAGGGCGACGCGCGTTTTGCCTACGCCGCCAGGTCCCACCAAGGTGAGCAGGCGGGTGTTGGCGAATGCCGCTTTGACCTCGGCCAGCAGTTGGCGCCGGCCGACGAAACTGGTCGACTCTGCAGGCAGTTTGCCCGCAGCAGCTCGTTTGGCGCCTGGCACACGGTCAGTCTAGGTTGGGGTGGGCGCCCATCCTCCCGTCCTTCAGTGCCCACCGTGGTGAGAGTCATGCCCGAGCGCCGCTCCGACCGCCTCGATGGTCTCGGCAGCGAGAAAGACCAAAAGAACGAACACCGCGACATACTCCGCCCACCACCAGCCGGCGAGCAAATTTAGTGCAACACCTGCCAGTGTCGCGGCAGCCATGTAAGCGCAGGTGATCGTCTCCGCGATGTCCGCCCGCAGCGCTGAGCTGCGAATCGTCACGTTGGCACGGCGCTTCTGCCAGGCCAGAATCGGCATCACCAACACCGCCGCGCCGGCCACCCCCGCGCCGAGGAGGGAGCCTTCTGGTTGGAGCCTGGTCGCCAAGCCGGCCAACCCAACGAAAACGACATACAGGCACAAAAGGACCAAGAGCACGGCGGAGATCCATGTGGCGCGCCGCTCCACCCATTCCGCTCGTTCGACCGAGGATCCGCGCGCTTCTGAAGACAAGCGCCAAAGCAGAGTGACTCCACTGACGAGCTCGATGACGCTGTCGAAGCCGAACGCGGTCAGCAGCAGACTGCGAGCAACGAGGCCGGCTCCGATTGCAAGCCCAGCCTCCGCCAGCATCCAGACGACAGTTACGACTTCAAGCCGGACGCCAAGCCGGAATGCTTCTCGACGCTGAAGCGCCTCCATCAAACGCGCCTCAGGGAATGCCGGTTACAGGGCGACTTCGGATCCACTCCGTGTCCGACGGACAAAGTGAGCGAAGAGTACGCACTCCTCGCCGTTCTCAGTGTATCGGGCACCGGGGGGCTTGCGGCAAGACCCGGGTCGTGCCGCAAAATCTCCAGCCTGCAACCAGAACCGACGGAAATAGGGGTGGCTTATGGCTGTACATGCAGTGGTGGTAGCAGGAGGCGGCCCGACGGGGCTGATGCTGGCGGGCGAGTTGGCGTTGGCGGGGGTCGACGTCGCCATCATCGAGCGGCGCACCAGCCAGGACGTCGCCGGCTCGCGCGCGGGCGGTCTGCACTCACGCACCATCGAGGTTTTCGATCAGCGCGGAATCGCCGATCGGTTCCTCTCGCAGGGGCAGGTGGCCCAGGTCGCGGGATTCGCCTGGATCCGTCTGGACATCAGCGACTTTCCCACCCGCTACAACTACGGGCTCGGGCTGCGGCAGAACCACATCGAGCGCATCCTGGCCGGCTGGGTCGACGAGCTGGCGGTGCCGATCTACCGTGGACGCGAGGTGACCGGGTTCGCGCAGGACGACACCGGCGTCAACGTAGCGGTGTCGGACGGCCTGTCGCTGAAGGCCCAATATCTCGTCGGGTGCGACGGCGGACGCAGCCTCATCCGTAAAGCAGCCGGTATCGAGTTCCCCGGCTGGGACCCGACTGCCAGCAGCCTGATCGCTCAAGTCGAGATGGACCAGGAGCCGGAGTGGGGCCTCCGCCGCGACGCCATTGGCGTCCATGCCCTCTCTCGGTTGGAGGATGGACCGGTGCGGGGGGTGCTGGTGACCGAACAGCACCTCGGACACACCGGTGAGCCCACCCTGCGCGACCTCAGCGAGGCGCTCATCGCCGTATACGGCACCGATTACGGGGTCCACAGTCCCACCTCGATCTCCAGGTTCACCGATATGACCCGGCAGGCGGCGTCCTATCGCGACAGACGGGTGCTTCTGGCCGGCGACGCCGCACACGTGCATCCCCCGGTGGGTGGACAGGGCCTCCAGATCGGCGTGCAGGATGCGGTGAATTTGGGATGGAAGCTGGCCCAGGTGGTCAAGGAGACGTCGCCGGAGAGCCTGCTGGACACCTACCACGCCGAGCGACACCCGGTCGCAGCCCGCGCGCTGCGAAACACCATGGCGCAAACAGCGCTCCTCCGCTCGGACGAACGTACCGAGGCACTGCGCGACACCATGTCCGAGCTGCTGAGCATGGACGAGCCTCGCAAGCGGGTCGCCGGAATGATGTCCGGCCTCGACATTCATTACGACCTCGGTGAGGGACACCCGCTGCTCGGGCGCCGCATGCCCGATCTCGACCTGGTCACCACCGCCGGCCCGCTGCGGGTCTTCACGCTCTTGCACAATGCCCGGCCGGTGTTGCTCAACCTCGGTGAGCCCGGTGGCTTCGACATCACGCCATGGGCAGATCGAGTTCAGTTGATCGACGCTAAATATGCTGATGTTTGGGAGCTTCCGGTCCTGGGCCTGGTGACTGCTCCCGCTGCCGTCCTGATCAGACCCGATGGATACGTCGCCTGGGTGGGGGACGGCACCGATGACGGATTGCGAGATGCGCTGACTAGCTGGTTCGGATCAGCGCAGATTCCGCCGGCGCGATAAATCCATCGCGCGTCGGGGACAATCGGACTTACCGACACGGGCGGGGTGTCCTCCTGTATTCCTGCAGTTCTCTAGCGCCCTCCTGACTCCGATTGGTCTGGGCCCCACGTGCCGGCGAGCGCAAATCCGCGCACGGCGACGGCCCAGACCAACCCCAGAACCACCACTAGCAGCAACGCCAGTAGCCAGGGCGCTGGTCGGGTCGAGCCGATGATCACGCTCGCCAGCGCCCCTGCGATCGTTGCGATCCAAAGCGGTCGGTAGACGGATGTGAGCCGGCTCGCATCCGCGAGTGCTCTCCACGTCGGAATCAAGAACACCAAACCCACAGCCACCGCTCCTGAGAGGAGCCACGACGTGGGTCCGGGAGTGATGTCGTCATGCGCGTGTTCGATCAGGCTGACCATCCCGGCTCCGGCAGCCGCAATCGAAAGCGTGATTGGATAGTGGCTCAGCATCCAGTTGGCGAGAGCGCGACCATCAGGCTTGGGTAATTTGCCTCCGACGACGTCGAAGTAGATCCACCAGAACCCGAAACCGACCGCCAAGGCGATCATGCCGGTCGCGATTGTCGTGACATCGTGTTTCGACTGAGACAGTCCGTCAACGACCCCGAACACGACCTCGCCCAGGACGATGATCGTGATCGTTGCGAAACGCTCGACCAGCGAATCGGTGGGAGTCATGCCCCGGCCCTGACCGACGCGTGAGCGCCCGAAAAGCAACAGCAGGAATACCCAGGCGACGGTGAAGATCGCCCATACCAGGAGTCGCAGTTCTGCCGGCAGGAAGGCGCTGACGAGCATCACGACTACCGAAAGCGCCATCGCCACGACGTAGCGCCCGGTGTCGGCCAAGAACTCAGGATGTACGCGGGCGTCCTGCAGCCGGACCTCGTACCAGAGCCAGGTCATCACGACCAGGAATGCCGTGTAGGCGATCGCGAAGCCCGCGCCTCCGCCACTTGCGTCGGCCGCGTACATGGCGAGGATGGCGAGAATGCCGATCTGAAGGAAGAAATAGGTGCGCGTCCTCCCGTCAGGTTGGCCATGCAACTCCAGATAAAGAGAGCCGTTGGCCCAGGCGATCCAGGTCAGCGAGAAGACGACCGCGAATTCGAAAAGTCCGTTCGCCGAGAGGTGCGCAGCCAGATGATTTCCCGCCTGAGCGATGACGGTGGCGTAGACAAGGTCGTAGAGAAGCTCGAGAGGACTGACGCGGCGGTCGACGATCGTTTCGCCGTGCGGACGCGGCGGGCTCCAGAACCAGACCCTAAAAAGTTGAAGCGCCCGACCGGTCGTTGGACCGGAGGCAGCTGCAGACCTATCAAAAGGCTCGGCTGGCACGAGATATGTTTACAGAGCGGGCGGGCTGTTGGCAGCTTTATGGATCCAGAAGGTGGGCCGAGATCGGACATCGCCCGTTTTGATCTCAATCCCACCCTCTTCATGATGCGATCCATGTCTACAGCACGGTTTCCTCAGGGGGAGCGAAGTTCTCCTCAAACCGCCGCGCACCGGCCATGTTTTCCCGACCGCGGCGGTCTTGCGGTTGACCGCCGCGGTTTGAGCAGCCGTCAGGCCAGGTGGAGACGGTGCGCCGTTGCCCGCATCTGGACCGGCTCGACTATCACACCGAGGGCCAGCATCGCGAGGCCGACCGCAAAGTAGACCAACTGCAGCCAGTGTGTTCCCACGATGAACACCTCGCCTACGATCCAGCCCATCATGACCAGGCCGGCCGCTGCCGAGAACCCTGCTCCGACCGCTCGGCTGAGAAGCGTCGCGCCGAGCGCGGCCAGCGCGGTGCCACCGATCACGACAAGAAGGATCTGGCCAGCGACGACGTAATCGCTGATGAGCCAGGCGAACGGCCGCGCGGTGAGGTCCGGGCCCGGTTTGATGCTCCCGACCATAACGGCGTAGCCACCCGCGATCGCGGAGATGGCGGCGAAACCGTCCACTACCGCAAGAGTCACCCGTTGCCAATTCCATTTCATGTTCAAACCCTCCTCGGCACTGCGCCCGTCAATGTGAAGACGAACCGCATCGCTTTGTGACCGCCATCGTCGGCAGGCTCGAACATGAGCGGACAACCGCCGGGAATGACGTTGACGTCATGCCGCCGGCCGTAATCGGTAGCCGCGGCGGAGACGCTGCCGCGATCGACTGAGCGATGCATCCAGACATGCTTGATCCCAAGCTCGACGCACTCGCGCATCGTGGACTCGGCCAGCTCAGGTCTGGTTCCGATGACCACCGCCGACACGCCGCCAGGGATCGATTTCAGGTCCGGGTAGCACCTGTCGCCCTCCACCTGGTCAGTGTTGGGATTGACTGCGAACACCTCGTAGCCGCGCTCGCGCAGTCGCTTGTACACGAAGTTGCTCCCGTGGCTCTCCGGATGCCGCGAGACGCCCGTAATCGCGATTCGCTTGTTGGACAGGAACTCAGACGCCGCTTCCTTGATCGGTTTCGTGCGTTGAGCTGTTTGCATTTGAAGCTCCTCCTTCAACCAGGCCCAGTCAACGTCGAATGTGGAATCTGGAGAAGGGTCGAAAGACCTGCTGCCTCTAGGCCTCATTGGTCAGGATCGTTCTTGGCTGGGGGAGAGCGTCGCGGTCGTGTAATCGAGGCACGCGGCGATCTCGGACTTGTCGATCTTCATCGATTCGATAGCGAGCCATCAGGCGGCGGCGATCTCAGCCGGAGCGAGGTTGACCTTCACCACCGGCGGCACGCTCAACGTGTTGTGGACCGTGCAGTGTTCGATGACGCGCTCGAATGCGTCGCGGTTCGCCTCGGTCAAGCCGGGCGCCTGGACGTCGAGCACGATCTCTCCCACTCGGTGAGGGTTCTCGCCCCACTGGTAGTCGGCTGTGACCTTCAGACCCTCGGTTGGCAGTCCATGCCGGCGGAGGAATCGCTCCGCGTAAAACGCGACGCACGCAGCCAGGCTGCTCACGAACATCTCCGTCGGCGTGGGAGCGGTGTCCTCACCGCCATCCTCGACCGGTTGGTCCGCGAGCAGCACATGGCCACGCACATCCACCCGCAAGCGATCCCCGCCTGCATACGTGACAGCGATCATCAGATGAAGAGCGTGATGGCGCCCTGCGCATCGGCGAGCGCCTTGGTGGCACCTGCAGGCTCATCGATGCCCTCGATCAGGTCTGAACGCTTCAAGCCCATCATGTCCATCGTCATCTGGCACGGCACCATGTGGACGCCCATCTCGATGGCGATTTCCATCAACTCGTGCGGGCTGGCGACGCGGTGCTCCTTGGCGAGGTGATTCATCATCGCCGGCCCGGCGCCCACGAAGTTCATCTTCGAGAGCTTCAGGTGCTTGTCGCCACCCCGGTTCATCAAGGAGAGCATCCTCTGCATCCAGTTGTCGCCGGTGATTCGGACCTCGTTCTTCACGAGCGGGAAGAGTCCCCAGAACGTGAAGAAGACGGTGACCTCCTTGCCCATCGCGGCTCCGGTTGTGGCCATGATCAAAGTCGGCCAGACCTTGTCCAGCTCGCCGCTCCACGCGAAGATGACCAACCGGTCCGCCAGCTCGGGCTTCTTCTCCGCGACTGCTTCAGCGCTTCGCGCAATTGGCGGCTTCCCAAGCGTATTGACACTCATCTCAAATCTCCTTCTTCTTCAGGACGAAGTGGTAGACGCCGCCGCTCTCGCTCGACTCGACGAGCGCGTGGCCCGTGGTCTGCGACCAGGCTTTGAAGTCAGGTACAGCGCCGGGGTCGGTGGCGAACGCCTCGAGCAGCTCGCCAGGCGCGAGCTCCTTCATGGCCTTCGCGGTCTTGATGATCGGAAGGGGGCAGGAAAGCCCCTTCAGATCCAGTGACTTCGCGATCGTGATGCTCATTTCGTCATCTCCATGGTTGTCCTAGGGCAGGCGTCCTTGCGGGACCGTGTGCCAGTAGGTCTTGTTGAACAGCAGCTTTGCCCAGTGCCACAGCCTGCTCGGCCTTGGCGACACGGGCGGGTGGTCGTAGTCGAAGCGGATCGTCGTCGCCTGACCCTGTCCGGTCTCGAGGAAACACATGACCTTGCCGTCGTAGACATGGGCCGGCGCCGGCTCACCTTTGGCCGCGGCAGTGATCTCCGCCGCCGCCACGGATGCCTCGTAGTGAGCCACCGACCCGCTCTTGGAAATTGGGATGTTGGTGGTGTCGCCAATCGCCCAGATGTGTTCGAAATTGGTGTGCTTCAAGGTGTTCCGGTCGACCGGCACCCAACCTCGCTCGTCGCCCAAACCAGAGTCCTCGATCACCTTCTGTCCGCGGTGCGGCGGCACCAGCACGAGCAGGTCGTACTCAACCGTTTCGCCTTCCAGCGAGGTGACCGTCTTGGCGACTGGGTCGACTGACTCGACGTTGAAGAAGCCGGTCAGCTCGATGCCCCGCTCCGCGAGGATGGGCTGGACAAGCTTCGAGGTTGCCTCGATGGTGAATGCCCTGTTGAGCGGAGACAGAAGCTTGATCTGCGACTTTTCACGAACGCCGCGCGCCTTCAAATAATCGTCGAGCAAGAAAACGAACTCCACCGGCGCCGGCGGGCATTTGTACGGGATCCCTGCGACGCCGAGAACGATGGTTCCGCCTTCAAACGTCTTCAGGGCCTCGAAGAGGCGGCTCGCCCCATCCATCGTGTAGAAGTCGTGCACGTCCTTGGCGCCCGGGACCTCTTCCATCACGGTCCGGCTGCCCGTCGCGAGCAGGAGCTGGTCGTAGCGCAAGGTTTGTCCGGACTCGAGCAGCACTGTTTGCGCGGCCGGATCCACGCGGCAAGCGCGATCGACGACGAGAGAAACGGCCGGCCGCAGCAGGCTCTTCTCCGGGTGCTGCAGCGTGGCCGGCTTTTCCTTGCCGACGGCGACGTACAGGAACCCCGGTTGGTAGACGTGGTTGCCGGTGACGTCGACCAGGGTGACGTGGGCGCGGCCCTGGGTGTGCTTGGCGATCAGGTTGGCGCACATCGTGCCGCCGACTCCGCCGCCCAAAACGACGACTTCAGAAGCCATGACTCACCTCGCCTTGCGCACGATGAAGCGCACATAACCGTCGTCTGGAACCATCTCGACCATCTCCTGCTTGGCCTTGGCCACCCAGGCGGGGATGTCGGTCTTGGAGCCCTCGTCGCTGGACAGCACCTCGAAGGTCTGCCCTACCTGGCCCTGGCGGATCGCTCCGATCAGGTTCATCAAGGGTCCGGGGCATGCCATCCCCCTAGCGTCGATCGTCTTATCGATTTGAATCGTGCTCATTGGTCTTCTCCGGTCTAGATGAATAGGACCTGGCCGTCGCCGACCGAGGTCATGAATGCCGCCACACCTTCGATGCCGTCCACGAGCGGGTCCAGGTCCTTTTGCTGCAGATGGAACATGTCCATCGATAGCGCACAGGCCTGGATGTTCACCTCACCGACGTCCTTCGCCTGCTTCAAGAGATCGCTCCAGTGCTGTCCGGGGTGCGCTCGGACCACGGGCGCCTGCGCCGCCGTTGCCTGGGGATCGAGGGCATGGTCTGCCTCGACGTTGCCGGCCCGGAACGCGTCCAGCGCGTAGTACTGCAGGAAGATGTTCACGGGACGGCCCATCACCGACGCGCCGACGGTCAGCACCGCGGCCGCGTTCAGCTTGTCGTCCGTGCCTGAAAAGAGCACCAGCGAAAGGGGCTTTTCTTGCTCGTCCATCTGTTACCTCCGTCTCTGAGTCTCAGCGCTTCGTTCAGCTGGAGCCAGAGTCGGCGGGCCCAGGCCAACAGGGTCTAATGGCCCTGTGTGGTTGAACAGTTACACAGCTACTCTCGGGCGATGAACGATTGGGAGATCCAGGAAGCGGCTCATCGGTTCGCGCTGCTGAGCGATCCGACGCGCCTTCGCATCCTGCACACGGTGATGGAACGCGGTGAGCTCTCTGTGCATGAGATCGCGGAGGCAGCGCACGTTTCGCGCTTTAATACGTCGGCACACCTGAATCGACTGGCGGCCGGCGGTCTGGTGGCTCGGCGGCGCGAGGCCTCGACCGTGTACTACCGCGTCGACGACCGGCAGCTGCCGCAGATCTGCGAGTCGATGTGCGAGTCCCTGCGCGCGCGCGCGAGGGCATCGGCGGCCGCCGCCTCGCCTGCGGCTGCATCCTTTTGAGCACCTGGCTCGTCCAAGAGTCAGGAGGTGATACACACAATGGGTTTCGCGAGGTTCATGTCGCGCCCGTATGGACGGATACTCCGAATCGTCGCCGGGGTAGCGCTCATCGGGGCCGGCTTGTATGTCCAGGGAATATGGGGATTGATCCTTGGCGTGGTCGGTGCCGTGCCCCTTCTGGCCGGCGTATTCGACGTCTGCATCTTCGCTCTGCTCCTGGGGGCGCCCTTCAGCGGGTCGAAAGTACGGACAATGATCTGACGGCTCTTCCCGGGCGGCCTCTTCGGGCTCGCCCGGGACGGTGTCCGGTCCGGACCATCGAGCTGCGGTGCTGACCCACGACGAGCTCGCCACCTGCATTGAGTCGAGGCGCGTACGGCTCACCCGTATGGCGATGTCCATGCTGGACAATGCAGGCGAAGCCGAAGACGTGGTCCAGGATGCGGCCTTGAGCGCGATCCGCTCCAGCTCGACTTTCCGGCACACGGCCGACGTATGCACATGGTTTCAGCGGATCTGCCTCAACGCCTGCTACGAGGCCCTGCGCCGTAGGAAATCGGCGGCCGCCCTCGAGCAGTCCCTGCGACTGGAGCAGCTGTGGCGGGACCCGGAGTACACCGTGGACCCAGAGCGAGTCGTCGTCGGCCTCGAAGATAGCGAAAAAGTGCGCGACGCCCTGGCAAGCCTGACCCCTGAGCAGCGCGCCGCTGTCGTGCTTCACGATCTGAATGGCTTCAAGGCGCGCGAGATCGCGGACGGTACGGGTGTCGCGCTGCCCACAGTCAAATCACACTTGCGCCGAGGCCGTCAAGCGCTGGTCAGTCTCCTGGCCGGCGAGAAAAGATGAAAGAGCTCACTTGCGGCGAAGCCAGGGACATGGCGTCCGACCTGATCGACGGCGAACTCCGTCCCGAAGACGCCGCGAGGCTGCAGGCTCACATCGAATCCTGTCCCACCTGCCCGCGCCTCTACCGGGCTCTGGCTGCTGTCACGGCCGAGCTGATCCGCCGGCGAAGCATCGCGGCGGATTAGGACCCGTCAGGGCCGGATGAAGGTCTGGCAGGAGGCCGCCTAGCTGCAGGGACTTGACGACGAGGCTCGAGCACATCTCATGATTTCGGCGGACCCACCGAAGCGGCCGGCCGGTGAGCAAGGGACGGTTCGAGAGGAGGCCATAGGGCCTTCGCCAACCAGTCCATTCGACCCTCGATTGGCGCAGCGGCTTCGCCCAACCTCCGCCCTAAGGAGGACTTTATGTACAGCGATGGATTCGTGGCAGCGGTGATCCTGGGTCTACTCGCTCTGCTGTCGCCGGTGCTATGGATCGGCTGGTGGCTTTTGGCCGATCTTGGCGAAAGGGGCTTTCGGCACGTATCCCACCAGGCACCGTGAGAGCGCCGAGCCGGAACTCCGCCGGGGTCTTGGCGACCGTGTGACAAGAGGCCATCTTAGCGAGGGGTCCGGCGGCCCCTCGCCAAGTGAGGAGGCAATGTGATTGACCGCGAGTCAATGGAGCAGATCGAGACCCAGGTCGCCCGCATCCCCGGCCCTGCCTTCGCGGTCGATCTCGAGGGCGACGTGGTTGCCTGGAACCGGCGGGCGGAAGCGCTGTTCGGCACACCCGCTACCGAAGCGGTTGGCCAGCCGTGCGCGATGGTGGTGCGAGGCACAGACCGCACCGGCAAGGTACTGTGCCGTGCGGCCTGCCCGTGGCTTCCGATTGCCGGATCCGCGATTCGCGCCGACATCCCGATGCTGGTCCGCAAAGGCCCACGGCCGTCCGGACGCGTCGAAGTTGTCATGCGTCACAAGGTGGTGCGCGATCGCCTCAGCCGTCCAGTGGCCGTGCTCCATATTGCAAAGTAGAGAGGCTGGCTGATGCCGGATTCACGACCGGGTCAGATAGAAATCCTGAGCGAAGCGGAGTGCGTCAAGCTGCTCAGCTCCCATGACCTGGGCCGGATCGCGGTGGTCGATCGGGAGGTACAGCCTCTCATTTTTCCAATCAACTACTTTTTCGATGAGGGAGTCGTCGTGTTTCGCACTGCGCCGGGGACGAAGCTGGCCCTCGCGCCCGGCGCCCACGTCGGCTTCGAGATCGATAGTTGGGACCCCGACCCAGGGTGTCGGATGGAGCGTGCTGGTCAAGGGAGTCGCTCATGACATAACCCAGCCACGCGGCGCCCCCACGGGCCGAATGCGCTTCTGGCCTGTCCGTCCGGTAGCACCTGGATCGCGCGAGCACTGGATCGGCATCTGGGCCAACGAGATCAGCGGGCGCAGGTTTAGGTCCGAGGCCCAGCAGCAGACTGCGAAGGGAAAGCGGGCATGAAGGCAACTGGACCGGAGGCGCCACCGGAACAGATCCCGGAAGCCGATTGCCTGGAAATTCTCGAGCAGCCAGGGGTCGGCACGCAGGACCAGGAGACCCCACAGGCTAGGGTCGAAAGTCCCTGGGAATCCGCCCGGTAGACGACCAGACTCCATTTATTAGGAGACGCCGCGCTGAGGTGAGGCGAGGGAGTGGCATGGTCACCTTCCGGAACGGTCTGGCGGTAGCGCTGTTCCTCTTCGGCGCGAGTTACCTATGGCTGACGCCCGCGTTTCTCGACCGAGCCGGCTACCAAGGCACGACCTTCGACCCGAAGGGACTCCTGGCGCTGATTGCCATCGTCGGGTTCGCGGCCGCCGCATGGGGTCTCTTCAAGGATCAGGGCTGGTGGGTGCCGGTGGCCGGCGCCTCCGGACTGGTTGGATTGGCATCGCTGATCCCCTACTGGATCTGGGCCTTGCCGACTGCCGGTGCAAACAGCTCTCAGATGATCGAGAACGCGATCATCCACGCCGCCGGCGGCGCTGTCGTGGCCATCGTCCTGCTCGTCCCCGCCACCGAGCGGTGGCTGACCGGTCACGTGTGAGGAGGCAGCTATGCAAGAGGTCGTAGTCGAGCGCGCCCAACCACAACCGCGGCTCGGGGTCAAAGCGGCGGATCGCCGGCGCGACATACCCGAAACCGTCCGGGCTTTCTGCTTCTGGACGGCGACGGCGATGGCCACGACCTACATCGTCTTCATTGGAGGCTTCATCGCCAACGGCATGTCGCTCTTGCCGGTCCCGTGGGATCAGATCGTCGCCGTGGGGGCCTCGATCCTCATCGCCCCCTCGTTCGTGCTGTTGTTGGTCGGACTCCACTATTTCGCGCCGGAGGCGAAGAGGATCTGGACGCACGGTGCCATCGCCTTCGGACTCCTCTATGCGGCTTTCGTCTCGCTCGTTTACGTGACCCTGCTTTTCGTCGTCGAGCCACACGTGGTCAATCACACCGAGTCGGAGGTGGCGCCTTTTCTATTTGCGAAGGGCTCTTTCACACAGATGGTTGATGGGCTTGGTTACACATACATGAGCCTTGCCGTTGGCCTCACGTTCCCAATCTTCTTCGGAGGGCGCTTGGCGTCATGGATCCGGTGGATCGCGATCTTGAGCTTGCCCTCCGCTTTCGGAGTGCTGATCGCGTACATCGCCTACTCGTTTCCGTATGAGCTCTTGGGAATCGGATCGTTCCTGGTCCCGCTCTATGGAATCTTGGTGGCGTTCTACTTCCGCAAGTCAGCAGGTCAGGCTTTCTGATGTCTCAGTCAGGTGATCGATACGGGATCGATCTCTACTGGCTCCCGCTCGGGGCTGGTGGGAACTTTGTTCGCCTCAATGGCCGCATCTACGAGTCGATCTCGGCGCGAATCCAGCGTCGCTCTGCATGCGATCTCTATCACTCGGGCCTGGAAGTATTTGTGCCTGAGGGGCGGTACGTAGTGGAGCAGACGCCTGTTGGCGCTCGCGGCGATGAGCGCGGTGTGGTGGGCATAGGTCCCATCGGCGCACGATGGCTCAGCCGCCTGTTTCCCATCTTCCGGTACGAGCTGCGCCGCTGGCGCGACGGGGTGATTCCGGACATCAACGAAGCCGTTGAAAGCCCACAACGGCTGAGCAACGACCTTGCGGACGCCCGACGATTACTCGAGCTCGAGCCCCAGGTGCCAATGCTCGTGTGGGGCCGCGACGAGCTTGGTGCGGGTGAAATGTGGAATTCCAATTCGCAGATCTCGTGGTTGCTTGCACTCACCGGGCTTAACGTCGACTCGATCAGACCGCCTGCCGGGGGACGCGCTCCCGGCTGGCACGCGGGGCTTGTGGCGGCAACTAAGCAGATGACGCCGGCGTCGCAGACACTCCCTGCCGTGCCATGCGGAACAGGCCGCGTGCCACAAGCAGACTCCACACGGCGGACGGTATGACCACGACGTACGAGAGGGTTGTCGGGATCGAGCCGAAGGGCGGCAGAGGCGGCACCAGCAGCATGGCGCCTAACAGAATCCCGATGTAGGCGGTCCAGCGGTTAAAGAGTCGGTGCTGGAGCATCACCACCGCGAAGATCAAGTCCGCGAGTCCGCTGAGGACGAAGTACAGGCCGAAAGCAGTGCCGTTGTAGTTCGCCGTAAGCGCTTCGCCAGCAGCCACGAAAGCCGATCGCTGAGCGTCCGAGGATGCAGCGGCGTACTGGTTGCTCAGGTAGAGCATCGAGAAGGTTGGGTTGACCGCGAGGAAGAACGCTGCACCTCCGAGCCCGAAGATCAGCGCCAAGACAGTCCACGCCGGACTCGCCCGACGGAGCGCGAAGTACAGGCCCAGCACGACCAGGACGGACAGCACGACGCCGACGACCAACAGCAGATCTAGATCGACAAGGCCAAGAAGTGCATTCTTCTGAAACTGCTGGAAGTGGCCGAGGACAGTTGTCGGTTGTGGCCAGAAGACGAAGACCGGCGCCTGGATGATGATCACGCCGATCTGACCGAGAGCGGCGAGAGCGCCCAATGTGAGAAGGAGAGGCAGCCGTGCTGTGGCCCCTAAAGTTTCGTTCTCGGCTTCTGGGCCGCCAGCTCCGGCCGTTAGTCCTATCCGTGTTGCAATTGTGGACATCACATCTCATCTCCTTGGGCCGACCCGCGATGCCCCTGGTCATTGACTTATTCACTCAACAGGCTGCCTTGGCAGCGCGATCTTTACGAGGGCCGGCTGACCTGCTGGAGATAGGCCAGACGACACCGGTAACCGCTACAAGAAACCGGAGATAGCTCGAGATTCGACTCGAGGGCCTCACGGTCCTGGCCCGTGGGTCCTCAGGCTTGAAGCACTTGGGCGGCCGCTAATTGCGGGTTCGCTCGACAGAAGGGAATCGGGAAGATACAGAAGGTTACGTTCGATCGATTGTTCCCTAATTGTTCCTTCGGATAGCCCGGAAATCCGGTCAAAACGACTTCAGAAACAGGGTTGTGGGCCGAGATCGGACATAAGCCGGGTTCTGTATCCCTTGCGGGACGGTGACCATCTGTCTACGACGCCGGTTGCCCGGCGCCTCTAGCGACCGATACCCGAGGGCTCGGCGAGCAACCGTGAGCGCCCTCCTATTTGGTCTTGCTCCGGGCGGGGTTTGCCTGGCCGGCCGGTCACCCGGCCGCCGGTGGGCTCTTACCCCACCATTTCACCCTTACCCGACAGCTCGTCTCCGGAGACACGCACTGCCTGGCGGTGTTATTTCTGTGGCACTTTCCTTCGGGTCGCCCCGACTGGGTGTTACCCAGCGCCCTGCTCTTTGGAGCCCGGACTTTCCTCCAACCGTATTCACTTACGTCGGCGGTCACCCGTCCGCCTCGACCCAGGAGGAATTCTACCCAGGCGGCTTGGGCTTCTTAACCTTCTCGTCGATCGCGCGGTTGGCAAGGGCGTCGGCTCCTTTGTTTCGCTCTCGCTCGACATGTTTGATGTCAAACTCCGGGAAGTCAGTTAGGAGCTCCTTTGCCTTCACACTCAGGGCCTGGAGCCGCGGCTCCTTGATTCGGTAGTTGCCCTTCATCTGCTCTGCCACCAGCTTCGAGTCCAGATACACCTCGAGCCGATCAGGTTTCCAGGCGGCAGCTGCCTTGAGGCCTTCGATCAGAGCTTCGTATTCGGCCTCGTTGTTTGTTGTGAGACCGAGATAGCGGCACAGGCCCTGCAGACGCAAGCCGTTCTCATCCTCGATCACAACGCCCAGCCCGGCATGCCCGGGATTGCCACGCGAGGCGCCATCGGTGTAGATGCGGATGATCTTCAGGCGAGCACCAGGATTCGGCCGCAGTTTTCGCAGTGCACGATCTCGTCCCCCTGCCGGAGCATTTGCATGCCCCTTGACGTGACCGTGACGCGACAGGCCGTGCACTGATTGTTCAGCACTTCAGCGACCGCGGGATGGACGCGCTGCCGCGTGAACGCGGTTCGCGCCGCAGGGGGCACTTCCGCCCACACCTGTTCCTTTTCGGACTCGACCTCGGTGAGCTCCGAGCGAAAGCCCTCGACCTCCGCCTGCAAACCCGGCGCCTCCCCAGCACTCTGCGCGCGTGCCGCCTCCAGCTCGGCGGTCGCGGAGTTCATCGTGTCGTCGGCGATCTCGGCGTCTTCCATGAGACGCAGCTCAGCCTCCTCCTCGTCCGCGAAGCGCGCCTTCATGTGCTGCACCTCTTCCGACATCTGCATGAGCTCGGTCGGGTTGCGGATGCGACCGCTCATCAGCTCTCGCTCGCGCGAACGGAGCTTGGTCCGGTGATCCTCCCGCGCGCGATCCGATTCGCGCAGCCTTCCCGATGCGGCCTCCTGCGCCGCACGCGCAGCCTCGACCTTCTCTTCGAGCCTGACCACGTCGGGATTGGATTGCAGCAGTGACTCGATCCGCTCAATGTTCTCGCGCAGCACCCGCTCGCGGTCCACGAGCCGCTGGTACTGAAGGAGGAGCTGAGCGGGTCTCGCCACCGCCTACGCCTTGGTCGGCGTTTCGGGGCCGACGTCGAAGCCGATGCGATGGCCGGCGGCGGCTCGGTCCTCGGTGACGGCCACCTCACCGAACCTCGCCTCGTATGCAGCGACGTTCTGGGTCAAGAGCTGCGAAAGCAGCTTCATGTGGTTGGGGCTCATGCCGACGCGACAGTAAACGCGCACGAGTCCAGGATCCTCCGGCGCCCACTGGCCGAAGTTGAGAACGAAGCCGAGCGGGTTGCCGTTGATGAGCACGGCGTCGGTATAGATGACCTGGCTCGCGCTCTCCTGGACCTTGACTCGAACCGGCAGCTCGCTCATTCGAGCACTACCAGCACCTGGCCCTCCTTGACCACCTCGGTCTCCTTGACGCGGATCTCGCGCACCGTCCCAGCACGCGGCGCCGTGACCGAGATCTCCATCTTCATGGACTCGAGGATAAGGAGCACGTCGTCCTCGGCGACCTTGTCTCCCGGTTTCGCCGTGATCTTCCAGACGTTGCCGACGAGCTCCGCCTTGACCTCAGTCACGAGACTTCAAGCCCAGCTGCGATCTCGCCTCCGCGATCGAAGCCACTCCGCGCCCCAGGTCACCGCACAGCCGCGCCGCCTTTTCCACCAGCTCACCATTGCTGCGAGCCATCCTTCCCTCCTCGACATAAAAGTTGTCCTCGAGACCGACGCGAACGTTGCCGCCCATCGTGATCGCCGCCGCGACGAGCGGCCATTGATTGAGGCCGATTCCGATGACCTGCCAGTGCGATCCCGCCGGCAGGCCGTCGACCTGGTCGACCAGGTGACGAGTCGTACCGGGAATGCCGCCCAGCACTCCCATGATGAGGCTGAACTGCAACGGCGGTTGAAGAACGCCCATGTCGATGAGCGGCCGCGTGTTGCCGATGTGGCCCGCGTCGAAGCATTCCATCTCGGGCCGGACACCCGCGCCATTCATGGTCTCGAGGAAGAACTGGATGTCGTGAAACGGGTTGGCGAAGACGTGATCGTGATAGAAGACCTTTCGCTTCTCGGAGTAGATCGCGTAATTCATCGAGCCCATGTTCAGGGCGGCCACCTCCGGCTTGAGGTCGCGGATGTGGGCGATGCGTTCCTCCGGCGGGATGCCGACGGCGCCGGTTGAGAAATTGATGATCGCGTCGGTGCGCGCACGGACCTCGGAGAGGATCTGAGCGAAAGTCTCCACACTCCAATCCGGTCCGCCATCCGGTTTGCGCGCGTGGATGTGCAGGATCGCCGCACCCGCCTCGGCGGCGCGCTGGGCCTCCTCGGCGATCTCCACCGGCGTGTAGGGGATGGCTGGGCACTGCTCGCGGCTCGCTAGCACGCCCGTGAGTGCGGCCGTGATGATCGTCTTCTTCAAACCGGGATGTTCCCGTGCTTGCGCCACGGCCGGTCGACCTTCTTGTCGCGCGCCTGCTCGAGGCCACGCACGATCACGCGACGCGTCTCCGCGGGGTCGATGACGTCGTCGATCATCGCCCAGCCCGCTGCGATGTAAGGGCTGATCTGCGCCCGGATCGCATCCAGCATCCGCGAGCGGGTTTCCTCGGGGTTGTCGGACGCTTCGATCTGCTTGTTGAAGATGATGTTCACCGCGCCCTCCGGCCCCATGACCGAGATCTCCGCGAACGGCCACGCGACGAGCACGTCCGGCTGGTAGCCCTTGCCGCACATCACGTAGTACCCGGCGCCATATGCCTTGCGCATGATCACCGTGATCTTCGGCACCGTAGCTTCTGAGGTCGCGTACAGCATTTTCGCGCCGTGGCGGATGATGCCTTCCTTCTCCACCTGCGAGCCGACCAGGAATCCCGGAACGTCCATGAGGTACACAAGCGGAACGTTGAAGGCGTCGCACATGCGGATGAACCGTGCGGCCTTGTCGGCGGCGTCCACGTCCAGGATGCCGCCTTTTTGCAGGGGCTGGTTCGCGACAACGCCCACCGCGTGGCCGGCGGCACGCGCGAATCCGACGACGATGTTCTTGGCCCAGGTCGGCTTGATCTCGAACCACGAGTCATGATCGAAGACCGCGTTCACGACCCGGCGCACGTCGTACGCGGCGCGCGGACTGGCGGGCACGATCTTTTCGAGCTCGGGAACCAACCGGTCGGCAGGATCGCCGGCGTCGACGAACGGAGGCTTCTCGGTGTTGCTCGACGGTAGGTAGGAGAGGAATCGGCGCACGGTGCCGATGCACTCGACGTCGTCGGCGACCTCGTTGTCGCCGACGCCGGATTCGTAGGTGTGCACCTGCGAGCCGCCCATGTCGTGGTCGGTGACGTCCTCGCCGGTGGCCGCTTTGACCAGGCGCGCGCCTCCGAGCGACATAGAAGACGTGCCCTTGACCATGGGCACGAAATCGGAAAGGCCAGGAATGTAGGCTGTGCCGGCCGCGCATGGGCCGAGCATGGCCGCGACCTGCGGGATGACGCCGGACATCACCACCTGGTCGTTGAAGAGGTAGCCGGTGCCCGCGAAGGTGGAGCCGGAGGCCTCCTGGATGCGAGCGCCGGCCGAGTCGAGCAGCCAGACGATCGGCTTGCGATATCGCAATGCCAGCTCGCGCACCCGAGCCGCTTTGAACTGCTCGCCGACGGCGCCCATCGATCCCGCCATCACCGTGAAGTCGTAAGCGATCACCCAAACCTGGCGGCCGTCGACAAGCCCGTGGCCGGTTACGACCCCATCCGCCGGCGTGCCGTCGGCGTCGACCTCAACCGGTCCACGCACCGGCTGCTGGTGCGCAAGCAGCCCGAACTCGACGAAAGTGTCCTTGTCGAACAGCAGGTCGAGACGCTCACGCACGGTGAGCTTGCCGCGCCCCTTCTGCTTCGCGATCTTCTCTTCGCCGCCCATCGCCAGGTTTTTCTCGCGCCTGGCTTTGAGCTCGGAGATCTTCGCCGTGTATTCGTCGCCCACCGGGGGAATTATCGGCCGACCAGGAGATCCGCCCGCTTGCCCCAGCGGTCGAGGAAGCGATAGAAGTTGCGCTTCGACAGCCGGTCTCGCTCTTTCGGATCGGTCGCTTCCCAGAGCCGGTGCTCGTGCCTGCTCAACGGCAGGCCGGCGAGCGCCACCGCTCGGCCCCCGCGATCGCGCAGCCTGAAGCTGAACTCGATGTCGGCGATCCGGTAGAAGCGGAACC
>Ga0207684_10001511_pt1 | contig 24937 bp, 27 predicted proteins | sample KBSK5501metaG_FD_184342 | JGI IMG/M metagenome (GOLD analysis project Ga0207684, IMG submission 184342) | Corn, switchgrass and miscanthus rhizosphere microbial communities from Kellogg Biological Station, Michigan, USA - KBS K5-50-1 metaG... | ecosystem: Host-associated > Plants > Roots >...
TGTCCGCGGAGCAGGCGAATCAGATCGAAGAAAACGCCGATTGGCACTTCGCCCTTGTGCGCGAGCGTCCAGGTGTTGTCCAAGAATCCAAAACGCTCCTCGGAGGATAACCCTGGAAGGGACCGGCATAAAGCTTTATACAGACCGTCGTCATAACGGGTCCGGTAGTATCCCTGCTCGTGGGCATTGGCATAGACCCAGCGGATGTTGTTTTCCACCCGCCCAGCCCCAGGCGCGCCGAGACGCGCCCCTTCCCGTACCGGCAACGTCAGCTCGAATCGCGGTTCGGTCATCAAGAGCCGATGCCTGTGAACCCCCGCCTCATCCTCATAGGCAAGACTGAGCGGAATGGCCCAGACTCCACTGTCCTGCACTGATACCGTCGCATCCGCGACAAACCGATCCTGCTCAAGCTGCAGGTGGCCGAAGTCGCCCGTCGGCGCCTTCACCGTGAGCATGGGAAAGCCGGGCTTTGTGAACCAGTCATTCGCGATCGCCGGGACAGGTTGTCCGGAGGCCTTCGCGAGCGCCTGCCACAGATCCGCCGCGGCCGCGTTGCCGTACTGATGCGCGCCGATATAGTCTCGAATCCCCTGCCGGAAGACGTCCTCTCCCAGGAATTGCTCCAGCATGCGGAGGACCGATGCGCCCTTCTCATAGGTCAATGCGTCGAACATCTCCTCCGCCTCGGCCGCCGTGCGCACTTTGGAACTGATAGGACGCGTCGCATTTAAGGCATCCACCCCGAAAGGGACCTGTTTGTCCCGGGCGAACTCCACCCACGACTGCCAATCAGGTCTCCAGTCATCCACAATTTTGCAGGCGAGCCAGGTCGCAAAGGATTCATTCAGCCAGAGGTCCTCCCACCACCACATCGTTACGAGATTGCCAAACCATTGGTGGACGACCTCGTGGGTAATGACATTGGCCACGCCCCGAAGGCTGTTCGCCGAGGCTTTAGTGACGTCAACCAGAAGACGATTCTCGCGAAAGAAGATCGCTCCCCAGTTCTCCATGGCGCCCATTGCAAAGTCGGGCACACCGACGAGATCCAGCTTCGGGATGGGATATTTTAGGCCGAAATAGTCGTTTAGCCTGGGCAGGCAGGCCTGCATCACCTCTTTGGCGAATTTTGTCAGGCCGGCAAGTTCCGGCCTGCTATAAATCGCGACGCGCGTTCCCTCGATTTCGAATTCATCGGCCACCAGCCGGGCGATGCCCAAAGCGACGAGATACGTCGACATGGGCGGAGTCTCTTTAAAAGTAACTCGCTTGCGCCGGCGAACCCGGTCGCGTTCCTCGGATTCGCACTCCATGTTCGAGAGCGCCATCAGCTCCTCCGGAAACTCCGTTGTTATCCGAAATGAGGCTTTGAAGCCGGGCTCATCGAAGCAGGGAAATGCGCGCCTGGCGTCCGTCGCCTCGAACTGTGTAAAGGCGTACCGCTCGCCGTCGGTCTTCGCCTCATAGAGGCCCTTCATTTGCTTATTCAGCCGGCCGTCGAATTCGATCTTCAGCAGGCCTGGACCGGCCGGCAGCTCCTGCGGGAACGTGAAGACGGCGACCTCTGACTCCGGAAGCAACGAGATCTCCGCAGAGCGTCCGAGCCCCGCGCCCTCGAACAGGGCCTGAGTAATCTGAAGATCGACCGCATGCAGGATGATCGTTGGCGTTGCCTCGTGAATCTCCAGGTCAATGCTGACCGCGCCCGAAAACTTGCCCTGCTTGGGTTCAACGGCAAGAGTGAGGTCATAGCGCTTGGGGACTACCGAGCGCGGCAGCCGCCCACTAGGAATGATGTGCACGTTGATTATCCTACTCCTCTGCGCGTTGTTCGATGTATTCGAGCAATGCGCGGTAGGTCAGCTCCCGGGTCTTGGCCTTGGAAGGGGCCGGTGCCAGACTGGATTCCAGCCAGACGATATCTTTAATGTGGCCTTGCGCTTCGTTGCAGAGCGTCCACATGTGATGCAACATGTCCGGGGGAAGTCCGACTTGCGATCCTTCGGATTCCAAGCGATCATCCAGAATCGCCAACAAATCGGAAATGGCATGATCGGGTCGGTACGGCGCCTGTTTGTAGCCAAAAGACTCCTGCTGCTCCTCTTGGCGCGCCTGCTCCGTCAGATCCCACATGTACTCTTTCAGCATACCAATCATGTGGCCCGTTAGTCGCATAGGCTCCGATTCGAACCCCCGTTCTTCATTATGTGAGATTCACCCGATGGCGGCAAGCGCAATCAAGCTGCGTTGATTCTCGATTGCCTCATCAGTAGAGTATGGTCCAGGACCAATATGGATTGGAATAGATGACACGACCGGATGCCGAATGGATCGCGGAAGCCCTGGTCCAGGCTGGATTGAAAGCCGACATTGTCGGATCGCTGGCGCTGAAAAACCAGTCACATCACGACATCGATCTCACGGTCCAGATCCTTGAGGACCGCGACTATCAGACCTACTGGTACGCTCTGGAGCAGCTCGGGTTTCGCTACGAGCGGACAGATCCTCCGCCGTCCGGGGAGATCTGGGTCGGGCGCAGCCGCGACGGCACCTCACTCGTCCTCGACATGCACCCCACCCGGACAGTGACCTGAACTAGAACAAGCTCCTCGATCAATTCATCGACGGATCGGGAGGCATCGTGGCATAGAACGTAAAGTTGCCTCCCAACGAACGCATGACGCTCGCCCACATGTGATGAGGGTCGCGGGCAAATACGAGTTTGAGATCGGCGGGAAGGACAATCCAGGATCCTCCGGACAATTCAAACTGAAGCTGTCCGGGAGCCCAACCCGCATAGCCCATATAGACCCGCACAAGATCGGTCGCCTCGCCTTCCTCAGACACTTCCTCGAGCGCGCTCAGATCGCCCCCAAGACAGACGCCGTCAAAGATCGGTTGCGATTCGGGAACCGACGTGCCGACTTTGTGCAAGATCAAAAGATTGTCCTTCTGCACCGGTCCGCCGCTATACACCAGCCCTGCCCTCTCATGCAGGCCCGTCGTTTGAGGCAAAACCTCCATGATGTGATGCTCCGTGCGGCGGTTGACGACAAGACCCAGCGATCCTCCCGGTCCGTGCTCGCACATCAACACTACGGTTTGACGAAAATTCGGATCCCGCAGGTGCGGGCTCGCGATCAAGAACGATCCTTTAATGTCCGGAGTCTCTGTCTCTTCTTCCATGGCTGTTGTTATTGTAACCCAAGGCGAACTCACTTTCAGCCCCTTCCGAAGAATCAAGGCCGGTCGTGGACCAGCGCGGTTTGGAGCGCGACCGGCCGTTGACGACGGATGGAGATGGGCGTAGGCTCGACGTAGAGATGCGCAGGTGACTGCGCGGCGTTTCGCAGTTTATCCCGTTGCGTATGATCAGCTGGAGGGAAGGATGAAATCGGTCTGCGCGGCGTGCCTGATTGTGCTCTGTACCTTCACTCCGATGGCCGGAGCAGAAGACATCGGCGTGGAGGTCCAGGAAGTTAAAGTCGTCCTTGTTGAGCAGAGTCTAGTGGTCCTTTTGATTGTCGGTAATCGATTTGTGCCCATTCATGTCGACGCGACCGTCGCGGGGTCAATCCACAGCGTCCTGACCGGCACTCCCACCCCCCGCCCTCTTTCCCATGATCTCATGCGGTTGATTCTCCTGGAACTCGGCGCAAAGGTGACGCGCGCGGTGATCACCCTCAAAGAGAAGACGTACTACGCGGATCTGACGATCACGATGGGTGACCGGACCTGGATTTTCGATAGCCGGTCTTCCGATGCCATCGCTCTCGCGCTCTTGTTCAAAGCTCCGATTGTTGTGGCGAAGGCCACGTGGGACTCGGCGAGCCAGCCTTGGGAGGCGCCCAAAGGGGAGACTTCATGATCTTTCGCTCATTCCCGGTACCGCCGCTGGGATGCAATTGCTCGATCATCGGGGACTCCGTCTCCAAGAAGGCGATCGTCGTGGATCCGGGCGGGGATCACGAGGGCATCCTCGCCACCCTGCGGGACCTGGACCTGGCGGTGTCCCTCATCATCCATACGCACGCTCATTTCGATCACTTTCTGGCCTCCGGCGAAATGCATAAGGCAACCGGAGCGCCGCTGTGCTTGCATAGAGCCGATCAGCCGCTCTGGGAGAATTTGGAACTGCAATGCCAGCTTTTCGATGTGCCCTACATCCCCGTTCCCGCTCCGAATCAGTGGCTGGGAGATGGAGAGACGTTGAGTGTGGGGAATCTGGCCGCGATCGCCACCCACACACCAGGTCATACCCCGGGTTCCATGTGTTTTCATCTTGAATCCGAAAAGCTGCTGCTTGCGGGAGATACGCTCTTCCGGGGAAGCATCGGTCGAACTGATCTCTGGGGAGGGGACGCGGCGGCCATCGAACGATCCATCAAGAAGCGGCTTTACACACTTGACGAGGCAACGCGCGTGATTACCGGCCATGGACCTGAAACCACGATTGGCTTCGAGATCCGAAATAATGCCTTTGTTCGAGGAGTATAGGATTCGCTGTTAGCGGTCACTCCCTTGGGCACCGGGGAACGCGGCGCCTTCGTTCCCCAGTGCCACAGAAGCGAGGATCACTTCACTTCAACCGTAATGGTATCGTTGTCCGCCTTCCGACCGTTGGTCGCAGGCACGACGGTGATCCAGTGCTGGCCTTGCGGTAGTCCCCTGAAGGTGCCGTCGAAACGGGACTGTTTCATTCCATCAAGGTACACGTCGGCTTTCGCGTCGTGTAAACCGTCCAGCATCTTGTACTTGAGAGTGAACGTATCGGACACGTCATCTCCATTCTGAGGGGAGACGATGGCGACACGTGATTCCTCGGCCACGGCGCTTGTCGGTCCCGCCAATCCCATGAGCGCCCACAGTGCGATTGCTCCAAACCCCAGTATCCTCTTCATGACGTCCTCCTTTGTTGAATGGTTAACTGCATCCTACGTTCAAGGGATTGTGCAACTGCGATGCCAGCATGAATTAGAGAAGCGAACTCGAGAGAACCACCGAGAATTGGCGGATTTAGAGATGCTCCCACGCCGGCGATGCGCATGGCGCTTCGAACACCAGGGATTTTGTACTCGATGCGATACTTTAAATTGTCTTTTCAGATAATCGCATCTTGAACAGCAAACCCAATAGTCGATAAAGCTTCGCGGATTTCTGCGTGACCGGCAGGAACAATAACCGTCGTGTGCCTGAATTCCAGCCGCCGGGGGTAGGTCGCGCGCAACCGGTCAAACGCCTTGCCGCGTTCGGGAGTTGAAAGCTTGGCGAGCGCCCGCAGCGCCGCGTCATCGCGCCGGATATCATAGGAACGGGCGACCAGAGTGGCGATGAAGTCATCAAGCGTGCGGGTCGGATCAATTCGGACATGTGCAACCCCGCTGCTCAGGGCCGGTGGATTCCACTGTTGCGGATATTTCAGGAAGGCGCAGGCTGACTCATAGAGCAACTTCGTCCCATTCACTTTCCCGTCGAACGAATAACCGGCGATATGCGGCGTCCCCACCGTCACTGCTGCCAGCAATCTCGGATCGGGTTCGGGTTCCCCTTCCCACACATCCAGCACCGCGGCGCCGAGCCGATCCTTCTGTAAAACGGATAACAAGGCTCGATTATCGACGACGGGGCCGCGCGCGGTATTGATCAGAACAGCGTCCGGACGCATCAGAGACAGCTTGACGTGGTCCAGCAAATGGAAAGTGGCATCCGGGCCTTCCGTCGAGAGCGGGACATGACAGCTCACAATGTCGCTCAGCGACAGGAGCTTGGTCAATGAAATCAACCCGGATCTGCCAGCGCGCTCTAACGGCGGATCGTTAGCAAGCACAGCCATTCCAAGCGCCTCGGCCTTGGCTTTCACCAGCGTGCCGATGCGACCCAAACCGATAACCCCGAGGGTTCGGCGCGCGAAGGACTTCTGCTCGAGCGCGAGAATCGCGGCGAGCACATATTCTGCAACAGAATTGGCATTGCTGCCCGGAGCGTAGGCGAAAACAATCCCGCGACTTCGTAAGTACGGCAGATCGACGTGATCCACACCGATCGTCGCGCTGCCCACAAAACGCACTTGGCTTGCCCCAAGAAGTTCCGCATTCACTCTGGTGAGAGAGCGGGTCAGTAAAATATCAGCGTCCCGGACATGCGCCGGAGCAATCTCGCGCCCAGAAACAAGACGAATCGTGCCAAGGCTGCCGAAGGCTTCCCTGACGTACGGAATATTCTCGTCGGCTACAATCTGCATGACGTTTTTACAATATCAGCCCCGAGGTTACGAATATAGCAGCGCAAATCAGGAGATACTCGACCACCGTGACTCTCTTCTCCTGCTTGACCCATGCGACAATGGATCGTTATTCTACAGGTCATGTCGACTATTGACGCGAAAACGCGCCTGTGCGCGCTGATCGGAAATCCTGTCGAGCATTCGCTCTCGCCAGAGATTCACAATGCCGCATTTCAGCATATGGGATTGAACTTCGTCTATCTCGCCTTCGAGGTCCAGGACCTTGAAGGGGCTATGCGCGGCATACAGGCATTGACAGGCATTCGGGGTATCAGCGTCACAATTCCCCACAAAGTCGCCGTGCTCCCCTATCTCGATAGCATCGCCCCTACCGCACGAAACATCGGAGCGGTCAATACAATCGTTGCCGACGCCGGCGTCCTCAATGGATATAACACCGACGCGTCCGGCGCGCTTCAGGCGCTCCGAGCAGCCCGGTGCCTGCCTGATGAAGGGCGTTTCCTGGTGCTCGGTTCCGGCGGAGCGGCGCGAGCTATCTCGTTTGGCCTCTGTATGGAGGCAAAACTCTCCTCTCTGACAATCCTGGCAGTGATCGACCAGGAACGCGAGGCGCTGGTACGGGATCTTCGGGAAAAAACCGGCAAGCAGGTGGACGGATTTCCGCTCAGCCCTGACACCTTGAAGCGCCATATCCCTGAGAATCAGGTCTTGATCCACTGCACACCTGTTGGCATGAGCCCGAACGTCGGCGAAAGCTGCGTGCCGCGCCAGCTTATGGCGCCTCCGTTGATCGTGATGGATATTGTCTACAATCCCTTTGAGACTCGATTATTGGCGGAGGCTCGTCAAGCAGGTTGTCGAACCGTCCCCGGAGCCGAGATGTTTCTGCACCAGGCAATGGGGCAGTTTGAACTCTGGACAGAGCGAACGGCGCCCGTAGACGTCATGCGCGCAGTCCTGGAAAAGCGACTCGCTCGGGAAGGGGCGCGTCTTGGCGCGCCTGGGGCGGGTGGGTGAAAAAAGGAAAAGCGGCCGTCCCGGCGAGCGCGGGGCGGTGGGGTGTAATAGAGGGGAAATGAATATCGTCTTAATCGGATATCGCGGGACCGGCAAGAGCAGCGTCGCCAAACTCCTCGCGGAACGAACGAAGTGGCCCCTGGTTTCCACTGACGTGGAGATTGTGAAGAAGGCCGGGATGCCGGTGCCCGAAATTATCAGGAAGCGAGGTTGGGACTATTTTCGCAATGTCGAATCGGAGATTTGCAAACAAGTCGGCAAAAAAGATCGAACGATTATTGATACCGGCGGCGGGGCGGTATTGCGCAAGGAAAATATCGAGTCGCTCCGGCAGCGGGGACGGATGTTTTGGCTGACCGCGGAAGTCGGCACCATCATGGAGCGGATCAAGAACAACACCGAGCGACCTTCCCTGACCGATAAAAGCTACATCGAAGAGGTCGAAGAAGTGTTGAATGAGCGTCTTCCGTTATATAAAGCCGCCGCAGATCACGTTATTGCAACCGATGGTCGCACTGTCGAGGAAATCGGAGATGAAGTCCAGGAAAAGATGTGATCAGGACGCCGGCACGACTTTAAAGCGCAATGTGCCGATCTGGCTGGCTGCGGTGACCTTCTCTCCTAAGTGAATCTTCAGCTTGTAGTCTCCGGGTATCCAGCCGTCCGGGGGCCGGCCGAATTCCAGGAAGCCGCTGTCCTGGGACGTAGTGAGATAGACCTCTTCCGCCTCAAGCAATTTTTCGCTCTGTCGTCCGTCTCCTTTGTCCAAATACAACTGGCCGATGATATGGGCGGGATTTTCACGCGGCAGGAGATCGAAGACTAGAAAGATTGCCTCGACGTCCGCCTTGAAGGTAGACGTAGGCTTCTCCGGCTTATAGCGATCAGTTTGAAAGACATCTTTGACAGCCTGATAACCATGAGCCAGCGCGAGCTTTGTAAAAAAGCCGGAGGGTGGGTTGTCTACAACATTCTCACTCTCCTGAGCCGCTATGGCGAGTTGGCACAACGTCATACCCGTAAAAAGAACCACTCCTGTAAAAAGTACGACACCTGCATAAATTTTCTTACATCGCCCGATCATTTTTAACGAGACCTGAAGCATTTCTCGAGCCTCCGCCAACTTTATATTGGTATCAAAAAATTCTAACAGTCCCGGAGAAAGGAAAGCAACGCGAGACTCATGACATCCTTCTGAGACATTCGACTTCGTGGTCATTCAGCTCACGCCACTTGCCCGGCTGAAGATCGCCGAGCTTAATCGGCCCGATTTCCACGCGAATCAACCGCAGCGCGGGATGGCCTACCGCAGCGGTCATGCGCCGGATCTGCCGGTTCAACCCCTCGCTGATAGTGAGACTTATCCAGGAGGTGGGGACGGTTTTCCTGTAACGAATCGGCACCGGCCGCGGAGGCACTGGCGGAGGTTCGGCCAAAAGAACGGCTTTCGCGGGGCGGGTCCGCTGTCCACCGAGTAGAATGCCTTCTTGCAGGCGCTGTAGCGAGTCCGGCTCTGGCATCCGCTCGACCTGTACCCAGTAGACCTTCGGCAGCTTTTGCTTAGGATCCGTGATCCGGTGCGCCAGTGCCCCTTCGGAGGTCAGCAGCAAGAGTCCTTCACTGTCTACGTCCAAGCGTCCCGCGGCATAGACGCCTGGAATGGGAATGAACCCGGCCAGTGTCGGGCGCCCCTTCGAATCTGTAAAGCATGATAGGACCCCGTAAGGCTTGTTGAAGGCCAATGTACGTGAAGAATTCACACGGTGGGTTTGGCATGAGCGGTCAACCGCATCACCAACACGTAGAGGAGGCATAACAGGACCGCAAACCCGCCAATAAGGTAAGACCGTTGCTTGAGCACCTGCACCAGGCGTTCCGGATCTTGCAAAAGATCAGGATGACCACCCAGCAACGACGCTCCGAACCAAGCGAGGACCATGCACCATAAGGCCGAGCCAAGGAGTGTCATCGCGCTATACACGCCAAAGTGCATACGGACCAGGCCGGCTGGAATTCCGATCAAATGCCGTATGACCGGGACAAGCCGGGCGAAGAAGATCCCACCCGCCTCATAGCGAGACAGCCACCGCTCCGCGTGGAGCAGCTTGCTTTCAGGGCAGAAGATGTACCGTCCATACCGCAGCATAAGAGGCCGCCCGATCCAGCGCGCCACCCAATAGGTGATTGTGGCGCCGAGATAGCTGCCGAACGTGCCCGCGAGAATAACACCTCCCATGCTATACCGCCCTTGGGTGGCCCAATAGGCGGCGGGTGGAATGACTACCTCGCTCGGAATCGGGATCACCGAGCTCTCCATTGCCATCAGGATGATAATCCCTGGATAACCCCAGTCGTGTACCCACTGAAACCAGACCCCGAGCCATTGATGCACGTGAACCCCTTTGAGATTTTGCGCGAAGCGAAATCCTGCGCTTCACTCTTTCGTGATGATTTTTATTCGGTGGGAGATTCTAGCCTGAGTGGCCGTCCAATGCCAACAGTTACGAATCCTCTTACCTTGCGAGAATTCTGAGGTACCGAAGGTCGCCCTTGACCCTCTCATTCTTTGCCGTTATTCTCTGGCGCCATGTCTACGCAGCCTCTTATCGCCTGTCTCGATCTTGAAGGTGTGCTGGTCCCTGAAATCTGGATCAATGTCGCGGACCGCACGAAGATTCCAGAACTTCGCCTCACAACACGGGACGAACCCAACTATGACCTGTTGATGAAACGACGCTTGAAGATCCTCGATGAGCACCAATTGACATTACAGGATTTGCAAGCCGTGATTGGGCAAATGGCGCCTCTGGAAGGCGCGAAGGAGTTCCTCGCCTGGCTTCGACGCCACTGCCAAGTCGTTATCCTCTCTGATACCTTCGTCCAGTTCGCCACCCCGCTGATGCGGCAGCTCGATTATCCCACAATCTTCTGTAATTCCCTTGAGGTGGCAGCCAACGGCAAGATCGTGAACTACCACCTGCGGGTGAAAGACCAGAAACGAGCTTCCGTGCTCGCTTTGAAGAACCTGAATTTTCGGGTCGTGGCCGCAGGCGATTCCTACAATGACACCAGCATGCTCATCGCGGCAGATGCCGGCATTTTTTTCCGCCCACCGCCGGCAATCTCCGTCGAATTCCCGCAGTTCCCGGTCACGCAGAGTTATGCTGAGTTGCAAACCCAGTTTCGACGCATCGGACCTTTGACCGACTCGTAATCGTCTAATGCCTAAGGGAGGAAGCCATGATTAATATGCGACGGACCACGGTTCTTACAATTGCAGTGTTTTTCCTAGGATTCGCATCAGGTGGCGTGTCGTTACATTACGCCCAGGCACAGGGGCTTTTGGGACTCTCCGGGTCTGTCAAACAGATCGGCCAGGCCCTTGTTGAGATGCAGAAGAATGTCGACGATCTGCAAAAGAACATGGGGACGCTCAAGCAGGCGAAAGAGCAACTCACCAGCCTGACACCGGGCGGTGGAGAATCCCTTCCGAAGGACGGCGACTCTTTGAAGAAGGCGATCCCCGGGTTCGGGCAGTAAAGACCGGACTGCGGATCGCGGCATTCACCGGCTTTCTTTCACGGCCCCGCCTTCCTAGAAGGCGGGGCGTCTGGGTATGGCGCGCGCTGGGAGTCCTATTTAACTCACGCGGCTTTCAGGTCAGATGTGCACTGCGGGCAGCGCCTGGCTTTAAGCGGAATCATCATCGTGCATTGCGGACATTCCCGAGACGCCGGCGCAGGGGCCGCCTCTTCCTGCCGGTTGAGCTTGTTGATCTGTCGTACCAACAGGAAAACTACGAAGGCGACGATGACAAAGTCAATCACGGTGTTTAAAAAGACACCATAATTAATGGTGGCTGCCCCTGCCGCCTTGGCTTCCGCTAAGGTAGCCACCGGCTTGTCGGACAAGTTGACAAAAAGGTCGGCAAAATTCACTCTCCCCAGCACCAGCCCTACGGGGGGCATGAGGATGTCGCTCACGAAGGACGACACAATCTTCCCGAACGCGGCTCCGATGATGATCCCGATCGCCATATCGAGCACGCTGCCCCGCATCGCGAACTCTTTGAACTCCTTTAGCATTTTCAGCCTCCTTCCTAAGGCGAACATCGAACAGCCGCCGGCCTGAGCGAGCCAGGATATCTACTGATGCCGGCGATTCAAGAGCACAGGGAAAGACTTTTGACTGCAGACCTTACACGGCATATAGTCTCCCGTCAACGATAGGAGGCCGCGATGAAGAAAATTCTGCTCGGGATCGGAATCCTGCTTGCCCTCGTCCTCGTGCTCGCCCTGATTCTGCCGTTCATCGTCGATCTCAATGCATACCAGGCCCAATACCGGCCGGTCATTCAGGAGACATTGAACCGTAAGGTCATGCTAAAGGACATCCGCCTGACGATCATTCCCCGTATTGGCGTCCGGATCGCGGGGTTTACCGTCATGGATGACCCGGCCTTCGGCGCGCAACCCTTCGCATCGCTCTCATCGCTCGACATCGGCGTGAAGCTCTGGCCCCTGTTGCATAAGCGGGTAGAGGTCGAAGAGATCACGCTTCGGGACCCGATCATCACCGTAATCAAAAACTCCCAAGGTGTCTTGAACACCGCTACGTTGGGGAAAAAGGGCCCGCCCAAACCGGAAGCGCCGGTCGCGGCATCGACTGAAGGCCCTCTTCACATCTTGACCATGTTGGCCGTGGATCATGTTTCGATCACCGGGGGCAAGCTCAGTTACAGTGATCGGTCCACGCCGAAGCCCATGGACTACGTTTTGGAGAAGCTGCAGTTTTTACTCAAGGGTGTCGGTCTCGGCCAGACCCCGACGCTGCACATGGCAACCACCATCCAACCGTACAGCCTTCCGGTCAGTATGGACGGCAGGGTCGGGCCGCTCAAAGAGACATTGGATTTCGAAACGATTGACCTGACGATCCTGCTGGGGAAGATCGCTCTGGCTGTCAAGGGAAGCGACATTGGTGGGGATTTGAAGCTTGCCATCACGTCTGCGGCCATCAATACGGCCGATCTCCCCATGGCGCTCCCGCTGAAAAAGCCCATCGAGGTCAAGAACCTGAAGATCGCAGCGGAGGTCCAAGGCCCGCACACCAAGCTCGAGAACCTCTCTCTGGATGTGTTCGGGGGACAAGTCGTGTCGCAGGGGGATCTGACCACGGGAGCCAAGTCGCCGCCGTTCGACGGCAAAGTCGCTGTCCAAGGAGTTCAGCTCGGGCCGGTCATGGAGGCGGTGGGCACAGAAAAGGTCTCGATCAGCGGCACCGCCGCCACGGACCTGGGCCTGCGCGGGGCAGGGTTTTCAATGCCGGAGCTCACGGACGCCCTTCAGGGAACCGGACACCTGGTGGTGAAGGACGGCAAGATCGAGGGGGTCAATCTACTGAAGGAAGCGTTCGCGCTGCTTAAAGCGGTGGGCATCAAACAGGACCTTGCCAATGCGACGGTGTTTTCGACGATCGCATCCGATGTGGCGATCAAGCATGGGATCATCACGGTGGAGCACTTGCTCATGGACAGCCATGACTTTCAAGCGACCGGCACCGGCACGGTGGGGTTCGATAAAGTTCTCAACCTAAAAGTCAATCTCAACCTGGCCGAAGCGATCAGCCAGAGCATTGCGGGCAGCTCTCCGATGGCCAAGATGGCCATGACAGGAGGCCGAATCAGCGTGCCGATGGTCATTACCGGGACCGCACAAGCGCCGTCGTATGGACTCGACACCAAGGCGTTAGGCGCGAAGGCACAGGAACAAATCAAGGAACAGGTCAAGGAAAGAGCCGGCGAGCTGTTGAAAGGCAAAATCGGTGGGGGCACCAGCGAGAAGGGCTCGGATACGTTAAAGAAATTATTCGGGCAATAAGCCCGACGAGAAAGGAATTTCCTATGCCAAATATTCCAAATATTCCAATTGACCTCGTGATCAGGTACGGATTGCAGATTCTCGGTGCGATCGCCGTTCTCGCGGTCGGCTTCTTGCTGGCGAAATGGGCCGGTAACTTGACCTACAAAGCACTCATGAAACAGGAAATGGAGCCTCCCGTCCGAACATTGCTGGTTCGGGTCGTCAAAATCGTCGTGTTGGCATTCACGCTGGTAGTGGCGCTCGACCAGTTCGGCGTGCAGGTGGCACCGCTAATCGCCGGGATTGGCGTCGCCGGTATAGGCATCGGTATTGCGCTCCAAGGTGTTCTGCGGAACGTCATGGCGGGACTGTCCATCATCTTCACAAAGCCCTTCCGTGTCGGGGAGTACATCGAGATCGTCGGTGTTTATGGCCAGGTGACCACGATTGATATCTTTTCCACCATGTTGACGCACACGGACCGGTCGCGGGTCGTCATTCCAAACCACAAGATCGTCGGCGAGATCCTGCACAACTACGGGACGATGCGCCAGCTCAACCTAACGGTCGGGGTCGGATACGGCACAAACCTAAACGACGCGTTCGCAATCGTGAACGACGTACTCCAGAAGAACCCCCGCGTGTTGAAACAGCCGGCGGCCATCGTGGGAATTTCCCAACTGGCGGACTCCTCAATCCAAATTTCCATCGGGCCGTGGGTGAAAGTGGACGACTTCGGCTCGACCCCCGGAGAACTCTACCAGACGATCGTGGAGCGCTTTCGCGCGCGCCGGATCGACATCCCCTTTCCGCAGCGCGAAGTGCGCTTGCTCAACGGCTCATTCGCAGGCGCGCAAGTCGCCGTGTAGAAAGGAATCCGATATCCTAAGTGTCCTTATTTTGCGGCTTGGCTTGAGGCTTAGTACATTCGAAGGCGAGGCATAAACAGGACGCCCCGTATCGAAAATGTTTGCCTAACTATCCTAATTGATACGTCCTGGGGTAGGCTTCGCTCACGCTTATAACTTTTCACTGCGCCGATGTGTTGGCATCCTGCCCATATTTCGGCGCCAGTAAGGAGGGATACATAGACCGACCCGTTATTTCTCGCTAACTTCGTCCCGGCACCCCTCTTGCGCATTTAGGCACCCCTCTTGCAGTTGTACATGGCATGAACCTTCTCGTGCGACATATCGGCAGCCGGCTTCGGACCCTCACTTTTCTTTCGGTCTTGTTGATGGTGCCGGCCACCCTCGCCCTCGCCTCGCCGGGGACAGAAGTTTATCGCCACGCCAAATCGGGAACGGTCCTCATTATCGGCATTAATGACGCGGACCACAGTCTCTCCATAGGGAGTGGCTTTTTTGTCTCGGAAGACGGCCTCCTGGTCACGAATGCACACATCGTCGAAGACAGCACCCGGGTCATGATCTATGTCGGTGATCAAACAATATTTCCGAATCCCGATGTTCTCCTCGTTGATGGGGACGCCGATCTGGCGGCTCTTCGCATTCATGCCGGTCACGTGGATGCCTTGTCTCTTGCCCTTGAGCTGCCGGAAGAGAGCACACCGGTCATCGCAGTCGGTTATCCTCGGCTGACGGATATCCTCAACATGGGATTTACCCTGCATGGCACAATCGCGCCAGGAAGCATCAACGGTGTGGCGGAAGGACGTACGCGCACGCAAGGACGCCAGACAACATTTCTTCAGATGACAGGGACACTTAACTCAGGAAATAGTGGGGGCCCCATCATTGACATGGAATCGGGCGAAGCAGTCGCGATGATGACGCAAACCGTACCCTATCTTGAACGAGCTAGAGACCGGAACGGTGACGTACTCGCAAGCGTGATGATCCGATCCGGGATCGGCTATGCGATTCCAGCGACCAGGATTCGGCAATGGCTTATCGAGAACCAGCTCGCTTCGCTCACTGAGCTTGACCGGCCCTCCTCCGTCTTTTCGAATACCACCAAGAAGGACAATTCCAACTTGACGGCCAATCGCAGTTTTGCCACCGGCCATTTTCTGCATACCATGGCCGTCATGCTGTCGATGGATCGGGATCTCCTGGAGCTTGCAGTGAGTCATTACGAAACCGCGCTCGAACAGCACCCCGGCGCTTCCTGGATCGAAGGCAATCTGGGAATGGCCTATTTCTCACTTGGCAAAAAAGACAAGGCCGTGGCGAAATTCGTGGAAGCTTTTAGGAACGACCCTCATTCTGCTACTGCTGCCTATTACCTCGAAGCCAGCGGACCACAGAAGGAAGACCTGAATACTTGGGAAGCTTTCCTCACCAAATTGGCGCCGAGCGCGGATCAAGATGAATGGAATACCCACATGCATGAGGCGGTCACCCGAGCCGAGGCGCTCACAGCCAGCCTGCATTCAAAGGCTACAATAGCTTCGCTCCCGACTTCAAAGCCATAGCGCGGGCCAAACCCATTCGTATTCCCCGGCGTCCTGATTGGTGTCGGGATCACGAGCCCTTGCCCAAGCTACCCCTTGAGCACTCGCATGATTTCCTCCATGTCAGGGGGAGGCGGTACGGAATATTCAAGATACTCCCCGGTCAGCGGATGGGTGAACCCCAAGGTTCGCGCATGCAACATCGGTCGTTCGATGGGATGATCGTCGGCAAGACAGACTTTGCGTCCGCCATAGGTTTCATCACCCAGCACCGGATGCCCGACTGAAGCGAGATGGACCCGGATTTGATGCGTGCGGCCGGTCTGCGGGTGAACCTCTACGAGCGTCGCGGTCTTGCCAAAGCGCTCAAGCACGTGAAACTCGGTGACCGCCTCTCTGGGAGACGTGGTGCGGGCCGAAATCTTCTGGCGGTTTTTGGTGTCACGGCCGATCGCGAGCTCCACCCGTCCTTTTGCTCCCTTCACAGTGCCGGCGATCAATGCCAGATAGACCCGCCGGATCGTGTGGTCCTTGAATTGCTTTGAGAGCCCTCGATGCGCGGCATCTGTCTTGGCGATCGCCATCACACCGCTGGTTCCCTTGTCGAGACGGTGAACGAGCCCCGGCCGCTCGCGCCCGCCGATGCCCGAAAGACCTCCGTCCTTGAGATGATGCAAGAGCGCGTTGACGAGCGTCCCGCGCCAGTGGCCGGGAGCCGGATGGACGACGATGCCCGCGGGTTTGTTGAGGACCAACAATGATCCATCCTCAAATAGAACATCCAAGGGGATTGCTTCGCCTTCGATCTCGAGGGGGGTCGGCTTGGGCGTATCCCAGACGATCAGGTCACCAGGCCGTATCTTCAATGACGGCTTCGGCCGCCTCCCGTTGACCGTGACGGCTCCGTTCTCAATAAGGCGCTGAACTCCGGCCCGGGATAATCCTGAAGTGTGGCCGCTGAGGAAGAGATCGAGGCGCTTAGGATGTTCGCCAGCGGAGACGGTCAGAACCTGGTTCATCAGCCGCGAGGCGCTGAAACAGTCACGATGCGCGGGTCTGTGCCGGCACCTCATCCTTCTGCAGAAAAAAGTGCCCGATCAGAAGGCCGACGCCGATCGTAATGGCGGTATCCGCCACATTGAATGCGGGCCAGTGATAACCGAAGATGGAGAAATCCAGAAAATCGATGACCTCGCCGATGCGCACACGGTCGATCAGATTACCAAGAGCCCCTCCGAACACCAACGCGACACTGGCCTGTCCAATATGGTCGCCGGCCGATAGCCGTGCATAGATCGTTCCTAAAAGGAAAAGGGCCAATATGGACGTGACGCCAAAAAAAACCATCCGAAAGCCCGCTTGGCTCCCGGACAGGATTCCAAAGGCCGCGCCGGAGTTCCGGATGTACGTCATGTTGAAAACGTCGGGGATGACGGCGATCGACTCATGCAAGCGCATCCCGCGACTCACCTGCCATTTCGTGAACTGATCCAGCAGAATGACGATCGTTACAAGGACGGTCATCAGCCCGAAGCGCCGCCGGTCCGGCAATGCCGCCATGATGGGAGTGCTCTTCTTGTCAGGCGGCATTGTCAGGAATCGCCTCGCAGCAGCGATCGCACAACTCGGGGTGGGCGGTGTTCTTGCCGACGCTGGTCTGATAACGCCAGCATCGTGCACATTTCGCGCCGTCCGCTCTTTGACGTAGAATAGCGATGTCACTAGCGACCGTCGGGTCCTTCTCTAGCCCAACCTGGGAAACAATAAATAGTTCGCGAAGATCATCCTGATAAGGCTTAAGGAAGTCGTATACCTCAGGCTTGGCTAACACAGTAACTCGTGCTTCCAGTGATGAACCAATTTCCTTATTCCGTCTCATTCCTTCGAGCAAACCCTGTACCTCTTCGCGGTAAGCTAGGAGGCGGTCCCAGCGCTTCTCAAGTTCAGTGTTCTGCCATCTTGGGTCCGCCTTAGGAAATGATGTTAAATGCACGCTCGGCGCCTCCAGCTGTCTCTCAGGAATCGCCTGCCAGATCTCCTCCGCCGTAAAGCTCAGTATGGGTGCAATTAGCTTGGTCAATGCAACAAGTGCATCGAACAGGACAGTCTGCGAACCTCGACGCAGCGGCGAGTCCTTACGAAACGTGTAAAGCCGGTCTTTCAGTACGTCCAGATAGATGGCACTCATGTCCACCGAGCAGAAGTAATCAAGTTCGTGGGTAATTTGTCTGAAATCAAACTCCTCATAGCCACGCTGAACTTTAGTAATTAGATTATGTAGCCGCATGAGTGCCCACCGATCTAGCTCAGGTAATTGATCAAAGTGCACCCGATGGACAACTGGATCGAAGTCGTAAAGGTTGCTCAGCATGAAACGGGCAGTATTTCTGATCTTCCGGTACGCCTCCCCAAGTTGAACGAGTATTGCAGGAGAAATGCGGACATCTTCCTGGTAGTCCTGGGATGCCACCCAGAGACGCAGTATCTCCGCGCCGTACTGCTTGATGACCTCCTGGGGCGCCACAACATTGCCGGCTGACTTCGACATTTTATTGCCCTCGCCATCGAGTACAAAACCATGCGTTAACACGGCCTTGTAAGGTGCACGTTTATCAGTTGTGACACTTGCCAGCAAGGAACTTTGAAACCAACCCCGGTGCTGATCGGAGCCTTCTACATACAGATCGGCGGGCCACCATTGCCTTGGCTTTAGCACTGCGGTATAACTCACGCCAGACTCAAACCACACATCAAGGATGTCGTTTTCCTTCTCGAACGACTTCGCGCCGCACGGGCATTTCGTTCCTGCTTGCAGCAGCTCGGCTGCCGGCTTTTCAAACCAGATTTCAGCGCCGTGCTTCTCGACAAGTGTCGCGATGTGTTCAATCATGACCGGGTCCTTCAAAATCGTCCCGCAGGCGGTGCACAGGAAGGCTGGAATCGGAGTGCCCCACGTTCGCTGGCGCGAGAGGCACCAGTCCGGCCTTCCCTGTATCATTCCGTAGATGCGCTCACGTCCACGAGGCGGAATCCACCGGACACGGTCGTCGATCTCCTCAAGCGCGCGGGCTCTGAGATTGTTCGTCTCCATAGAAACGAACCACTGCTCGGTGGCTCTAAAGATGACCGGATTCCTGCAGCGCCAGCAATGCGGGTAGGAATGGGTCAGATTGCCTGGCTCTCCGACGAGTAAGCCTCGCTCTTTCAGGCGCTCGACGATCAGCGTGTTGGCCTTGAAAACATGCTGGCCCGCGAACTCTTTCACCGCCTCTGTGAAGCGGCCCTGATTGTCGACCGGCGCGAAGATTTTTAACGGCTCTTGTAATTTCGCCTTCTTTAAAAAGTCATTGTTGTAGGTCAGTAATAGCTCATAATCTTCTTGTCCATGGCCTGGTGCAATATGTACGACGCCTGTTCCTTGCTCTAGAGTGACAAAGCTCCCAAGTAGTACAGGAGACAAATCTGATGTAAGAGGGCGATAACAGCTTAAACCCTCTAATTTGTCTCCTTTAAGACCTCCTCTACCGATGTCATCCAATGTAACAAGCGACCCAGTGATTGAGCAGTCTTTCCGAAATTCCTCGAGCCGGCCTAGAGCAAGGACTAAGATTTCGGATCCGACACGTAGGAAGACATAATCAAGACTAGGATTAAGGCACACAGCTTGATTCGCAGGTAATGTCCATGGAGTAGTAGTCCAAATCACTAGCGAAACGCTTGTTATGTCAAAGGGCAACTTAATGGCGAGGGAAGCAGCAAGCTCTTTAGGAGATTTCTCAAAGGGAAACTTCACATAGATCGACGGCGAGGTGTGATCCTCGTACTCGACTTCAGCCTCGGCCAATGCAGTCTCATCCACGAAGCACCACAAGACCGGCTTCAGCCCTTTATAGACGCCGCCGGCCTCGACAAACTTCCCGAACTCCCGCAGAATGGTCGCCTCGTACCCCGGGTTCATCGTGAGATAGGGATGTTCCCAGTCGCCCAGAACTCCTAACCGGCGAAACTCATCTCTCTGAATCTGATAGAACTTCTCAGCGTACTCCCGGCAGAGTTTGCGGATCTCGACCTTGCTGAGCGTCTTCTTTTTCTCGCCCAGATTCTTCAGTACCTGATGCTCGATCGGCAGCCCATGGCAATCCCAACCGGGCACATACGGAGCGTGGCAGCCTTCCATCGTCTTCGATTTGACAATGACGTCCTTGAGTATCTTGTTTAGAGCGTGGCCGATATGGATCCGGCCATTCGCGTAGGGCGGCCCGTCATGTAAGACGTAGCGCGTGCGGCCGGGCCCTGCTTCTTGGATGTGCAGGTAGAGCTGCTCACGCTCCCACTTGGCCAGCATTTCGGGTTCGCGCTGCGGCAGATTGGCCTTCATGGGAAAGCTCGTTTGCGGCAGGTTAAGAGTGGCCTTGTAGTCCATAAATCCCGTTCTAACGTGAGAAAAAGAGGGTTTTCAGGCCATTGTAACGGCAGGCCTGTCTGAGGTCAATGAAGTTGAAAACGTGAGGCTGAAAGGGGGACAGCTACTTTTTTCCGGAGGACACATTGGTCCGGTATGTTCGTCTCCCTCGCATTGCCTTATAAAAAGTTGCCTGTCCCGCTTTTATCTCCCCTCGCTCCGTTCGCCGCATCGAATAGCATGCCGACACCGAGTATGATAGCGTAGAGCATGGCATCAGCGCCTATCTCAGAGATTCTCAGCCCCACGACTCCAACCCTCGGTCAGGCCAACGCTCCGATTCTAATCGTAGAGTTTTCGGACTTCACTTGCGGTTATTGCGGACGGTTCTATCGGGAGACCTTACCGGTGATGAAGTCTCAGTATTTAAACACCGGAAAAGTTCGCTTCGCGTACCGCGACTTTCCTCGGGACGAGAAAGGATGGGGTCTGGTTTCGGCGCATGCCGCTCGCTGCGCAGGAGAGCAAGGCCAGTACTGGCCGATGCACGACCGGCTCTTCGATCAAGCCGGACGGCTCGGCACGGGCGTGCTCATGCGTATCGCCAAAGATTTGCGCCTCAAGACGGACCTGTTCGGGACATGTATGGACTCACAAAAGCACATCGAGTCGATCATGGCGGATAAAGAACTCGGAGAGCAGTTGGGGTTTCGCGGCACGCCGGGCTTCCTAATAGTCAGGACGGCTGGAGATCGTTTCTCGGACCCGGTAAGGATACCGGGAGCGGCCTCCTACGAAGTCTTCCGGGATCAGATCGAAAAACTACTCAAGAAGGGCTAGCTGGGACTGGCTCCATTTCCGAATGGTGCCTGTCCCCGGTTTCATTCATCGCTAAAGCTTACATTTAGCGTTATGGATGATATGGGAAAGAAATCCGGCAAGTAAGTTACCAGGCGGCCATCCTCAATGAAGTGGTGGCCAACCGGCTCAAATAAATCTTGATCCAATGGAAATTTTGCATTCGGATTGTAAAAGATCGAAACGCCTTCTGACCATGTTTCCGTGCAGCTTCCTTCTCCAACCTCTATCACGAAATCTGCAGCATCGAGAGCCTTCGCAGTATGATCATACCGTTTGCCTTTCCTCAGCATCTTGATCTCTGGGTCTCCAAAGCCAGCGAGTTTCCCCATGCGGTTAAACTTGGAGATGGTTCCGCTGTTACTGAAGAGAACAGCGCTCACATTCTCGGATTCGGGCAGTGAAAAGAAGCCTGACGGTATCCGCTTGCTACCGAATACGTGTTCTCTAATATGTTCGTCGGCCACCTGAATTCCGCGCTCTGTTTGCTTTTTTCGAGCCCTAATTCCATACAGGTATTCCATTATAAAAGTGTGAGTCCATAACATGGAGTGGGGTTGGTGAAAATCCGCGATGGCGAAAATCAGAGGTTTTCCTTTCACGTGTTCCAATTCCCAATAGCGCTTCGGCTTCATAAGCTTGGAATACAACGCGCGGCCGAACTTAATAGCAGCATAATCAGCCAACTTGTCCCTGTCTGATTCGGTATCAGGAGAGACTTCAACAGCTTCATCCCCTTGAGTCGGATTCACTGTGACGGCTTCAAGGAAGAGCTCTTGGTCATACTTTACAGATAGATAGTCAGGAGCTGGAAACCCGCGGTCAATAATGAAATCGTTCTCGTGGAGAAACGCGTAGAGGAAAAGTTCCCAAAGACGCGCGTCAAAAGCATTGGTTTGGAATTGCTGGATATAATTCCCGTCAGGATCTTTAAAGGAGTAGGCGATCTCAGCAATTATCTCTTTGGCCGGCGAGAGTCCTTTGTCTCCTGATAACAGGCGAAAATTGGGATTAAGGTTTTCCTCAGGAACAACAGGCTTGAAGATCTCAAACTTTTTGCGTCTTGCCTCATCGCCCTGTGGAAATATCTTTTCACCGGATACGGTATAATAGGACAATCTCAAATGGAGTTGCCTTCTGGCCGTATCCGCATCAGGCAAACTAACGTCGGTCTCAATGGCGCGAAATAAAGCTCTCTCATCCCGTCCGAGGACTACGTAACCCCAATCATGGTCATGCTTATCCCACGTGATAATACCCAAGACGTTTTCGTCTTGATCAGCATACCACTCCCTTTCTTCTATAAGGAACTTGGCGGTAGGACGTCGTGTAAATGCAAGCGCTTCAAACCTAGCTTTAGAGACAGGCTTCGCAGCCATATCTTCTTCTTGACTCACTACGATGCCGTGCACGTAACAGATTGAGGGTCAGGTCTTGCCAGTCGCCGAAAACCTCAAACAAAGTAGCCTGTCCCCTTTTTTCGCCTCTTTCTCGCCCCGTGCTCAGATCATTTTCTGAGCCATCGGTCCAGCAGATCGATCAATGTGCCGAGTGCCGCCCAGCGCTCGATGTTTTTCCAGAAGAAATCCTTTAATGTTAGAGTGGTCTGGTTACGGTACCAAATTCTGGCACCGGCTTCTCCCTCGCTTGAATGTCGCAGCATATATTCTTCGTTCAAGTCTCCCAGTAGGGCCTCGCTATAACCGCCAGGAAGCACAAGCCAGAGTAGCAAATCCCAATAGAAAGTATCGCAGTCGACTCTTGCGATTATCTTACGAAAGGAGTGTGTTTTCGACTGTCTGCTGATAAGTTTACGTTGTACGTAGGTCATCGGGGGTAATAACACAGACGCTCCTGGTGGTCGGTAAGACGTCATTTTCGAAGCGACACCTTGAAGTTGTTCAGCCTCTCGCAGCAATGCCGAATGAGCGGCCAGCAGTTCGTTCTTTCGATGTGGCGTTAACAGATCGAGGGTTTGCAGTTCTGGCGTAATGGAAATGACTCGGTCGTGCAAATCGTCTGCAGCCCTCCTTAACTTTTCAAGCCGGCGGCGACTTGTGCTTTGAGCAACAGTAATTATTAGTTTCGCAGGTATTCCAAGAAGATGAGCCATGAACCACCAGTAACGCGTACCGGCCCGATGAATCCAGAATGCTAACGAACCGATTTGGATCCTCCATGGTAAGTTAGTCATACTACCTCCGGGATATGGAAATAGCCTTTTGCCATTTTTCCGATAGCCATGAGTGATTGGCGCAACATCTGCCTGCCGGATGGATTGACTGTAAAAAATTTCTTGGCCCGGCCTCCCCGCTCCGGAGTCGCCTCTCCGACGTCGGATTGGATCAGGCCTTTCTGCTCCAGCCTGTCAAGGGTAAGATACAATGCGCCAATGGAGGTGGGTCTCGCTGCTCGTTTTTCAATCTCACGCCGAATCGTCATGCCATATGCGTCACGCCTTAGTCGCAGGATGGCCAAGAGAACCAATTGCTCGAACTCCCCCAAATGGTCTCGTTGACTCATGAATCCTTCCTCCTAAAGGTGATTTGTTCTACATAATAGAGTATATTCCACGAAATAGCAAGAAGATTTTATAATAGCCTTGGTTAGGCTGTGCGAGGTATGCGTGATTTGGCGGCGCTTAACTTGTCAGTGTCAAAACCGGCGTGAAAAGTGGCGAGCGAGCCGGAGATTTCTTCGAAGATGGTCGTGTTAAGCTGGAACAGAGACGTCGAGCATGCGCTGGAGGGCGATCCGCGCCCAGTGCTTCTCATCCTCGAGCACTGAGATCTGATTCACGACGCGGCCTTCGGCGAGGTTCTCCATCGCCCAGCACAAATGCGGGGCATCGATGCGGAACATCGTGGAACACTGGCAGACAGTCGGCGAGAGGAAGAAAATCTTCTTGTCGGGTTGGCGCTGCTTGAGGCGATTTACGAGATTCAATTCCGTCCCAATTCCCCAGACAGTGCCGGGTTCCGCAGCGGAGACCGTGCGGATAATGAATTCCGTGGAGCCGGACAGATCCGCCTGGTTCACGACATCTTCATGGCATTCCGGATGCACGATAATCTTGATGCCCGGGTGCTTTTCCTTGAAGTAGCGAACGTGCGCCGGCTGGAACATCTGATGCACGCTGCAGAAACCCTTCCAGAGCAATAGCCTCGCCTTCCGAATGGCTTCTGGATTGTGCCCACCATATGGGAGGAACGGATCCCAGACCAGCAGATCCTCCTTCGGGATGCCCATCTTATTCGCCGTATTGCGACCGAGATGTTCATCGGGAAAGAACAAAATCTTTTCGCGGCGCTTCCAGGCCCATTCGATGACACGTTGGGCGTTTGAGGAGGTGCACGTGATGCCACCATGCTCACCACAAAAGGCTTTCAACACCGCCGCAGAATTCACGTATACGACGGGAGTGACGGTTTGTTCGACAGGCAGAATCCGGCCGAGTTGATCCCACGCTTCGTCTACCTGTTCAATTCGAGCCATATCGGCCATTGAACAGCCGGCCGCCATGTCCGGCAGGATGACGGTCTGCGCGGTCTTACTTAAAATGTCGGCGGTTTCGGCCATGAAGTGAACACCGCAAAAGATGATGTGTTCATGAGATGAGCGCTCCGCAGCTATCTGAGAAAGCTTGAGGGAGTCGCCCTCTATGTCCGCATGGCGGATCACCTCGTCTCGTTGGTAGTTGTGTCCAAGCACAATGACTCGATCGCCGAGGGCTTGCTTTGCCGCGGTGGTACGCTCAGCCAGTTCTTCGAGCGGCAGATCCCGATAAGCTTGAATCTCCGCCGGTTGGCTGGTTGCCGCTGGGGGGTTCAAGATGGAAAGCGTGGCGCTCATCGTCGCTCCTACTCCCTCAGATGCGGAAAAACCGGGGGGTATAAAATGTTACGGTGCTTTGCAAGAGATTGTCAATCGAGCGGAAGACCTATGGTCCGCAAGCCTGACCTCAAAAGACCTAATTGGTAGCTGTTTATATCTGGTTGACAGCACGGAAAAAGGCGAGGTACGATAGATGCTTACGGCTAGGGGAGCCTAAGTGGCTGAGAGCGTAGCCCAGGCATGCTACGTACCCTCTGAACCTGATCTGGATAATACCAGCGAAGGGAAGCGATGCTTTTTGC
>Ga0207684_10001512_pt1 | contig 24934 bp, 21 predicted proteins | sample KBSK5501metaG_FD_184342 | JGI IMG/M metagenome (GOLD analysis project Ga0207684, IMG submission 184342) | Corn, switchgrass and miscanthus rhizosphere microbial communities from Kellogg Biological Station, Michigan, USA - KBS K5-50-1 metaG... | ecosystem: Host-associated > Plants > Roots >...
GCCGGAGTGGAAGCGCAGCGTGACCTCGGCGAAGTCCTCCACGTCGATGGCGAGACTCGAGAGCCGCTCGGCCGTGCAGAAGACTTCCTTCACGTCGCCGAAGATCCAGCGCAGGTAGTCGAACTCGTGGATCACGTCTAGCAGGATCCCGCCGCCCTCGGCCGCCTGCGAGCGGTAAAGCTGTCGGTAGTCGGCGCCGGGCTTCCACCACGGCAGATAGAAGCCGCACTGTGCGCGCACTGACAGCACACGACCGATGCGCCCTTCCTCCACCAGCGCCTTGACGCGCTGGAGCGGCCGGAAGAATCGCAGATTGGCGCCCACGAGAACGAGAATCCTCTGCGCAGCAGCCGCGGCCAGCACGTCGCTCACGCCCGCCGACTCGGCGGCCACAGGCTTTTCGATGAAGAGGTGCGATCCCCAGGGCAACACGACGCGCGCCAGCGGCAGATGCGACACAGGCGGCGTGCAGACCAGAACGCCATCGAGCTTGGCGTCGGCGCCCGCCTCGAGGCTGGGAAGGACGTCGGCGCCCGAGGTCGCCGCGGCTTCTTCCGCGCGGCGGCGGTCCGTGTCGAAGACGACCGTCTCGTGCCCGAGCGCGCGGAGGTTCTTGAGATGACGCTGGCCGATCGAGCCGGTGCCGACGATCGCGAATCGCATCAGCGGCCCGCCTCGAGCTCGAGCACCGTCGCGCGCTGGCCATCGTCGCGCGCGGCCGGTCCGACGACCCGAAAGCCGCACGCCCTGAACGTCCGGAGCGACGCGTCGTGGTCGTCGAGCACGAGCGCGCGCGCACGAACGCCCGAGCCGAAATCCCGGCGAAGCAGCCGCATCGCCTCGGAGAGCATCGCCTTGCCAAAGCCGCGTCCACGCCGCTCCGGCGCGACGACGATCGAGACCTCCGCCACGTCGCCGTCGACGTCCACCCGGACCTGACCGACGGCCACGTCACCGTCGCTGAAGATCCAGATGGCCGTGCGCTCCGAGGCGAGCCGGGTGTGCAGCCACGCCTCATGCTCCGCGACGGAGACGGTCGTCTTCGTGAACGACCGACGCCGCGTCTCCGGATCGTTGCGCCAGCTCCGCAGCAGCTCGGCGTCGCCGGCTTTTGCTCTACGCGCCGTCAGCGCCACCATCCACCATGCTCGCGACGATCGGGGCGTGTGCGGCGATGTCCTGCGAGGCACGGCACCGCAGCAGCCGCTCGTACTGGCCGGGCGGCAGACCGGGCGCGTTGGTGCCGTTTCTCAGCACCGCGATGTTGCCGGCCGAGAACCGCTCGCCCTTGCGGATAGCGGAGGCCGCGAAGATCGACCGTCGCGCGAAAGCGAAAAGCTCCTGCTCGACATCCAGCACGCGTTTGTCGCCGGTTCCCAACACGGCCTCGGCCTCGCGGACCGCGCTCACGAGCGCTTTGAGCTCGTGCGGCTCGACCGCGAATCGCTGGTCGGGGCCGGGCATGCGGTTGCTCAGCGTGTAGTGCTTCTCGATGACCACCGCGCCGAGGGCTACCGCGACGACGGGCGCCACGATCGGATTACGCGAGTGATCGGACAGGCCGACGAGACAGCCGGTGGCCTGGCCCAGCGTCACGAGCGCGCGCGCGTTGACCGCCTCCGGAGGCGTCGGATACGACGCCGTGCACTGCAGGAGCACGAGCTGGTCGTTGCCCATCTCGCGGGCCAGCGCGACGACCGGCATCACGTCGTCGAGGGTAGCCGCGCCCGTCGACACGAACGTCGGCTTGCCGAATCCCAGCACGCGGCGGATCAGCGGAAGATGACTGACCTCGTACGACGCGATCTTGAACGCGGGGACGTGCGGCTCGAGCGCATCCGCCCACTCCTCGTCGAACGGCGTGCACAGGAAATGCACGCCGCGGGCGCGACAGTGCTCGGCGAGCTGCGGCACCCACGCCAGCGGCAGCTCCATCGCCTCGATGATGTCGTAGATCGACCGCTCGTCCTTCAGGTAGTCCGACTTGCCGGCGTTGGGTGGATAGAGCGTCCGTGCGCGGAAGCCCTGGAACTTCACCGCATCGGCACCGGCCTCGTTCGCCACATCGATCAGCGCGAACGCCTGCGACAGGCTGCCGTTGTGGTTGGAGCCGGCCTCGGCGATGACGTAGCAGGGCGCGCCCCCGCCGATCCAGCGGTCACCGACCCTGATTCGCGTGGCGCCGCTCACCGCCGGCGTCCCTCCACGAGCGACTGGATCGCGTCGAGCACGCGATCCGAACACTTCCCATCGTCGAAGCCGACGAACTTCTCGATATATCGGGCGCGCGCGGGTAGCTCGAGCGGAAAGTCGGACAAGCGCGCCGACGGCAGATCGTGCACGGTCGCATCCAGCGTGAGTGGATAGACGACGCCGGGCACGTTGAAGGTGTCGCCCGGCTTGACGCTGTGAAACCATTCCTGCCACGACGCGGGAAAGCCGAGATCGTCTTGCGAGGCCGCGATGCAGATCGAGGGCACCGCCGCGTACGCCGCCTCGTACGAGATCGTGCTGAAACAATGGATCACGAGCGACGCGATGCTCATGAGCTCCAGCACCGTGGTCGGATAATAGCTCTCGTCGTACAGCACCGCCTCGGCGCGCCGGGCGAGATAGCCCGGCACGGGATCCTTCGTGCGCGCCTTCACCACCAGCGCGGCGCCGTTGGCGTCGCAGAACCGGCGGACCGCGTCAACGACGCGGCGATCGGTCCAGCCGCGCGCGATGTGGTCACGATACTCGCCGCGCCGCGCGAGCGCCACGGCCAGGCGCTGATGCAGACCGTTTCCCGCGCCGTAGATGTGCCGCACCCAGAACGGCCGCGGATTGCTGCGGAACGGAAACGGCGCGTACAGCACGACCGGACGCGCGGGGTCGATGCCGAATCGCTCGTGCAATCGTCGCCGCACGAGCGCGCGATCGATGTCGTGCAGCTGGTCCATCTGCGGAAAGCCCACGACCGTGCCTTTGGCGTCGACGGTTCTCGCGATCGCCGCCTCGTCGATGGAGGCCAGCACATCGGGGCGATTGTGGAACACGATCCGCAACGCGTCGACGGTGCGCAAAGCCCAGTACGGCGTATGCAGGCCGATGCCGTCGCAGCGGGAGCGGCCGTCGGGCTCGACGAGGGCCGCGACGTCGAGCGTGTACTGCAGACCGAACCAGCGTCCTGCGCCCGCGCTGCCGGCGGCGGGGCCGCAGCCGACCGCGACCATCGCGTCGCGCGGCTCGGAACCGAGCCGCCTCGCGAGGTCGGCCGCGCCACGATACGTCTGGACGCGCGGCCGGCCCTGACGAAAGCGCGGAACGGCGCTCGGATCGGGAAACTCGAGCGCCTTCGGCCCGCTGCGCAGCTGACTCAGGTCGTGCCAGCAATCGACCTCGAAGCCGCGCGCCAGCGCGCGGTCGATGATCGCGCCGAAGAGCCGGTAGTAGTTCTTGCGCTCGATGACGAAGCCGAGCCGCATCTACGCCCGTCCTGCGACGCCGCGCGCCGCCGCGATCCGCTGGATCTCCGACGCGACGCGTCGCGCGCCGGCGCCGTCAACGACGTCGCGGCCTCGCCGGCTCATCGTCGCGCGAAGATCGGCGTCTTCGATGAGCCGGCGGATCGCGCGCTCGAGCGATGGTCCGCCGTCGATCAGCAGGCCGGCCGTGCCGAGCGACGCGACGTTGGGCCGCTGGTTGTCGGCGATCGGCAGCGCCACGATCGGTGTGCCTGACGCCAGGCATTCATAGAGGGTCATGCCACCGGCGGTGACGGCAAGATCCGCCGCCAGCATCAGGGCGCGGAGCGACGACAACCCGCGGTGGACCCGCACCCGATCACGGTCCTCTGACTTCCACGCAGTGAAGGGACCGACGACGACGTCCAGCTGCGCCTCCGGGCTCGCCCGGCCCACCGCATCGATGACGGCCTCGAGCAGCTCGCCCGGGGCGTCGCCACCGAGCGTGACGAGCACGCGACGGACCACGCCCGCCGACGCGCGAGAAAGGGGATCGGCGAATGCGGAGTCGAGGAGCACGTACCGCGGGCCGAGAAGATAGACGGTGTCCGGCTTGCCACGATAGGTCAAACGTCCCGCATGGAAGCCTCCGTTCACCACCACGTCGACCGGCGTCGGGCGATCCGCCAGATCGTCGATCAGCACCGCGCATGGCACACGGGCTCCTAGCCGCGCGAGGAAGGTCTCCGTCGCCGCGTAGGAATCGACGATCACGACATCGGCCGGCCCGTGATCGAGCGCATCGCAGCCAACATCCAGAGCCTTGATCCACTCGCACGGTTCGAGTTTCAGCCGCCCATCACGCAGCGGTTCGGGCGGAACGTCACCAGCCACGAGGACTCGCACCCGCGCCCCCAGGTCGGCGGCGGCGATGCCGAGCGCCACGCAGCGCCGGACGTGCCCCAGTCCGGGGCCGCATCCCGCTTCGGTGAGGAACGTCACACGGGGTAGCGCGCTCATCGCGCGTAGTGACCGAGCACCTTCGCGAGGGCCGTGACCACGTCGTCCACGTCAGGGTCGCTCATCGCCGGGAACATGGGCAAAGTCAGCAGGCGTCCCGCGACGTCTTCGGCCACCGGGCACAGTCCACGACGGTAGCCCAGTCGCTCGTAGTACGGGTGCCAGTAGACGGGGATGTAGTGGACGGTCACGCCGATGTTCTCGGCACGGAGCGCGGCAAAGATCGTCTGGCGGTCGACGGCGAGGCGATCCAGCTCGAGCAGGATGGGAAAGATGTGCCAGGCGTGGCGCACGTCGCCGGCAGTGGTGGGCATGGTCAGCCCACGTTGCTCGCCGAGCGCGCTGCGGTATCGGCGCGCGATCGCTTCGCGCCGCGCGAGCGACGCCTCGAGCTTGCCGAGCTGCGTCGTCGCAAGCGCGCACTGAATGTCGGTGATCCGGTAGTTGAAGCCGAGATCGACCATTTCCGAATAGAGCGCGCCGCTCGCGTTCCGCGCTGCGGCATCGGCAGCGAGGCCGTGGTTGCGGAAGCGCCGAACGCGGTCCGCCAGGTCGGCGTCGTCGGTCGTGACTACCCCGCCCTCCCCGCTCGTGACGTGCTTCACCGGATGAAAGCTGAATATCGTCATGTCGCTCAGCGCCCCGACGGGCCGGCCGTGGTACTCCGCGCCGAGCGCATGCGCGGCGTCCTCGATGACCCGGAGGCCTCGCGCCCGCGCGAGCGCGTGGATCGCGTCGAGATCGCAGGGCTGGCCGGCGTAATGCACGGGCATGATCGCTTTCGTCCGACTCGTCAGCAGCGGCGCGATCGACGCGGGAGCAATGGTCAGCCGCTTGGGATCGATGTCGGCGAACACCGGCCGGCCACCCTGATAGAGCACGGCGTTGGAGGTCGCTACGAACGTGAGCGGCGTGGTGATGGCTTCGTCGCCGGGGCTAATCCCCGCCGCAAAGGCCGCCGCATGCAGCGCCGCGGTACCGGAACTGACGGCGACGGCGTAGCGCGCCGACACAACCTCCGCGAAGCGACGTTCGAACTGTGCGACTGCGGGCCCGGTCGTGAGCCAGTCCGAGCGCAGCGTCGCGACGACGGCGGCCACGTCGGCGTCGTCGATCGTCTGACGGCCGTAGGGCAAGAGGCGGCTGCGCACGGGTCGGCCGCCGTCGATCGCGAGCGGCTCACCCATCGGCGAGGGCCTTCATTTCGTCGAGCGACAACCACACGTCGTTGTTGTCGCTCGAGTAGCGGAACCCGGCCGCAGGCCGCTTGCCACCCTCCCATGTCTTCGCCGGGGTCCATGAGGGGTACAGCGGCTCGATGATGAACATGTTGTCGAATTCGCGCGCCTGGCGGCTCTCGTCCTCGGAGATCAGGATCTCGTGGAGCTTCTCGCCGGGCCGGATGCCGATGAAGTCGACCTGGCAGTTCGGAGCCATCGCGCGGACAAGATCCATGATGCGCATGCTGCCGATCTTCGGGACGAAGATCTCGCCGCCCTGCATGTGCTCCGCGCACCGAATCGCGAACTCCACGCCGTGCTGCAGGTGGATCCAGAAGCGCGTCATCGCGGCGTCGGTCACCGTCACGCGACCACTACTTCGCTGCGCGGCGAACAGCGGGATGACGCTGCCCCGACTGCCGATGACGTTGCCATACCGCACGACGCTGAACATCGTCCCGCGGCCGTGGCCGTAGACGTTGCCCTGTACCACGAGCTTCTCGGCGCACAGCTTGGTGGCGCCGTAGAGATTGATGGGTTGACACGCCTTGTCGGTGCTGATCGACACGACGCGCTTGACCTTCTGATCGACGGCGGCGTCGATGACGTTCTTGACGCCCATCACGTTGGTCTGGATCGCTTCGAACGGGTTGTACTCGCACGACGGGATCTGCTTGAGCGCGGCGGCGTGAAACACGACGTCGATATCGTGCATTGCGCGCTCGAGGCGGTCGTGGTCGCGCACGTCGCCGACGAAGAAGCGGAGCGACGGGTCCCTGAAGCGCTTCATCATCTCCGACTGTTTTAGCTCGTCGCGACTGAAGATCACGAGGCGCCGCGGATGATATTTCGTGAGCATCAGATCGACGAACTTGTGGCCGAAGGATCCGGTGCCGCCAGTGACGAGGACCGAGCTGTCCCGCCAGTTCAACGGTTCGCTCATGTGATGACCGATGCCTCCTCAGCGAATTGCAGTCGATAAAGTCTGGAATACGTCTCGTTGACGCCCAGCAGGTCGGCATGCCGCCCGACCGCCTCCACAGCGCCGCCATTGACGACGACGATCTTGTCCGCGTGCAGGATCGTGGAGAGCCGGTGCGCGATCAAGATGGATGTTGCGCCGTGGATGACGCGCTCGATCGCCTGCTGGACCAGGCGCTCCGATTCACTGTCCAGTGAGCTCGTCGCCTCGTCGAGAATGAGGATCGGCGGATTGCCGACGATCGCACGGGCGATGGCCACGCGCTGCCGCTGGCCGCCCGAGAGCCGGATGCCGCGGTCGCCGACCATGGTGGCGTAGCCGTCCGGAAGCTGCATGATGAAGTCGTGCGCGTTGGCGGCTCGGGCGGCGGCGACGACGGCGTCCTCGGCGAGTCCATCACGCCCATACGTGATGTTGTCGCGGATGCTCGCATTGAACAGCAGCGCCTCCTGCGAGACGACGCCGAACATCCGCCGGTAATCCCGCTGGCGAACGGCGCGGAGATCGCGTCCGTCGATCGTGATCCTGCCCACCACCGGATCGTAGAGGCGCAGGATCAGGTCCGCGAGCGTGGACTTGCCCGCCCCGCTCGGCCCGACGAGCGCGACCACCTCGCCCTTGCGGATCTCCAGATTCACGCGGCTCACGACGCGCTCGGCCCCATAGTCGAACGTCACGTCGTGCAGCGCGATCCGGTCGCGAAACTCGCCAATCGGCTCGGGACCATCCTTCACGGTCGGCATCTCGTCGAAGAGCTCCGTCACCCGGCCGGCGGCGGCGAGCGCCGTCTGCAGCTGCGAATAGGCGCTCCCGAGCAGGCCCAGCTGCGCCATCATCGCCCGGCCGATGTAGAGGAAAAGGAAGAAGGTCGGCGCGGCCAGACGGCCGGCGAGGAGCTCCCACGCGGCCAGGACGAGGATGCCTCCCTCGACGACGTAGTTGACGGCCGCTCGCGCCGGCTCCTCGACGTGCTTGTAGATGCCGAACCTCAGATTGACGCCGACCACCTTGGCCAGCGCCCGGGCCAGCCGCGTGACCTCGAACGGCTCCGCGCTGAACGATTTCACCACGCGGATCGACAGGATCGATTCCTGGATCTGCGCGACGAGATCTCCGAACGCCGACAGCTGACCCGCCACCAGGCGACGGACCGGCGCGCGGAGGGCACGCGTCACGCCGTAGTGCAGCACGAGGGCGACACCCGCCGCCACCACGAGCCGCGGGCTCGTTTGCATGAGCAGATAGCCATAGACGCAGATCAACAGCGGTCCGGTCAGGAAGATTCCGGCGAACGTCTCGAGCCCGGCCGTGGCCGCGTGCGTGTCGCGGTCGAAGCGCGAGATGAGGTCGCCGGTGCGGTGCCGGGTGAAGAAGCTCATCGACAGCCCGAGCAAGTGACGGAAGAGATCGGTCTGCATCGCGGCGGCGGCCTGCACGCGAATCCAGAGCGCGAGAAGGTAGTTGCCGAAATCGACCGCGCCCTTGAGCACGCCCACGCCCACGTAGGCCAGGCACAGGATGACGATCGCGCGGAAGCGATCGTTGACCGACTCGACGCCCATCCAATGCAGCACCGCCGCCCCCAGATTCTTGAGCGACAGCTGGGCGGTCGGGATCGGTGTTCCGGCATTCGACCCAATCGCGGGATTGCCGAGCGCCAGATCGAGGATCGGCGCCATCAGGAGGGGGAACAGCGCGGCCAGCGCCGTCGCCAGCGCGGTCGTCGTCAGCAGCACGAGCATCCCGCCCCAGTACGGCGCCAGGTACGTGCGCAAGAGCCAGAGGAGCCGGTTGAGATCGGCGGATCGTCTCATCCGCGGTCCCCATTCTTGGCCGGTAGTCGGCGAAGCGTCAGGATCTTCGTCCGGGGGATGCCCCGACGCTCCAACGCCGCGACCTGCTTCTCGGGCGAATCGAACGTCGCCAGCACGACCGCGTCGAATCCCTCCTCGTCGAGGTCTGCGACAGACCGCACCGTCATTCCGAGAAACTGACCGTCGGCGCGCGTGTCGAAGACGCCGACCGGCTCGAGGCCGACCTCCTTCAGCGTCAGATAGGCGAGCTCGGCCGCCTCACCCGTGCCGTACAGTGCGATGCGTTTCAGTCCGCGCTCGGGCACGAGGCTCAACGACTCCCGCAGCGTCTGCCGGGCTCGGGCGTAGAGCCGTAGCGAGTACGTGACGTGCTCGTACGTCAGACGGCTCTTCTCGGCGATGCCCCGCGCGGTGAGGATGTAACGCAGCCGCTTGCCCGCCGCGGGCTTGTGTCGAAAGTCCGCGATCTTGACGTACCCCTTCTTGGCAAGCCGCTTGAGATAGAGATTGGTAAGGCCGAGCGCGACCCCCATCCGCTGGGCGAGCGCCCGCTGCGTCAGCGGCTGCCGCTCGCCGATGGCCGTGAGGATTTCGAGCTCGTGTCCGGGCTGGTGCTGGCGCGTCACTGCGTGTTCAATGATTGAACATGTCGGGTGCGGGAGCAAGAGAAAAAACCAGTGTGATAGGCTGCCCCCGTGCCCCGGCCGATCGTCTCCCGTTACCTCATCGCCGCCTGCCTCGTCGCGTCGTTCATCCAAAGCTGCTTCTTCGCCCACGCCTTGGTCCCCGACATCGACGAGACCGTGCACGTGTTTCTCGGCCGCGAGGCCATAGCCGGACACATCAGTCTCTTCCAGGACGAGCTGCCGGGCTTCAGGGCGCCGCTGCCGTACTACTTCTTCGGGCTCTCGCAGCTGGTTTTCGATCGAAGTATCGTCGCCGCCCGCGTGTCTTCCGCAGCGGTCGGCACGCTGTGTCTGGTGCTGCTGCTTTTGCTGGCGACGCGGATCGGCGGGCCGCTGTGCGGACTCCTGACGTTTTTGTTCGCAATCACGCAGAGCACGATCATCGGATTCTTCGCACAGAGTTCCTATCACGCACTGACGTCACTCGTTCTGCTCGCGGCGCTCTATGTCGTTCTATGCACGACGCTTCCCTATAAGAACGTCCTGGGCATGGCGTTGTGCTCACTCTTCTTTTTCATGAGGACGCTGATGATGCCGCTCATCCCGCTCGCCATGGTGTATCTCCTCGTTAAGGCGAAGAGCGTGGGTGAGCGTCTTGCGATCATCGCGGTCACGGCTATTCCGCCGGTCGTATTCTTCGCCTCGAACCCTCATCATTTAAAGCTCATGGCCTACATGCCGGTGCTGGAGTCATTCGTACGTCCCCTCGGGTATGTGCGGTCGCCACGCATCACCGGTGCGGCGAGCTTTGATTCCAGCAATACTCCCGCAGCCGCGCTGCTGTTGTTGGTCCGCTGGTACAAACCGTGGTTCGCGGCCGGGCTGGTCTTGATCGCGATCATGGTCGTTCTCGCACTCCGTAGCCAATCGCTCAAGGCGTTCGTGTCGAATTGGAAGGTGAATCTCCTCGCGGCGGTGTTCCTTTATATCGCGCTGGCGCATCTCGTGGCCGTTCGCGGGTCGTGGACGGGATCCGTCGGCTACGAGCCGTCGGGCATCATCGCGGCGATCATCCCCGGCTTCGGATTCTCGGTGCTTATCACACACTACTACTCGCGCGTGGTGCATCGGCGGGCGACGCTGCTGTTTCTGAGCGCGCTGTTCGTCGTTGCTCCGACACTGTCGAAACCACCCGCGCTGCCTCTGGCGGTCTCGCTACAGGACTCCCCCACGCGCGCCCTGAACAATCTCGCCGATGCCCTGCGCGCTCTCATCCCGCCTGGTTCACGAGTGTTTCATCTCGGTGCCTCCCAAGCGCTCTACATCGCGGACCGCGCGCCGTATCTGCGGCAAGCGCTTGGGTACTGGACGTTGTCACCGCTGCGCGACCAGACGGTGACCCGGCGGAGCGGCCTCTGGGGCGAGGCTGAAATCACCGACTGGCTTACCCGAGACGCACAGTACGCGGTCATCGTGCCGGAATCCCTCGACGAGTACCGCATCAGCTGTCGCTCGTGCGTCGAGCTGGCGGAATCGCTGCTGGAGCGTCACTTCGCTCGCATCGCCGTTCTCCGGCAGTATCGCGGCGCGGCGCACGTCATCTACAAGCGACGGGCTGTCGATACTGCTATGCTCGAGTTGCTGCAGCGGCGGTGATTCGTAGACCGCACGGCCCTATCTCACTGATTGACGTTCGGTTTGCGTCACGTCGAACACTGCCATGCGTTTCGTTTCAAAGAGCGTCGGATATCTCTGGGCGATTTCCTCGAGCGCGATACAGTCATCTCCTCTGCAGAACGCTTGTCCGAAGCCGTACCACACGAACGCGCGCGGGATGGGCAGGCCGGCGGCGCGATTAGTTCTGAACGATCGCACAAAGCACCGTTCAGCCTCCGGCCCGTTCAGAGGCAACGACTCACGATGGCATCCGCCATATGCTGATTCGCGCGTGAAGAAGCCGACGACGATTGGATCGACGTTCGTCATCACCACCTCGCCTCTCAGATGCTCGGCAATCCAGGCAAAGCCTTCTTCCGCGGGCGATTGCATCATCCACTCCCCCGTCCCTCTCGCGAGCGTCGCGAATGAACGCGCCTGCACATTCACGATCCACAGCATGGCGATCATCAGCAACGCGAACAGTACCCGCTGTGTCCAGCCTGGGTAGCTCGCGTTTCGAATGAATCGAAAGGCAATGCCAACGGCGAAGGCGACGAAGATTGCCAGAAGGAACTCGCTCGTCCCGTAGAGTCCATAGTCCGACGCATACGCGGGGAACATCATCAGCGGTACGATGATTGCGGCTCCCGTCCATAGCCCGATCTTCGTCACGTTCGCCGCCCACTGGACGAGGTCGCGGAATACATGGCCTCGCCGTTCCCTCGGGCTCCAGGCCTCCACCCCCAGGCTGACGAGGACCAGGGCGCCGAAGACTCCGGCAACGACCAGGCGACCCGGAAACCAGAACGCCAGCCACAGAGCGTGCTTGAAGCGCTCCGGCGAGAATACGTGACCACCAAACAGGACGAACCCGAGGCGCTCGTAGAGTGCCCGAAGGGCCTCGTGAGTCGGAAATCCCGTCGCTCTGTTTGAGAGCGTAAACCAGATCTCCTTGGCAAACATGCTCCATCCCACAACGAGTACCGTCTGCAACAGATGCAGGAAAACTCCCGCAGCGACTAGGCCACACGCCAGCAGCAGTTCCCGACGCCGCATAGGAATCAGTCTCAGGCCCACTCCCAATGCCCACCAGACCAGGATCATGATGAGCGGCCCATAGATGAGGTAGTTCGAGGCTACGAACACCACGCCGGCCGCGGCGACGAGCCATACGCGCTTGCCGCTCTCGTGATAGCGATGCAAGGCCAGGAGTGGGAAAAAAGCGCACAGCGGGAACAGGCTGTACACGGGATGGTCCATCAGGCGAAGGATCGTCACAGGCGCGATGACGAAGAGCGCGAGCTGACCGCCGAGCGCGGCCCGGGCGACGATCGTGCGAGCGACCAAGACGTAGCAGACCAACCCGATGAAGAACATGGTCGCGAACGCCGACCGTATCAGCCAGTAGTTCTCGCCGAACAGGCGCATCAAGATCCCGATCGCCAGCTGAGGGCCGGGCGGCTGATGGTTGTACAGGTGCGGGTAATACAGAGGTGAGGCGCTGGTGGAGAGGTCCGGCAGCAACCAGTCGACCGTAAACCCGCGCTGCGCGAAATTTCGTCCGCCCTGGTACAGCTGAACCATTTCATCCACTGCCGGCGTGTACGGACTCCAGAGCGAGAACCGTGCCGGGGCGGCGGCGAACAGGACGACATACACCACGAGCAGCCCGCTGACGAAAAGCCAGGCCACCAGTTCCGTACGCTTGACGGCGGTCGGGTGGTTCTTATCGGGCATCGAACTGGTCGCGTGGTCGACGTCGGCCATCGACGGCGTTCGAAACGAATACTATCGGGCCCTGGCCTCTAAAGAAACGTGGACCTTCTCCTATAGACGTCGGCCGCTGCCTGCGATAAAATCCCGACGTGCTGCTTGCCGAACGGGTGACCGCAACGGTACGGAATCTCACCTGAAGTGTCCTTCGCCGAGACTTATCTAAAGGAGACTTCGCACGTCGCCGGCGCCATCGACGCCTCCGCGATCGAGAGGCTGGTCCAGCTTCTCGTCGGTCTGCGTCAGCGTCACGGACGGCTCTTCATCCTCGGTGTCGGTGGTGGCGCGGGACACGCATCGCACGCCGTCAATGACTTCCGCAAGATCGTGGGCATCGAGGCATACACGCCGACCGATAATGTGTCCGAGCTCACCGCCCGGATCAACGACGACGGCTGGGACACCGCGTTCGCGAATTGGCTGAAGGTCAGCCGCTTGGGTCCCGACGACCTCATCCTCGTCTTCTCCGTCGGCGGTGGTGACCCCGAGCGCAACATCAGCACGAACCTCGTGCGCGCCCTCGAATACGCGCGGTCAGTCGGCACCACGATCACGGGCATCGTCGGCCGCGACGGCGGGTTCACAAAGAGAATTGCCGACGTGTGCGTCATGGTGCCGACAGTCGATCCGGGACGGGTCACCGCGCACACCGAGGCGTTTCAAGCGGTCGTCTGGCATCTCATCGTCGCGCATCCTGATCTGCAGGCCGCGCCCATGAAATGGGAGTCGGTGCGTTGAGCCGGGCCAGCGAGGCTCGGCGCGGAGGAGCCGGCGATTCCAATGCCCACTGACCTCAGCGTCAAGATCTTCGCCGACGGTGCCGACCTGACCGAGATACTCGAGCTTTACCGGAACCCACTCATCCGCGGCTTCACGACGAACCCGACGCTGATGCGCAAGGCGGGCGTCGTCGACTACAAGAAGTTCGCCCACGACGTGCTCCAGGTCATCACCGACCGGCCGATCTCCTTCGAGGTCTTCTCCGACGAGTTTCCGGAGATGGAGCGCCAGGCCCGCGAGATCGCGACCTGGGGCGACAACGTCTACGTGAAGATCCCGATCACGAACACCCGTGGTGAATCGTCAACGGAGCTCGTCCGCCGACTGAGCCATGCGGGCGTGAAGGTGAACGTGACGGCTATCCTGACGATCGCGCAGGTCGAGGCCGTCACCGGATGCTTCGCGAGCGACTGCGCCGGCAGCGTGTCGGTATTCGCCGGCCGCATCGCCGATAGCGGCCGTGACCCGCTGCCGATCATGGTGAAGGCCCTGGAGGTCATGCACGCGAAGCCGGCGCTCGAGCTTATCTGGGCGAGCCCCCGCGAGCTGCTGAACATCATTCAGGCAGACGCGATCGGCTGTCACATCATCACGGTCACTGCCGATATCCTCAAGAAGCTGCCGCTCGTCGGGAAGGACCTCGCCGAGTATTCACTCGACACGGTAAAGATGTTCCACGACGACGCGAAAAAGGCAGGCTACTCGCTGTAAGCGTCGGGGCCCAGTTTCGCAATCAGCGGAATCTGTCGCAGCGAGGCGCAACCCTACATCTCGTATGAGATGAGAGGGTTGTGGTCCGTGAGCTAGATCCGGACGCATCGCGATGAAACAGCTTTAGCCACCTGGTCCCAGTTCCCAGAGGCGCTTGAGTACCCCGAACACGGCTGCGGTCGCTTTGCCCTTGGACGTTGCCGTGAACACAGCACCGTGGGCGGCGACGTTGCGATAGGTCGTCATCGTCGCGAGTCGCTCGTGGAGCATCGCGGCCGAAGCGAAGCGTGCTTCGAGTTGCTCCAGCGGAAGCGTCGCCTCCTCGACCGACGCCAGCATGAGGAGTGTTCTGACCGACAGTGATGTGGCGATCACGTAGTAGAAGGGCATGTACAGCACCCAGAGGCACGCCATGGTGACGACGCCGCTCAGCGCGGGTAATACAGAACCGCCGAGCCGATCGATGTGGGCCAGCGTCGTCGTGGTCAGCACAGCCCCCACCATGGTCGCGGTGAGCAGCGCGACGATCGCTCGAAATCGCTCACGAATGTCGAGCACGTGGAACGCTGCGACTTGTGCGGAAAGAAAGACGAGGAACCAACCAACACCGACGAACACGCCGACGAGGGTCGGGGATCGGCCGATCTCACTCAATCCGGAGCGCTCTCTGGAGCCACGCGAAGACTATCGCCGTCCGTCGCCCCGACGCCGTCAATGTCACGCAGCCGCCGTCGCAACGCACGAGGTCATGATCGATCAGTCCCTCCAGTCGCTTGGCGTACATCCAGCGCAGTCCCTGGCCGGCGCTGTATGCCTTGACGAGCTGATCGACGGTCATCGGCCCGGCAGCGGCGAGATCGATGAGCACGCGGAGAGACAGACCCCGATCAGCGAGATTATAGAGTTGAAGGATGCCGCCAAAGAAGACGGCAGCGTACGCAAAGAGGCCGAGGAGAAGATCAGCGAGTGGCCACGGCTCCGTCAGGGATGCAGGCAGAAGCCCCAGATTCGCCGGCGTGAGCCGATGGACGATCACGAATGCCGGGACGGTGAGGAACCAGAGGCCAACCATGAAGGCGGCACGTCGTCGGACACGGAGTGTTCTGAAGCCGATCGTCAGCGCGCAGAAACAGACCAGCGCCATCACCGCGGAGACGATGATCCCCTTCACTGCTGCGTTCCGCTCGTCTGCGTCACGCGCGGCGGCCCGCCGCCAGCGCTGTACCGCGCGCACGGCCGCGGATGCGCAACGTCCAGAATAAATGTGCGATCGTGCCTGCGACGGACACGACGTTCTTGAGACGGATGGCCTTGGAGCTGCCGCCCGCTCGCTCCGAGATTGGGACACCGACCTCCACGTGAGTAAGCCCGGCGGCCAAGGCATTGAGAAGTGCCTCAGCCATGAAGGCGAAGCCGCCCGTCGTCACCGGCCGCGTTCGCAGCATGTTGAGCGGGTAAATCGCGAGCCCGTTGTAGTAGCGCAGGCGGTGCCCGAACAGCGTGTTGAGCGCGGAGGTGTATAGCCTCGAGACGACACGCCGGCCGAGCGGCCGAATCTCGGGATTCGTCGTGTAGGCGGTCACGACGTCGGCGGTACCGAGCGCCATGAAGAGCTCGCGCAGAGAAGCGTAGGGCCATCCGTTGTCGCCGGGGACGAACATGACAGCGTCCTTGCGCGCCACCTCAACGCCGCGCGCGAAGCTCGCGCCAAAGCCGCGGTTCTGACCGTTGTGCATGACTCGCACTTCCGGGTGAGCCGTCGCCAGGCGATCGGCAATCTCACCGGTCGCATCGGTGCTGCCGTCGTCGACGACAATGATCTCGAAGTCGCGCACGGTCTCTACGAGCGCCCGCCGCGCCGCCTTCATCGTCGCCTCGAGGTTGTCCGCCTCGTTCAGCGCCGGCACAATGACCGACAGCGAGCGGTTCACATGCCTTCCCGACGGGCGGAGGCGTCTGCCAACGTTGCCCGGAGCGATCCTTGCGGAAGATTGACGATGTTCACGCGGCGCATCGTGTAGAGCTCCGACCGCGTGATGTCATCGATCCGCAGGCGGAAGGCCGCGCTCCGCCAGGGGTCGAAGTTGGCGCTGAGGGTCTTGCCGGTGAGACCGAGCGCCTCGTCGGAAAGCAGGAACCGCACGCAGTCGACCGGCACGCTCATCGGCACGCCATGGCCATCGAGAATCGCTTTCGTCCTCTCGTAGTGGACGCTTCCGGCCTTCTCGGGTCCGGCCACCATCGTCGCTTCGTGGAACTCGGTGGCCACGAACCCCGGGGCCACGGCGTTGACGCCAATCCCTTGTTCCGCCAGCTCTGCGCCCAGGCATTCGGTCAGTCGTACGATGCCTGCCTTGGAGGTGGCATAAGCACTGTAGTTTCGGAATGCGCTAAACGCCCCTCCCCCGGCGAAGTTGATGATGCGCGGACGCTTTGATCCGTCCAGCAGCGGCAGCGCATGCTTGCTCATGAGGTACGTCCCGAAGAGATTGACCGAGATGACATTGAGCCAGTCCCGACTGTCCGTCGTCGCCAGCGATCCGATCGCGGCAAATGCACCCGCGCAGTTGATCACCGCATCGACGTATGGCGTCTGCTGCTTCACCCAATCGACGAAGGCGCGCACCTGCTCTTCGTCCGACACGTCGCAGATGTAGCCTAGTGCCAGCGGGTGACCCCGCGTCACCTCTCGCAGCCTCTCGCCTCGCCGCGCACAGACAAAAAGCGAGTGTCCGTCGGCGGCGAGTGTCCGAACCAGAGCGGCGCCAATGCCGGAGCTGGCCCCGGTCAGGATGATTCGCAGCGGCTCGGCTGGAGGCTTCGGCGACCACGCGGGGTCGTCGGCGATCAGCTCCTCGGTGCGTCGCGCAAGGCGCAGCTCGCGATACAGTCGCCCAACGGTTCGTGCTGTGCTGAGCACGTTCTTCGCTGTGATGATCCGAGCGGAACCGATGGTCCGCTCGTCCATCGGGATGGCCACTTGGACGTAGGACAGACCCTGGTCGATAGCCTTCAACAAGATTTCTGCCTGGAACCCGAAACCGTACGACATGATCGGCGTGAACTTGAGAAACGCGTGAGGATAGATCGTCAGTCCGTTGTAATACCGCATTTGATGTCCGAACAGCAGATTCAGCAGGCGCGTGTAAGCACGCGAGGCGATTCGGCGAGGCACCGACATCACGTCGAGATTCGTCGAGTACGAGGTGACGACTTCAGCTTTTCCAATCTGTCCGAACAGTTCAATGAACGAGCGCTGAGGCCAAGTGTTGTCAGCCGGGACATACACGAAGTAGCTCTTCCGCGCTTCTTCAACGCCGCGGCTGTAGCAGTACCCCAGCCCCATCGGCCGTGAATTGTGGAAGACCCTCACCTGCGCCTGCGTCCGCGCGAGCTCCTCGGCGATGTCTCCGGTGTGGTCGCTGCTGGAGTCGTCGGCGATAACGATCTCGAAATCTTCGACGGTGATGCTGAGTGCCTGAATCAGGCGGCGGACCGTCGCCTCCAAACTGTCCTGCTGATTCAGGGCAGGCACGAGCACGCTGAGCGACTGGGACGGCCAGAAGGTCGCACGCCTCGCGGGCTCAGCCACGTCGGAGCCCCCATGTCACGCCGATCGCAAGAGCGGCGGCGGTAACGAACGTTGCCTTCGCACCGACAGTCCAGAGAAAGGGCACGAAGCGGAACTCGATTTCGGAGACGTCCGATGGTACCGCGACGCCCCGCATGACGACATTCACGGGATGAACCGGTATCTCGCGACCGGCGGCATACGCGCGCCATCGCGGATGATAGAGTTCGTTGAGCACCAGAAACCGAGGCTCAGGGCGCGGCTCGACACGCATCACGATCCGATCCTGGTCGTAACGAGCGCGGATCTCGCCGTCGGACACGAAACTCCCGCCCGTTGCAATTCCTTCAACGACGCTCAGGGCGGTGACATTCATCGCTCCCGTGTGCTCGTAAAGGCTTTGAAGGCGGGCGAGGGCTTGTTCGGGATCCGTGGCGGCCTCCACCGTGCGCGCGAAGAATTCGCGGGGCACGACGGGAAGCGGGTTCGTGACGATTTCGACGTCTTCCAGGCGCGATTCACTCCCACCGTCCGCACCCGGCGGTGGGACGTTGAAATAGAGCGCCGGAGATACTCGCACCGCGTACTTCACGTTCAGAAGCGACAAGAGCGGCCACGGCAGTTGATCCTCCGACGAGAATCGAATAGCGCGTAACGTTCTCACCCCGGGGGGCCAAGGCAAGCTGGCCAGCCGCCGCGGGACACCGGGCACGTAGCCGTCCACGACCCGCAATCTCCAGAAGAAGGGGACGTGGGGCGAGCAAAACACCTGATAGACCGCCTCGTCGCAGATAAGCGCCGATCGAAACCGATCGACCTCCAAACGGTCGTGGAGTGCGCTGAGCGCGGCCCCTGATGGCACGCGCAGCTGGTCGGGACGGAGCGCGAAAAAGTTGTTCTGTTTAAACGGGATCGGGAACGTCCACGCATAGCGACCATAGAACTTGAACGAGGCGTACATCACAGTGTGCATGACGATGAGCAACCCAATGCACGTCGCCAGCATGGCGCGTATCCGCGCGTTCGCGACCGCAAGACTGACCATCAGCACACCGAAGAGCACGGTAGCCCACGCGAGCCGAGTCAGTTCCAGCGGCAGCATCGTCATGCCATCCGCGAGGCGGAGCGGGTGGACGCCCAAACGCTTCTGAAGAATCGACTGTATCGGGTCAGCGAACGACCAGACCAGCCCGAACGCAATGACTGCGGCGATCACGAATGCGATCACCGGCCGGCGTGCGCGACCCTCGACATTTTCTCGACGCAGCTCGGCGAGCGCGGCGGCAACAAGTGTGCAAATGGATAGAATGGCCACCATCGACAGCCGAGCGTGGAGAAGGCTCGCGTTGAGGAAAAGGACGGTCACGATCTTCTGGCCCCGCGCGGTCAGGATCCCACCGAGGATCGCCAGCAGACACCAGGCGTGGAACGACAGCTCCGCGTCGCTGAACCGCAGCAGCCCCAGCCATCGTCGTCGGAACCGGATGATGGAGTACACCACGAGCAAGGCCGCGAAGGTCGACGTATACAGGAGCAGTCCTTCGTGGAGGTTGATGCCGTTTGCGAACTTGCGCGCCTCTTCGTGGTAACGGCCGAAGATGCCGTCATAGAAGAACCGCCAGATCTCTCGCTGATTCGGCGCCCAGCCGACGGGCGCTCGATCGAGAAGCCTCAACTCCCCCGCGACCGTGACCAGGCGAGGGGCCGCCGTCAGGCCGGCGAGGGCCGCCGCAACGGCGATCGAGCCGAGCGGCGTCCAACTCTTCGAGACCAGCGCGCGGTAGGACGCGTACGCGCCGATGAGCAGCGTCGCATACACGATCTCCTGAAGAAAGGTGAACAGGAACATCGAGCTTAGTACCGCCGCCAGTGCCAGCACGCGCCAGGGATGCAAATGGCCGACAGATTTCCGCACCAGCAAGAGTGCGAGCGGAATGTGAACGAAGATCAGGAAGCTGGAGTCGACCTGCCCGATGCGCATGATCCCATATGTCGAGATCGGGTAAATCGCCGCCCCTACGGCAGCCGCGAACCCATCGGGGACGACGTCGCGGATGAACGCATACGCAGACACCGCGGCGAGGATCACGAGGATCCAGGCCACAATCCCGGAGATTTCCGGAAGCCAGGAGACCGGAAACAGCGCCTCCAGCCGCATCAGGGGATCCGGCAGCATGTGGGCGAGGCCGATCGTCGCCATCCCCATGAACTGGAAGTCGCTCCAGGCCTTCACACCACCTTGCTGCACGCTCTCGATCTCGAACTTTCTGATGCTGAGAAATGTGTTCAGCCGATCCGAATCTCCCATGAACAGTGCGCGCCCGAAGAGGTGAGGCGCGAAGACGCACGTCTCGGCCGTGACGATTAGCACGAACGCGTAGACGGGCCAGGAACGGCGAATGTCCCTCATCCTTATCGGAGGGTCGCCGTCCGCTTCGAATGAAGATCGAAGACGATCACGAGCTTGTTCTCGTAGACCGGCTCGAACCGGCTGGAGAGGCGGCGATAGAGCTTGGCGATGCAGCTATCACCGCCTCTCTCGGCCCCGGGGAAGTAACCGGAGGGCAGACAGTCGGAAAACCCGGGAAACAGATCGGGCGACCAGAAGAACAGGAAGTACCGTGGCCGCAGCCCGAGATACTGCTCCGGCCGACGCATGTTCGCCGAATGGCAGGCGAGGGGATTGAGATCGCCATGTTCGGGAATCGCGTCGAGACCGCACACTGCCCAGCCCGTCTCCTTCATCAGGAACCCGACCGTCAGCGCGCTGATGTTGGTCATGAATACGTTACCCGCGAAGCGGTCTCCCACTTCCCCGAGTGCGCGGTATCGATGTTCGATTGCTTCGGCCACGACGGTCTTGATTTCATGCGCGTGAGTCGTCGCGCTCGTCTGGACGACGACCAACAAGAGCCCAGCGAGCAACACCCAGACGAATGCCTGCACCAGTAGTCTCGGGTCCAGATCGCGAAGATTCCACGACGAACGATCGCAACCCTCGGCAACGGCTTTTAGCGCATATAGAAAGACCGCTGCCGCCATGATCGCCAGAAAATAAAGATTCGTGCCATTCCCATAGAGCGAGACTTCCTGGGCGTATGCAGGAAAGACACACAGCGGCAGCGTTGTCGCGACCACCGACCAAAGTACGAGCCTGCCTAGAACCCGCATCGCCTCAGACTGACGGAGGGTGGCGCGGTCGAGCACGAGGCCGTCCGCTGTCGGTCCTTGCGTCCGAAGGAGATGCCAGATCGCGAGAGCGACCGCAGTCTCGATTATAAAAATCCTGCCGGTAAATCGGAGACCCGATAGCAACTGCGCCAGGAACGCGGTGAAGTGCAGCTGGCTCGCGCCGTGATGGACGAGGCCAACTGACTGGTAGAAAACTTTCAGCTCTTCCTTCCTCGGGTAACCGGAGATCCGGTTCGAGAGGAGCAGGCGCAGCTCTTCCACGAACACGGCGGGCCCCAGATAGACGATGTTCTGGGCGAGATGTGCCGCGACGCCCGTGGCGAAGGCGGCTAGGACACCAGCGAGGTGCCGTCGCTCCATGCGAACGAGCCCCGTCACATAGAGCAGCGTCCACGAGGCCACGTGGGCGAGCATCGCGACGTATTCGAGATAAATCGACGAGAGGAACACGAGTCCGAACGTGACGGCAAGATAGCGGCGCTGTCCTGTACGGTAATACGTGTTGAGACTTATGAACGGCGCGAAGGTGAGGAGCGGCGCAACAGCGACGTTGTGGCGATCGAAGTTGGCGAAAAGCAACCACGGCTGTAAGAACATGACGGCGTAGAGACCGCCCCCTGCGATACCGATGCGCGCGAGAATAAGGCCAGCGAACTTGAAATAGAAGACAAGCCCGACCACCGACAGGACCGCGAGCGCCAGCCGCGTCGCACGGTAACTGCCGCCGCTGAACTTGAGCAGGGCCGCTGTGAGCAAGTCGGGGCCCGGCGGCATGTGATTGTAGGCGTAGGGATGGTCCGCAGGGTCACTGCTCGTGGAAAAGTCCTGCAGCAGCAGCGTCTTCCAGAAGCCGAATCTGAGATAGTTGTTGGCGCTCGTGTACGTGTAGGCGGCCTCTTCGACAAGACCAGTCGGGCTGAAGTACTGGAAGCGCACCACCGAAGCCGCGAAGATCGCGAATAGTACGGCGAGGACGACCACGATCCAGAGCCGGCCGATAGCGACGAACATCGCGCGGAATGGCCACACGAACACGCCCGGCCGCTCCTCGATCCCGAGCCAGCGGAGGACCCGGCCGAGCAGCGTTCTTCGCCGATTCGCCGACGCCGCGGTCTCTCGAGCATGAACGATGTCGGTCACAACGCGGGGGAGTGGCGGCGTTCCTCGTGATGGCGACTGAGAACCTCCCGCGTAAGCGGAGTCATCGCGAGAGCGGCCGTCTCGGCGTACGCGAAGACCCCGGCGGCGCGACCCTCGCTCAGGCGGTGACGTTCCCACGCCGCCGATCCGTCCACCTCGAAGAACCACCACCGCTTCGGCGTCTCGAGGAATTCCGACCAGCCTTCGAGGTGCCACACGAGGCGTCCGGCTTTAACCTGTATGTCGAGTTCCTCGCTGAGCTCGCGCGCGAGGCCCGCTTCCGGTTCCTCGCCGGGATGCAATAGACCACCGAACAGTCCCCAGAGACCAGGAGCCGCGATGTCAGGTCGATCGTCGCGAAGCTGCAGCACGTATCGGCCATCGACCAGCAGAATCGCGTGAACTGAATCGGCCCGCTCTGGGCGGGTGTCCAGGCGCTCTGGCATCAGAACGGTCCTTCAAAGGGCTTCACCGTGCTCTCGACGGAGCCGGTTGCGCGCGTCTTGTCGCAGGCCGCGACGGCGGCGGCGTGGATGTCCTTGGCACCCGGATAGAACACCGCCTCGATCGCCTGGCTGCTGGGGACCGCGCTGTCCGGCCACGTCACGCGTACGGGCCGGGCCTTCAGGGAGTCGAGGATCTCTTCGGCCACCCGCGCCACCACTTCCCCAGCAATGCCGCACGGCCGCCAGTCGGAATCGGCCACCACCAAGCGTCCCGTCTTCGCGACCGACTTGATAATCGTGGCGGAGTCGAGCGGGCGGAGCGAACGCACGTCGATGACTTCCGCGCTGATGCCCTCTTGCTCGAGCGACTGCGCCGCCTTGAGTGACTCTGCCACCATCGGTCCGACGCCGACGAGCGTGACGTCTCGGCCCGTGCGGACCACCGCGGCGTGGCCGATCGGCGTCGTGTAGAACTCCTTCGGCACGTCACCCTCGTCCTCGTGGAACCATCGGTGCTCGATGTAGATGATCGGCTCGTCGTCCGAGAGCGCGGCGAGCAGCAGGCCCTTGGCGTCTCGCGGCGTCGTGGGCACCACGCATTTCATGTGCGGGACATGTGAGAACAGCGCGTGATGGCTCTGCGTATGCTGAGGACCGTTGCCCCACCCGCGCCCGACCACGCCGCGCACGACCATTGGCACCGTCTGCTGCCGGCCGAACATCGGCGACCATTTCGCCGCGTGGTTGATGATCTGATCCATCGTCAGCAACAGGAAGTCCACCCGGTGATGGACGAGCAGCGGGCGCATCCTCATCGTCGCGGCGCCGACGCACATGCCGGTGAGCGCGTTCTCCGACAGCGGTCCCTCCACCACCCGATCGGGCCCGTACTTTTCGAGCGCTCCGCTGAGCGTGCCCCAGACGGCGCGCGGGTCGATGATGCCGACACCGATCAGGAACACGCGCGGATCGCGCTCCATGGCGAGCAGCGTCGCGTCACGGACGGCTTCCCGGAACTTCATCTTCATCGTGCCGCCTCCTGGAAGTCGGCCGTCGGCCACGGCGCCGAGCGCGCGTGCTCGAAGGCGCGATCGATCCGCGCGGCGATCTCGGCCTCCATCTCGTTCGCCTCCGCGGCGCTCAGGAGCTGTCGGCCCGACACGAGCGGGTCGCGGGCGCGCCAGGCCTGCAGCTCCTCACGCGTGCGATAGCCGAGATCGAGGTCCTCGTTGATGCCGCAGTGTTCGAAATACCTGTACGTCTCGAGCTCCAGCAACGACGATCCCTCGCCACGTCGCGCGCGGCTCACAGCCTCGGTCGCCGCCTGCCACACGGCGACGACGTCGGTCCCGTCGAGCCGGCGGCCGGGAATGCCGAACCGCTCGGCGTGCCGCCAGATCTCCGACTGCGCCTGGCGGTCCCGGATATGCGTGTTGGTCGCATACAGGTTGTTCTCGCAGACGAACACCATCGGCAGTTTCCGGAGTCCGGCGAAGTTCATGGTTTCGTGAAACACGCCCTCCTCTGTGGCACCGTCGCCGAACGACACGACCGCCACGGCAGCCTGACGGCGCATCTGGAACGTCAGCGCGACGCCGGCCGCGTGCGAGACCGTCCCGCCGACGATCGCCGAGGTGCCGTACACGCCGGCCGCGACGTCGATCAGGTGCATCGAGCCGCCCCAGCCGCGGCTGCAACCGTTGGCCCGGCCGTAGAGCTCGGCCATCATCGCGTCGAGGTCACCGCCCTTGGCCAAGTACCAGCCGTGCGAACGGTAGTACGGAAAGACCATGTCCTCCGCGCGCAGCGCCGCGCACACGCCGGCGGCGGCGGCCTCGTGGCCCATATAAAGGTGGGGCGGCGAGCGCATCTCGCGCAGGTGGTAGTTCGCCTGGATGCGCTCCTCGGTGCGGCGCACGAGCAGCATGCCGTAATACAGGCGCCGCTTGACGTCCTGGGTCAGCGTCTGGCTCATCGGGCGTAGAACCTCCGCACGCGGTCGATCATGTGGTCGACCTCGCTGTTCGTCAGGTATTGATGGCCCGGCAGCGTGACGATGTCGTCGGCCTGCGCCTCGGCGATGGGAAAGTCGCCGCGCGCGTAGCCGAGGTCCTTCGCCGCCGGCTGCAGATGGAGCGGTGTCGGATAGTGAACCTTGGCCTCGACTCCCTGGTCCGCAAGGTACTTCAACAGCGCGGGTCGGCGCTGGGCGCGGACGATGTAGAGCTGGAATGCGTTGCGCCGGTTCGGCGGACGCGGCGGCACGACCAACTCCGGCACATCTCCAAGCCCTTTGTCGATGCGCGCCGCGATCTCGATCCGTCGGTCGATCCACGCGCCGATACGGTCGAGCACGTGGTTCGCGACCACCGCCTGCACGGTTTGCAGACGCTGGTTGACGCCCCAGATCGCGATCTCGTCACGTCCGGTCATGCCGTGGTTGCGATAGAGTCGCAGCCACTCGGCCACGCGGTCGTCGCTCGTCGCCACCGCGCCGCCGTCGCCCCAGACGTGCAGTGGCTTGAGCGGATGCATGCTGAAGCCGGCGGTGTCG
>Ga0207684_10001515_pt1 | contig 24912 bp, 22 predicted proteins | sample KBSK5501metaG_FD_184342 | JGI IMG/M metagenome (GOLD analysis project Ga0207684, IMG submission 184342) | Corn, switchgrass and miscanthus rhizosphere microbial communities from Kellogg Biological Station, Michigan, USA - KBS K5-50-1 metaG... | ecosystem: Host-associated > Plants > Roots >...
CGAGGGAGACTTCGCCGTCATCGACGCCCGCGAGGTGGGGGTTCGGGCGGGGCTCGGGCTCCTGCCCGGCGTGATCCTCGACCAGCACTTCATCCGTCGCCAGCGCGAGAACCGGCTCTTCTCCCTCGTGCTCGCGCACCCGCGCCTGCTCGGCCTCGGCATCGACGAGGGGGCCGCGCTCCTCGTGCGCGCCGGCCGGCATGCGGAGGCGGTGGGGGGCCAGGTCATGGCCGTCGACGGGAGCCACCGGGCCGAGCTTCGCGTGTCCGTCCTCAATCCCGGCGAGACGTTCGACCTGGAGAAGCGCAAGCGAGGGCGCGCCGCGGATCGCGTGGACAGATAGCCTTCGGTTGGCCCATCGAGACCAGCCAGGCATAATCCCCGCACCGGTCGGCAACCAGGTTTTCGTGGAGGAGAGCGGCGATGGGCCTGGGCGTCGTTTTCGTGGCGATCCTGCTCGCCGGGCCGGCCGGATCGCCGGCCTCCCCGGAAGCGCCGCTCACCTGGGGCGCCCTGGTGGGGAGCGGGCTCTTCACCATCCCGGACACGTCGACGCTACCCCGCGGACGCTTCGTCGCGGGCGTGACGATCGACAACCGTGACCGCGATCCGTTGGGCCTGGACCTGGTGGACGGCGCCATCGCCTGGAACTACGGCCTGACGGGATGGTCCGAGGCGTACGGCCGGTTCATCTTCAACCGATCGGTGGCCGTGCCCGATACGCCCGTGCTCCCCCCGCCCCCGCTCGACGAGATCCTCGCTCCGGGGACGGCCGCGCCGCGCCGCCCGTTCTACGCGGTGTATCCCCCCACGCCCTACGTCGACGACACCGGCGCGATCCACTTCGGCGCCGGCACGCCGGGAGACGGGCTGGTGGGCGCCAAGGCACGGGCGCTGGCGCCGAGCGGCTGGCGCCCGGCCGCCGCCGCGGTGCTGGAGCTGCAGTTTCCGATGGCGAGGAACCTGCGTGACCTCCAGCACGGCGCGGGCACGGGAGGGTTCGACCTCCGCCTGGGCGGAATCGCCGAATGGCCGCGCGGGCGGTGGAGCTTCGTGGCCTCCACGGCCTTCACGCGCGTGGGCACGCCGCCCTATCCCGACCGGCGCATCGAGTGGCGCGACGGGCGGGTGACGGTGACCGACGAACCGCTCATATTGCCCCACCGGCTCGACGTCGGCGTGGGCGTCCGCCGTGTGCTCCGGCCGGACCTGGCCGCGGTGGGCGAGGCCACGACCGTGTTCGATGTCGGTCACCGCACGCGCATCGTCGACCGGGCGCGGCCCATCGACGTCCTGGCCGGCCTGCAGTACCGCCGCCGGAGGTTCCGGGTGACCGCCGCGCTGCGCGACCACCTCCACGCGCTCCAGTCGATGGCGATAAGGCCTTCTCCCCTCGCGGGCATGGTGGACGTGACCGAGGTGGGCAACGTCGATCTCGCCCGCTATCTCTCGGCCATCGGGCTCAGCGATGCGGTGCCGATGCTGCGCCTCGGCGTGCACCGGCTGCTCGTCCCCGCGCCGGGCGGGCCGCCGCTGCCCCCGGGCTCCCGCGTCATCCCGGACACCTACCGCATCCGCTCCGAGCACCAGGTGGGCTTCCTGCTCCTCTGGGGCATGACCTTCTAAAGCGGCAATCCTGCTAAACTTGGCGTTCGCATCCATGCTCTCCGTGCGTCAAAGCGCGGTCGTGCTCACGGCCATCCTGGCCGCCGCCGGGTGCTTCAAGGGCCGGGCCAGCGAGGCCGATCCCCGGCGCCCGGTGCGGGCCAAGGTGGTGCCCGTCGAGGTCCGGCAGGTCCAACGGGTGGTCGAGTCGGTCGGCTCGCTCTTTCCCTACGAGGAAGTCACGGTCAGCTCCGAGGTGGAGGGCAAGGTCGCGCGCGTGCTCACCGACGTGGGGGACCGCGTCCGGCCCGGGCAGGCGCTCGTGGAGGTGGCTCCCGTGGAGCTGGAGCTGGCCCTCCAGCAGGAGCGCGCCGCCCTCGAGCAGGTGCGCGCCCATCTCGGCCTGCCGGAGGGGCGCGACGACTTGAAGGACCCCGCCCAGGCCGCGGAGGTGAAACGGGCCGCCGCGGAGATGAAGGACGCCGAGCAGAAGTACACGCGCGCGAAGTCGCTCTTCGCCGAGGGCCTCATCGCGCAGGGCACCTTCGACGAGGCCGAGGCCCGCTACTCCTCGGCCCGCGCCGCCCACGACGTGGCCGTGCAAGGGGTGGAGACCCTGCGGGCGCAGCTCGCGCAGCGTCGGTCGGCGGTGGCGGTGGCCAGCAAGAAGCGGAGCGACGCGGTGATCCGCGCCCCGTTCGGCGGCCAGGTCAAGGACCGCATGGTCACCGCCGGCCAGTACCTCAAGGTGCAATCGCCGGTGATGGTCATCGTCAACACGGATCCCCTGCGCGTGCGGCTCAAGGTGCCCGAAAAGATGGCGGGGTGGATCGTGGTGGGCCAGCCGGTGACGGTGGCGGTGGAAGCCTACCCGGGCCGCAGCTTCGAAGGCACCCTCTCCCGCATCGGCCCGTCGGTGGACCCCCAGACGCGCTCGTTCGACGTGGAGGCGCTGCTCCAGAACCACGACGGGATCCTGAAGCCGGGCTTTTTCGTGAAGTCACGCATCGCCTCCCGTCACGTCGCGACCATGCTCCTGGTGCCGTCGCTGGCGGTGCGGTACACCTACGGGGTGTACAAGGTCTTCACCGTCCAGGGCGGGTCGCTCAAGGAGCGGGAGGTCAAGCTGGGGGACCGGGCCGAGGACGCGGTCGAGATCGTGGAGGGCCTGACCGACCGGGAGCGGGTCGCGGTTCCGGAGACCGGCCAGGAGCCGCGCGACGGCGCCCCGGTGGAAGCCGTCCCGTAAGAGAGTGGAATGACCCTGGCCGAGCTGTGCGTCCGGCGTTCGGTCTTCGCCGTGATGCTCGTCTGCTTCCTGGTCGTGCTCGGCGTCTTCTCGTTCCGCGAGCTGGGGGTCGACCTCTTCCCGCGCGCGGACCCCGCCACCGTCAACATCAACATCAAGCTTCCCGGCGCGAGCCCGGAGGAGATGACGACCCAGGTCGCGCTGCCGCTCGAGGAGGCCCTCAGCACGATCAGCGGCCTCGACGAGCTGACCGCCCAGAGCACCGAAGGGACGTCGCGCATCACCTGCAAGTTCGTTCTCGAGCGCGACATCGAGAGCGCGGCCCAGGACGTGCGGGAGAAGGTCGCGGGGGCGCTGCGCAGCCTGCCCCCCAACATCCTGCCTCCCGTCATCCAGAAGGCCGACCCCGACGCCGACCCCGTCATCTCGGTGGTGGTCGCCAGCGAGCGCAGCCTGCGCGAGACGACCGAGATCGCCGACAAGGAGATCAAGCGCCAGCTCGAGACGGTGGACGGGGTGGGCGAGGTGAGCCTGACCGGCGACCGCGAGCGCCAGATCCGCGTCTACGCCGACGCCGACAAGCTGAGCGCCTACGGCCTGACCATCAGACAGTTCGAGGCGGCGATCCAGAACGAGAACGTGGAGACGCCCGGCGGCCGGATCGTGCGCGGCGAGTCCGAGCTGGGCGTGCGCACCCTGGGCCGGCTCACGGCGGTGGACCAGTTCGGCGACATCATCGTCGCCAACGCGGGGGGGACGCCGGTCCGGGTGAGCGACCTCGGCCGCGTCGAGGACGGCTTCGCGGAGCCCAGCTCGTGGAACACGCTCGAGGGCCGCCAGGCGGTGACGCTCGACGTGCGGCGCCAGTCGGGCACCAACACCGTCCAGATCATCGCGGCGGTCAAGGGCAAGCTGGCCCAGATCCAGAAGGCGCTGCCCCCGGGGATGGACCTGCGGATCATCCGGGACCAGTCGGTCTTCATCAACGCCTCCGTGAGGTCCCTCGAGGAGCACCTGCTGTTCGGCAGCCTGCTCGCGAGCCTGGTGGTGATGCTGTTCATCCGCAACGTGCGCTCCGTGCTGATCGCCGCGGTGGCCATCCCCACGTCGATCGTGGCGACCTTCACCCTCCTCAAGGTCATGGACTTCACGCTCAACAACATGACCCTGCTGGCCCTGACGCTGGCGGTGGGCATCGTCATCGACGACGCGATCGTGGTGCTGGAGAACATCGTCCGGTACATCGAGGAGAAGGGCTATCGCCCGTTCCAGGCCGCCATCGACGCCACGCGGGAGATCACGCTCGCGGTCCTCGCCACGACGCTCTCGCTCGTCATCATCTTCCTTCCCATCGCCTTCATGAACGGGTACGCGCGGCGCTACGTGAACCAGTTCGGGTGGACGATGGCGTTCTCCATCCTCGTCTCCATGCTCGTGAGCTTCACGCTCACGCCGATGCTCAGCTCGCGGATGCTCAAGCCGGGGGGAGAGGGCGCCGGCGGCCACGGCTCGAAGGAATCGAAGCTGTGGTCGTGGATCGACGGCCATTACGGGCGGCTGTTGCAGTGGAGCCTCGCCAACCGCGGCACCGTGATGGCCGTCGCCGCGATCACCTTCCTCCTCACCTTCCCCCTGAACGCGCTGGTCGGGCGCGACTGGATCCCGCCCGACGACCAGAGCGAGTTCACCGTGCTCCTCAACCTCCCCGAGGGCACGTCGCTCGACGGCACCTCGAAGGTGGCCTCGGACCTGGCGGGCCGCATCGCCCGGCTGCCCGAGGTCGAGTTCACGAACCCCTTCATCCACGAGGGCGGCCTGGCCAGCCACAGCCACATCTACGTCCGCCTGAAGGATCTCGGGGAGCGGAAGAAGTCGAACCTCGAAGTGGCCTCCGCGGCGCGCGCGCTGGCCGCGGGCTATCCGAACCTGCGCACGAAGGTGATGATCCCGTCCGCCCTCGGCGGCGGCGAGATGTTCTTCCCCATCCGCGCGGTGATCCTGGGGCCGGACTTCAACCGCACGGCCGAGATCGCCAAGGAGCTGGCCGGGCGCCTGCGGGGCGTCAAGGGGCTGCTCGACGTGGACCCGATGGTGAGCCTCAACAGCCCCGAGCTGCAGGTGCGCATCGACCGGCAGCGCGCCTCCGACCTCGGCGTCCGCGCGGCCGACGTGGCCACCGCCGTCCGGCTGATGATCGCGGGCGAGGACCAGATCTCGACGTACAAGGAGGGTGACGAGCAATACCCGGTGACGATGCAGCTCCTGCCCGAGCAGCAGAAGAACCCGGAGATCCTGGGGCGGATCATGATCCCCTCGGCCAAGGTGGGCCAGGTGCGCCTCGACAACGTGGCCACGATCGAGCGCGGCCTGGGGCCGGCGCGGATCGAGCGGTTCAACCGTCAGTTCCAGGTGTCGGTCAGCGCCAACAACGCCCCCGACTTTCCCCTCGACGGGGCGGCGGCGGCGGTGACGAGCCAGATCCGGCAGATCGGCCTCCCGGCCGGCTACAGCTACAAGATGCTGGGCTCGGTGAAGATCCTCGACGAGACGACCCGCAACCTCGTCATCGCGTTCCTGCTCGCGTCCATCTTCATGTACATGGTCCTCGCCGCCCAGTTCGACAGCTTCCTGCACCCGTTCACGATCATGCTCAGCCTGCCGCTGTCGATTCCCTTCGCGCTCTTCTCCCTCTGGATCACCGGCCGCACGCTGAACCTGTGGAGCGCCCTCGGGGTGCTGCTCCTCCTCGGCATCGTGAAGAAGAACGGCATCCTGCAGGTGGACTACACCAACAAGCTGCTCGCCGAAGGCGTTCCCCGCGGGCGGGCCATCCTCCAGGCCAACCACGTCCGCCTCCGCCCGATCCTCATGACCACGCTCTCGATCGTGGCCGGCCTCATCCCCACCGCCGTCGGCATCGGCGCCGGATCGGCCCAGCGCTCGGCGGTGGCGGTCACGATCATCGGGGGCCAGAGCCTGTGCCTGCTCCTCACGCTGGTGGTGACGCCCGTCGCCTACTCGCTGCTCGCCGAGGCGGGGGACCGCGGCTGGCGGGCCAGCCTGTCGCCGGTGGTCGAGCGGGTCCGGCTCGGGGTGGCGCGGCTGCGGACCTGAGGCCGCTCGCTCGCTTTGTACCTCGCCTACAGCCTCCTGCTGGCCGCGGCCTTCGTCGTGGCGCTCCCGTTCTACCTCTGGAAGGGTCGGGGCACCGGCAAGTACCTCCCCAGCTTCCGCGAGCGCATCGGAGGCCCGCCCCCCTCCCTCACGCGTGGTGAGGCGCCGTCGGTGTGGATCCACGCGGTCTCGGTGGGGGAGGTGTTGACCGCGCGCATCCTCGTCGCGCCGATCAAGGAGCGGTTCCCGTCCCACCGGCTCTTCCTGTCGACCACGACCGCCACCGGGCGCGCGGTGGCGGAGCGCAGCGTGAAGGGAGCCGACGGCCTGTTCTTCGCTCCTTTCGACTGGCCGTCCCCCGTGCGCAAGGCTCTCGATCGCGTTCGGCCGGCGCTGCTGGTCCTGGTCGAGACCGAGATCTGGCCCAACCTCATCCACGAGGCCCATCGCCGCGGGGTGCGGGTGGTGATCGTGAACGGGCGGATCTCGCCGCGCTCGTTCGGGCGCTACCGGGCCGTGCGGAGATTGCTCAGCCGGGTGCTGGCGGAGGTGGACCTCTTCCTGATGCAGTCCGAGCCCCACGCCGACCGGGCGCGGCGGATCGGGGCGCCCCCGGCACGGGTTCGAGCTCTCGGCAACCTGAAGTACGACGCGCTCGGCGACACGCGGACGGCCGCGGAGCTGGAGCGGCTCATCGTGGGCGGTGCGGACGCACGGCCGCTCTGGGTGGCGGGCAGCACCGTCGCCGGCGAGGAGCCGATGGTGCTGGAGGCGTTTCGCGAGGTCCGCTCACGCGTGCCGGGGGCCCGTCTCCTGATCGCACCCCGCCATCCGGAGCGCTTCGCGGAGGTGGCGGCGCTCGTCGAGGCCGCCGGCTTTCGCGCCGAGCGGCGCAGCGCGCTCGGCTCCGCGGGATGGCCGGGCGACGTCCTCGTGCTCGACACGCTCGGCGAGCTGGCCCGCGTGTACGCGCTGGCCACGGTCGTGTTCGTGGGGGGGAGCCTGATGAGCGCCGGCGGCCACAACATCCTGGAGGCGGCGGTCGCGGGCAAGCCGGTCGTCGTCGGCCCGCACATGGAGAACTTCCAGGAGATCGCCGACGAGTTCCAGGCCGAGGGTGCCTTGCGCGTGGTCCTCTCCACCGAGGAGCTGGGGCGCGAGGTGGCGGACCTGATCGCCGACCCCGCGCGGCGCGCCGCTCTGGGCGGCGCCGCGCGCGCCATCGTGGACCGGAACCGCGGAGCGCTCGCGCGAACCGTGGACGCGCTGGCGGAGCTGCTCGGCCACCCCTCCTCCCCCGCGGGGGAGAGGGTAGGGTGAGGGGGTGACGAGTCTGCTGGCGCCGCTCGGCGCGCTCTACGGTGGCGTGGCCGCCGCGCGGGCGGGTGCCTACGGCCGCGGCTGGCTGCCCCGCGCGCGCCTGGCGGGTCCCGTCATCAGCGTCGGCAACCTCAGCGTGGGCGGCAGCGGCAAGACGCCCGTGGTCGCGCTCGTCGCCGCGATGCTCCGCGACGCGCGGCGACCGGTGTCGGTGCTGAGCCGGGGCTACGGCGGCTCGTTCCGCGGAGATTGCCTCGTGGTGGGCGACGGCCAGGGCGTGAGCGCGGGGCCCGCGGAGGCGGGCGACGAGCCGGTGATGCTCGCCCGCGCTCTGCCCGGTGTCGTCGTGGCGGTCGGCCGGCGCCGGGACCGGGTGGGCCGCGCCGTGGAGGCGCGCTTCGGTTCCCGCGTGCACGTCCTCGACGACGGCTTCCAGCACCTGCGGCTCCACCGCGATCTCGACCTCGTGTGCGCATGCGCGCGCGACCTCGGGGACCGGCCGCTCCCGGCCGGGCGCTTGCGCGAATCGCCTTCGGCCCTCGCTCGGGCCGACCTCATCCTTTTCGAGGCCGACGGCGCGGCGCTGGCGGCCCTGGGCGCCGCCCACCCGGGGCGTGTCCTGGGGCTGCGCCGGAGGGTGCTCGGCTTCTTCGGCCTCGACGGCGCGGAGCGCCCGGCGCCGTCGCGTCCGTTCCTCCTCTCCGGCATCGCGCGGCCCGAGCGCTTCCACGGCGACGTGACGCCGCGGGTGGGGCACGTCGCCGGCACCGCCCTCTTCGCCGATCACCACGCGTACACCGCCGCCGACGTGGCCGGCGTCGAATCGCAGGCCCGCGCGGCGGGGGCGGATGCGATCGTCACCACCGCGAAGGACGCGGTGCGGCTGCCGCCGACGTCGCTGCCGACCCTCGTCCTCGGCATCGCGGCCGAGGTCGATGACGAAGCGCGGCTCCGTGAGCGCGTGCTGCGCGCGGCCGAGCGGCGGGCCGGCGTCGCGTGACGAAGGCCGAGCGCTACCGGTGGGAGGCGAGGGCGGCCGGCGCCGTCCAGGGCCTCGCCTCGATCCTGCCGCTGCGCGTGGTACGCGCCTTCGGCCGCGGGCTCGGCCGGCTGCTCAGCGACCTCGACCCGCGCCACGTCACGATCGCCACCGCCAACCTGCGCCAGGCGTTCCCGCACTGGGACGACGTCCGCCGGCTGCGCACGGCCCGGCAGGTCTACGCCCACTTCGGCCAGGTGCTGCTCGAGATCCTCTGGCTGCGCGGCCGTTCCCGCGACGACGTGCTGCGCCTCGTGGAGGTGGTGGGGCGCGAGCACGTCGAGGCCGCTTTCGCCGGCGGCCGGGGCGTCATCTGCGTGACCGCCCACATCGGCAACTGGGAGATGCACGGCCTCACGCATGGCTGGATGTTCGGACCGATCAGCGTCGTCGCCCGCCCCATCGACAACCCCGACCTGCACCGGCGGCTCTGCGAGGTGCGGACGATGGGCGGCAACGCGGTCATCGACAAGCGCCACGCGCTCTCGCAGATCATGCGTGCGCTGAAGGAGAACCGGGGGATCGCGATCCTGATCGACCAGAACGTCCAGGTCCAGGATGGCATCTTCGTGGACTTCTTCGGCCGCGCCGCCGCCACCACCACGGTCGCCGCCGCCCTCGCGGTGCGCACGGGGTGCGCGCTGCTGCCCAGCCACACCGTCCTCGGGCGCGACGGCCGTTACCGGCTGGTGTACGACCCGGTCGTGCGCTGGTCGCCCGCGGGCGACCGGCGCGCCGACGTCGCGGGCCTGACGCAGCAGCTCACGACGATCATCGAGGGCTGGATCCGCGACGCGCCCGAGCAGTGGCTGTGGCTGCACAAGCGCTGGAAGACGCGTCCGCCGGAGCCGGCGTGAAGCGACTGGCCGTGAGGTCGGCGCTCGTGAGCCCCAACCGCCGCGGGCTGAGAGCCAAGGCTGCGAGCGGAGCGGGATTCACTCCCGCGAAGCGAGCGGGGGTTCAAGGGGGTGCGACGCAGCACCCCCTTGCTCGATGATGGACCGCATCGTCGTGCGCGTGCCGAACTGGCTGGGGGACGCGGTGCTCTCGCTGCCCGCGGTGCGCGACGTCCGCCGCAACTTCCCGGGCGCACGCCTCGAGGTGCTGAGCCGGCCGCGGGTGGCGCCGCTCTACGGCGCGATGAGCGAGGTGGACGCGATTCGAGAAAGCCAGGGCATGCGCGCCGACGTGGACGCCGTGCGGGGCGCCTTCGATGGCGCGGTGCTGCTGCCCAACTCGTTCGCCTCCGCGCTCTCCATGTGGCGCGCGGGGATTCCCGAGCGCTGGGGATACGCCACGGACCTGCGACGCCCGCTTCTCACCCGCGGTCCACGCGTGCCCGCGAGCGTACGGGGACGCAGCCAGGTGTACTACTATCGGGCCATGCTGGCGGGCGTCGGTCTGGACGTCTCCACCGAGGCCGACCCTTCGCTGCGCTGTCCCGACGACTGGGCGGCTCGAGGCGCGTCGCGTCTCGGCGCCGCCGAGGCGTCGTGGATCGGCCTGAACCCCGGCGCCTTCTTCGGCTCCGCCAAGCGCTGGGTCCCCGAGCGTTATGCCGCGGCGGGGGAGTTGCTCGCCCGTGACATGGGGGCGCGGGTCGCCATCCTGGGGGGCGCGGACGAGCGGCCTCTGGGCGAGGCGATCGCGGCCTCAATGCGCGCGCCGGTGCGCATGCTCTGCGGAGAGACGACGCTGCCCGAGCTTGTCGGTGTCCTCTCCCGGCTGCGCCTGCTCGTGACGAACGACTCCGGGCCGATGCACGTGGCCGCCGCCCTCGGCGTGCCCGTGGTCGCGGTCTTCGGGCCCACCGACTGGAGGGAAACGGCGCCCGTGGGCCACCGCCACCGGCTGGTTCGCGAGCCGGTCCACTGCTCGCCCTGCATGCTCCGCGAATGCCCGATCGACCACCGCTGCATGACGCGCATCCCGGTGGACCGCGTGGTGGACGAGGCGCGGGCGCTCCTGGCGGAACTGTGTTGAACGATCTCCTCCGGCGTGAGAGTTCGGCGCGCGCCGCATTCGCATGAAACGACGCGCCGTCTTCATGGACCGCGACGGCACGCTCGCCCACGAGGTGGGCTACGTGAACCACCTCTCGCGCTTCCGGTTGTTCCCATGGGCGGTGGACGCCGTGCGACTGCTCAACCGGGGAGGGCTGCTGGCGGTGGTCGTGACCAACCAGGCCGGGGTCGCGCGCGGGTACTTCCCGGAGCGGCTCATCGGGGAGGTCCACGCGCTCATGAACGCGGCCATGGAAGCCGGCGGGGCGCGGCTGGACGGGATCTACTACTGCCCGCACCACCCCTCGGCGGGGGAGCCGCCGTACCGGCAGGACTGCGCATGCCGGAAGCCGCGGCCCGGGCTGTTGCATCGCGCGGCGCAGGACCTCGGCATCGACCTCGCCCGCTCGTGGGTGGTCGGGGACCGCGATGCGGACCTGGACCTCGCGCGGAGCGTCGGCGCGCGCGCGGTCCTGGTGAAGACGGGCTACGGCCTGGGAGAGCTTCTCTGGCACGCGCCATCGTGGCCGCGGGCGCCCGACGTGGTGGCCGAGCACCTGCTGGAAGCGGTGGAGCGGATCCTCAGCGAGGTCGAGACGGCGGGGCCGCCCGCGTGAAGGAGACCGCTTCCCCTTCCGCCGATCGGCTGCGGCGCATCGTCGGCTCCTTCCGCGGCCGGCGCCTCCTCGTGCTCGCCGACCTCGTCGCCGACGAGTTCCTGTACGGACGCGTGCAGCGGGTGAGCCGCGAGGCCCCGGTGCTGATCCTCCAGTACGACGGCACGGACATCCGTCTCGGGGGCGGCGCCAACGCCATCCACAACATCCGCACGCTGGGCGGCATCCCCGTCCCCGTGGGCGTGCTCGGTCGCGACGATCAGGGCCGGCGGCTGCGCGGCCTGCTCCGCGACACCGGCATCTCCGTGCGGCGCGTCGCGATCGATCCCGCCTACGTCACGCCGGTCAAGACGCGCATCCTCGCCGGCGGCGTCCACTCCACCAAGCAGCAGATGGTCCGCATCGACAAGACCACGCGCCTGCCCGAGCGCAGTCCGGCCCGCCGCGCCGTCCTCGCGTCGCTGCGCGCGCTCCGCGAGCGGGTGGACGCGGTGCTGGTGAGCGACTACGGGTTCGGCCTGCTCACGCCCGAGCTGGTGCAGGCCGCGGTCGGCCTCGCGCGGCGGCGGCGCGTCCCGGCCACGGTCGACTCGCGCTTCGCCCTGCTCGGCTTCCGCGGCATGACGGCGGTGACACCCAACGAGTCGGAGGTCGAGGCCGCCCTCGGCGTCACGATCGGCAACGACCGGCGCCGTCTGGAGTCGGCCGGGCGGACGCTGCTGCGCCGGCTCCGCGTGAAGGCCTGCCTGATCACCCGCGGCAGCGACGGCATGGCGCTGTTCGAGCCCGCGCGCCCGACGTTCCACGTCCCCATCTACGGGACGGACCAGGTCGCCGACGTGACGGGGGCCGGCGACACCGTGATCGCGACGTTCACGCTGGCCCTGGCCGCGGGGGCGACGCCGGTCGAGGCGAGCCTGCTCGCCAACTACGCGGGCGGCATCGTGGTGACGAAGCGGGGCACCGCCACCGTGTCCGCCGCCGAGCTGGAGGCCGCGGTGGCCTCCGACCACGCCCGGGCCTGAGCGTTGCGCACCGCGAGAGAGAAGATCGCGACGCTGGCCGAGGCCCAGGCGCGGGTGGCCGAGGCGCGCCGCGCGGGACGAACCATCGCCCTGGCCAACGGCTGCTTCGACGTGCTGCACGTGGGACACGTGCGATACCTGCGGGGCGCGCGCGAGCAGGCGGACGTGCTCGTGGTCGGGGTGAACGCCGACGCGTCGGTGCAGAAGCTGAAGGGCCCGGGCCGCCCGGTCCTGGGAGAGCAGGACCGGGCGCTGCTCGTGGCGGCCGTGCGCGCGGTGGACCACGTCGTCGTGTTCGCCGAGGACGACGTGACCCGCCTGCTCCTCGCCCTGCGGCCCGACGTCCACTGCAAGGGCACCGACTACACGCCCGAGACCGTCCCCGAGCGGGAGGTGGTGCGCTCTTACGGCGGACGCGTCGCCATCGTGGGCGATCCCAAGGACCACGACACGCGGAGCCTGCTCCGCCGCATCCGGGGAGAACAGTAACGATGCGGAGCCGGCCCCGGGCATGAAGGCGCTCGTCGTGCGGCTCTCCGCCATCGGCGACGTCGTGCACACGCTGCCGGCGCTGGCCGCCCTCCACCGCCACGGGTGGGAGACGGGTTGGATCGTCGAGCCGCCGGCGCGGCCGCTCCTCGAAGGCAATCCCAGCCTGTCCCGGCTCTGGCCCGCGCCTCCCGCGCGCTGGTCCGCGTGGGGCGTGGCGCACCGCGTCCTCGCCGACGTGCGGGCCAAGCAGTACGATGTCGCCCTCGACTTCCAGGGGCTGTGGAAGTCGGCGACCTGGGCCCGGCTGACCGGGGCGGGGCGCGTCGTGGGGATGTCCCGGAAGTGGCGGCGCGAGCCCGGCTCCTCGGTGCTGCTCGGAGAGAGCGCGGAGCCGCCCCCCGGGATCACCCACGTGATCGACGAGAACCTGGCGCTGCTCCGGCCGGTGGGCATCGACGAGATCGGCGCTCGCGAGTTTCCGCTTCCGGCGTCGGCCCCGGAGCGGCAGACGATTTCCCGCGCGCTGTCGGCGCTTGGCATCGAGCGATTCGCCATCCTGAATCCCGCCGGCGGGTGGCCGGGCAAGCTGTGGCGGGCGGAGAGCTTCGGGGCCGTCGCCCGCGGCCTGCGTGACCGCGGGCTGCCCAGCCTCGTCACGTGGGGGCCGGGTGAAGAGGCTCTCGCCGACCGCGTGGTGGGGGCTTCCGGCGACGCCGCCCGGCGCGCGCCGCCCACGACGCTGATGGAGTACGTCGAGCTGGCCCGGCGAGCGCGGCTCGTCGTGGCCGGAGACACCGGCCCGTTGCATCTGGCCTGCGCCGTGGGCGCGCCGGTGGTGGCGCTCTTCGGTCCCACCGACCCCGCGCGCAACGGCCCCTTCTCCGCGGCCGACGTCGTCGTCCGCCCTCCCTCGATCGAGGCGGCCCCGCGCGGCGGTCGCTACCGCGTCGAGGGCGCGGTGATGGACGAGATCAGCGTCGAGCAGGTGCTGGCGGCGATCGACCGCCGACTGGCCCCGGACGGCACCGCGGCCCATGCCGTCTAGGCTGCGGGTCCCTTCCGGGTACCTGCTCGGGCTCCTGGTCCTCGTCCTCGCGCACCCTTCGCCGGCGAGCCTCGCGGCCGGCGGGGCGATCGCGCTCGCCGGGGAAGCGATGCGCCTCTGGGCCTCGGGGCACATCGACAAGACACGCGCGCTGGCCACCGGCGGGCCCTACGCCCACACGCGCAACCCGCTCTACCTGGGAAGCCTCGGGATGGCCGTGGGCGTGGCCGTCGCCGCGGCCAGTCCCTGGGCGGCGCTGGCCGTGGCGATCTATTTCGCGGCCTTCTACCCTTCGGTGATGCGCGAGGAGGCCGCCTTCCTCCGCGCTCGCTTCCCGGAGGAGTACGCGGCCTGGGCGGCGGCGGTGCCGCTCTTCTTCCCCCGGCTGGTTCCGGCGGGCCCCCGCGCGACGTCTTTCGACTGGAAGCAGGTGCGTCACAACCGCGAATGGCGAACCGCGCTCGCCCTGCCCGCGATGGCCGCGGTGCTGTGGGCGCGGGGGTGTTTATAGGTAGGATCACGCGTATGACAGAGAGAATCAGCCGGCGCGAGTTCGTGAAGGCGGGCACCGTCGCGGGCATGGTGGCGGCGGCCGCACGGCCGGGCTTCGCCCAGGGCCCGACGGTGCTCACACCCCGAACGGTCAAGCCGGTCGTGATCGCCTCCGCCAACGGCAACAAGTACAAGAACGGCGGGCCGCGCACGGCGGTGGAGGAGGCCTTCGCCCGCATGACGCGGGGCGAGGACGTCCTCGACGCGGTGATCGCCGGCGTGAACATCGTGGAGCTCGACCCCGAAGACGACAGCGTCGGCTACGGCGGCCTGCCCAACGCCGACGGAGTGGTGCAGCTCGACTCCTGCTGCATGCACGGGCCGAAGAAGCGCGCGGGCGGCGTCGCCGCGCTCGAGGGCGTGCGCACGCCGTCCCTGGTCGCGAAGGCGGTGCTGGAGCAGACCGACCATCACCTCATCGTCGGCAAGGGGGCCCAGGACTTCGCCCGCGCCATGGGCTTCAAGATCGAGGACGACCTCAACACCGAGAACTCGCGCCGGAAATGGCTCGACTGGAAGCGGAGGATCGATCCCAAACACTACCTCGACCCCTCCAAGCGCACCGAGGCCGGCGACCGGGCCCGGCGCGAGATGGTCGCGGAGGGGCTGCTCGATCCCGAGCACGTCTACGGCACGATCAACTGTGACGGCATCAACGCCAAGGGAGAGATCTGCGGCGTCACCACGACGAGCGGCCTGTCGTGGAAGATCCCGGGCCGGGTGGGCGACTCGCCGATCCTGGGGGCGGGGCTCTACGTCGACGGCGACGTGGGGGCGGCGGGCTCCACCGGCCGCGGCGAGGCCAACCTCTTCAACCTGTCGTCGTACCTCATCGTGGAGGGGCTGCGGCGCGGCCTGCACCCGAAGGACGCGGGGATGGAGGCGCTCAAGCGCGTGGCCGCGAACACCGTCGAGAGGCGGCTCCTCAACGACCGGGGCCACCCGATGTTCGACCTGAAGTTCTACGCCCTCGACCGGCAAGGACGTTACGCGGGTGTCGCCATGCACGGGGGCAAGGAGAAGAGCTACGCCGTGTGCACGGAGGAGGGTCCGCGGACCCTGTCCTGCGACGTGCTCTTCGAGGAGCCCGACACGGAATGACTGCGGCAGTGGGGGTCGGGGGGGTGCGGAGCGCCCCCCCGCCGGACCTGGCGTCCATCCGCGCCACCCGCGCCCGCCTGGGCGCCCTCGTCGTGACGACCCCCGTGCGCGAGTGGGACGATCCCGCGCTGGCGCGCGAGGCGGGAGCCGGCACCCGCGTCTTCCTCAAGGAGGAGCTGTTCCAGCGGACGGGCACCTTCAAGGCGCGGGGCGCCCTCGCCGTCATGCTGGACCTGCCGAAGGACGCGCTCGCGCGCGGCGTCACCGCGGTCAGCGCCGGCAACCACGCCATCGCCGTCGCCTACGCGGCGCAGGTGCTCGGGACCACGGCCAAGGTCGCGATGCCGCGCACCGCCAACGCCTTCCGGGTCGCGAAGTGCCGCGAGCTGGGCGCCGAGGTGGAGCTCGTCGAGGACGTGCACCGGGCCTTCGCGCGCGTGAAGGAGATCGAGCAGGAGGAGGGACGCACGTTCGTGCACCCCTTCGAAGGCCCGCGCACCGCGCTCGGCACCGCGACCCTCGGCCTCGAGCTCGTCGAGCAGGTGCCCGAGCTGGAAGCGGTGGTGGTGCCCATCGGGGGCGGCGGGTTGTGCGCGGGGGTGGCCGCGGCGGTGAAGCTGGCCAGTCCCCACTGCCGCGTCTACGGCGTGGAGCCGGAAGGCGCGGACTCCATGCACCGGAGCTTCGCGGCCGGCTCGCCCCAGGCCATCGACGCCGTACGCACGATCGCGGACAGCCTGGGCGCGCCGCACGCCGCGCCCTACAGCTTCTCCCTTTGCCGGCGCTACGTCGACGAGCTCGTGCTCGTGGACGACGACGCCCTCCGGCGGGCGATGCTGCTGCTCTTCGCCTCCGCCAAGCTGGCGGTCGAGCCGGCGGGTGCGGCCGCCACCGCCGCCCTGCTCGGCCCGCTGCGCGAGCGCCTGCAGGGACGGAGGGTCGGCCTCATCGTGTGCGGGGCCAACATCGACGCCGCGACCTTTTCCGCCCACCTCGCCGCGGTACCCTGAGTAACATAGGTACCGTGGCCGTCGACAAGGAGGTCAGCATGGCCAGAGCCCGACGCACGACCCACCGCAGCACGGCCGGCAAGAAGCTCTACGCCGTCCGCGACGCCCGTGGCCGTTTCAAGGACATCCAGACCTACGAGCGCGCCCACCGCGCCGACCTCGCCCACACGGCGAAGGGAGAGGTTGCGGCGAGGAGAAAGGCGGCGCGGAAGCGGTCCCGCAGGAAGACGGCGCGCAGGAAGGGCTAGGGACGCGGCTTCCCGCTGAGCGCGCGGTCGATCGAGGCCTTGCCGCCGCCCTTGATCATCAGGGCGACCGCGATGGCCATCGCGAGCAGGTGGTACTCGAAGCCCTCGCCCTTCTGGTTGCCGAACCAGTTCATGAAGAACCCGATCGGGAGATGGACCATCACCGCCGCCACCAGCATCACCGCTCCGATGCCGAAAGCGGCGACGCGAGTCAGCAGGCCCACGATGAGGCCCAGCGAGCCCAGGAACTGGGCCGCGATGGCCAGGAACGCGAAGACCGCCGGGATGTGCATGTTCTGGGTGAAGAACTGCATGGTCGCGTTGAATCCGTTTCCCCCGAACCAGCCGAGGGCCAGTTGGGCCCCGTGGGCGAAGAAGACGATCCCGGTCACCACGCGCAGGATCAGGCTGGCCACGTCGTCGTCGGTGGCGATGAGCTTGCGGAACATGGAGGACCTCCTTTCCGGGGATGTCGCGGAATAGAATCGCACGGGTTGGCCGCCGCGTCCGGGAGGAGGGACGTTTCGTCGCATGCACTACGTGATCGTGGGCAACGGCGTCGGCGGCATGGAGGCGGCGCTGGCCCTGCGACGCCAGGACGGGGAAGCCCGCATCACGCTCGTCTCCGACGAGCACGACCACTTCTATTCCCGTACCGCCCTGATGTACGTCTTCGCCGGCCAGATGAGGGTGCGCGACACCGAGCCCTACGACCGCGGGCTCTACGAGCGCCTCCGCTTCGAGCGCGTGCGGGAGCGCATGGCCGGGCTCGACCCGCAAGGCAAGTCGCTTCGCTCCGAGGGCGCCGGTACGCTCGGCTACGACCGCCTGCTCCTGGCGGTGGGCTCGCGCGCCCGGCCCGCGCCCTGGCCAGGGGCGGCCGGATCCGGCCTCCACTACTTCGTGACCCTGAGGGATCTCGAAGGCCTGGACCGCGAGGCCCGGCCCGGCCTGAGGGCCGCCGTCGTCGGGGGCGGGCTCATCGGCGTCGAGGTGGCCGAGATCCTCCTCGCCCGGGGCCTGAAGGTCACGTTCGTCGTCCGCGAGAACTGGTATTTCCCCCTGGCCCTCGACGAGCGCGAGGCCCGGATGGTGGCCGAGCATCTCCGCGCCCACGGCGTCGACGTCCGCCTCGGCGTCAACGTCGAGGAGGTGCGGCGAGGGCCGGAGGGAGCGCTTACGGGTGTGCGTCTGGGGGACGCGCCGCGGGCGCCGGCGCCGCTCGCCCCCGACGCGGCCGAGGTTCCGTGCGATCTCCTGGTGTGCGCGATCGGCGTCGTGCCCAACACCGGCTTCCTGGCCACGAGCGGCCTCCGGCTGTCGAAGGGCGGCGCGATCGAGGTGGACGAGGCGCTGCGCGCGAGCGCCGCCGACGTGTGGGCGGCGGGGGATTGCGCGAACGTGACGTGGGCCGACGGCACGCGCCGTCCCGAGCAGCTCTGGTACACCGCGCGCGACCAGGGCCGGGTGGCGGCGGCGTCGATGCTCGGAGACGGCGCGACCTACCGCCGCGGGACCTGGTACAACTCGGCCAAGTTCTTCGACCTCGAGTACACGACCGCCGGCTGGGTGCCCGTCCGGCTCGACTGGGACAACGCCCCGCTCGATCCGGGGCCCGACGTCAACGACTGGTTCCAGCGCTCGCCCGGCCGCTTCGACAGCCAGCGCATCGTGTGCAAGGGGGAGCGCGTCGTCGGCTTCAACATGCTCGGCGGCCGTTGGAACCACGAGCGGCTCCTCGACTGGATCGATTCGCGGCGCACGTTGAGGTTCGTCCTCGACCACCTGGCCGAGGCCCAGTTCGACGAAGAGCTGAGTCCCCGCTGGCGCCGGCAGCCCGCGGCTCCGTCCACATGAGCAAGGAGGGCTCGTGCAGGCCGGCCTGATGGACACCTACCGCCGTCCGCTGCAGAAACGGGGGGCCGTGGCCTGGGTTCTCTGCGCCGCGCTGGTCACCTTCTACCTGCTCGTCTACTACACCGACGCGTTCGAAGGCCCGGCGCGCCGCCTCGGCCTCGGAGACAAGTGGACGCTCTACGGCGTGCTGTACACCCTGGCCATGGTGGCCGGCGGCATCTACTTCCTGCGCCGGCACGGCAACAGCCGCTACCAGCGCGTGCGCACGATCACGGTGGTGGCGGTGCAGGTGGTGCTCGCCTTCGCCCTTCCCATCGTGATGAAGGTCCTCGGGAGGCAGGAGTATTACTTCTCCTATTTCTGGCCGCTGAAGATCGAGTACTTCTACCCGTCGGTCATCCTCCAGCAGCCGTTCCTCATCGTCATCTACAGCTTCCTCGGGTCGCTCGTGGCCTTCCCGCTCGTCGGCTACTTCCTCGGCAAGCGCTTCTATTGCTCGTGGATCTGCGGCTGCGGCGGGCTCGCCAACACCGCCGGCGATCCGTTCCGGCACCTTTCCGACAAGTCGCCGGAGGCCTGGCGCTTCGAGAAGGCGTCGATCTACACGGTGCTCGGAATCGCCGTCGTCACCACCGTCATCGTGGGCCTCAACTGGGCGGTGGGGAGGCAGCACCCGTCGTTCTCGTCCTTCGCCTTCGGCGTCCAGCGCTGGTACGGCCTCGTGGTGGGCGGCTTCTTCTCGGGCGTCCTCGGCGTGGGGCTCTATCCGCTGATGGGCACGCGGGTGTGGTGCCGGTTCGCGTGCCCGATGGCGGCGGTGCTGGGCCTGGTGCAGAAGTTCGGCCGCTTCCGCATCACGGTGAAGAAGGACATGTGCATCGCCTGCGGCAACTGCTCGACCTACTGCGAGATGGGCATCGACGTGCGCGCGTACGCGATGGCGAACGAGGACGTGAAGCGCGCGGCGTGCGTCGGCTGCGGGATGTGCGCCCACGTGTGCCCGCGCGGCGTCCTCCGCCTGGAGAACAGGCCGCTCCGCTGGAAGGCGGGCCAGCCGATCCGCGTCTACGCGGTCGACCTGTAGCTCCGGTCCGGAGCGCGGGTCGTGAGATGATGGCGGATTCATGTCCGAACCCGCGTCGTCTGCCGACACGCCGCGCTTCGATCCGGCCCGCCGCCGCTCCGTCACCTTCGCGCTGGCGCTGATCAGCGCCACCGCCGCGCTCGAGGGCACGGTCGTGTCCACGGCGATGCCGACGATCGTCGGAGACCTGCAGGGCCTGTCCCTCTACTCCTGGGTCTTCTCGGTGTTCCTGCTGACCTCCACGGTCACGATGCCGCTCTACGGACGGCTGGCCGACATCCATGGCCGGCGCCGCATCCTGCTGCTGGCCACCAGCCTGTTCCTGATCGGCGGCCTCGCGTGCGCGTTCGCGCGCTCGATGCCGCAGCTCGTGGCGGCGCGGGGGCTGCAGGGCCTCGGCGCCGGCGGCCTGCTGCCGGTGGCCATCGCCGTCGTCGCCGACCTGTATTCGCTGCGCGAGCGGGCGCGCATCCAGGCGCTGTTCAGCGCGATCTGGGGCACCGCGAGCCTGATCGGTCCGCTCCTGGGCGCGTTCCTCACGCTGAGCTTCGGGTGGCGATCGATCTTCATCGTGATCGTGCCGCTGGGCCTGGTCTCCCTCGTGCTCGAGGCCACCCAGATGCGCGAGTCGCGTGCCTCGCGCCCCGACCCGTTCGACTGGTTGGGCGGCGCAACGCTGACCGTCGGCGTGACCGCGCTCCTGCTCGCGACCCTGCACGAGGCGGGGAGTGGCGGGCACCTCCAACGGCGCCTGCTGCTGCTCGCCGTCGGCGCCGCGCTGCTCGCCGCCTTCGCACGCCAGCAGGCGCGCCGGAAGCACCCGCTCGTGCCTCTCACCCTGCTCACGCACCGGGAAACGGCGGCGCCGTACCTGGCCGGCGCGCTGGTCGGGACGACGATCTTCGGCGTCGACACGTTCGTGCCCCTGTTCGTCCAGGGGGCGCGCGGCGGGACGGCGGCCGCGGCCGGGGCCGTCGTGACGCCGATCATGTTCTTCTGGGCGACGTCGGCCTCGCTCGGCACGCGCGCGCTCGTGCGATACGGGTTCCGCGCCACCGCCCGCGTGGGCACGATCCTGATCACGGTGGGCTGCGGCGCGCTGTTGGCCGCCGCCCTGGCCGAGGCTCCCGTCGTGTGGATCAGCGCGGCCTGCGCGCTGATCGGCATGGGCCTGGGACCCCTGGCCACGTCCCAGATGCTGGCCGTGCAGCACGCCGCGCCCGAGACCGAGCGCGGCGTGGCGAGCAGCCTGGTTCCCTTCTTCCGCGCGCTGGGCGGCGCTCTGGGCGTGGGTACGCTGGGCGGGCTGCTCTCGTCGGGCCTCGCCCGTCACCTGGGGGCGGCCGCCGACGTGGCCGGACGCCTCCTCGCGGGTCACGAGATCGCTCTACCGCCGGGGGTCACGCCGCTCGCGGTGCGCCACGCGATCGCGGGCTCCCTGCTCCCGGTCTTCGGCGTCATGCTGGTTCTCGCCATCGTCAACGTGGTCATAGCCGGCCGGTTCCCCGGTCGGGCCGACGATCCTGCGGAGCAGGCGCCGCGTCCAGCCGCTTGAACGGGCTCCCGCCTGCGGACGCCCGCGAAAAATGGAGAACTTCGTCCCGGCCCCGAACGTTACCGGGAGCGTGGAGGCTCTCCGATGAACGCACGCGTCCTTGCCGTCGTCGCCCTGGCCGTCCCCCTTCTGGGGGGTAGCGCCCCCGCCGCGTCGTCGAGCGACGGCGCCGCCTGGCTCCACGTCCACGTCGAGGAGCCGAAGCAGCGGTCGCGCGTCCAGCTGAACCTGCCGATGAACGCGGTCGAAGCCGCCCTGAAAGCGGCGCCCGACGCGGTGGTCTCGCACGGCCGCATCCACCTCGGCGGCCACGGCCGCCACCTCGAGATCGACGACTTCCGGCGGCTCTGGAAGGAGCTGAAGGGGGCCGGCGACGCCGAGCTCGTCTCGGTCGAGGATGGCGACGAGCGCGTGAACGTCAGCAAGAAGGGCGACCTCCTGCTCATCCGCGTCCGGAACGACGACAAGGGCGAGACCGTGCACGTCGACGTGCCCGCCGCGCTCGTCGACGCCCTGTTCTCGGGTCCGGGCGAGGATCTGGACATCCACGCCGCCGTCGCCGAGCTGCGCAAGCTGCGCGGCGACGTGGTGCGAGTCAACGACCGGAGCTCGACCGTCCGGATCTGGATCGACGAGAGCGCGGGCGCGCCGGGAGAGAAGCGATGATTCTGCTCAAGGTCGGCGCGGTCCTCGCTTCGATCCCGGTGGCCGTCGGCGCCGTGGTGGCCGGCACCGGCGTCATGGTCGTGGACGTGAGGGACGCGGACGGCACGCACATCGTGGTGCCGGTGCCGCTGCTGCTGGCCGAGACCGCGGCCCGCTTCGTGCCTGCGCAGGCCGCGGCGGCGAACGTCGATCGCCAGCTGGCGCGCGCGCGGCCGTACCTCCCCGTGGCCGAGGAGGTCCTGGCCGCCGTGGCCGAGAGCCCGGACGGCGAGCTGGTCCGCGTCGACGACGGCGACGAGCACGTGCGCATCAGCAAGGTCGGAGACGTCCTGGAGGTGCGCGTCGAGAGCCCGCGCGAGAGCGTCGCGGTGAACGTGCCGTTCGACCTCGCGCGGCAGGCGCTGCGCCAGGCCCGCGACGGCCGCACGGCACCGGCCGACCTCGTGGCGGCGCTCCGCCGGGCGCGCCTGACTCGGCTCGCCGACGTCCGCGACGGCGGCGATCACGTGACGATCACGATCTGGTGAGCTGATCCGGGCCCAACTCTTTCGTCTCCTCCAGCGTCTCAAACGCTAACTGGAGGTCTGCGATGCTCGAGCCGCTGCGGTACGACGTCAGGCACGCGGTCCGCGGGCTGCTTCGGGACCGGGCCTTCACCGCCATCGCCCTGCTCTCGATCGGCCTGGGCGTCGGCGCGAACTCGGCGATCTTCTCGCTGGTGCACCAGGCCCTCCTGCGACAGCTTCCCGTCCGGGAGCCCGAGCGGCTGGTGCTCCTGAGCTGGAACGGCGGGTTCGTGGGAACCGGGTGGGGAAGCGGGAACCTGCTGCCTCATCCGATGTTCCGGGACCTGAAGGCGGAGAACCAGGTGTTCGACGGGCTCATTGCGCGTCATCCCACTCAGGTCCACTTGTCGGTCGAAGGCACGCCCGAGCCGGTGAACGCCGAGATCGTCTCGGGCAACTATTTCGGCGTGCTCGGCGTGCGCCTCGCGCGCGGGCGCCTCCTCGACGAGTCCGACGACGTGCGGCCCGGCGCGCACCCGGTGGTGGTGGTCTCCTACGACTACTGGAAGAACCGGCTGGGCGGCCGTGAGGACGTCGTCGGCCGCCACGTGCTCGTGAACGGCTTCCCCATGACGGTGATCGGCGTGGCCGCCCCCGGGTTCCGCGGTATGGATTGGGGCGAGGTCCCGTCGTTGTGGATCCCCACGATGATGAAGAAGCAGGCCACGCCGGAGTTCGACTGGCTCGACGATCGGCGCGGGCGGTGGCTTCACGTCTTCGGACGATTGAAGCCGGGGCTCTCCGCGGCGCGCGCGCAGGTGGCCCTGCAGCCGTGGTTCAAGGCGATGCTGGAGGCCGACACGCGGCGCGAAGGGTGGCCGCAGGTCACGGAGGAGCAGCGCCGCCGCTTCCTGGCCTCCACCCTCGACGTCCTGCCCGCCGCCCAGGGCCGGTCGGACCTGGGGCAGCGGCTGGAGAGGCCGCTGCTCGTGCTCCTCGCCGCGACCGCGCTCGTCCTGCTCCTGGCGTGCCTGAACGTCGCGAACCTCTGCCTGGCCCGGGCGTTCGCGCGCCGCCGGGAGACGGCGGTCCGGCTGGCGATCGGCGCGTCGCGCGGGCGGATCGTCCGCGACCTCCTCGTGCAGAGCGCGCTGCTCGCGCTGGCCGGCGCCGGGGTGGGGCTGCTCCTGGCCCCCGCCGTCAGCGCGGGGCTCATCTCCTTCCTGCCCGAGGCCGTCGATCTCCAGCCCGGGATCGACGCGCGGGTCTTCTTCTTCGCGCTCGGGGTGGCGCTCGCGACCGGTCTGCTCTTCGGCCTCGTGCCGGCCCTGCAGGCGAGCGGCGAGCGGCCCGGGTTCACGTTGAAGGAGGAGGCCACGAGCGTCGCCGGGGGCCTCGGCCTGCGAAAGGCGCTGGTCGTCGGCCAGATCGCCCTCGCGCTGGTCCTCCTCGTCGGCGCCGGCCTCTTCGTGCGCACGCTTTCCAACCTGCGCGCGCAGGGCCCGGGCTTCGACACGACGAACCTGCTGACGTTCTTCGTCGATCCGGCCCGAAGCGCCTACAGCCCGCCACGGGGCGAGCGGCTGATCCGCGACCTGCTGGCGTCGCTGCGAACCCTGCCCGAGGCCGCGCACGCGGCCTCGTCGACCGCGACGCTGCTCGGAGGAGGCAGCTGGAACACGAGCATGACGATCCAGTCCGACCGCCGGTTCGTGACCGAGCGCCCCGCCCACATCAACGCGATCAGCCCGGGATTCTTCGCGACCCTGCGGACGCCCCTGCTCGCGGGCCGGGACTTCGACGAACGCGACGCCCGATCCGGCGCGGAACAGGAGTTTCGCCACGTCATCGTGAACGAGAGCTTCGCGCGGCGGTATTTCGGCGACCGGAGCCCGCTCGGCGCCCGTCTCGGGTTCGGCAACCGGCCCGACACCCGGACCGAGATGGAGGTCGTCGGGGTCGTGAAGACGTTCAGCTATCGCGGGCTGCGGGAGGTCGACGACCAGGTGTTCGTGCCCTTCCTGGAAAGCACGATCGGCGGCACCAACTACTACGTGCGGACGCGCGCGAGCTCGCCGGCGGCCTTCGCGTCGATCCGGGGCGCCGTCCGCACCCTGGATCCGGCCCTGCCCGTCGAAAGACTGCGCACGCTGGACGACCAGCTCGACCGCGCGCTGGGGAACGAGCGCCTGCTCGCGATCCTCGCCACCGGATTCGCGGCGCTCGCGGTGATCCTCGCGGTCGTCGGCCTCTACGGGGTCACGTCCTTCGTCGTGACGCGCCGGACGCGCGAGATCGGCATCCGCATGGCGCTCGGGGCGACGCGCGAAGACGCGCTCTGGCTCGTCATCCGCGACACCGGGGCGCTGGTCGTGGCGGGCATCGCGATCGCGCTCCCGGTCGTGGGCGCCCTCGGGCGCCTCGTCGAGAGCCAGCTCTTCGGCGTGCGCGCCCTGGACGCCTTGACGATCGCGATCTGCGCGGCGCTGGTCGTGCTGGCGGCCCTGGCGGCGGCGGCCGTGCCGGCTCGCCGCGCGAGCTCGCTGAACCCGGTGGAGGCCCTGCGCTGCGAGTGATCGTTCAATCCACCACGCCGCCCACCACGCGGAAGGCCTTGTTCACGTTGCCGTCGATGCTCTCGTCGAAGCGGGAGCCGAAGGCCGGGCCATACGTGGGCCGCAGCGCCGCCGCCACCTTCTGACGGGCCTCCGCCAGCGTGTCGCCGCGGGCGTAGGCCTCCCCGGCCTCGCGCAGCAGGTCGCGGAAGTATCGGGCCCACAGCGCGAAGCGGTCCTTGCCCCTCATCACGTCGCCGTGGCCGCAG
>Ga0207684_10001516_pt1 | contig 24892 bp, 19 predicted proteins | sample KBSK5501metaG_FD_184342 | JGI IMG/M metagenome (GOLD analysis project Ga0207684, IMG submission 184342) | Corn, switchgrass and miscanthus rhizosphere microbial communities from Kellogg Biological Station, Michigan, USA - KBS K5-50-1 metaG... | ecosystem: Host-associated > Plants > Roots >...
CCTTTCCACGATCTCCGCCCTCCAGGACCGGGTCCTGCACGACCCTAAGGCGTTGCCGCGGCTCGTCAACGGCCTCTCGGTCGCCGTGACGTCGATGTACCGGGACCCCGGCTTCTTCCGCGCCTTCCGTCAGCAGGTCGCCCCCGTCCTGCGGACCTATCCCCTGGTCCGCATCTGGCACGCGGGGTGCTCGACGGGCGAGGAGGTCTACGCGATGGCGGCCCTCCTCGAGGAGGAGGGCCTCTACGACCGCTGCCGGATCTACGCCACCGACATGAACGAGGACGCGCTGCAGAAGGCGGCCACCGGCGTGTTCCCCCTCGCCGCGATGCGGGAGCACACCGCGCGCTACCAGGCCGCGGGCGGCCGCCGGTCCTTCTCGGAGTACTACGCGGTGCGGAACCGCGACGTGGCCTTCGACCGGCGCCTGCGCCGCAACGTCGTCTTCGCGCAGCACAACCTGGTCACGGATCGCTCCTTCAACGAGTTCAACGCGATCCTGTGCCGCAACGTCCTCATCTATTTCAGCCGGCCGCTCCAGGAGCGCGTGCATCGCCTCCTCTACGAGAGCCTGGGGCGTCTGGGGTTCCTCGGCCTGGGCAGCAAGGAGACCGTCCAGTTCACGCCGTTCGAGCGCGGCTACCAGACCGTCGACGCCGCTCACAAGATCTACCGGAAGGTCGGCTGAGCGTGCCCGCCGCGGCCAAGGAGACGCTCGACGACCGGGTCAGCATCCTGCTCGTCGACGACCGCCCCGACAAGCTCATGGCCCTGGAGGCGGTGCTGGCCGACCTCGGCCAGAACCTCATCAAGGCCACCTCGGGCAAGGACGCGCTGAAGGCGGTGCTGAAGCAGGACTTCGCGGTGATCCTCCTGGACGTCAACATGCCGGCCATGGACGGCTTCGAGACCGCCGCCCTCATCCGGCAGCGCAAGAAGTCCGAGAAGACGCCCATCATCTTCTTCACCGCCCTCAGCGACACCGACACCCACATCACCCGCGGCTACTCGCTGGGAGCGGTGGATTACCTCCGGATCCCCGTCGAGCCGGACATCCTGCGCGCCAAGGTGGCCGCCTTCGTCGACCTCTACAAGAAGACGGAGAAGGTCAAGCAGCAGGCCGAGATGATGCGCGAGCTCCAGGAGCGGGAGCACCGCACCCAGCTCGCCGAGGCCACCGACCGCCTGGAAGCGGAGACCAAGCGCAACCGCTTCTTCACCCTCGCCATCGACATGCTGGCCATCGCCGGCTTCGACGGCCATTTCAAGCAGCTCAACCCGAGCTGGGAGAAGACCCTCGGCTTCACCGACGACGAGCTGAGGGCGAAGCCCCTCATCGAGTTCGTCCACCTCGAGGACCGTGCCTCCACCGAGGAGCAGCTCCAAAGGGTGCAGACGGGGGCCTCCATCGCCTACTTCGAGAACCGGTACCGGACGAAGGCCGGCGGCTGGCGGTGGCTGGGGTGGACGGCGGCCCCCTTCGCGGAGGAGGGCCTCATCTACATCTTCGCCCGCGACCTCACGGAGCGGAAGGTCGCGGAGGAGGAGCGCTTCCACCTCATCCGCGAGCAGACGGCGCGGGCGGCGGCGGAAGCGGCCGAGCGGCGCGCGGCGTTCCTGGCCGACGCCGGCATCTCGCTCGCGTCCTCCCTCGACTACCACACGACGCTCGCGCGGCTCGTGCGGCTGGCCGTGCCGTTCATGGCCGACTGGTGCGCCCTCGACGTGCGGGACGAGGACGGAGCGGTGCGACGCGTCGAGGTGGCCCACGCCGACGCGGGGAAGGAGGACCTGGCCCGCCGGCTGATGGCGTTCTCTCCGGACCCGGAAGGCGACGACCCGCCGGCCCGCGTCATGCGCACGCGGGAGCCGTGCCTGGCTCCCGAGTGCAACGACGAGATGCTCGCCGGCCTCGTTCGCGACGCCGAAGCGCAGAAGGCCCTGCGGGCCAGCGGCACCTGCTCGATGATGGTGATCCCCCTGGTGGCGCGGGGCCGGCCGCTGGGCGCCCTCACGTTCCTCTCCGCCGAGTCGTCGCGCACCTACGGGCGGCTCGACCTCGAGCTGGCCGAGGAGCTGGGCCGGCGGGCCGCCCTGGCCGCGGACAACGCGTCGCTGTATCGCTCGTCGCAGGAGGCCCGCAAGGGGGCCGAGCGCGCCAACCGCGCCAAGGACGAGTTCCTGGCCACGCTGTCCCACGAGCTGCGCACGCCGCTGACGCCCATCCTCGGCTGGACCGTCATGCTGCGCTCGGGAACGCTGGACCAGGCCGGGATGCTGCGCGGGCTCGAGGTGATCGAGCGCAACGTGCGCGCGCAGACGCAGCTCATCGAGGACCTCCTCGACGTCTCGCGCATCGTCACCGGGAAGCTGCGGGTCGAGGTGCGGCCGATCGATCTCGTGCCCGTCGTGGAAGCGGGCCTGGACGCGGTGCGGCCCTCGGCCGAGGCCAAGGACATCCACCTCGACGTCAAGCTGGACCCCATCGACTCCAAGGTGCTGGGCGACCCCGACCGGCTCCAGCAGGTGGTCTGGAACCTGGCCAGCAATGCGGTGAAGTTCACCCCGAAGGGCGGCCGCATCGAGGTGCGGCTGGGCCGGGCGGACGCCCACGTGCACCTGTCGGTCAAGGACAACGGCAAGGGCATCAGCGCCGAGTTCCTGCCCTACGTCTTCGACCGGTTCCGCCAGGCCGACAGCACCAGCACCCGGAAGTACGGAGGGCTCGGCCTCGGGCTCGCCATCGTCCGCCACCTCGTGGAGCTGCACGGGGGCACGGTCCACGCGGAGAGCTCGGGCCCCGATCACGGCGCCACCTTCACCGTGCGCCTGCCCCTCATGGAGGAGCGTCCGCTGGCGGCGCCCGCGCGCCACGGCTCCGAGAGCGGGGACGCGGCCTCGGCCGTGCGCCTGGACGGCGTGAAGGTGATGGTCGTGGACGACGAGCTGGACATGCGCGATTTCCTGAGCGTCTCGCTCCGGCAATACGGCGCCGACGTGACCGCCCTCGCCTCGGTCGGAGAAGCGGTGGCGGCTCTGGAGCGGGAGAAGCCGGATGTCCTGGTGAGCGACATCGGGATGCCGGGCGAGGACGGCTACGCCCTCATCCGGAAGGTGCGCGCGCTCGGACCCGAGCGCGGCGGCCAGGTCCCCGCCGCGGCTCTCACGGGATTCGCCGCGGGCGACGACACCACGCGCGTGCTCTCCGCCGGATACCAGGTCCACCTTCCCAAGCCCGTGGAACCGTCGCAGTTGGCTCAGGTCGTGGGCACTCTCGCCGGGCGCAGTCCCGGGCTCAACTGAGCCCGAAACCCGCGCCCTTGACATGGCCGCAGGGGAGTCTCCATAATTTCCTCGGGTCACGAGTGATGGAACGAGCCGATCCCGCCAGCAGCGAAGACGTCAAGCGGATGGTCCAGGAGCTGGGAACCACCATCCAGCGCACGCTCGCGGAGTCTCCGCAGATCGCCCATTGCCTGAACCGCATCAAGGCCGAGGGCTACGAGGTCTCCCTGGTCCTGGAGGCCACCATCGGCTTCAACAAGACGGGTAGCCGCGAGGCCACCGAGGTGTCGACCTTCGACTTCCGCGTGGACAAGAGCGAGCCCGCCCCGCTCAAGATGACCCCCCTCGACAAGAAGTTCCTGCGCTCCCTGAAGATCAGCGTCGAGGAAGAGGAAGAGTAGCAGCCCCGGAGCCGGTCCGTCAGCCCAGGTTTCGCAGGTCGCGGCCGGTCATTTCGGCGGGCCTGGGAAGCCCCAGCAGGGCGAGCAGCGTAGGCCCCACGTCCTCCAGGGCGCCGCCTTCGCGCAGCGGCCCGTGGGCCCCCTCGTGGATCAGGAAGAACGGCACCGGGTTGGTCGTGTGGGCGGTGTGGGGCTGGCCGGTCACGGGATCCCGCATCTGCTCGCAGTTGCCGTGGTCGGCGGTGATGATGACGGCGCCCCGGCGCGCGAGCACCGCCTCCACGATCCGGCCCATGCACTCGTCCACCACCTCCACCGCCTTGATCGCCGCGGGAAGCACCCCCGTATGGCCCACCATGTCGGGGTTGGCGAAGTTGCCGATGATCACGGGGTGCGTCCCCGCCGCCAGGTCCTGGAGGAGTGCCTCGGTGATCTCGTAGGCGCTCATCTCCGGCTTCAAGTCGTAGGTGGCGACCTTCGCCGACGGAACCAAGATGCGGTCCTCTCCCGGCCACGGCTTCTCGACGCCCCCGTTGAAGAAATAGGTCACGTGGGCGTACTTCTCCGTCTCGGCGATGCGGAGGTTCCGCACGTCGGCGGCGGCGAGGACGTCGGCCACGATGTTGCGCAGCGTCTCGGGGGGGAACGCCACCGGCAGGCCGAAGCTCTTGTCGTACTCGGTCATGCAGACGAAGTGCAGCTTCGGGAAGACCGGCCGCGGGAAACCGTTGAAGCCGGCCTGGGTGAGGGCGGCCGTGAGCTGCCGCGCGCGGTCGGCGCGGAAGTTGAAGAAGAGGGCGCTGTCGCCGTCCTGGAGGGTGCCCACCGGACGCCCGCCCTCGTGGATCACCACCGGGACCACGAACTCGTCGGTGACGTTCTGGGCGTACGAGCGCCGCACGGCCTCCACGGCGTCTTCGGCCGCTACGCCTTCGCCCAGGACCATCGCCCGCCAGGCCTTCTCCACGCGGTCCCAGCGCTTGTCCCGGTCCATCGCGTAGTAGCGGCCGGAGACGACGGCGATCTTGCCCACGCCCAGCTCGCGGAGGAAGGCCTGGAGCGTCTCGAGGTACCCGGCGCCGGAGGCGGGGGGCGTGTCGCGCCCGTCGAGGAAGGCGTGGACGAAGACGCGGCGCAGGCCGCGCTCGCGGGCCATTCGCAGAAGGCCCTCGAGGTGCTCCTGGTAGGAGTGGACGCCCCCGTCGGAGACGAGCCCCATCAGGTGGAAGGCGCCCCGCTCGCGCACGCGGTCCATCGCTTCGCCGATCACCGCGTTGCGCTCAAGGGTGCCCTGGCGCACGGCGAGCGTGATGCGCGTCGAGTCCATGTAGACGACGCGCCCCGCACCCAGGTTGAGGTGGCCGACCTCGGAGTTTCCCATCTGGCCCTCGGGCAGGCCGACCCTCAGCTCGGAGGCGGCGATCGTCGTGTGGGGGTAGCGGGAGCGGAAGAGGTCGAAGCTCGGGGTACGGGCCAGGGCAACGGCGTTGTCCCGGCGCTCGGCGCGGACGCCGAAGCCGTCGAGGACGAACAGTACAACTGGGCCCGGGATGGTGGCGGTCACTGCCGCGGGTTCAGCGCCGCGCGGCCGGGGAAGCGCGCCATGGGCCCTAGTTCCTCTTCAATGCGCAACAGCTGGTTGTATTTCGCGACGCGGTCCGTGCGGGAAAGCGAGCCGGTCTTGATCTGGCCGCAGCCCGTGGCCACCGCCAGGTCGGCGATCGTCACGTCCTCGGTCTCGCCGCTGCGGTGGCTCATCATGCACGCGTAGCCGGACCGGGTGGCCAGGGCCACGCAGTCGAGCGTCTCGGTGAGGGTGCCGATCTGGTTGACCTTCACGAGGACCGCGTTGGCGACGTGCTCCTGGATCCCCCGGGCCAGGATCTCCGGGTTGGTGACGAAGAGGTCGTCGCCCACGAGCTGGACCCGCGAGCCGAGGGCCTCGGTGAGCGCCTTCCACCCCTCCCAGTCCTTCTCCCCCATGCCGTCCTCGATGGAGACGATGGGGTAGGCCTTCACCCACTTCTCGTACATCGCGACCATCTGATCCGAGGCCTTGCTCCCGCCCCCCGACTTGCGGAAGACGTACTTCTTTCCCTCGTGCAGCTCGCTGGCCGCGACGTCCAGGGCCAGCGCGATCTGCGTTCCCGGCTTGTACCCCGCGGCGCGGATCGCATCCAGGATCGTCTCCAGCGCCTCCTCGCTCGACTTGACGTCGGGCGCGAACCCGCCTTCGTCGCCCACCGCGGTGGCGAGCCCCTTCTTCTTGAGGATCACCTTCAGATGGTGGAACACCTCGGTCCCCATGCGCAGCGCCTCGGCGAACGAGGGCGCGCCGTGGGGCACGACCATGAACTCCTGGGGGTCGAGGGTGTTGTCGGCGTGCGCGCCGCCGTTGACGATGTTCATGAACGGCACGGGCAAGGTGCGGGCGGTCGCGCCCCCGACGTAGCGGTAGAGGGGCAGGCCGCAGGCTTCCGCCGCCGCCTTCGCCACCGCGAGGGAGACGGCCAGGATGGCGTTGGCGCCCAGGCGGCTCTTGTTGCCGCTTCCGTCGAGATCGATCATCAGGAGGTCGATGAGGGCCTGGTCGAGGGCGTCCTCCCCCACCACCTCGCCGGCGAGCGCGTCGTTCACGGACGCGACCGCCTTGCGCACGCCGCGGCCCAGGTAGCGCTTCTTGTCGCCGTCGCGCAGCTCCACCGCCTCGCGCTCGCCGGTGGAGGCGCCCGACGGCACGGACGCGCGCCCGACGGCGCCGCTCTCCAGGGTCACCTCCACCTCTACGGTGGGGTTGCCCCGGCTGTCCAGGATCTCGCGGGCGAAGACCGCCTCGATGCCGGTCATCGTCTTCGAGCAAGGGGGCGCTGCGGCGCGCCCCCTTGAACCTCCGCTCGCTCCGCGCGAATGAATCGCGCTCCGCTCGCAGCTTGTGAGTCGTTGCGGTGCTGCGCCGCACCCTCCTGAGGCCCCCCGCGCGCTGCGCGGGAGTGGATCCCGCTTCGCGCGCCGCTTGTGGCTGTCGTCATTCCTTGATCAGGCATTCCTCCCCCTGCGTCACGACGACCACCCCGTTCTCGGTGACCGTGTGGCGTCGGCGGTCCTCGGCGGCATCGTAGCCGATCACCGCGCCGCGCGGGACGTGGACCTCGCTGTCGATGATCGCCTTCTTGACGCGGCTGTGACGGTTGACGGTGGTGTTGGGCATGAGTATCGAGTCCTCGATCTCGCAGTAGGAGTGGACGCGGGCCCCGGGGGAGAGGATGGATCGCTGGATGTTGCTGCCGGAGACGATGCAGCCCATCGACACCAGCGACTGCACGGCGGAGCCCCGCCGCCCTTCCTCGTCGAAGACGAACTTGGCGGGCGGGAACTGGGGCTGGTAGGTGCGCAGCGGCCAGTCGGGGTCGTAGAGGTTGAAGACGGGATCGACCTGGATGAGGTCCATCGACGCGTCGTAGTAGGCGTCGAGGGTCCCCACGTCGCGCCAGTACTTCGACTCCTTCTTGTTCTCGTCCCAGAAGAGGTAGGCGTACACGCGCTCGCCGCCCGCCACCAGCCGGGGCAGGATGTCCTTGCCGAAGTCGTGGCTGGTCGGCTCCTCCGCGTCGCGGATCAGCTCGCGGACGAGGACCTCGGTGTCGAAGATGTAGATGCCCATCGAGCCCAGGCACACCGACGCGTTCCACGGCGTGGGCCGGGCGGTGGCCGGCTTCTCCTCGAACCCCACGACACGGCTGTCCTCGTCCACCTCGATCACCCCGAACCGCCGCGACTCCGCGACCGGTACCTCGATGGCGGCCATGGTCAGCGAGGCTCCGCGGGCGATGTGCACGTCCAGCATCTTGCTGTAGTCCATCTTGTAGATGTGGTCGCCGGACAGGATGATCACCCAGCGCGGGGACTCTCGCTCGAGCGAGTAGAGGTTCTGGTACACGGCGTCGGCGGTGCCGAGGTACCAGTTCTCGCTCACGCGCTTCTGGGGGGGCAGGATCTCGATGAACTCGCCCAGCTCGGCGTTGACCACGCTCCAGCCCATGCGCACGTGCCGGTTCAGGCTCTGCGCCTTGTACTGCGTGGCGATGAAGATCTTGCGCAGGCCCGAGTTGACGCAGTTGGACAGCGTGAAGTCCACGATGGAGTAGGGACCGCCGAAGCTGACCGCCGGTTTGGCCCTGTCGCGGGTGAGCGGATAGAGCCGCTCCCCCGCCCCGCCCGCCAGCAGCACTGCCGCCACGTCGCGGAGGAGGAGGACGTTCACGCGTTACATCCGGGGCTTGAGCACCACGCGGGCGGGGGCGCCGTCCGCCCCGGCCACCCGCAGGGGGAGGCAGGTCATGTCGTACTCGCCGGGCTCGACCTGGGAGAGGTCCAGCCCCTCGACCACGACCACGCCCGCCTCCAGGAGGGTGTGGTGGGCGGGATGGTCCTTGCTCGGGTGGCGATCGATCGACAGGTAGTCGATCCCGACCAGCTTGAGACCCGCCTGGGCCAGGTAGGTGGCGGCGTCGGAGGTCAGGTATACGAAGTCGCCGTGGAAGGCGGGCTGGCGCAGGGTCCCCGAGTTCCGGGTCTTGATCAGCAGCCGGATGTCGTCGCGAAGGTCGAGGGTCTCGAGGTGCTCGCGGCCGATCGCGTCGCGCACCGGCACCGACACGACCCGGGCCTTCCCGATGAGGATCTCGAGCGGCAGCTCGTCGACCGTGGTCCCGTCGGCCACGAAGTGGTAGGGAGCGTCCACGTGCGTTCCGGCGTGCGAGCCGAGGCTGAGGCGGCTCAGGTTGCAATGCTGGCCGTCGGCCATGCGCTGGGTGAACTCCAGGCGGAAAGCGGGGTCGCCCGGCCAGACAGGCAGGTCCGCGGAAAGGGGCACGGTCACGTCGATGAGCTTGCTCATAGGGCCCTGGAGGCGGGGACGCGAAAACGTCTTATAGCACAGAAAACACCAGTCTTGACAGGGTTGCACGGGCCTGCTAGCGTGAGAGTCTGCCAGCGTCTGAGTGCGCTGGAGGAGAGCTCTTGAAGCTCGCTCCCTGGTCCCGCAGCATCTCCGTTCTTCTGCTCGTCCTGCTGGCGCGGGTGGCTTCGCCCGCGAACCCGGCGACCGACGGCGGACTGACCGGGCTCGTCGAAGACACCCGCGGGGCGCCGGTCGCGGGCGCCGTCATCTCCCTCTTCGGCAGGGGCGTCGCCGGGGCCGGCCTCGTCGCCCTCTCCGATGCCGCCGGCCGTTTCTCGCTGCCCGCGGTGCCCGCCGGCTCCTACACCCTGCGCGCGCTCGGGGCCGGCCACTTGCCCGCGCCCGCCCGCCGCGTGACCGTGCTGCCCAACCGCGAATCCAACTTCACGGTCAGCCTGACCCCCGTGGGGGACGACAAGGCGGCGGCGCTCGCGGAAGCGAAAGCGCAGGAGGAGGACAAGGACGAAGCGCCGTCCCTGGCCGAGCTGCGCTGGCTGCTCCGGCACAAGCGCCGCTCGGTGCTCGAGACGCGCGGGCCCGAGTCCGAGACCCAGGACCGCAACGCCGCCGCGCCGCAGCCGCCGCGCCTGCTCGCGTCCCTCGTGCCCGACCTCGCGGGGACGGTCGAGGTGATGGCCAACCCGATCCAGGCCGACGACGGGCTGGAGCCTTCCACCAGCTACAGCGTGCTGCGGCTGAAGGGCCGCATCGCCAACGCCGGCCAGTGGAGCCTGGGCGGCCTCGTCGCCGAGAGCGAGAGCTCCTCCTGGCGCATGGCGGCCGAGTTCGTGCTCGAGCCGGGCGGCGGGCATCGGCTGCAGGCGGGCACCGGCTACGGCACCCGTCCCTTGCGCCCCTTCGCCCCCGGCGACCGCGCCGGGCGCGGCGACAACCACAGCATGGGAGCGGCGTTCCTCCAGGACGAATGGCAGCTCGCCGACAACGTGACCACCACGCTCGGCGGGCGCTTCTCCTACATCGGCTTCCTGAGGGACTCCAACCACTTCGATCCGATCGCCTCGGTCGCGCTGCGGCGGGACGGCCACACGCGCGTGAGCGCCACTGTCGAGACCCGCACGCTCGCGCCCGGGGGGGACCTGCTGACGCTCTCGACGCTGGCCACCGCCCCGGCCGTGGCTTTCGCGTTCATCGACGACGCCCTGCGGCCCGAGCGGTCGGCGCGCGTCGAGATGGCCGTGGATCAGAGCTTCGGAGAGACCACGCTACGCGCGGTGACCTTCTACGAGGACGTGCACCACCAGCTCGCCAACGCCTACCAGGGCACTCGCTCCGCCCGCTCGCTCCACATCTTCGACGCCGGTGACGTATCCGCGCGTGGAATGGGAGTGAGCCTCGCCCGCCGCTTCGGCCCCGTGACCGGCTCGGTGTCCTACCGCTTCGGCCGCAGCTCGCGTGCGGCCGTGCCCGGATCGTCGGCGGCATTCGCCGGCCTCCTCACGCAGGACTGCGACTTTCATGACCTCGCCAGCCGTCTCGAGACGTCCATCCAGGGGACCGGCACCCGCGTCGTGGCCTTCTACCGACTCGTCCATCTGAGCCCTGACGTCGAGCGGGCGAACCGACCGCCCAACACGAACCACCGCTTCGACGTCCAGCTCAGCCAGGGGCTTCCCTTCGTAGGCCGGATCACCCGGGCGGACTGGGATTTGCTCCTCGCCGTCCGCAACCTGTTCTACGAGACGTCGGAAGGAGCGGTGCTCGACGAGTTGGCCGTGGCCAATCCGCCGACGCGAGTGCTGGGAGGGATCTCGGTCCGATTCTGAGCTCACGGGTTGGGCCATCCAGGATTCTGGATCCACGATCCGCGCGCATGGATCCGCGGATCCGGTTCACGAAGCGAAATCATTCCAGGGCAAGGCTTTCGCTTCGTATTTCGGAGCGCTTCACGGGCATGCGGTTTGCACCGGGTCGGGGCTACCGGCCTCAGCCGCAAGGGAGCAAGGAGCCGCCGTGGAAGCGCCCGCTGGGCATCAGGGGAAGCCGATGAGGCGGGCACGCGTCCGTAACGCCGCCTTCGTGGCGGTAGCCCTCGTCCTGGGCAGCCTCGGCCTCTACAACATCTTCCTCAAGGCGACCTGGCGGCTGATGGACGACGGCGTCTTCTGGAAGGGAGCGCCGTACGGCCTGGTCGCCGGCCGAGTGGCCCCCGGCGGACCGGCGGCGCTCGCCGGAGTCCGCGTCGGCGACGTCCTTCTCGCCCTGGGCGGCGACGAGGTGCCCGGTCCCCGGCAGGTGCAGCAGCGGCTCTCTCGGACCCCGCCCGGGACGCGCCTCATCTACACGCTGCTGCGGGCCGACGAGCGCCGCAGCTTCGAGGTCACGGTGAAGCCCCTCTCCAAGGGCAACGTCACTCTCTTCTATTACCTTTCCCTCTTCGGTTTCTTCAGCCTCGTCGTAGGAACGATCGTGATGCTGCGGCGGCCGCCCGATCGGGCCGCCCTGCACTTCTACGCGATCTGCCTGCTCTTCTTCTTGATGTACTCCACGTCCTACACGGGCAAGCTGAACCTGGCCGACTGGACGCTGCTGTGGTCGGACACGCTCGCGATCCTGTTCCTGCCCGTGGTCTTCCTGCACTTCTGCCTCTCCTTCCCCGAGCGCCGCCTCTCCCACTCGCGGGGCTGGCTGATCCCCGCCGCGTACATGCCGGCGCTGGCGCTGGCGGGCGCAGCCGTGGCGAGCCAGGTCCTCTTCGTGACCACCAACGGCAACGAGGCGCTGTGGCAGATCACCGCCGCCATCGACCGGTGGAAGCCGCTCTACTTCGCGACGCTCTTCTCGGTCTCGTTCGTGATCCTGCTGCGGTCGTATCGCCGGGCGCGGAGCCTGACCGCCCGCAAGCAGATGCAGTGGCTCGTCTGGGGCACCGGCGCCGGCGTGCTGCCCTTCTTCCTCTTCTACGCGATCCCCTTCGTTCTCGGCCGCGAACCCCGCGCGGCGATGGAGCTGGCGGGCTTCGTTCCCCTCGCCCTGATCCCGCTGTCCCTGGCCTACGCGGTCGTCAAGTACCGGCTCATGGACGTGGAGCTGATCTTCCGGCGCACGCTCGTCTACATCCTCGCCACCGCGGCGATCATCGGCATCTGCCTGGTGGCGGTGAACCTCTTCCAGGCGACCCTGGCGGGCGACGACGAGCCCCACGTCACGCTGGTGGCGGTCCTGTGCACGCTCGTGGTCATCCTGCTCTTCACGCCCGTCAAGAGCCGGGTGCAGGAGGGCATCGACCGGTTGTTCTTCCGCGAGCGCTACAGCTCGCGCAAGGCGCTCCTGCGCCTGTCGCAGGACCTCAACGCCGATCTCGATCTCGCCCGCATGGCCGAGCGGCTCCTGGAAGGCGTGGGCGCCGCGCTCGGCGTCCCTGCGCTCGCGGTGTTCCTGCCCGGCGACGACGGCGGCTTCGCGATCTTCCGCTCGCGGGGCTGCGAGCCGCGCGCGCGGGCGCTGCGGCTTCCCGCCGACGGCGCGCTGCGGCAGCGGCTGGACGGGGGTGGTCCCGTCAACGCGGAGGCCCTCGCCGACGAGCTGCCGGAGGCGGGCCCCTTGAACCTGGCGTACTACTTCCCCTGCCGGGTGAAGGGCGAGATGATCGCCATCCTCGGCGTGGGGCGCAAGGAGGGCACGGACCTCCTGAACAGTGAAGAGGTGGACCTGCTGCAGGCGCTCGCCGGCCAGGCCGCCACCGCCTTCATGAACGGGCGGCTCTACCGCAGCCTGCGGGAGAAGGCCGACGAGCTGCAGCAGCTCACGGACTACAACGAGAGCATCCTCGAGAGCATCGATTCCGGCATCCTCGTGCTCGACCTCCAGGGGCGGGTGGCGCGCTGGAACCGGGCCATGGAGGCGCTCTACGGGAAGCGGAGGGTGGAGGTGCTCGGCCGCCGGATGGACGAGATCTTCCCCGGATCCTTCCGCGAGGCCCTGCGGGGCAGCCTGGCCCCCGGCCGGCCGGGGGACAACGAGATCGCGAACATCTACAAGCTCCACCTCCCCACCGAGGACGGCCGCGGCCTGATGGTCAACGTCTCCGTCGCTCCCTTCCAGGTCGGCAGCGGCGAGCGCTGGGGCACCATCCTCATCGTCGACGACGTGACCGCCCGCATCCGGCTCGAGGAGCAGCTCCAGCATTCGGAGAAGATGGCGTCGATCGGCCTCCTCGCCGCCGGAGTGGCCCACGAAGTCAACACACCCCTGGCCGGCATCTCGTCCTACACGCAGATGCTGCGCGGCCAGGTGGAGGCAGGCGACCCGCGGGCGGGCCTGCTCGAGAAGATCGAGAAGCAGACCTTCCGGGCGGCCAAGATCATCAACAACCTGCTCAACTTCTCCCGCTCGGGACGCGCCGACCTGGAGTCGGTCGACGTGAACCGGGTGATCCTCGACGTGCTCTCGCTCGTGGAGCACCAGCTCCGCACCGCGCGCATCAAGGTGCGCAAGGAGCTGGCCGGCGACCTGCCGTCGGTGCGCGGGAACGAGAACCGACTCCAACAGGTGTTCTTCAACCTGATCCTGAACGCCCGCGACGCGATGCCCCGGGGGGGCTGGCTGACGCTCGCCACCCACGCCGAGGACGGCGAGGTGGTCGCGGAGGTGAGGGACACGGGAGTGGGGATCAAGCGCGAGGACATCAAGCGCATCTACGACCCGTTCTTCACCACCAAGGGCATCGGACGGGGCACGGGCCTGGGCCTGTCCGTCTCCTACGGCATCCTCCAGGAGCACGGAGGGGCCATATTCGTCGAGAGCGCCCCCGGCCAGGGCACCACCTTCCAGGTCACCCTCCCCGGCCTGAGCGTCGCGGAAGCCGCCGAGAGATAATGGGAGCGCCGCTCGGAAAGGGCGCGGCCACGGCATGAGCCAGGAGTCCATCCTCGTCGTCGACGACGAGGAGGTGATGCGGGACGTCCTCCACGCCCTCCTCACGGAGGCGGGCTACAAGGTGACGCTCGCCCAGGACGGCCGCGAGGGGCTGACGACCGCCCGGCGCCAGGGCTTCGACGCCGCCATCGTGGACGTCATGCTGCCCGACATGGGCGGCATCGACGTCCTCGAGGAGCTGAAGAAGATCGACCCCGAGCTGGTCGTGCTGATCATCACGGCCTACGCGTCCGTGGAGACGGCGTTGTCGGCGATGAAGAAGGGCGCCTTCGACTACGTGGCCAAGCCCTTCAAGCACGAGGAGCTGCTGCACATCCTGCAGAACGGCCTCAACCAGAGGCGGCTCCAGGACGAGAACCGGTCGCTGCGCACGGCGCTGCGCGACCAGGCCCGCTTCACGGAGATCGTGGGCAAGAGCCCGAAGATGCAGCAGGTCTTCGGCCTCATCAGCCAGGCCGCCCCGTCCCGCTCCACCATCCTCGTGATCGGCGAGAGCGGGACCGGAAAGGAGCTGGTGGCGAAGGCCATCCACGCCAACAGCCCGCGGACCGAGCGGCCCTTCGTGGTCGTGAACTCGGGCAGCCTCCCCCACGACCTGCTGGAATCCAACCTCTTCGGACACGTCAAGGGGGCGTTCACGGGCGCGGTGTACTCGAAGAAGGGCCTCTTCGAGCTGGCCGACAAGGGCACGCTGTTCTTCGACGAGATCGGCAACATCCCTCTCGAGACGCAAGCCAAGCTGCTGCGCGTGATGCAGGAGCGGGAGTTCATGCGGCTGGGCGGGGTGGACGTGATCAAGGTGGACGTGCGGATCGTCGCCGCCACCAACATCGACCTGCGCCGCGCCGTCGAGGAGGGACGCTTCCGCGAGGACCTCTACTACCGCCTCAACGTCATCGCGATCGCGCTTCCTCCGCTTCGGCAGCGCAAGGAGGACATCCCGGCCCTCGTCGGCCATTTCGTGGACAAGTACGCGCGGGAGAACGGCAAGGCCGTCTCGGGCGTCAGCCCGGACGCCATGCAGGCGCTCATGGACTACGACTGGCCCGGCAACGTGCGCGAGCTGGAGAACGTGATCGAGCGCGGCGTGGTCCTCACCACCGCGGCCCAGATCGGTCGGGACCTCATCCCCGACCACGTGCGCACCGCGCCGAGCTTCCACGTCCCGCACATGACCGTGCCGCCCGAGGGCATCAGCCTGCGCGACGTCATCGCGAATTTCGAGCGGCGTCTCATCGAGTCGACCCTCGATTCCACCGGCGGGGTCCAGAAGGAGGCGGCGCGGCTGCTCGGCCTCAAGCCCACCACCTTGAACGAGATGATCAAGCGCCACAACATCCTGCTCCCCCGCGAGCGGGAGCGCGAGAGGCGCGCGGTCAAGGAAGCCGACGAGACGACGGAGAAGCCGACACCCGCCTGACCTTGACAGTCCCGCCCCACCTTGGTAGCCTCACGACCGCAATTAGCGGGAGCCGCGAGGTTTAGCTCCGACCCATGGCCTTCCAGGGATCGCTCGCCGAGCTTCACCTCCCCGACATCATCCAGCTCATCAGCGTCAGCGGGAAGACCGGCGTCTTCCATCTGACCAACGGCGCTCTCACCGGCGAGATCTACTTGAACGACGGCAAGATCGTGCATGCGCAGCTCGACGAAGCGTCGGGCGAGGAAGCGGTGTACGCGCTCGCGATGTGGAGCCAGGGCGACTTCCGGTTCGACCCCGGGGTCGCGACCGAGCTGCGCACGATCAGCAAGAGCAACACCAACCTCCTCATGGAGGCGGCGCGGCGCCTCGACGAGTGGCGGGTGCTCTCCAAGAAGATCCCCTCCACGGACCTCGTGCCCGAGTTCGTGGTGCAGGAGCACCGCGAAGGGCAGATCAACCTCAACACCAGCGAGTGGCTGATCCTCTCCAAGATCGACGGACATCGCAGCGTCAAGGCCATCGCCGCCGCCACCAAGCTCACCGCCTTCGACGCGGCCAAGATCCTCTATGGGCTCGTCGCCACGGGCCTCATCCGCTTGCGTACGCCGGCGGCGGGGGGGACGGGCCACGCGACGGCGGCGGCCAGGCCCGCCACCGCCAAGCCCGCGGCGACCCCGAAGCTCGCTCCCGCCGCCGCGAGCGCCGCGGCCGCCCCGCCCGCGGCCGCCATCTCCGCCGCGCACGCCACCCCGGCCGCCTCGCCGGAGTCAGCCGGCCAACTGGCCCGGCTCAACCGCGTGCGGGAGGTCTGCAAGGGGCTGCTCGGCCCGGCGGGCGAAAGCGTCGTGAACAAGCATTACCAGAAGGCGCGGACCGACATCGAGCGCGGGGCCGGTGCGGAAGCGGTCGAAGAGGCCATCCACCAGATCGCGCGCGCCTCCTCGATCCTCAAGGGGCCGTCGACCACCGAAGCGCTCCTCGAGCAGCTGAAGGCCATCAAGTAGCGGCGTGCGTCGCGACCTCCTCCTCGAGGGCGCCCTGCTGGGTTGCCTCGTCCTGCTCACCACCACCTGGTTCGCGGAGCAGCCGGCCGGCCTGCCCCCCGCGGCGCCCTTCGCGGTCCTCGTCGTCGCCGCCGCCGTCCGGTGGGGACGGACGATCCCGCGGGCGCTCCGGCCACCGGCACTCGAGACCGTCGCCGCTCTCGCCGCCGCGGGCCTCTATCGCGTCCCCGCGCTGATCACGCCCCGCGGATGGGTGAACCGCGACGGTGCCTATCCCGCCTTCGTGGCCCTTCATCTGATGCAGGGGATGCGCCCGGCGCCCATCTTCACGGAGGGGGCCCACTACCAGGGGACGCTCAAGGGCCACCTCGGCGCACTCATCGGGCTGGTCACCGGAGCGCGCGACCTGCCGCTCCTGATGGTCCTGACGAGCGTGCTCCTGTACCTCGTTTTCGTGGCCGCGACGATGGCCCTCGTCCGCCGGATCGGTGGCCGCGGGGCGGCGCTCGTCGCCGGACTCTATCTCGCGATCAGCCCCCGCTTCCTCACCGTCTTCTCCCTCAACTGCGTCGGCCAGTACGTGGACGTGCTGGCCCTGGGCGGGCTCGCCCTCGTGGTGGTCGCACGCCTGCTCTCCGAGGACCGCCGCGGCGCCGACGCGCGGTGGAGCTATCTCGGCGCCGGCCTGCTCGTGGGCACGGCGTTCTGGCAGCAGCCGGTCGCGCTGGCCTACGCCGGCGTCGTGGCGCTCGCCCTCGCCCTCCGCCGCGCCACCTGGCGCGACGGCTGGGCTCTGCTGCTGCCGCTGGGGGCCTTCGTCGGCGCGCTGCCCGTGCTCCTCTGGAACGCACAGAACCACTGGCAGACCGGGGACATCATCATCAAGGGCCGGGAGCCGAGCGAGCTGGCGGCCCAGGCCGACGCGCTGCCCCATCTCATCCGCCGCACGCTGACGATCTCCTTCCCCACGCTCTCCGGCCTCAGCCCCGGCCACCCGTGGGGGAATCTCTGGCCGGTCGCCGCCGTGGGCTACGTCCTGATCCCGGGTGCCCTGGCTCTCTACCTGGCGATCCGCGGACGCGAGATCGCGGCTTCGATCCGCCCGGGCCGTCCGTCGCCGGCGTTGCTTCCGCCGCTGCTGCTGGCCTGCTGCCTCGTACAGTTCTGGGCCGTGGCCGCGGGTCGCATCTACTGGCGGCCCCGTTACCTGCTGCCCGTCACCGCCGCCACCGCGATGCACCTCGGCATCGTCCTGGCGTGGCGGTGGCCGCGGGCCCGCGGGCCGCGCGCGCTGGCGCTCGCCGCCATCCTGGCCGTCAACGTGAGCGGGACGTGGCCGAGGTTGCGCTCGGGGGCCGAGGTCGCGGCACCCTACGACCAGCTCGTGCGGTCGCTGGAAGCAAGGCAGATCCGCACCGGATACGCCGACTTCTCCATCTCCGCCCCGGTCACGATGTTCACCGGCGAACGCATCGTCTTCTCCTCCCGCCTGGGACCGACCGCCTCCTACGAGTCCGACCGGCACACGCAGAAGGTCGCCCGAGAGGGCCCCGACGCATACGTGCTGCGGCCGGACGACGATCCCGAGCAGTTCGCCGCGCTGCTTCGCTCGCTCGGCGTCTCCTACAAGCTCGACATCGATCCGGTGCCGATCTTCTACGGCTTCTCCCGGCGCGTCCGGCTCGAAGAGGTCGCCGGTTTTCGCGGAGAGGAGGAGCCGGAGCCTTCGTCCGGCGAGAACTGAGGCAAGCCTTACAAGGCGCATCCGCCGGGCGCACCGCCGCGCCGTCGTGCGGCGACCACGCCGGGCGCGCGGATCGCGCGTCAAGTCCTTTCCGCCGCTCCACTTCACCCTCGCGCGTCGGAGCTGGCACACATCCTGCTATGGCATGGTGGCGGGACTTCTCGGGGAGGATGGCGTGAGACTGAGAGCCACGGGCCCGCTGAACGCGCTGGGTGATCGGGAGCCGGCGGCGCCGCGGCCTGTCCCGCGGCAGAAGCGCGGCGTCGGCACCAGCCATTGCGCCAGCCCTTCGGCCTCGTACGCGGTCACGCGCCGGCACGCGGGCCCCTACCACTTCGACCGCGAGTGCTTCTGCCTGAGCCCGGAGTCCCACGGAGCGCAGTTCCTCGAGGGCGTCGCCTTGCCATGGCTGAAGGGCAACGCCTAACGTGAATCCGCAATCTGCTACTCGGCCCGCCCGGCGTGCCGGGCGCTGATCGCCGGAGGTGCATTCGCTCGAACGGCCGCTCTGAAGCCTATCCCGAGGCGGCGGATTCGATCAGCGCCCGATACCGGGCGAGCACGACGTCCCAGCGGTAGTCGTCGCGGACGTAGCGGCGACCGTTCTCGGCCATCGCGCGGCGCAGCGCCTCATCGTGGAGGAGGACTCGGAGCGCCTCCACGAACTCGTCGGCGCTCTCGTAGTAGAGCCCGCCGTTCGCCCGCCGGCAGTGATCCTGGAGCACCGGCGACCGCGCGTTGACGAGGCCCGGCACTCCCAGGGCAAAGCCTTCGAGAAGCACGATCGACAGGCTCTCGTACGGGCTGGGGCACACGATGACGTCCGCCCCCGCAAGGGCGGCGGCCTTCTCCGATTCGGAGAGATAACCCAGATAGCGCACGCCCGGCCCGGTCGGCGCGGGCATGGCGAGGTTGCCGATGAGGAGCAGCTCCGGTGCCGGCGCATGCTCGGCCCGGTAGCGAGCATAGAAGTCCAGCATCTCGGCGCAACCCTTGCCGGCATCGATCCGGCCGGCGTAGAGGAGGTAGCGTCCCGTCACGCCGTGGCGCGCACGGAAGGCCGGCACGTCCGGTGAAGAAGGCATCTCGACGCCGATCCCCGCCACCCGCGCCGGACGGCCCTGGAGCGGGAAGCGGGACCTCACGAGCGCTTCCTCGGGCGCAGTCAGGAAGGCCAGGGCGCGGGGGAGGTCGAACATCTCCCGGTAGATCTCGAAGCGCAGCGGCGGCTCGTCGTGGGTCGTCGGCACGAGCACGGAGCGCTTCGGCGCCGCCTTCAGGCCCCAGAAGGTCGGGTAGTAGAGATAGGTGAAGAACATCACGGCGTGGAAGCGGTCGCGCGACGCTTCCAGCTCGCGGACGAGCGCCGGCACGTATGGCCCTTGCCGGCGCAGCCAGTCGAGCTCGTCCTCGCGACGGTGTGGCCGGCCGTAAAGAGTCTCCGAGAAGCGGTTGAAGGCCTCGAGGTCGCGTTCCTCCTCGACGAGAAACCGCTGCACCTCGACGCCCCCGACCCGTTCCGTTCCCGCGGGCCACTCGTTGCGCCAGGTCACGTAGTCACGCGCGCAGGTCGTAAGGACGGTGACCCGGTACTCACCCGCGAGCCGTTCCGCCACCGCGCGGGCCAGCGACTCGGACCCCCCGGTCACGTCCGGCCCGTAGCGCTGGACGACGATCGCCAGCGCCGGCCGATCGGCCATCAGAGCGACTCCACGTAGGCCTTGAGCGAGCCCTCCACCGTGTCGGGAGCAAAAGCCTGCAGGCGCCGGCGCTGTCCGGCCAGGACCGCCTCCCGCAAGACGGCGTCGGTGACGAGGCGATGCGCCATCTCCGCCACCTCGTCGACGCGCTTCTCGGTGAACTGCACTCCGGCATCGCCGAGCGTGTCGGGGACGGCGCTCGTCCGATACGCCAGCACCGGCACGTCCATCAGCATCGCTTCCACCAGCGGCACCCCGAAGCCCTCGTGGGCGCTCGTGGAGACGAACACGTCCGCTTCCGCGTAGCAGGCGAGCAGCTCCGCGTGGTCGACGTGGCCGGCGAAGACCACCTCCGCGGGCGTGAAGCCCTCTTCGTAGAAAAACGATTGGAGCGCATCGTAGTAGGAGCGCCGGCGGGGCAGCTTGCCCACCAGGAGCAGGCGCACGCCCGGGGAGATGAAACGCCGCCAGTACGAGGCGAGGCGGATGAGGTCCTCCTGGCGCTTGTTGGGCGTGACGCGTCCCACGAAGAGGAGGTTGGTGCGGCCGTCGTCGAGCATCCGGCGCAGCACCGGGTCGGGCCGCTCGCGGTAGCGCCGGAAGTCGAGGTAGATGGGAAGCACACCGGTGCGAGCGAAGCCCGCCTCCTCCAGCTCGCGGCGGTTGAACTCGCTGTCGGCCAGGCCCAGGTCCACGTGCGGAGCCAGGCGCCGGAACTCCTGCTGGCCGATCGCGCAGATGCGCGCCAGCTCGGGGTCGTGGCCGACGAAGAACTCCGGCGGCGTGATGTTGTGGTGAAGCAGCACGCGCCGGCCGCGGTGGGCCTCGAGCGCCCCGCTGAGCGGGGACGGCAGCGCATAGTGGAGGATCACGACGTCGTTCGCGCCGCCCGCGCGCCACCCGGAAAACGCCCGGCCGTCTCCCTCGAGGTCCTCGTCCAGCTCGAGGGCGTACACGTCGGCCTCGTGGCCCCAGGCCCGAAAGGCGTCGCGCATGAGACGGGCGGAATCGCCGATCGCATCGCCCCGATGGAGGGCGGGGACCCACTGGTCGATCCTCAACGGCAGAGCACCGGCGCCAGCCGCTCCTGCAGGAGCGACGAGAAGTCGATGGCGCGCACCGCGGCCAGGGCCCGCTCCTGGGTGCGCAGCACGGTCGCGCGCAGGGCGCCGTCCTCGTGGATCCGGCCGAGCAGCTCCGCGACCACCTCGGGCGGCTTCTCGCGAAGGAGGATCCCGCCCCCGCGCAGCGTCTCCGCGACCGCCCCCGCGTCGTAGGCGATCACCGGCAGGCCGAACGCCATCGCCTCGATCAGGGGCACGCAGTAGCCCTCGTGCTCCGACAGGCACAGGAACACGTCGCCGGCCGAGTAATACGACCGCAGGTCGTCGTCGTCCACGTGGCCGGTGAACACCACCTCGTCGGCGCCCAGCCGACGCACGCGCTCCTGCAGCCGGTCGTAGTACCGCTCGTGGCCGCGGTAATCGCCCACGAGGAGGAGGCGGGAGCGCGGCTCCACGTGCCGCTGGTAGAGGGCGAAGACGCCGATCAGGTCCTCGATCCGCTTGTTGGGGATGATGCGGCCCACGAAGAGCACGTTCACGCGGCCGTCGTCGTACAGGCGCCGGGCCACGGGCGAGGCGGGCCGGCGGTAGTCGTCCAGGTCGAGGACGATGGGCAGCACGGCGGTCTGGAGGTATCCCGCCGCCTCCAGCTCGCGCCGGTTGAACTCGCTGTCGGCCAGCCCCAGCTCGGTGCGGGAGGCGAAGGCGGCCAGCTCGCGGCGGCCGTGGTGGCACAAGCCGGCCAGATGCGGGTGGAACCCGAGGAACCAGTCTGCCGGGGTGATGTTGTGATAGATGGTCACGAGCCGGTCCGGCGCGTGGTAGATGAGGCGTCCGGCCGCGCTCCCGATGGAGAAGTGGAACAGGCACACCGTCTCCGGAGAGGACACGTCGCCGTACTCCCACAGGGGGCGCGCCAGGTGGGCCATGCGGGGGTGGACCCTCTCCGCGAAGATGTCCGACTCGAACCCCGCGCGGCGGAGGTGGCCCTGGATGGCCAGGGCCTCGTTGCCGATGGCGTCGCCGTAGGAGAGGGCGGCCACGAGCTGGTGGACCCGCCGGGGGGTCAACTCGGACCGTCCCCCCCGCCTCGCTCCTTCGGGCCGCGGTCGCGGACGTCCAGCATCGCCTCCAGCGTCTTCTCCCGCCGGGCCTGCAGCTCGAGGCGCGCCTGGAGCTGGAGCGCGCGGTTCTTCAGCTCCTGCACCTCGAGGTTGAGACGCGTCAGCTCGGCCACCATGTTGTGCAGCAGGTGGACGTAGTAGGTGTTGAGGTCGGACTGGCGGGACAGGGCCGAGATCATCGGCGTCGGGTTCCAGAAGAGCTTCTGCACCGGCCGGAGCAGCCGGCGCACCGCCTCCAGCGCCCGCCCCGCCCCGCCGCGGCTGCTGCGGTACGGCGTGGCGGCGTCGAAGGAGAAGTTCCAGCGCTCCGGATGGTCCCGGAACTCCGACAGCAGGTCGGGCTTGAAGTCGTGGGCGTCGAGCACGCCTTCGAGCCGGTGATCGGCGATCTCGCGCACTTCAGCATCGGTGAGAAGCCCCTTCCGGCGCTTCTCGTCGATGCGCGCGCGGATCTCGCGCATGATCGCTTCCACGTCGACGCCTGCGGCCTTGATCTGGAAGGTCATCGCGCCCGAGCCCGCGTCACGGCCGCAGGGGTATCGGCGGCCCCTGGGCGGTGTAGACGATGAAGACCACCGCCGCCGCCCACAGCGCCACGTCCAGCAGGAGCGGCCGGTCGGTCAGGAGGACGTCGGTGGGGCTTCCCCCCTTCTCCTTCTGATGCACGAGATAAAGATAGCGGAAGATGCCGTAGAGCACGAAAGGGATGGTCCAGGCCAGCCGGTCCGTCTGGAACTTCTGCCGCGTCTCCTCGGCCGTCGTATAGAAGGCATAGGCCATGAGGCACGACGCGGTGACCACCCCGATCATCTGGTCGAGGAGGTACGGGCTGTACTCGGCGAGGATCGCCCGGTGGTCGGGGGCGGCGCCGCTGAGGGACGTCAGCTCGTGCCGGCGTTTGGACAGGCTGAGAAAGAGCGCGAACAGCACCGTGCAGATGAGCAGCCAGTCGCTGACCGCCACCCCGATCGCGACGCCGCCGGCGACGGCCCGGATCACGAAGCCGAGGCTCACGCTGAGCACGTCCACGATCACGACCTCCTTCAGCCAGAAGGAGTAGAGAAGGTTGAGGGCGAAGTAGCCGGCGGCGCAGATCAGGAACCCTGGACCGAGAAGCCACGATCCGCCGAGCGTCGCCAGACCCAGGCCGAGGGCGATCATCACCGCCGTACGCACGGCCAGCTCACCGCTCGCGATCGGCCGCCCCCGCTTGACGGGATGCAGGCGGTCCCGCTCCACGTCGGCGACGTCGTTCACCAGATAGACGGCCCCCGAGAGCGCGCAGAAGAGGGCGAAGGCCAGCAGCGAGCGCAGCAGGGGCCCGCGCTCGAACAGGTGCTTCGAGAAGGCGAGCGCCGCGAACACCACCAGGTTCTTCGTCCACTGGTGGGGCCGCAGCGAGACGAGGATCGCCCGCAGGGCTTCCTAGAAGCTCCGGACCGCCTCTTCCTCGGAGTCGTACGTCTCGAAGACGGTGAGGAGCTTGGTGATGGCCAGCAGGTCCTGGATCTTCTTGGTCAGGTTCAGGAGCTTCAGCTTGCCGCCCTTGCGGCTGACCGTGGTGTAGCAGCGCACGATCTCGCCCAGGCCGGCCGAGTCCACGTAGGGGACGTCGGCGAGATTCAAGACGATCTTGGTCTTCCCGCCATCCACCAGCCTCGTCACGGCGTCGCGGAGGGCATCGTCCCCCTCGCCGATCAGGATCTTCCCGTGGAGGTCGAGGATGGTCACGTCACCGACCTGGCGCTCGACGATCTTCATGGCGCTTTCTCCCTGCGGCGACAATTACTTGCGAGGAGCGGCCAAGCTATCACAGCCTCTCCACGGCTGTCAACGCTGGGCCGAGGTGTGCTAGCTTCCTTCCTTCGCCATGGATTTCCGCGAGCGTCTCCACGCGCGGGCCCGCGAGGCGGGCCGCCACGTCGTCCTGCCCGAGGGCACCGAGCCGCGCACGCTGCAGGCGGCGGCCATCGCCGCCCGGAAGGGCCTGGCTCGGGTCACCCTCCTGGGAGACCCCGAGAAGGTGCGGGCGAAGGCCCGCGAGCTCGGTGTCGACCTGGCCGGCGTGGGCATCGAGGCCGTCGCGCGGGAAGGCCGCGAGGTCGACGCCGCGCTCCGGGCCTACGTCGAGCGCGTCCGGCATCGCGGCATCGGCGCCGAGGAGGCCCGCGAGCACCTCGCCGACCCTCTGCTGTGGGCCGCGCTGGGCGTGGCGGCCGGCCGTTACGACGGCTTCGTCGCGGGGGCGGTGTCGACGACCGCGCAGACGCTGCGGGCCGTCCTGCGCGGGATCGGGGTGCGGAGCGGGATCTCCCGGCTGTCGTCCTTCATGTTGATGCTGACGGCCCGAGCGGAGCTGGGGGAAGGCGGCGCGCTCGTGTTCGCCGACTGCGGCGTGAACCCCGAGCCGTCGGCCGCGGAGCTGGCCGAGATCGCGATCCTGGCCGCGGAGAACGCGCGCCAGTTCCTGGAGGCGGCGCCGCGCCTCGCCCTCCTGTCGTTCTCCACCAAGGGCAGCGCCGACCATCCTCGCTCCCGCAAGGTGGCGGAGGCCGCTCGCATCGTGCGCGCGCGGGTCCCGGACCTGGCCGCCGACGGGGAGCTTCAGCTGGACGCCGCGCTCGTCCCTGCGGTGGCGGCGAGCAAGGCGGCGGGCAGCCCGGTGGGCGGGCGCGCCAACGTCCTCGTCTTCCCGGACCTGGACGCGGGGAACATCGGCTACAAGCTCGTGGAGCGGATCGCCGGGGCGCGGGCCCTCGGGCCCATCCTGCAGGGCCTGGCCCGCCCGGCAAATGACCTCTCGCGTGGTTGCTCAGTAGACGATATCGTGGACGTCATCGCAATCACGGCTGTTCAGGCGATCACCAGGTGAGCCACAACAGCGCACTTGGAGCGCCCGCAGCACGTACACCTTCTCCCGACAATCTGCCGCGCGAACGGGCACGGCGAAGCGCCCGACCGGTGGAGCGTCCGTGGAGGGAGGAGAGGCTAGACCGCCGCGGCCTTACGCTGCTGGAAACACTCCTTGCAGTAGACCGGCCGTCCCTGCGTGGGCTTGAAGGGAACGGTCGTCTCCTTGCCGCACTGGGAACAGGTCGCCGTGGTTTCGACACGCTCGCGCTGGGGATGATTCAGCCGCGAGTTGCGCTTGGCCTTGCATTCCTTGCAGCGCTTGGGCTCGTTCTTGAAGTTCTTGTCCGCGTAGAAGAGCTGCTCGCCCGCGGTCCAGATGAAAGGCTGATGACACTCGACGCAAACCAGCGTCTTGTCTCGGTACTCCATGTCCTCTCG